>Ga0214543_1000872_pt1 | contig 55246 bp, 27 predicted proteins | sample CNSS2metaG_FD_160094 | JGI IMG/M metagenome (GOLD analysis project Ga0214543, IMG submission 160094) | Root nodule microbial communities from cowpea collected in UCLA plant growth center, Los Angeles, California, USA - CNSS2 | ecosystem: Host-associated > Plants > Roots > Nodule | place: USA... | reverse complement strand
TCTTTTTTTTTTTTTTTTATAAAACTTATTGATTACTTTTATTTATATAAAAATAATGTTAATTTTAATGTGGTCGCATCATCGTAGGAATTCGAACTCATCATCCTAAATGAGTTAAAACAATAGTTGACAATTGATTTTGAATAAACTAAATTACAATTTTGGTCAACTTTAATTTTTTGATTTGAAGTTTGAATTCACATTTTTTTAAAAAAAAAAATGAGGATTTTTATTTAATTTTTAATTTTAAGTATATTTATTTTTATAAATTAATTATTTTTTTATGGTATATTAAATTAATATATAGGGTTTAATTAAATCATGATAAAATATATTTTAAGATTGTAAAAATTTAAACTTTTTAAAACATGAGAAACAAGATAAAAAAAATAGAAAATAATATCATAGATAAAATTTATAATTTAACCTTAAAAAGTAAACATTTAAGGTGAATGTATAATTTTAAATAGAGGATAAGCATGCCTTAACTATCTTGATCAAAAGTCAAAACCATTGTCCAACTCTTATGGATATGATGAACTGTTTTTGCAATTATAAACCCTCTTGTGTCATATGACAGCCCCACAACCATATAATAAATTAAAAAAATAGAAATATTATTGGGGTTAAATTGAACTACTACCACTACTATAATTAGCTGAATTAATTGCTTGAAAAAGAAAAAATTAGCAACCTGTACATAATTGTCATCTTTGATAGTATTAACAGTTTTCTCATAGTCAGAGATTATTAAATTTCTAGAAATGAGGAGCTTTAATGACCATTAGTTATTTTCCATCACACTTGTTAGATTAAAATAAATATATTTTAATGTTATTAGATTTTTTTTTTCAAAAATTTGTTTTATTTTTTAAGAAACCTTAAAAATTTTAAAATGTTTATTTTGTATAAAAAATATTATTTAAAAATTTCAAAATATATTTTTATCTTTATAAAATATATAATATGAATTTATAATATAATTAATCAATAGAAATAATTATTCTAGTGATCAATATAAAATTAATTAATTATACTTTAATCAATGTAGTTTTCCATAAGACACTCCTTAGTATTTTTTCTAGATAAAATTCAAATTTTATCATTCTATTCTAAATAGTGGTCAGAGTGAGATATTAAACTGATCAGGATGAAATTATACAAAATCTAAAAATGAAAAAGCTTACACAGCTATTTTATACATAAAAGATGTATCAAATATTTAAAATAATTGTATAATTATTTTTATATTCATTGCAATCGCAAAACAATTTTACTGTGATAATGAGAAATAATCTCCATCACTATTATTGACACCCCTCCTATGGCCTATAAATATAAAAACTTACTCTAACAACCAATTATTCTAAGACTCTAAAAATAAAGTCCATATAAAATGTACAATGCTTTACTATTCGATAATAACATAATAATGTAAATAAGTTTTATAATATTGTCAAATAACCATATAATTGTTTATTATTTAAAAAATTTCTAATACGTTCTCTCAAGATAAAAGATTGAATATTTTTTTACGTGAAATTTGATATTTATAAGTACTTTATCATGAATAATTATAATATTGGATGATACAATAATTTAATAATTTAAATAAATTTATATTTAAGAGAAAAATAAATTTTAAGTTTAACCCAATCTCATAAAATTAATTAAAAAAATTATGTTTAGATATCACCTTATCTTTTATCAATGTGAAATTTCTAACCTCTCTCACACTAAACATTTACATTTCGAATATAAGACTAAATATTAATAAGTGATGCAATAAGACTTTGATATCATGTGTCTAATAGACCTAACAAACAATAAATATTCCGATAACCAACAATAAAATAGGTTGACCAAATAGCAAATTTTATTAAGATAAACTTTAATTCACAATTATAATACAATATTAAAAGTTAGATTTTTGAAAATTGATCTCTAAGATAAGATTAACATATCTTAAAAATTACTTATAAATATAATATAATGTAATTTGACATATTTTTTCTAATCGACGTAAAATTATTAACAAAAGGTGAAAAATATTATTCGTTATTTCACTGCTGGTGAACAAAATAAAATTGAATTCCCTGTAACCCTCATACCTAAAATTTGCACCTCACACTGGACCTTAGGAATGTAATTCCTTCATGCCCCCAAACAATTGGTATCTGCATTCAAAAGAAGGAATAGAAGTTCAAAATTTGATTTGAATGTGACACCTTTGTCCACACCCTTAGTGATCAAAGATTTTGCATATCTTTCATTTGCTTGCTGCCTTACTCCCAATATGTTTGTGTATCAATAATAGTAAATTATAAACTGTTACAGCACCATAATTTGCAGCCATGGAATTTCAGTGGTCGACACAGTCAACTTGGAAAAATGCCTTCACTATGTCTACATGTCATTGTCCTAACTTCCAACTATTCTATCAAGTGCCCACAACTTAATTTGTCTCTTTTGTAAAATACAGAAGAAGGACCCAACTTGAGAACCACATTATCACAATCAGGGTACTGTTTCAGGGAACAAAGAATTGCAAGTAGAAGAGCTTTGAGCATGTAAAAAATTAAAATGTGCACACAACTTGTTTGTAGTATAATCCCAATGGTATTTGTGTATGATCTTCATGATTTGGTTCTTGATATCTTCTCCTTTTGACTATGCAATGGAAATGGAATACTATGGAGGGTGTCATCAAGCAGTTCAGTTTTCTCCCACTATACACCATTATAGAGCTTAACCCTCATCTTAGTTAGTGCTTCAATTCATATTATATTGTACGAACACTGCAAAAAGGGTTTCTATGGAATAGTGAGTTGGAGCACAAAGGGTTTGTGTTCTAGAGGACTCAATTTCTGGTTTCTGTTCCCTCATTGTATCACCTAAAAATTCTTCTTGTGGTTATCTCATGTCATTTTTATATTTTGTGATGAGAATTACATCATGTTTTGGTTACCAGCTACCACCGATTAGCACAAAAAAAAAAAAAACATAATACACATGTTTGCTTTTCTTGCTTGACATTATCCTTTGCGATGAGGGTGTTTATCAGATTTTAGGAATTACACCTGACGTATTTTGAAGCTACATTTCAGGTCATTCAAAGTTCTTTTAATAATAATAAAAATATAATTTAAAGAAAATAATATTTGTCATATCAAGGTTTAAGAATTTGTCAACTAATGATCACTTAACATACATGTCGAAAAGAATAACAATATGAAAATTTTATTGAAATCAAAACTGATAAAGTTTTATCTATAAAGTTATAGAAACCATGAAGTTATTTAAGCATAGAAGAAGACAAGTGTGTTTTCCTATATGACCAGATTAAATGTGAAGAAAATTCATAATATTTAAATAGCATTACAAATATTTGGAAGCTACATCTATGTATCTATATGGATTTCTCTCGTTTGGTGTCCATATTTTTGTTCAATTTTATTTGTAAGTGATTTTTAAAATTTTTTTTATTTAACTATTTTTTAATTTAATTATTTTTAAATTAAATAAATAAAAATCATCCATAAAATAAATAAAAATTATCAACATTTGAATTGAAAAAGTCATATTAACTTTAATATTATGGTATTAAAGTTACGACAGTCTGATTCTTGAGTGATAACACTTGAATATAAGATGTATGCCAACTAAAAAAAAACAGAGAGTATTACATACACAATAATTGTGAGGCATATTGACATTAAACTCTCAATAACTTTTTCCTAACATTTTGTTGAAGATATAGTAGTATCAAGAAAATGAAAACTTTTGTGCTTTGGCTATTATGTGGTTTTGCTCCTTTCCTTTTATTTTTTTACCATAATTTATGCTTTGAATAGGCAACACATTAGGCTAGTAGAATTGTAGTTGTTGTTCTGATTTTTGTGTTTTATTTGTGCACCCAAAAGCTTCTATTGTAAAACCACTCACACATACACATCCAAAAGCATGTGTTAAAAGACCAACCAACCATAAGTCACTTCTTCTTGCAGACCAAATTTAAATTGAATGAATAAAATAAACATTCATTTAAGATATATTGTGCTACTTACTTTATGATGCAAAAAATAATTTGGTATGAATGTTTTTTCTCCGTTCAAGTTTGTATAAAAAATGTATTCTCAGTTTTCCCAACAACAGTAAAAGTGGAGCAGAAGAATAATGTAGGATTAGAAATAGAAAAGAAAAAATAATTGGGATTCGTTGACCCTTACATTAGTTCCCGGCGAAAGGTTCATGATTGAAGAGAAAAGAGAGGGTGGGCACCACTGCACCCGATTCATGGTATCCAAACCCAGACACGACACGAGTATGTTCCTCGGCCATGGTTCTTCCCTTTGTTCCCCAGTAATGTAATGTAATGGCCACATTTATGGTTCAAATTATGCCAACAGTCCAATTGGGCCAAGCCTTAGGAAGTGGCAAATGTGGCATAAATATGGATAAGGAAAGCATAAGGAATAAACAAATCACATCCTCTCTTTCACTTTTACTCACACTACCACGACATGGAAGTACAATTAGCATAATTCAAAGGACCAATCATCTTTCAACAACACATAATTCATACTTTTCATTTCTTTTTCTTATTACATTTTATTATGCATATTTTGTTCCAATAATATAATTTTAGTCCTTCTAATTAAAGTATCTTATTTTATTTTATATATAGTAGATAAAATTGTTAGATTAAGAACTGAACTTTAAACCTAATTTAATCTTATAAAAATGATATGTAAGGTGAGATTTATTATAAACTCGTTTTATCTCTAGTCGATATGTGATCTCTAACACACGTTATTCGATATATATATATATATATATATATATATATATATATATATATATATATATATATCTCAAATAGTGAGACTATACATTAATGAATGGTAATGACCGAATAAGTTCAATAAAGAATAAATCTTCTTGTATGATAAGTTTAACAAACAATAAATCTTGTGATAAGGGTAGTACAATAGGTTCAATAAACAACAAATCTATCTAAGATAGACTTTGAATGACTTTAATATCATATTAAGAAATAGACTACAACTCTAACTCAACTCAACAAAATTGACTCGTAAAATAAAATTTGCATCTATTTATATAATATAACTTATATTATTTTTGTTCAATGTAAGATTTTCAACTATATAAATTAGCAATTAGCCTTTGAAACCATTTGTGACATGGATGAAGACTAAAACTTCCACTAAAATGGTATGCCACTTACAAAGTTAATGAATAAAAATTTGTTTTTTGAATAGTTATTTTAGAAGTTTTATTGGACATGATTTGTTCATTACATAATTATGTAAATTTTTGTACACTACTGATAATACATAAAAATTAAACTTTAATTTATTATGGAAACTAACTAGTTGTTTGTCCGATTTGAGGAAACTAAGGGAAAGAAAAATAAGTAAAAGGTTTCGATCCAAATTTTTTTGAATAGCTTAAGCCAACCTCACAAGTAAATTAAATTTTGTATCTCCTTTATAATAGATAGTATTAAAGAAGTGTTAAAAGGGTGACAAGACTTCCACCTAGGAGGGTCTAGGAAGGATAGATGTACGCAATCTTAGCCTAGATAGGTTGAGGACTTAAATAAATTGCGAAGTGTTATCCAATCAAAGTTCGTGAAAAAGCTATTCCCTTCTCAACCAAGCACACACCACAGTTTAATTGAAGTGCTACTTTATATGCTCATAGTTGCTTCAAGTAACATAACAGTGATTTCATGTGACCCAACACAAACAAACACCAAAGCTCTTCTGAAACTTCTGTATGGTCACCTGGTTCAAGGTAACCAATGGCTGCCAAGTGCAGACACGTTTTTGATAGATTACAGAGTTTGAGTTTTTGCACTTACTGGAAAAAAAACACCACGCCAACAGGCAGACGAATTTTCCACAGGGATGTGGAAAAGGAAGAATTCCAGTACGCCAGCACTCAATGTCTCTCATCCTACTACAGTGTCTTTGTGGTTCGTTTAGCAATCATGGTAAGTTACTTTTTCTCTTTATGAATACGATTTTGGTCTCTGATTGAGTGTTGTAGCTGCAGTTACAACATGGTTGATGTGCAGATTAAAAGATTTGACCCTTTGTGTTACTATGCTTGATCTCAGAATTTGTTGGACTAAGCTATTATTATCTTGCTTTGTGCAGGCCATGCTAGCCATCTTGATTGGTCTTCTCACTTTCCTCACATGGCATTTCACAAAGATTTATACAACAAAATCTCTTAACAGTTTGGCTTACGACCTGCGTTATGAACTTCTGCAACGCCCCATCTTGAGGATGTGGAACATTCTGAATTCTACTTCTGAAATTACTACTGCTCAGGTTAGGCTGTCGCAGTATGTGATCAGAAGCCACACCACTCAAGCAGACCAAGTTGAGGTTGAGTTACCTGTTCATTTTTTTTTTCCATTGTTTATACTTCTGCTATGCTGTTCTTATGTTTGATTCTATTTTCAATTCTTGCCAGATGTATGACGCGATGAGAGCTGTGACTTGGGCACTGTTTGCCAGTAAAAAAGCTCTGAATTCGATAACTGTCAAATACAAGAATGGATTTGTCCAAGCATTCCACAGAGACCTGAAGGAAAACAACACCTTTTACATATATTCTGATCTTACAAATTACTCCATGGCTGGCCACAATGAGATCAATTCGCTTTCATCGAACGAAGCTTGGAATGACAAAGACATTCACGGAAACAAGTCTGCAATTTGGTATCGGGAACCGCTTGATCCTGTCAGCGGAGAGAAGATTGGAAAAGTGATGCCAATTGCACCAGAAGACTCGATCAATATAGCAGGAATCTCCCAAGTACCCGATGGTGTAGCTTCATGGCATGTTGCTGTTAGCAAGTTTACAGATTCACCATTGCTTTCTGCGGCATTGCCAGTTTGGGACTCTTCAAATAAAAGCATTGTTGCAGTTGTGGGTGTCACAACTGCACTTTATAGCGTGGGGCAGCTCATGAAAGAGCTGGTTGAGTTGCACAGTGGTCACATGTATTTGACCTCCCAAGAGGGTTACTTACTTGCAACTTCCACAAATGCACCTCTACTGTCAAATTCTACAAAGCCTCCCAAGCTTATGATGGCTGTTGACTGTGAAAATGAAGTCATAAGAGAGGGAGCTCGGTGGCTACAGAAAACCTATGGCAACAATTTCCCTCAAAGTCATGAACTTCATGTGGAGAATGTCAAGCTAGGTCCCCAGCAATATTACATCGACTCATTCTTCCTTAACCTCAAGAGACTTCCTCTGGTACATTTAAAGAAGCTGCACGTGTTCTTTTTATCTGATCTTATGTGTAACATTTGTTGTGAGATCTTACAATGATCCATTGATGATCAAGTACTGCAATTTCTGCTAAATATAGATTCAACGAAATTTTTCTGCTGCTATTTACTTTAGTACTGTTTTGACTGACTTGAAATTTGTGCAGGTGGGTGTAATCATCATACCTAGAAAGCATATCATGGGGCAGGCAGATGAAAGAGCCTTCAAAACATTGGTTATTCTGATATCTGCATCATTGTGTATTATTGTCATTGGATGTGTTTGCATTTTGATACTGACAAATGGAGTATCAAAGGAAATGAAACTAAGAGCAGAACTGATCAGCCACCTGGAAGCAAGAAGGAAGGCAGAGGCATCAAGCAACTATAAAAGTCAATTTCTTGCAAATATGAGGTTGGTTTTTCCGAGAACACGTATATAAGTAAACAAGACAGTATAAATACCCTGTACACAAGCTACTCTAAACAAAAACATGTTCATTTCCATGAAAGAGAATTAGTAACATGCCTGTGACCCAGATTACTAGTGTGTGCCATTTGGTTCACATGTATGACAAAATCCTTCCTTTTTGTGTGTTCACAAATGTGCTTAAATAGCTTTTTCTTGGGTGCATTACAGTCATGAATTGAGGACACCAATGGCAGCAGTAATCGGGTTACTCGACATTCTTATATCCGATGACCGTCTCACAAATGAGCAATGTGCAACAGTTACTCAAATAAGAAAATGTTCAACTGCCCTGCTTCGTCTACTTAATAACATCTTGGACCTAAGCAAGGTATGAGCTGCTAATAACAACCCTTTTGTTCAAGAACGTTTATTCCACACTAACATCAATTACTGAAATGGATTCTAATGCAAAATTCTCTTACCATTGCTGCAAAGCTGCAATCTTTCAAGAAAGACTTCTAATATTTTATAGAAAATAGGTGGAATCTGGAAAATTGGTCCTAGAAGATGCAGAATTTGATTTGGGGCGTGAACTTGAAGGGCTTGTAGATATGTTTTCTGTGCAGTGCATTAACCACAATGTAGAGACTGTTCTAGACTTGTCTGGTATGTGTCTTGTTTCTCTGATTAAGAGTTTAATTTTACTGAAAAGCATGAGATAAGAAATCATCACAAGAAGTGTCTGATGCATGGTTAATTTGCTGCAGATGATATGCCAAAGCTAGTTGGAGGTGATTCTGCTAGGGTAGTTCAAATTTTTGCGAATTTGATCAACAACTCGATTAAGTTTACTCTATGTAAGTCAAACTTTTTTCTTGTATAAAGTTTCAAAACAGTAGTGGTTGTAGAAAAGAAAACTTGTGTTCATATCATCATTGTAAGATTGAATTATGCAAGGAAAAGAAATTGTTTTATTGATTACGATCACATCTAGTACATTCCTACCACATCTGTTTGTAACGTTCGAACTGTCTAAAACAAGAAAATAAAAAATATGCCAATCAACATGGAGACATTCAAAATATTTTTATCCTAATAATCAGCTATTTGCAACCATCACTCATTAACATGTTTCTAAGAATTTCAGAGATTTAACAAATGGTTCAATTACTATGTATCAACGAAGTACTGAAACTCAGAAGACTAATATTAACTCTTTCAAATGAATTACAGCCGGTCACATTATTCTGAGAGGATGGTGTGAAAACCCAAATGCTTGCAGTGATGATACAAATTTTCCACTAGAGCAGAAGAAATCACGGTGTTCACGGAAGAACAGAGCAAAACAACATGAAAACCATGCACAGAGGACTTCCAACAGAGATAACAAAATAGTACTTTGGTTTGAAGTTGATGACACAGGCTGTGGTATGTTTCAAAAACTTGACTGGAAAAACAGTGGTGAAAACCATCGCTTTTGTGTGGCAAAAGAAATATGTTTGACATGTATATGGCTATCTTATATTCACATGCATCCCCTTCATAGGTATTGATCCAAGTAAATGGGAATCCGTGTTTGAAAGCTTTGAGCAAGCTGATCCATCAACTACTAGACTGTAAGTGACTTGAAATTTTAACAAAGACAACATATAAATGTGCTAAAACTTACATTTTAGCTATCATATTAGCATGGCCTCATTATCTCAGTCATATGAGATTGCTATTGAACTCTCAAATTAATTTGAACACATATACAGCAATAATTGATGACTTGAACCCAACCACTTTTAAATGTTATGCACTGAAAATTCAATAGTTCTGAAACCTTTACTCGTTTCAGGCATGGAGGCACGGGTCTTGGTCTTTGCATTGTCAGAACCTTGGTGAGTAAGACCTTAATATGTAAACCTCCACTCGAGCCAAGAAGAACTTTATTTTTAGGGAAAGTTGCGTACATTTTCATTTTATCTCTATTAATCTGTGGTGGTAGGTTAACAAGATGGGTGGAGAAATCAAGGTTGTGAAAAAGGATGGCCCAGGAACACTGATGCGATTATACTTGCGTCTGAGTGCACCCCTGGATGCCACAGAACAACATTGTCAAGTAGATTTTGCTAACAAAGGCTTAGTGGTGAGTAGAATCAACTTGGCTTTGAGTGACTACAAAGATAATAAGCAGGACATGAAATAAAATGTGTCAGTGCAGGTACTTCTTGCACTACATGGCAGTATGGGTAGATCTGTTACATCTAAGTGGTTACAGAAAAATGGGGTAGTGTCTATGGAGGCATCAGAATGGAATGGATTAACACAAATTCTTAGGGTACTCTTTCATGCTAGAAGTTCAGCTCATAATAATGGTTTCGATGCAAATTATTCGGTGCATGAAAATTTAAAGTCGAAACTGCTGAGCATACAGGAAATGAGGAACCCAGTTTTTGTGATTGCTGTTGACATTGAACTACTTGACTTGAGCACAGATATATGGAAGGAACAACTCAATTTCCTTCACAGATACTTTGGGAGAGCGAAATTCGTGTGGATACTAAATCATGACTCCTCCAATACCATAAAGATGGAGCTTTGCAGGAAAGGACATACACTGACAGTGAACAAACCCCTCTACAAAACAAAAATGCTTCATATTTTGGAAACCATTACAAAGGAAAGAAGTGATGAGCTACAAAAGAAAAACATGACTACTCCAAGAGCTACAGTGAAAGAGGGTTATTTGCATGAGAGTCTTGAGATTGATTACACTCAATGTGATGTTGCAAGCTCAGATGGTTCTGACATTTCTGAAACGGGAGGTTCTAATCCTGTTCGTGAAAGTGGGGATAAACAAAGAGAGAAGGAAGTGAGATCTGAATCATCATCACAACACAAGATAAATAACTTAGCTGGATTAGCAAATGGATATAAGGAAGATAATAATCCTTGGAAGGAAGAGTTGTGTGAGAGCAGCCTCAACTCTAACAATGTCACACCAAAATCATCCTCCACTAAACAACCACTAGGCACTGAAGGTGAAGATTCTGAATATGGAGAAACAAGAAGTGGCAGTAGCTCGAGCAGAACGGTGAGTGGAAAAAAATCTCTTGAAGGGCTGAGGATATTGCTTGCAGAAGATACACCAGTGATTCAAAGGGTTGCAACCATAATGCTTGAGAAAATGGGAGCCATTGTTGTAGCTGTAGGTGATGGACAACAAGCAGTGGATGCTCTGAATGGCATGCCTGGTGTTGAAGATTGTAGAAGGGAGTCTATCATGAAAGAAAGAAACACAAGATCATCTCAAACTGAGATTCTCAGTAGCCCACCATATGACTTGATCCTAATGGATTGTCAGGTAAAATTTGTTGCAATTTCATAATCTATTTCAACTTTTCATGTTCCAATTCCTTCTCTTGTGTGTAAAATATAACAGATGCCAAAGATGGATGGGTATGAGGCAACAAAAGCAATCAGGAAATCAGAAGTGGGAACTGGTTTGCACATTCCAATTGTTGCTCTTACAGCTCATGCAATGTCATGTGATGAAGCCAAGTGCTTGGAGGTTGGCATGGATGCTTATTTAACAAAGCCAATTGACTTCAAACTGATGGAGTCCACCATTCTTTCACTCACAAGAAGAACATTCTGACTTTTGTTTGATGCTGTAACGAAGCTAATAAAGGCTTGTCTTAAACATCGAGAATCATGGCATAACATAAGAATTCCAGAAACGTAATCCAATTTTCCTGAATTAACTAATTTGTACAGCAAAGGACTGAGACTTGTTACTCTTTCTTTCTTTAACCATACAGAGAAGGCCAAATTCTATGACAATGTGACAGCATTTTGTACAAGAAAGAACATTTTGTCTGTATATTACCTTATCTGTTTACCTATTTCTTTTATATATGAAAGCTCAACTATGAGCTTTGAAGTATGCAATCAACATAAAATTTGGTTAATCATCAATTTTTCATTGGTTTCACATTTTAGTTAAATTCTGATTTTCTCCTTATTTAGCCGCGTGTGCTCTTAGATTTGTCATCTCTACCATTTTGCCACCTGTTGGGACCAGCTATTGGCTGATAATGTACAAGATTTTAACAGAGATTTAAGCAGTCATTATATGTACCACATTCTATTTCTACACACAATAATTTTCTTAGATTTAGTCTTCGAGAACTTATTGTCATTTTCATTTGTCTAACTTAGATGGAATAATCATATTTTCATTTGTCTTTTAAAGATGTTGAAAATAGTTAGACAACCTTTCATATTGGAAGTGTCAAATTTTGAAAAAACTGCTACTAAAAGAATAGTTGATTTGTTTTTTGGAGAACAAAAAGATATTTTGGTTACATAAAAATAGCTAATGAATATATCTTACACTTTGTCAAGAGTTAGCATAACTTGGTTGATTGGTGAAGAAGATTAGGACACAATTTTCATGGTTGAGATAAACTATAAAAAGTTGTGTTTCTCTTTGTCTTGTGACTCTTTAAGAAGCTTTCATATATATTTAGACTAAAAGTTTTATAAGTGCAAAAAAAATTATAAACACTATTTAACCATTCACCTTCTACTATTTTTCACTAATAAAGTGATATTTGAGTTCGTAACGAATTATATTTGAAGAATATAAATAGTGCAGATATGTTTCTAAACCTCTTGATAGTTTGAAACGAGAGGGGAAAAGATAATAAAAAAATATTGGATATCTTTGTTGTAGAAGGAGCATATAATGTATTTATCCTCATCTATTATTACACTTATTTTCTGTGGATTTTGATATTGTTTAGTAATAGCATTATTACGTTTTGTATGAATAGAATATGTTTACGTTGTGTGTGATAAAAAGTAGTGTGGTATGAAAAAGTTCATTAAAATATTGGATGGTGAGTTAGCAAAACCGTGGTGGGACTAGTAAAGTAGGTGATGTGGTTCCATGGCCAGGCCCAATGTCAGCCCAACACGTTACTACTCTACTTGTTGCCTAAGCAGCTGCACTTTGTTCGATTTCGTGTTCTTTACTCTCTTCACCAAAGCAAAAAGCTTGAATAGAGAGGCACGGAGAGAACTACAAATCCCAACCCAGAAGTAAAACTAAGTAGCAAACACAAAGCACGGCAAAATGGCGAGGTACGATCGAGCAATCACGGTGTTCTCCCCCGACGGCCACCTCTTCCAGGTCGAGTACGCCCTCGAAGCCGTCCGCAAAGGTAACGCCGCCGTCGGCGTCCGAGGTACCGACAACGTCGTCCTCGGCGTCGAGAAGAAATCCACTGCCAAACTCCAAGACTCCAGGTTCCCTTCCAATTCCCCTTTTCTTTCAGATCCCTTTCCCTTCGATTAGGGATCACCGAGACAACGACGTCGTTTCAAACTAGACTTGACTTACTTCCTAATTGACTCTGTGTCGTTTCGCAGGACGGTGAGGAAGATTGTGAATCTCGATGATCACATTGCGCTTGCCTGCGCGGGGCTGAAGGCCGACGCACGTGTGCTCATAAACCGGGCACGTGTGGAGTGTCAGAGTCACAGGCTCACCGTCGAGGATCCCGTTACTGTTGAGTATATCACCCGTTACATCGCGGGGCTTCAGCAGAAGTACACGCAGAGTGGTGGTGTGCGACCGTTTGGGCTTTCCACCCTCATTGTTGGGTTTGATCCCTACACTGGCGCCCCTTCACTGTACCAAACGGACCCTTCTGGCACGTTTTCCGCGTGGAAGGCGAACGCCACCGGCCGAAACTCGAATTCGATTCGGGAGTTTCTGGAGAAGAATTACAAGGAGACCTCTGGGCAGGAGACTGTCAAATTGGCTATTCGTGCATTGCTTGAAGTGAGTTTCATTTTGGCTTTTTGTTTGTTAATGAATACCTGCCTTCCTGATTTTGTTGTTTGTCTAGAAACTTTTGCCTTGCATTTTGCTTGTTCAGCCTTTGGAATGGTCTACCCTGATGTGTTCTCTTTGCTTCTACCTTTTTATTGGAATCATAACATACGAATTTTTAACCTTATGTTCAATTCCATTGTATTTTTTAAAATGTATCGAAACAGAACAAAATCAATATGCTATGCTCTATCTTGTTCAAACCTTTCTATCAAAAGCTATCTAGTTGTCTTGAGTTTGATATGCCTTCTAATGTATTGGGCAGTTGAGTTGAAGTAACATTTTCACTAGATTAGACTGGATGTTCACACATAGACTTTGTCTCTCTTTTTGATTCTTGATGTATACCCAGCTTCATTCTAAAAATCAATAGCTAATATAGTCATAGGAGTTGTTATGTAACGCATATATAGCACTATTCTTTTGGAATATTTATCGTTGAGTAAGATTAAAAGACGAATCTTATGCACTGATTGATGTTTTATAGTTGTAAACATAAACCATGTTTTAGCATGTGACTCATTCTTACCTAAACTTTGTTGATACATGTCTGTAAGCTATCTGGTACATTATTAATACTTTATGCAAATAAGTATATCATTCAACCTCAACTTGAACCATCAAATTCATTTTAATTCACTAAAATAACACTTTTGTGGAATTTCATGATAACTTCTCAGATATCTAATATAATAGTTTATATCTTTCAGATTCTTTTTGCATTGATCTATTACAATGACCTTCTGTAATTGTGTGTAGGAATGTAAGCCAAACCAATATATGAATATATGAAAAACAAGACGACTTTTTAATACATTTATGTGGTACTTGTTCCACTTAGTTGAAAAGCTTTTCGTTTGAAAATTTGAGTATAAAATAAAAGATGAGAGCTAGGGCAGACAGTTGGAAGGAATGAGGATATTATTGTACTTAAGATGCACTTTTTCTTCCGTCTTACGAATTGTTTTTGCATAGAGGCTAGCTAACTTCATCTTAACTGATAAGTAAAATTATTAGGACACTAGTATATGTCATTTAGATCAGTTCTAGATGTTCTAGGATAGTCTGCAACCTAAAGTGAAGCTTATGTTGCTGTATTTCACAATACTTGGCACTTAATTCTCTTATTGTTTTCCGCAGAATTACAATTTAGGTATTTCTAGTAAAATATTTATTGTTTGGGAACAATCAACCAAATAAATGGTTAAAAATGTTGTAAGATTGGTTAATGGTATAACCATATATTGCTTCAATGAGCACTTAACTAATTAATTTTACTTAAATTGAAAAAAAAATCTTGGAATTTCCATGTGTTTATTGTTTTTGTATTTTTTGTGCCCTAGGCCCAGAATTCTTGACTAGTCCTATTTTTGGTTAGTGTTTTGCATACTTGGGAAAGGGATTGGGGCAATATTTTCCCATTGAAGACTGACGTTTTCAGTGCTGCAGACTGGTTCTTTTTTATTAGAGTTTTTTTTATTATTGAAGTAAATGTACATCTATGCATGACTAGTTTGCATTCAAAGCCTTTATGTACGATGTGTGTCTTTTGCCACTTAAAATGCAAAATTTTGGGCTGCGTAACATAATGATTTCCACACAAATATTGTCAGAGCAAGTTGATAAATCTGAGAGTAGTAAATTGGCCTGTTCAATCGAACTCTGAAATAGATCGAGTAGTTCTGCCTATTCCAGTTGCATATTTACAGAGTATTAGTGTTATTACTATCTTTTAATAGTTTTTTATGCATTCGGAACATGGTTTTTTGCGCTTCACTTTGTGATTTTTATTTGACATGGTATGTGATTAGGTTGTTGAGAGTGGAGGGAAGAATATAGAAGTTGCTGTGATGACTAAGGAGAATGGTCTGCGTCAACTGGAGGAAGCTGAAATTGATGCCATCGTTGCTGAGATCGAAGCAGAGAAAGCAGCTGCTGAGGCTGCGAAGAAAGCCCCTCCGAAGGAGACATGATTTTCTATTTAGTTTGTTACGCAGTGTTCTTGCTAGGTTGTGGCTGTACTCGCTGGAGCTAAAATTGATGACATTGTGTCTGAGATTGAAACAGAGAAAACGGTTGTTGAGGCTGCAAATACCATTTCTAAGGAGAAGACAAGATTTATGTTACTTTTGTTTAACTCGTGAACTGTTCTTGCTAGATGTTGGCCTAACTTAAAATTGAATTCTTTGCTGTTTTTGGGTACTGCCATATGATATAGTATTGGTCAAATTAATTGCATGCTATTATTATTCAAGTTCAAATTGAGTCGGGTGATACACCATGATCCACAACATTTTCATTGGCAAGAACTCGTGCTTTATACTAGTCAATACGACAATATTCAGGCAATATATGTCCATTGTGTAAAAGAAAGAAAGTGTATTTCCATCTCCAAAAGAAATTTTAATGACGTGAAATGTAAATAGTTGTGTTATTAGAGTCTGGTTAAATCATGTGTATTGTTATATCTATATATATATATATATATATATATATATATATATATTCTGTAGTATTGGAAGTAATGCGTTGAAAACATCTATCAACTGTACCTAGTTGTCACGTAGGTCATAGAACAAAATGCGGTAATTTTCTTGTGTGAGTGGGAGTGTATGTTTTTAATTGTTTGGTTTATTATGAAATTTAATCAAATTTTTAATATATTTTTTATTTTATCGTAATTTTATTATGCTCAAATGAGGTATGTTAATTAAAAAAAATTTATGTTCCATATTTGAATATTTATATTTTTTTATATGTTTATTTAGTGTATATTTTTCTTTTTTCATATGAGAATGTTTAACTCTCTCAGTTTAAGTGGTTAATAGTATAAACATTTCATTTATTAAGTAATATAAAAAAATTATCTTTTACTCTATTAATTTTTGTTTTGTTTGAAAAAATCTTGTGTTAATAAAACTATTTTGTTAGTTCTCAACTATTATATTTAAAAAGTTTTCTTAGATTTTTAAAGTATTCCTAATCTTTTCATTATACATTTATTTTTCATTGTGCAATTTTATTTAATAGTCTCTTAAATTGTTTCTAAGACACACATTTGATAATTTTTTAATATTTTTATTTGTTGTTTATTTTCCTAACTCATTATCAGTTATATTGTAATTTTGTCAGTATAATTGTATAAATAAATTTTATTTACTATAATATAAAAATTTAATGTAATTGTCATATTTTTTTATCATATCCAACATATATATAAGTTCGAAAGATACAAGATCTATGTTAAAATTTTATTATTACTAGTTTAATATTTGTTTTTTGCATGATTTTAATCAAGTGATGTATTATAATTTGTATTAGTGCATAAAGAATAGATTCATTAGAATTTAAAAAATTGAAGTAAACAAATATTTAAAATATATTTTAATTTGAATATTTGTTTTCCTTTTATATTTTTTTTAAAATATTTTAAAATTTTATAACTAGATTCCATTAATGTTTGCAAATTTAATAAATGTTTTGGTTCTAATAAAATTTTATTTAGTATTCTAATTTGAAATGTATAAATTATATTTTTTTTATATAAATATTTGATATCATAGAAACAATCATCCTTTTAATATAGAAAATTTGATAATATTATGTTTCATTTACCGTAATTATTTATTTATTTTATAAAAATTAATTAATTAGTATTGAAACAAAAAAAAAAGGTATGAGTATGAGTATGAAAATATACACATTATCTGGTGGAGATGTGGATGTAACAAAAGTTTTAAACCCGTTGGATTTGGGTATGAAAATGAAGATGAATATTTTTTATGGAGATGGAGATTGGATAATGAAACACGTTCTCACCTCGCCCGTTGTCATCTATATGCACAACAGATTATTTCTCTCATTAGTTACATTTGTTGTAGGTAACATTTGCTCCTCGTTTATTTGAGAAATTAATGGACCGTAACATTTAAATAAAATTTTCTTCTGTAACAAAATTTAGGATATTCTCACATTATGTTTACGTGAGATTTCACTAATATTTCTAAAGTTACAAGAACATGACATTTAAATCCACTATAAACTTGCGTCAACAAACAAAGAACATGCTACTTCTCTATCAAACCTTTTTAAAGGTTAAGGCATTATACCACCATCATATACTTATTTAGTTTTATCCTCATCGTTGAAAACATCTTCATTATATACTAATCCATTCTAATAGAATGATTAAAGGCTTACCTTAGTAAAAAGAAAATTGTTCTGTGGAATACTCTAACATGTTATTAATTTCTACATCAAATTTAGAATATAAACTAAATTTATGCATGTACCATGATTTAATATTATTGTTCAACCACTCATAAGTAACAATATTTAATATTTTGTTGACTTAATACTTAATTTGGTCATCTAATTTTATTCAAATTTTCAAAAAGACCTATAACTTTTTATTTATTCAATTTAGTCCTTCAATCTTTTAAAAATGTTTAGTTTGGTCTTTTTCGTTAAATTTACATTAACACTGTGTCCGTACAGTGTCACATGTCATGCTACTATCACATGACAGTACTTGTTTTCGTTTTCAGATTAGTCTTCTTATTTATAATTTTGATTTAAGTTGGTCATTTCTTCTTTTCAAATAAAGCAATTTGGTTCCTCTCCAATTTGAGACTAAATTAGTAATTAAATTTAATTACAACTTATATATACATGTTAAATTTAAAATATATATCAAATCACTCCACCTAAATATTCAATTTTTTTTTACATTTTTACATCAAAAAACTCCTATTTAAACTTATAATATTTTAAAAATATTAAAATGTAAATTTAAAGTGACAGTTGTAATTTTTAAATGTTTAATGTGACAAATATTTTTAATGTGAAGTGTCACTTTATATTTACATTTTTAATATTTTTAAAATATTATAAGTTTAAATAGGAGTTTTTTTTATGTAAAAATGTAAAAAAAAATGAATATTTAGACTAACAAAAATTAGTAAATTGAATATTTTAAAAAAGTTGAAGGAATAAATTGAACAAATAAAAAATTAAAAATCTATTTTAAAAATTGAATAAAATTAGATGATCAAATTAGGTTTAAACATTTTATTTGCTATCTTCTCTTCAAACGGTTGTACATATGTAGCCCCTAAAACTCTCATAAATTTTATCTTCACGGAATATTTTTTTAAAATCGTAATAAAGATGACACAAACAAAATTTTTTTAATCTCTTCCAGCATCATTGTTGAAAGTATGGACTAATCCCTATCATTATAGTGAACAAACATCAATTTTAACGAAGTGGATTAAAAATAGTAAACTAGCATAAGCAAGTGGGTTCTTAAAAAATCAGCTTCAACTTTCTTTATTTTAAGTCTATATAACAACTATTGTTATTGGAAAATGTAAGAACTTTTTTATTCATTTTGTTGTTGCATTTTGGTTCTCAAAACTCTTGGATAACTATGATTGGACACGTAAGTCTTCAATTTTCTCCAACCTTAACCATTTGAACTTTTTGAGCATTTTCTCTTTAAACAACTTTATTAAAATCTTAGGTTCACACGTTCTTCATTATCTACATCAAAATCATAATGTAGCTTATCAATATTACAACTTTTTTTCTAGCTCAAGCATTAGAACTCTAAGATCCAATTAAACTTCTTTGTTTTCTATTTTCCTTTTCTTTTCCTCCTTTGGTTAATTTAGTTATGGTTGTTTGAGTTGTAATTTTTTTTTTTCGTTTAGGGACTATTTTTTCTCCAGTTGTCTTTGCAACAACAATTTAATTTCCCCAAAATAACCAACCATGTGCAAGTCCTTTTATTCAATGTCATCGAAATGGACATTGTGAACCAATTCCAACTTTTGATTAGCATCACCCTTAATAACATTTAGAAAATATATCTCAACTTCAATATTATCATGTTTTTATTTTATTTATTTTTATATCTTATTTTTATTTTATTTTTGGATTTTGTTTAATATTTTAAGTTTTATTAAATAAAAGTGAAAAAATAGATGTCTGAATTATATTTTACAAATAAAAGGAAATATCAGATATTTGAGAAGATTATTAACGAGATTAGTGAAATATTGGATAGTCAAAGATTATCGACCGTATCAAATATCCAAGAAATTGGTTACTCAAACTACATGTTAGAATAATTGAAAAATAATTTTAAAATATGTATTAAATATCCAAAAAGTTGGTTACTTAAATTACATATCAGAATAATTGAAGAATAATTCAAAGATATGAAATCTCCAAAGATGAAAAGATATATATCAAGAATTATCTCTTACCATTTATTCAAGTACTAACATCAAATCTAAAGGTCCAGCCAATTATGTTATGAAAGTCTATAAATTTATGATTTGACATAGGTCAAACAAACACTGGGAGAGAAAAAAAAAACTTGATATCTCTACACTTCAAAGATAGAAGTAGTATGAAGGATGGAGACATTCAATTTCAATAGCATGCCTATGAGTAGATAATTCCCTCATCCACGGTAATGCATTCTTAATCCTCTATGAATCTCATTAATTAGTATAATTATTTTCCATGACTCTTATGAATATTGTGTTCTATTCTTGCTTTAATTGCATGATAATTATTGATTATTCATTGCATATTTGTGGGTATCTAATCATTGGATATCATATTAGAACTTAGATTAGAATAGACAACTAATTGATTGTCTATTTAGACATAAAGTACATAATTGATCATTCATAATATCATAATTTTGATCATTAATGTGAACTCTTAATAAAGAAAAAAGAATATTATTTGATGTTTTTACTTTAAATTAGATCATGAAACTCAATCTCAATGAAACTAAATCCCAAAGAAAAAATAATATTATTTGATATTTTTCTTCATCAAAGTCTTTGTTTTCATTGTATAAGTTCCTTTTAACCTTTACAATGTAATTATGAATTTATTTTATTATCTCAACCTAGATATTTTGTTATTCTCACATTGTTAGTAACTAATCAATTAATTTCAACTATATTTTATTATCCAAACATTTGTACCATTAACAAATATAGTGAGGCTATCAAATTGTTCATTTATCTCTTTCTACCACAATTTAACCTTGTAAATATCTTCGTATTTCAAATTTTTATGAATTCAATAACTTCAAAATATCTCCATGGGCTAATGTCTATGTATGACATGAATTTCACCTCTTATAATAGAATGATGAATAATTTATCCAATATCTAAGAGAGTAGATTTTAAATCTGAATTACATTCCTATATAATAAAACTCTCTCTCATATTATATAACCCAAAACCTAAGGACTGAATAAATATAAAAAAAATGAAAACCTTAATTCACTCAATTCCACCATCATCAAGAACTAAAAAAAAAACAAAAAATATGGATAAAAAAGGTAAAACAAAATTGAATACCCTTATCTATCCCAGCCCATCAACTTTAATGAAAATGAGAAACAACAGTGAACAATCAATAAAATAAAGATCTTTTAGTACACAAGTGTGTTGTTATCTTTTCTTCATCATTTTAACGATTTCACATAATTGCCTCCTTTGTGTATATTGAGTTCAAAATTCTACATTTTTCCATTTAAATTTTTAATAGAGTGATGTATATAAAAGTTTGAATGTAAGCTATATTTAAGATTTTGCAAAATTATATTCCTTTTATACTGTCTTTTTTTAATTGTTTAAAAATGATCATACCAATATTTTTTGATATATCATACTTTAACAAGGAAGTTACTTGAATTTATTAACATTGAAAATAATTAGAGTTTCTGTATTTACTGTACTCATAATGTGACTGCTCACTCGTTTTTACCCATAATACTAAATATCAAAAACATTGGCCCATATAGTAAAAAAATAAAAAGAACATTTAAACAAAACAATTTAGTGGCCTATGCAGGTCTCGAACCTGCGACCTTCGCGTTATTAGCACGACGTTCTAACCAACTGAGCTAATAGGCCAGTTATTGTTATTATTTTGCCATTTACATATCTATAGATAGATCTACGCAGAACAACGCTTTGTCCCCTCAGTGCCTTCAATCAAACTCGCGAGAAGGGAGGATCGGGCACTTCGTCAGATTGACATACACCATGAAAGAAACGAAAGAAGATAACGAGGTAATTTCCTTTCTCCAATAAAGTTACCTTTTATTTTTTTTTTCTGCTCTAAATCGTTTTTGTCACCACGCTCCCAAATAATTTTCTCCCATCTTCCAAACCCTTTGATAAAAATCTGTAAAGTTTCACCTTTCGATGTTAAAAGGAGCTTGTTGGTGTCATCAAGTTTGTTTTTTTTATTATTGTTGTTTTCATTTGTTTATTGTTCTTGTATCCTCGTACTGTTTAACGCACGGGTTACATCTCTGTTTAATGTTGAAATCTGCTTGGAAAGTCTCTACTTGGGCCAGATTCTATTGATTTATGTGAAAAAGTTGTAGCTTTCATCCCTTTGCTCACAGATAAATCATCACTATGTGAGGATTTTGCTATTTTGCTTTGAAAATTTAAGTTGATGCATTTTAGTAACAAGGTACAAAATCCTGTTATCTTTACCTGGGTAAAATTCCATCGACTAGAAGATCCAAAAACAACTTAGGATTTTCAAACGTGTGTCGGGGGGAGATTCAATGTAAAACAGCATCATGTGTATGATAGGGTTTTGCTTGAATTATGTGATATTTAAGGTTAGGATTCAATTCAGGTTATTATAGACTCATATTTAAGGTTATGGATTCAATTCAGGTTATTATAGACTCAAATTTGAAGGCAGATCAACTTGTGGTATTATTTTCAAAAGGTTTTGCACTTTTAGGAATTAGTGGTGCTCCCTGTTGAAAGACAAATTGAGGTCATTTTTGTTTGGTTGTTCTGATTAAGATTTGCATTGCTTTCTCATTTCATATTTGATGATTCTATTCATGTGAAGAAATCCATACACCTTGTCTGTAACTACACCCAATGGTCACTTAGAGACTTATCAAAAGTTCAGTGACTGTTACTGATTGGAATTTTGTGTTTGACGGATGGGTTCTTCTATTGTCTTAACTGACTTCCTCAACATGCGCATAGGCAGGACAATACACTTATCTAGCCATCAATGATATGTGATACATGGTTCTTTGTTCATTGTGTATTTATAGTTGTCATACACAATGAATCAGAGACACAGTGAGGATAGTGGTTTGATTTCACATCTTTCATACAATATCTTGTTTTAACATTGGTTTCTTAAATTCAATTTTGTCTGCAGTTGAGTGATTTAGACAAAACATCATTTTTGTTTCCTTCCGATGGAACTTAGATTTGTCCCTAAATGTAGATAGGATTATGTATATACTCATGTTCTCCAAATCATTTATTTGAAAAAAAAGTGAACTTTATTTCAGACAGAAGATAATAAGCAAGCTTCTGCTGATGTGCTGTTTCATTATTCAAGATTTGCTCTGGCATGTATTGGATGCAAGATTCGACCATTCAATTTAAGACTTCATCTGATGAAGGTAGAAGAACATATTTATGTTATTTTCTCATTTACATGTTTTGTCATAACATATTTATGTTATTTTCTCAGTTATATTACATGTTTTGTCATACGGCAGCATGTAGATGCATCCTTTTGTTATTTGCCTTATTTTTGTTTGATCCATACTTTTTATATAACCTTTTATGGGCATCACACAACATTTTTCAGGAGATATCGGGTATGCCTTCTTCTCTAAATAGGGAATCACCACAGAATGCAGCATCTCCTGATCCAATGGGTGAGTCATCAAGCACAGGAACAGCAAGACTTGACAGAGGAGACAGTTTCCGTGCACTATGACCATGTTTTTGTTTGGGTTGTGTGGCATCTGGTGTCTAGATTAAATCACTCTCTTCTCCCATCCCATATATTATGATTATGATGCTATACTCATCTATGCAATGGCTATAGATTATCAAGTTCACTCATTTCAACTTCATGTTTGCTGTAGTATGGTTTAAATTTAGTTACTTTAGTCAGTAATTGTCGTTTTAAGTGATTCTACTTTATTGTAGTTTGTATCTTTGCACCAAAATATCTATCAATAAGTAGATGCATGTCTTCACTCCATGTAAGCTTATCTTGTTGAATTTATTCTTTCATATATATATATATATATATATATATATATATATATATATATATATATATATATATATATCTTTCTGCAAGATATAAACCTTATTTTTGGGAGGATTAGACCAGTCTTAATTGAGCATTGAAGATGAAATATGACTTTAGTGATATTTTGGGAGAAAGAGCATCATTGAATTTTATAAGTTTGAATTCAGACTGTGATTAATATGAAGAATGAGACTGTTAAGATATGCTTTTGATTTTTTTTAAAATTTATGGAAGTATCTTTTAGTTTTTTCAATTTTTTTCCAAGTTTTATGCCTTTTTGAATTTTGAAATATGTATTTAATAATCAAGCATTTTAGATAGTCATTATGTAGGAGAAGACAAAAATGGTTTAGATGATTTTGCACTGGATTGCTAGAGTATAACATGATAAATCATTTTTTTTAATATGCATCTGTGAACGATATGATAAACAATATTTATACCTATTTTAGTTTAAAAATGGATAAGTTTATTTATTCTTTTAACATAATGGTACTTATCTTTAATCAAGTTTATAAATAAATATTTTTCTTTTTTATATTTCTAACAAGTGATATCCATTTTCTATATTTTGAATAAAGAGATTTTTTATTTATTTATTTAAAAATAGCATATTAATAAAATCACAAACAAAAATTAAATTTTATAATATAGAAATTAAAAGGTTATCAATGAAAAAAATGAATGGTTTAATTATTATGTATTAACAATATAAAAAGTATCCTTTTTATAAATCACTTTCTAATAAAATATGAAAAGGTAGATTTTTTTGAAATAATTTTTGATATAGAATAAATAAATAAATAGTTATAAAATATTTCTATTAAACCTTTTAGCTTATTAGTATATTTATGGGCTTTAATGCAAATATAAATAAAATAAATATATATATAAGTCTTTCTTTAGTAGGAAGTTAATGAGTATTTTTAAACTAGAGAAAAAAGAAGTATATTTTTATGAATGATTGTGATTGTATCTATTAATTAAGTAGTTCAAGTTTTAATTCTTTAATAATGAAATAACCCCATTAAAGAAAAATATATCATAAAAAAAATCTACAAAATTTTAAAGTTCCATTTATTTATTTATTACAAATTCTACGTGTATATTAAAATTATAAAACTTATTTAAAAGAAAAAATGAATAAAACTTTTTATTAGCCCAGCTAATTTAATTTGTATACCTGAATTATATGTGTGTTTTTAATTAAATATTTATGTTATATTATTGTCAATATTAATTATATATATATATATATATATATATATATATATATATATATATATATAAAATTGTACTATTTCGCGCAGAGTTTAGTTTGTATTACATGTTGGGATAGAAATACAGACAACTAAGTAGTTTTTAGTTACACATAGACATAACAATGTGATGTCTTTTTCTATTTTTGCCTTATTAATGTTGCCCTGAGCTATGATTTGTTTCGTTATTATTCTTAACCTTGAATACTAGAAAATTTTAAAATTGATTTTTTAAATTATAAAAGGCCTAAAAAATTAGGGTCAAAATTACATAAACTAAAACTAAAAAGTATATCTGATCCTATCTTATACATAGTATCAGGGGATATTATTTCTTTTCTTACATCTGGTAGTAAGAAATAGTTTAAAAGAGAGAGAGAATAAAGTTGAATTTAATAAATGGGATGTATAAATAGAAAAACCCCAATTTCACCCTAAGTAACGGCTACTTCTCCCAATCTCTCAACGGCTACTTTTTTTTCAGAAATTTAAAACGGTCACATTCTTCCCCACAGCACATCCTTCCCTTATTTCTTTCAATCTTCTTCTTCAATCTTCTTCGCTTTCACCGTAGCTTCTCTTTACTCTTTCAAAGCACTGTCCGATTTGTTCTTCTCTTGCAGAAGAAACATCGGATCCACAAAGTTTCAAACTTCTATTATCATTTCTCACATCACAATGCAAGACATGTGGAATGTTCCTCCGGGTTTCAGACCCTCCAAATCTGCACCTTCTTCTCCTGCGAAGCCTCTCGGAGCAGTTCTCAGAACGCGCTCTGAGTCCTTCCATATCACTCATAAGGTCCCAGTTGGCGACACTCCTTATGTCAGAGCAAAAAATGTTCAGGTAACTTTTTTTTGTTGTTGCAATGTACATGGTCCGTCCATTCCCTTCTGGGTTTTCTTTTTTGTTTTGTTCAAGTGTTGAAAAGTTTTTTTTTTTTTTCTTTTGTGGGTTTCAGTTGGTGGATAAGGATCCGGAGAAAGCAATTCCGCTGTTTTGGGCAGCCATTAATGCGGGAGATAGAGTGGACAGTGCTTTGAAAGATATGGCTATTGTCATGAAGCAGCAAAATCGGGCTGGAGAAGCCATTGAAGCCATTAAATCTCTTCGAAGTAGATGTTCCGATCAAGCCCAAGAATCTCTTGATAACATCCTCTTGGATCTTTACAAGGTAAGTCACCCTAACCGACCAAGTTTTATGTTCTTTTGTTGTAAAAGCTTTTAATTGGATTGTCATGTGTATAATATATTTGACTGGTTGGTTAAGTTGCTGTCATTTTCATCAAATTTGTGTTTAGTAATCCAGCTTGTCTATAGAAACTATTATGAATAGAAATACTTATGCATCACTTAGAAACTAATACTTATATGACTATCAATACTGAACAACAAAATTTTCACTTTGTCTTAACAGAGATGTGGAAGACTTGATGACCAAATAGCCCTCTTGAAGCACAAGTTGTACTTAATTCAACAAGGGTTGGCATTCAATGGTAAGCGCACAAAGACAGCAAGATCTCAAGGGAAGAAGTTTCAAGTTTCTGTGGAACAAGAAGCCACGAGATTGCTGGTAAGAATAGTTTTCACTTGTGTCTTTTCGGTGATGGACTTATGGAAAGAATAGAATAGAATTTGTACTTTATGGAACTGAATTGGACTTGTTTCAATGTAGGGAAACTTGGGATGGGCACTGATGCAGCAGAACAACTACATTGAAGCAGAAGAGGCTTATCGCCGGGCGCTATCTATTGCTCCTGACAACAATAAGATGTGCAATCTGGGCATTTGTTTGATGAAGCAAGGAAGAATTGGTGAGGCAAAAGAGACACTGTACCGTGTAAAGCCTGCAGTTATGGATGGCCCTAGAGGCTCAGATTCTCACTTGAAAGCCTATGAAAGGGCACAGCAGATGCTGAAAGACCTTGAATCTGAGATGATGAATAAGGGAGTTGATAGGATTGAACAAAGCAGGCTCTTTGAGGCCTTTTTAGGTTCTTCATCAATATGGCAACCCCAGCCTTGCAAGGACCACCACACAACCTTGCCAGCAGCAACAAATTCAGCCAGAATTCAAGATGATTTTGCTGATGAGAACATCAACTCCAACATAATCACCAAAAATCACACAGCACTGCCACCCCCTAAAGCTACCACTACTAGTTCTACCAACAAACAAAGTGTTACCATGTTGGGGAACTCACTGAATGTTGCAGCTCCACCCTTCTATGCATCAAAATCCATGCTGAGAGAACCATTTGAGAACCAATTCTCTGAGACCCTTAAGAGAACAAGGTCTGGAAAAGCTGCAGGATCCATGAGAATAGTTAGTGATGTGAAGGACAGCAGCAGCAGCAACAGCAGCAACAAGTTGCAAGTGGAATTAGAGGTGTCAGTGCCAGAGAACAAAACAAGAAGGCTGTCATCAGAGGATGGTGAGAAGAACAAGTTAACAGATCTGTTACCTGATGATGATGACTTTGAAGAGGCCATTCTTGCTGCAATTTTGGGACCCTCCAATGATAATAAAGCTACTACTGAGACAAGCAGAATTTTGCAGAGGAATAACAATGACAAGAGGCTTAAGGTTTTTAAGGATATCACGCTATCTCTGAGTCCTAGAGCCTGAAGTGAAAAAATTTTTAGTCTAATGAATAATGAATCAACATAGTGTTTTTAGGTTGGAGATGATCTTGCTCTCCACTTGTTGTTTAACTTCATCATCCATCTTTCTGTAGAGGGATAGGAATAGCTTCATGACTTTCGGCATGGAATCATTTCTTACTATCTGTTTATTTGTTTAATTGCCTTGTAAACAAGGCACATCATTGACTTAATAAATTTATATCACTTTTCCATTCGTAAAAGGTTATTTCTGTTTTTTTTTTTCTGCCTTCAATGATCCACTTGTGATTTTGCAACATGGGATCCATATATTCTAGGTGCTATATAATTTTACTAGACTTTAAAATGTATTGAAAAGCGTTAAGTAATATAAGTAATAGGAAAACGATTATTTGACAAACAAAATTTGACAAACTTTTTAACAAAGCTGAGCTGGCTGTCACATTTAAGTAGTTCTAATTTTTTATTTTATTTTAATAAAATTTTTCACGCTAGGAAAGGAAGAAATACTTTGCCCAATTGCCTTTCCTTAATTTTGCTTTTTAACTTTCACGCTCCACTCTCTCTCTCTCGCGCGCGCTTCTTCCAAATTTTCTAAGTTCTTTCTATGCTTCTCTTCCATACTCGTTCCTATAAAGTTGTTTTATGTTTCTCTCGCATTGGTTCTCGATAGAGTTTGATGTGTTGTTTTATGGATTGTGCTTTTGATTTCTGTTTGGAAGATATTATTGATAACTTTTCCTTTTTCTTCGTACTCTTTTTTTTTTAGGTTTTTCTACGAAGTACTGTTTTTGGACCTGTCTTTGGTCCTCTATGTATACTTTGTTAAACTCCTTAAAAAGACAAAAACAAACCAGTTAAATGAGAATCCCCTTGTTAGTCATCCAAATATGGTAGCTCAAGTCCTGGGGTGTGGGTTTCCTTGTGATATGCAATTAAAATGATGTGAAAAAAAAAACTCCAAAATATTTCCAATAAATATGTACTAAACACATTGTAATTAAGTGGCAAACACAATTAGAATTTTTGCATAATAAATTAAACAGATTCCAGATTCATATTGACAATATATTTTACATTGTATTTGAGGTGGGTGACAAGTCCATGTGGAATCTAACAAAGGTTGTGAGGTGTGGGTTTCCCCTATGATGTGAAATTAACATCATGTGCAAGAAAAACTCTAAAATATTTCCAATAACTATGTACCAAAAATGTATAATTAAGTGGCAAACACAATTATAGTTTTTGCAAGACAAGTTAAACATATTCATATTGAAAATATAATTCACACTGAATTTGAAGTGGGTGACAAGTCCATGTGGAATTCAACAAAGTTGTCGGGTGTGGGTTTCCCCATGATGTGAAACTAAAATCATGTACAAAAAAATTCCAAAATATTTCCAACAACTATGTACCAAACACATTGTAATTAAGGGACAAACACAATTAGAGTTTTTGCACAACAAGTTAAACAGATTTATATTGACAATATATTTCACAATGTATTTGAGGTGAGAGACAAGTCCATGTGGAATCCAATAAAGGTTGTGGGTTTTCCCATGATTTAAATTAAAATCACGTGCAAAAAAAAAACACCAAAATATTTCCAATGATTATGTATCAAAAATGTTATAATTAAGTGGCAAACACAGTTATAGTTTTTGCACAACAAGTTAAACATATTGATATTGAAAATATAGTTAACACTCTATGTTTGATACCTAATACTTGGGAAAATAGTTAATATATATGTTTTAAATTAATTTTTTCCCAATTGCATGAGTCCAAGCCTACACATTTTCTAAATATCATTCAAGTTTGACCTTGTAAAAGTTGTTCATAAGGTATCCAAGGTAGTTAACCACTTATTTATTATAATTATGAAAAAAACAGTATTACATTTGCCAGATAATTACTCTATGTTTGGTACCTAATACTTTGGAAAATATATTTGGAACTTTGTTTTTGGAACACATTTGATTGTTTCTTTTTTAATTAGTTCATGTCAACTTAAAAAAACTACCACATAATTATTTGTCATTATTCATCTTGATTTGGTTAACCCTATGTGCTAAAACTTGTATTGTGTTTGCCACTTAATGACAAAGTGTATGGTACTTAAAAAGAGAAAATATTTTCTAGTGTTTTTTCCACATCATTTCTATTTCACAACATGGAAAAAAACACAAACCCACTAAATTTTTATAAACCCCCAAGGACATGTGGTCCAAGTCAAATACACTTTGAAATAAAATGTTCATCTTGATATGGTTAACCTTGTGTGTAAACATTTGTATTGCGTTTGCCATTTAATGATAATGTGTATGTTACTTAAAAATTGGAAATATTTTCTAGTGTTTTTTCCACATGATTTGTATTTCACAACGTGGGGAAACACAAAAACCCACTAAATTTTTATAAACCTCCATGTACATGTGACCCAGGTCAATTACACTTTGAAATAAATTTTTCATCTTGATTTGATTAACCTTATGCGCCAAAACTTGTGTTGCGTTTGCCACTTAATGTCAATGTGTATGTTACTTAAATATTCGAAATATTTTCAAGTGTTTTTTCTACATCATTTGTATTTCTCATAATGGGGAATCCACAACCCATTAAATTTATATAAACCCACATGGACATGTGACTCAGCTAAAGTACAGTTTGAAATAAATTGTGCATCTTCATTTGGGTAATCTTGTGTGCAAAAACTTGTACTGCATTTGCCGATTAATGACAAAGTGTATGGTACTTAAAAATTAGAAATATTTTCAAGTGTTTTCCACATCATTTGTATTTCACAGCATGAGAAAACACACAACCCACTGATTGTTTTATAAACCCCTATGGACATATGACCCAGGTCAAATACACTAAAATAATGTGTATAAGGAAACGCACATCATAATTCTCCATCATATGCAAAGGACTCAACTCCCTTTTATGCACAAACAAAAGAAGCATCATAAATAGAACCTTTAGATTGGTTATATATATGGATTAGACAATTTAAGACTAATTTGGAACTTGACAATTTAAGATTAAATAACTTAAATTAAGAAAAAAACTATGTATCATCACAACACTTCAAACCTACGTATAATTCTACTCCTCTAAGGATTAAATAAATATATTAAGGGCTTTAGTTAATAACTCTAAATTCAATAACTACATATAATTAGACAAATTTAAGGAAATCCATGAATATTTAAACTACACATAGTCCACGAGATAAGGATTACACTTACTTAGAATCTTAAGTACATTATTCTTTTAAGAATTATGATTTCATTTATTAGATGCCAAACATTATTTATGGTACAGTAAAATGTACTCACATTGTTTTGATCAACTTATTATATCATTTCCTCAAACATATGTACATTCTTAATATGAAATTCTTCATAAGCCTTTTCAAGCTCATCTTGAGTGATATAGTCGCTTCCACTTCTATCAAAAAATGAAAAAGTTGCACCTAAATGATCTTCTCTGTAAACCTTTTTTAAATGCAATGTTGCAACAATCAATTCTCTATAGTCAATTGTAAAATGTTATCAACATCAACCTGCAATGAAAAACACAATTGGGAGATGAATTATAAGAATATGGTACTAAAAATGTGTGACATCATGTATGTGCAAAGGCGACAAATTTTTATTCAAATAATTCAACTAAAAAGTAAAAAACACCTCCAATATTTGCTATCAGAGCTGGTGTAGAAGAAATAATATCAAATAATCAAATTACAAAGTTCAGGATTTGGAGGATATCATTTTCACAATAAAATATAAAATATTGATATTTCTTGAACTTGTAAGCACAAACAATTAAGCATGTTTAAATAAATGGTCAAAGATGAGAAGAGACTAGTACTCTTGGGTTTCTTGGATCCTCAAGCCATGAAGGAAACATTTCCCATGTAACTATAGGTATGGCTGTGAATAAAGCAACAAGAATTACAAAAGCAAAATCTCAAAAGGATCACCAAATCGAAGGGGTTGAAGATTACCAAAATAAAGACTAGAGGACTTTCAATTATAACAACAACAAAAAAGACATAGGAACCTAATCCAATTTTTCAACACTTAAGGAATCAGCAAATCATGCAAAAAAAAAAATTTGTAACCTAACGCCATCCAAGCCTATTGTCTCATAATTATTATTGTCTCAACATCACCATCTACGAAAAAGAATGATTACTTTCCCTAAATTAGAAATCAAAACCCAAATACCAAAAAAAAATCCCTAAAACTACAAAATAAAATAAATTCAATAATACAAAGCACGTGAAAATGGGGGGACGAAAACAGGGATGCAAACACAGAGGCTTCGAATAAAATTCTAAACCCAGAAAAAAGAATAACAGGATCTCAAAAAAAAAAAAACAAAATACAAGAAGAAGGAAAACTAACCTACGATGTCGTCGAACTCCAACACTGGAACAACGAAAGCAATGCAAATGAAGGCGGAAACAGTGAGGACGAAAGCCATGTACAAATAAGAACACACCAAACCCTTAATATGGAAGTAACCTTCTGAGAGAAGGATTGAGACAAACGTCTGCCGCGAAGGATTATGGAGGAGAAGCAGCGAGACACCGAAGAGAGCTTGAAGGAGGGAATGGTGACACAAAAGAACAGCTATAGAAGCTTTGAAAACGAAAGTTAGGGAAGAAAGTTTGACAGTATTTATCCCTTCTCAAAGCCAGAACGAAAAATTATCTACAAATAAAAATAAATAAAACAATGACATATAAAAGCCAGCTCAACTTTGTCAAAACTTTGTCAAATTTTGTTTGTCAAAGAATCGTTTTCCTAAGTAATAACACCTTGTCTCTTGTCCACAAATTAGTTAAAATTAAAAATAAAATTTCTAAAAATGTTACGAGAAAATATTATTTGGTAAAATTTAAAAAAAATTAAGACATCTTAATTCTTTTTTAAATTTATATAATATCTCTACCATATACATGAATAAAAACTATATGAATAAAAGAAAATTGCAATCACTCATTCATCTATCTTTTATACACACAACAAGAAACACTCACATAAAGATAAAATAGAAAAATAAATTACCTCCTTCAGAAAAAAAAAAAGTAGCATAAGAACAAATATGTTACGAGAAAAAAATATGAATTTCTTTTAATACATTAGCCTCACTACAAAAGAAAGAAATAAAATACAAAAAACAGGAGGAGGCTAGGCCAACTCATGCAAGAAAAGACATAACCTCTAATCAACTAATAAAAGAGGTATTACTAGAAATCACAAAAGAAAACTTAAAAAAAAACAAAAAACAAAAAACATTCTTAGCTACGTGCTTGAAGTGTTACTCTTGCTTCTATTACTGGAAAAAAGAGATCGTAAGAGGTATTATTCTCTCTTTTTTAGCTTCTATCATAAGATGTACCTTATCAGTAAATATTTCCTTACAACCATCTTTCACTTTTGTTTTGCTTCAGTGTCATCATTGCATTTTGTATGTGAATTATAAGCATTGGCCACATTCTTGTCATAAGTTAAATTCCACAAGTTAGTTACTTTTCTAATTCTTTTATGGAGATGAGTTGCCACTATTGATGATTGATGAGGGTGATTCAATATCCAAAACAATTTTAAACATGCTTCATGCATGAAGTTGGAATGCCAAGATCTACGTCTACATATTTAATATCACATCAATAATATATAGCATACTTTTGTACCATAGTTTCCTTAAGTCCTTTTCAAGTTTCAAATTTGTTTCCAAAAGATAATTTTTAAAGGCTTTTTTTGTAATTTCCTTGATAAATTGTGACCATTCTTCTACTTTATTTTATTTTATTTTTTCAAAATAATTTTAATTGTCGTGTTGTGATAATGACGAATTTGATAAAAAAAAATCGTATGAAACGAACATGTAGAGAGAGTTGAAAGCTCATTCCTCACAATAATTAATTATTTTTTAATATTGAATCATCCTATATATAGATGTGTCAATTTCATTCGTGATTTATGGGTTAGCCAAACTCCCTCCTAAATAAGTTCTCTTTTTTTAATATCCCACCAAATGAGAGGTCCAGCAATGCTTCAATATGCTCTTCAAGTGAGAGTCAAGACCAAAGTGAGAATTGTCTCAAACAACACGTTAAACAACTCCTAAATACAAGAAATTTAGTTTGGATCAAAGGTCTAATCAAATCAATTCAGACTAAAGATTCATTTGGGTCAATAGGATCAAGTTGTAGGTCAAGATAAGTTGGCCCAAGCCAAATGTTGGGATAAGTCAGTTCAGACTAAAGATCAGGATAACTCAATTTGGATCGAAGGTTAAGATAAATCTATCAAGGTCAAAAGTCAAGTTCAGTAAGCCCCAAAAGTTCGTGCCAAGTTGACATGCATGAAAGTCGTGATAAGTCAACGCAAGCTTAAGATTGTGATGAGTAGTCAGCTGGATTGAAAGTTAAATCAAGTCAACTTAAGCCGAAGGTTGAAAACCAAGACTGAATCCGTCATAATCAAAGATCGAAATAAATCAATCCATAAAGATCGTGATAAGTCAAATCGAACCAAAGGTCGATACCAGTCAAATCAAAGGTCAAGACTAATTAGCCCAGACCAAAATAATTTAAATTATTAAGGTTTCTTTCATTTTATCAACTTATTACATATTAGGAAATATTTTCCAACTACCTCGTTAGATGAGCAAAACCTCAGTTAGAGAAATTTCCAACTTGATCATTGAGCTAGCAAAGTCAACTCCTTGACATATTCTAAAATAGTTCCACCTTAATGGTCCCATCCAAAACAGCTCCTTGGCATGTTTGAAGATATTAACAAATTGTTCGATGAGCTACCAAAATAGCTCCTTGACATGTCTGTATAATATTGCCGAATTGATCAACGTTTAAATTGATTAGTAAAACCTTGATGTTACTTCAAATCACCACTTGATAATTGTATTCAAAACACACAACCTTTTAGCATCACTATGAACATTGGACGTCCCAACATTAGCACTTCCGCATTCAACTATCTATCATTTGCAAACTTCTCTCCTCTTATTACGCAGCAATCTAACAAAAACAAAAACAAAAACAAAAATTAACACCTTTTAACGAATAAAAACACAAACTAATTATGTTCCATGTGCTTGGAATTTGCCCCCCTTGAATTGTTTGTAATATATAAGTAAGCATCTTTTCCAATAACTTCCATTCCATGTTCCTGCTTCATAAGTAGCTTACTAATTCTGTATTGCGAGCGTTAACACAAAAACTACAAACTAACAAAAGTAGATATTTACAACGGCTCTTTCTCACTAAAAAATTGTTTTCAGAAACCCATCATCCCCCATCAAGGCTTGAGAGTACCAATTCGGACTTGTGATCATGCATCAGAACTCAAACCTGTTTCCTTTGTAAAGCTTTAGCCTCAATCAATAGTAGAGATGATAGGCTTGAGAAGGTGCTAACACTATGCATTAAAGTAAGATTGCAACCACGTATATTACACGTCGCATCCCTACCAATCTTCTATGTCATCATCGGAAAGGCCCATAGATTGTTCATCTAAATCCATTTTATCGAAATCAAAGTCTTCCATTTCCAAGTTCGGTGATGATTTCTGACTCGGTCCATCATATCCACATGCTCTATTTCCGAGCAATTTAAGCATGGGCATGTACTCAGTGGCCATAATTGACATATGATAAGAACTAAACCGTTTACAGGCAGGGATTCTGAGCCTATCCACCTCATTCTGCAATGTAAGACCATGAACAGAAATCAAATTTCAACAGTGGCGAGAAACAAAAATCTAGAAGATGAAACATTTGAATCTTGTAGTGAGAAAAAAAAAATCAAATAATTAGACGTAGTAAATGGCATAAAAATAACGTTTATAAAAAAATACTTTCCATTGATGCTCTCCGGAGTCCTTTTTCCTTTCCCAAGGTAACTACTATATAAATGTAATAATAAATTTCAAATCCAAATTACTTACATCAAATAGATAGTTGAAAAAATGCGGGATAAGAACATATAACATATAGAGGAGCCATAATGCGTTTACCTTGTAAAATGATACTTTCTCAACTTGCCAGAGCCTTGGTCGTCGAACAGCATGCCACCTGTACAAGTGAACAGGTTTAGATACAGAAACATAAAGTTTTGTCACGGAACATTGAATGTAAACAAGTATAACCTGGAGGATAGTGGATTAGAATTTCCAAATAGAACCCCACGAACAGCTATCGATGCAGCAGCTGACTGTAAAACACCCTCTGCCTCGTTATAACTACATACCATTCCCCGGAGTTTTGCAAGAAGAATGTCAGCATCACCTAGATATGAAGACACAGTCCATGCGTCATGTATCGCCTCATCATCCAAAAAATCCAGAACTGCAAGAAATTAGCCTGAATTAGAAAGCTACTGGATTGGGTTTAGAACATTAAAGAAAGATGCCATCTTCATTTTAGAAATATGTTTTCAATTTTTATGAAGAATGTCAACACTAGCATATGGGAAGGAAGTACCATTTTCATGCAGAAAATCAGCAACTGAACCAGGTTGCACATGGGCTTGGCAAAGAATCTTCTCAGGGACATCCATTTTTAATGGTAATCTTGAAAGTCTTTCTCGAATAAGAAATCCATCTTGATCTACCAAACAAGAAAATCAACAAGTTAAAAGATGTAGCATAGATATCAAATATTTAACTTAGCCTAGTTATGTTTCTGCTTCCTCAAGTACAAGAGAGAAAATACGGAATCCAAATTTTGCTGAATCACACACCATATTCTATTCCAACTCCAGTCTCCCTTTTATTATGCAAAAATTTCCCCAAAGCATGAAATAGAGATAATGCTTCGTCTCTGCCAAAGTGCAACGAGTATCCAGAATCTGATGTATCAGGTTTATTACTTTCCTCTTTCAACGAAACATGAGAGGAAGTAGAAGAGGCCAAAGAGTGCACTAGATTTGGTTTCAGGCAGAAAAACTGTAAAGAAGTGATTGCATGTCTGATGTCACCTCCACTTGTTTTTGCTATTAGATCAACATACTCAGCAGTCACATCACACCGCTCCATTTGGCATATTCTTAAAAGAACCTTCTTCATAGAATTCACTGTAATTGGATTGAAAGCAACCTGAAAGTTTCCCAAACTAAGTCTAACACATATATTCTCTTATAACATGGCAATAAAAACCAGAAGATAATTCTTCAAGGATGTAACCTTACAAGCCCCAGAACTCTCTAGTGATAGCTTCAGTTCTTCCAGGCAACGAGCATTATAATCTACTGAGTCAGCATTTCCACAGTCAGTTAACAATATTGCTGTGGGTATCTGAGTTGATTTTACCAAAAGTTGCAAGCAATTTTTAAGTCTTCCAAAAGCAGATTTGCCATTAGTCATGGGAAGATCGTCTATTAAAAGTATGATGGAAGGCTTTGAATCCCCAGTATAAGAAGTTAGCAATAATCCATATTTTCGTACTCTCTCAACGAAACTTTCAAATTCATCTAGCTTGGATGTGTATTGAGTCCCTGCATTGAATCAGAAAATTAGAAAAAAAAGGTCACAATCAGTAAGTCACAAATTTCAATCATTAGAATCCCACCAACCCGAAGCAGCAGTATTCTACATTGGAATGTAAACACAATGCACATTGTAATTTAACAATACACCCTCAAGGGCACTAATCATTTCACTGAAAAAATAGATGTTTAACAGAGAGGCTATTTAAAATCATGATTTACTCGTACTAGCTCATCAAAACATAGTTGCTGAACCTACCTGTGCCAGAATTATAAAGATGCTCCTGCCATATTACAGGTGTAGGTGTGTTCCACCCATAAACTATTGCTCCCAGATGAGATGCAATTACATGAATAGCAGCCTACATAGTAAAAAGAAGTGCTTAAATATCTAAGTGGTATTTCTATCAAAGTACATCAAAATAAGGCTATCCATATCAATGTAAAGTGAAGTGTTATTTAGTAATAGTTAAAAGAGAAGATTTTGACACCAAGTCGTAGAAGCCTGAAGCTCCAAAAATTAACATTTCCAAATTGTCCTGAGTGGCTGAGCCAGTATGCGAAAGAGGCTAAATGAGGATGGTAGAGCTACATACAGATTTTCCAACTCCAGCCTGACCACTGATGAGGAGAACATTATTATTGTAAACACCCTGAAAATTCTCCATAAAGAAAACAAAGAAAAAGGAACTCACAATATGAATAGAATAAAATCAAAAAAATGCATATATAAAGTTCAGAGAAGACAATATATAGTAACTTAGTATATAACCCAGTACACGAGAAGAAAGTTCCATAGAAATGTAAAATTTGGAATTAAACACGTATGAGGAAGAATTTAGAAGACTCACAACAACCAACAACCAACAAGCAAAAGATGATGACGTTCTCTTTTTTATACCAGGTCAAACTTTCAAACATTCTAAAAACATTGACAATTCAGCATTAATTTATCATTACCACATTCTAAAAAGTTGTTTTGCACATTTACAAGAATAACAATCTCTATGGAGCTATATATTCTAGTGCGTGAAAAACAAGATAACAGTCATAAGTCAATCAAACTACTATAATCTCACAGCTCTACTCCTAGATTTACCTTCGAAGATTTCAACCTCTCTTCAAACCATGTCTTAACATCTTCAACCTGCAAATGCCACAAAAATGGAGAAAATGGGATGATATTCATATCACTACCAGAATCAAGAGCTTAGGTATCAGATTCTTGACCTTTTTCTTGTGAACAGCAAGCTCTTCTAATGAATTGGGCTTGTATTTATCAACCCATAACTCCTCTGCAGAGCTCCTTTGAGTACCTGTTGTATCCACGTAGCATTTGCAACATATTAGATCAGAAAATAAAAAAAAAAATCCAGAAGGCACAACAATTGGGACGAAAGGTACAAATCCAAGATTTCAATTTTGTTCTGTGTATGTGAAGTTGATAACCCGAGCAATCTGTTTAATAAAGCTTGCATCTTAACGAAGTCAAGGTATTAGTATCAATACTGAAATCGAACCACTGTGGTACTACAAATTGCATCCTTCAAAACGAGGAGCACATTTAGAGAATAAGGTGAAGTTTTAACTGTCAGTTAGAAAATGAACTGGTTGATGCTGTTATAAAATGCAAATATCTGTGTAAACAAACTAAAGAGTTGTTCAACTATTGCTTTTCAATCCAAGGATCATAAATGCACTTTATTCTCTAAAGTGCAACCTCCTCACTTTAAAGGAACTGTGCATATTGAACAGTAATCTCATCAGATTAGCTTATCTGAAGTGAGCAAGTGTAGAATTAGTAATCTCAGCAGTTGACGAGAACAAGAACAGTTACTAAGTAAACTGACCTTACTTTCTAAATTGAACGGCTCACATTAGAGGAGCCGAATCCATTTGCATCATGTTGAAGCAAACAAATAACAAATGTACAATACAAAGACTGAATACAAGTTATAAACACAGCAATAGCATACCAGCGGATACCTTTGACCCAGTAAACACCTCATTGAAGTCATCTCCAAATAAGTCTATCTGCCAAAAAGAATCATCAAATAAAACACATTAAAAAATGCAAACTCGCTCAAGCTTCACATTGATTAGTAAAATTTAAGTAACAGAATGTAAATAATAAACACATGAAGTGAAAAAAAAAAAAAAAAAAAAAAAAAACTGATACCTCGTGCAGTTTGGAGAGGTGAGAGCGAGAATGTGAAGCACGTGCCTTCTTCCTTCCCCGAGAGGATGCTGAGGTGGACCTCGACTTCGTCTTTTTATAGTTGCTACTCGAACTCAACTTAGAAGTAGCGTCTTCATCTTCCGATGACAGAATAACGACGCAGTTTCTCTTTGACATCAGAAAACCCTATTTTCCCTTTCCTATTCTACGGATTTGTAGCAACAAGGGATAAATTACGAACTCAGTTCCTAATGAGATTCGTGAAACGATACCCACGGAAACCAGAAGTGGCCCTGAATTGAAATCAAAAACATGATAATGGAGGATTTTATTTTGGAGCGCAAAATACGAAAGTGGAAGGGAGGAACTACGCGCGTCTTCTCTTTTCTTTTTTATGAGTCTTTGGCTTCTAGAGGAAGGGAAGGAACAAAAACCAATAGGAAAAGATTTTAAAATTTAAATTTACCATTAAGTATCTTTTTAAGTTCAGAAAAATGAACTAGTTTTGATTTTGGTTTTCATAAAAAATATATTTTTGTAAAATTTGAAATTATTATTTTAGTTATTGTAAAATGTCTAAATTTTTCAGTTCTTGTAAAAAATAATCTTATCTTCCTAAGTTTTTAAATTAATAATTTTTAATATTTATTTTTGGAGAGAGTAGTAAAACTATATTTGCACATGTTTGTTTTTTTTATTATAGATAATTATTTTAATTTTAAAATAATTAAATTTAAATAAATAATAATTTAAAGAGTAAAATAATAAAGTAATTATTTTAATTAAAAACATAATTAAATTTAAATAAACGGTGATTCAAAAATTAAAAATGTTAAAAATTTGTATACATTAAAAAAAAATTATTTATTGATGTTATAGATAAAGAACATTTATTTGATATAATTTTAGATATGCTTGCATTATTTTACAAATTTTATTATCGATTACGTGGAAAGAATATTTAACATAAGTTATAAAAAAACAATTTTATAAGTTTAAAGGGAAAAAAGATAACTTTCAATGGAGAATAAATATGTTCTTAGTTAAACAATTATAAAGGTTACATACATAATATAAATCAAATTATTTTTTATTTATTTGAAATATTTATTTTTTAAAAAATATACAATATTTTTTCTCTTTAAATTTTTAAAATCATTTCTTAGTTTTGTTGTTTAATAATTTTTTCAATGGTAAAATATCAGTTTGATGTTAGCATTAAGAGCATTAGGTGTGATAATGTCAAAATATTATTAATGATTGACTAATTAATGACTTGATGTTTAGCATTGTTAATTTAGAGACTAACTCACAATCCAATTACTTAATTATTTTTTATATCTAAAAGTAATTGTTATTTAGAGATTTTTTTATCAACTAACACACCTTTTAATTATATTATTTTTAATATTTGTAGTATAGACTTTAACACGGGATTATTATACCAGTTTTATTACGGTGGAGTTATGATTAAAATGGTGTAGCAGTTTTGGTTGGTTAAAGTCCATGATCAGGATGAAGAGGTCTTGGGTTGTGTGTTTTTATTTTAGAACGCAAAATACAAAAGTGGAAGGAAGGAACTACGCGCGTTTTCTCTTCTCTTTTTCTCTTCTCTCAGCATGTGGCTTCCAGTCGAAGGGAAGGAACAAAAACCAATGGAAAAAAATTTTAAAATTTAAATTTACAATTAAGTATTAAGAATCTTTTTCTTAAGTTCAGAAATGAACTAGTTTTGATTTTGATTTTCATAAAAATATATTTTTGTAAATTTGAAATTATGATTTTATTTGTTGTACAATGTCTAATTTTTTCAGTTCTTGTAAAAAATAATCTTACCTTCCTAAATTTTTGAATTATTAATTTTTAATATTTATTTTTGGAGAGACTAGTAAAAATATATTTGTATATTGGTTTATTTTTTTATTATAGATAATTCTTTTAATTTTAAAATAAAAAATTTTAATAAAAAATTATTTAAAGAGTAAAATAATAAAGTAATTATTTTAATTAAAAGCAAAATTAAATTTAAGATAACTATTTGAAGACAAAATAACTAAAATAAAGATTTTTAAAGATATAGATCATTTATTTATAAATTGTAAGATAAAAATATTAAAAATAACATTATAGAGGTCTCCCACGAATTAGATTTCTAAAGTTGGCACACACACTTGAGCATGGGATCTCGAACTTTATCAATCGTCACACGCGTATTTTAGAGCAGAAGGGGAGCACAAAAGATAATTTGTGCTCCTTCAAGTTGTCGTCCTACGACCACTACACACGGGGATCTCCATAAACTAATAGCTACTTGTACAGTCAGTATGGTCTACAGCAGAGCATGAACCTCTTGTGCTCACACCACATCCTGTTGGAACTTCAATGGGTAACTCCATATTCTACTACTGCAGGAAATTAAGTTTTTTCTTTATGTGCTCTTTGCATTTGTTGTTGTTGTTGAAGTTGTTCCATAAAGCATTACTTCATAACTACCATGTGTTGGTTGATTCTTTTCTCCCTTTGGAGCTTCATCTTCCTTAAGGTCTTTTGGCTTAATGATTCGTTACTTCTTTGTGGAAGATCATAGTAATCTCGAAGACCAATTACACCTCCAATGCTACACACACGACCTGAGTGGTCTGGCTTTCCAATGGTCGTTGTGAGTATATTTTTCTGACCATGGCCAACAAACAAACGTTGAGTCTCTTGCTTAACTAACTCATCATGCACCACATAATCAAGTTTAATCATAAAGCACTTCATTTGAACTATGGTTTTGAGTTTAGGTTTTGTACTTACTATTTTTTTCAGATATCATTTGAGTTTATTGTGATGTCATGTGACCATTGGACTCCACATCTCGTACCTAGGAAGTACAAATACTAGGTTAGAGGACTTGAATCCTAAAGCCTTTGCTAGAGACTTTCTCAATCGTGTCTCTAATACTGCATAGCCACCTCACGAGAGTATATGTGTGGTGCATCATTAAGCTTTTGTCTTTTGTTTGAATACTATCTTTTTTTTTTCTGTCACACATAACATAAATTAATAACTGTAAATAAAAAATGTATGACTTATGTGACTATAAAATAATTTAAGAAACAAACTTGTCAGTTCCAAGACTCTTTAGATGCATGAAAGTGCATCTACTCCTCCTTAATTATTTTGTACTTACTACAAAGAGTGTCATGTTGTCTATCTCCGAACACAAAGACATATGAGTTTCACTACAAAAAAATTGCATATTAGCTACGGAAAATTTCTTAGTTAATCCGTAGCTAATCCCTCGCTAACAACTTTTGCTACAGATTAACTAGCAAATTGCTAGGGAATGTTTCGTAGCTAAATCCAGGCAGCTAAATGAAGTGAGAAAGTTTTAAAATTTATAGCTAATTCGTAGCTAATTTGTCGCAACTTTTCTCTCGCTAATCCGTAGCTAATTTGTCGCAACTTTTCTCTCGCTAATCCATAGCTAACTTGTTGCAACTTTTCTCTTGCTAATCGGTAACTAATTTGTCGCAACTTTTCTCTCGCTAATTCATAGCTAATTTGTCGCAACTTTTCTCTCACTAATCTGTAGCTGATTTGTAGCAACTTGGCTCTCGCTAATTTGTTGCAATTTTACTCTTACTAATCCATAGCTAATTTGTCACACTTTTCTCTCGCTAATCTATAACTAATTTGTCGCAATTTTACTCTCACTAATTCATAGCTAATTGTCACAATTTTTCTCTCACTAATTCGTAACTAATTTTTTGTTAATTCATGCGAGATTTAAAAAAATGAGACTTACGTAAATGTTAATTAGAGAATGATATTTAGAATATACAATAATTCCTGCGCCACTATCCTGTTCTAAATATGCTTTTAACAAAGTTTAAGAAAAGACGTTATCTAACCGGAATGTTTGGATCATTGGAATAATAATCAATGCACTTCTTTCATTTACAAGGGGCAAATGGGGATTTTGGAACAATTCAAAGGTATTAAAATAATAAGAACATCGTTAATTATAACGTTTAAAGAAACTATTTTTCAATATTATAGCAGAATTTTTTATCTTTGTATAGAAAAAAAATTAGACAACAATAGACGAAGCAGAACGTATGGTAGATATTGTAGAAGTGGCTGAGGAAGTGGAGAAGGTTGCGAAAGGGGATGTGAAACATCTACCCAAAGGAAAACTTCATGTTGCTGAATTAGTTGAAAAAGCACCTAAAAATGTAAATATTAGAAAGAAGATCTGTTAGAAAAGGTTACTGAATTTGCATTAGCAAAAGAAAACATTTCAATATGTTAAGATTTAACACGCAAACTCTTTTTTCAATCAATACCCTTTTCTGGTTTCCTAGCCTCTATTACAAACTAACTTCCTATAATTTTTTTCGTGTTTATAGGAGCAGGTGAAATAATTCTTGAAGTATTACCTTAAAATGATAAAATTATAAAATCAGTAGATCATCAAAACGCGCAATTCCAACGAGCCAAACAATTTGTAAATACTAATTATGATAAGTATTTGAGAGAGTAGTCTAAAATTACATCAGACTTCTTAATACTGCACAAATTTTCCAATAAAAATATAATTGAAACTACTCCAGAAGGCGACGATAAATGTTATTCCTCAAATCTTTTAGAATCCAACTAGTCAAAATTCATTCACACAAGTGGATTCTCTCGTGTGATATTTTCCCTCTTGGCAGATAATAAATAGGTGGGATCTATCTCATAATCATCAGGAAAAAGATGGTACAAGATTTGAACACGATCTATAATGTAAATGAGGAGCCATAGCCAATATACTTCAGATGAATCCCCAACAAAGACAAAAGCTAAAAGATTATACTCACTTTGGTAGCCAATAAGTTGTCAAGGTTGAAACCAATTACTGGTTAACATCTTGATGAAAATGACTCATATTATAGCCTAGTATTCCAATAGAGATGTTCTTCATAATTCACTTGTAACACAAACTTCGATAAATTACTATCTCAAAGAAAACAATTTTATCATTTTTATAACTTCTACCCATACATACAAAAACCAAGAAATGCACGGTTCCAAGAGAATCTATAAAACCAAGGAAAATGATGAGAACAACTATAAAGGAGAAAGGGAAGATTTATAAGTAAAGAAAATTGGAAAGCAAGGTTTGTGTGCTTACTTTGCAGCCTTACATGGTATAATATATGTATTTTTGTTGTTGATGTTTATGTAAAGGCATAGAAGTTCCTTTTATGTAAATCTTAATCTTATCATTTTTCTTCCTCTTAAATTAAACATCAGAACTAATTTGTCCTATATTATTGGCTAAAAGACAAAATTAAATTCATTCAAAGCACTTTGCTAGCATAATCTCATTTCGAGTAACAAAAACCTTGATGCCTAAATGACACTTGCTAACAAACAACCAAATCTAATCTTCGATATACGATACCATATCTATTTAGTTATATTCCTTATCATTAGTTAACTGCTAGACAATAATTGAAGATAATAAAAAAATAAATAGGTCATTATTCCACTTAATAGAATAATTTTTGTATGATAAATACCTTTTCACCACAATCATTGCCGACAACTCTAATTTCTAGTCCAACACGGGCAGCTTCAAGTGCAAGAGGTATCTCTTCATGGTTCAAAAATTGAGTACCACTAGGATCATAACGAAAGAAACCAAAATCACGTAACTACAGATGTCTATATATTTAGTTGGTTGCATCAACGTGCACACAGAAAAATAGATTACAAATTAATTCTAGGACAAAACTATTTATTCAAATAATTGTAGACACAAGCATGCAAAATGAGATAATGAGCAAAAGATGCAGGGTAAAACATAAGTGAATCTACCTATAAACGACCTAATCATTAAATGAGCTAAGTTGCATTAATTTGAGTAGAGAAAGTGCGTTATACCTAGGTGCATCGCATTAACGATCTCCACCCCATTCCAACCATTCACAAATGTAATAAGAGATCCCCTCTGATTGCTAGATGAAGCAGAGTACTCTCCAAATAAATGAAAATAGCAATTAATTACTTACTCTACGAAACAAAAAACAAAAGCACACCAGATTCAATCATTCAAACCACTATTGAAGTCGTGCAAATTAGAATGGCGGATACAGTGGTGCCAATTTCGAGCGAATCAAGCTTAGGAACATCATATACGGAACTCGAGGACCTTCGTACTCAACAACGATGGGGCAGTTGAGGTGCTCCTGGCCTGGGAGTGGTGCTCCGGTGGGGAACATGCAGCAGTTGACGTGGTGCTCCCACTATTTGACCTCTTTCGTGAATTTCGACATCATATTAGGGTTTGTGAAGGGCGGTTGTTGGAGATGGAGAACGAAAATGAGATACCAAATTCTTCATGTAGTAATAATAGCAAAATTCTCCATGAAAATGGTTTAATAGCAAATTTGTTGTCATTGTTGACCGTGGAAGCTCGTCAGAATCGCACGGGAACATCGTCGGAATTGCTCCAGAACATCATCGGGATCGTGTGTAGTTGGGGCTGAATAAAATGAGAAAGGAGAATTGAGAGATGTAAACTGCCAAGAGATGTGATGGAGTGTGAGAATTTGGAACGGTTGAGATTCTTTTCCAGAATATGAATGAATGAAGATAGAATTAAAAACATGATGTAGTTATTAAAAAGGATGCTCGACGTTAAGTGATGAGATGAAGGTCATAAATGAAGGAGAGCGCAAGGGTAATTGCATGTAATGTGTAGGTACTCAAGTCATAAAAATATAAAATAAAATTTAAATCATTTACAGGTATTTTTAAAAAAGAATAACCTATATGTATTTATTTTGTAATAAATATTTTTTAAGAAAAATTACATATATTTTTAATATAATTAATTTGATAGAAAGAATTTGAATACAAAAGTTGTAGGCAATAATTACATTTCTAATAATTAATGTAATAAACTTAAAATAATAATTTTGCAAGTATTTCATGCAAAAAGAGTATTCACTATAAAATTTTTAAATATTTCATGTCAAATGAATTTTATACAAAAAATCAAATAAATTTTATGCTAAAAAATTTTAAAAGAAAAATATGCAAGAACTTTTTGTTAAAATATATTCATAAAAAAAAGTACTTAGATTAATTTTTAAGTATTTGTTTTTTTTTATACTCATTTTAAGAATGTTAGTCTAATTGAAAGTAACAAAAAAGTTGTCCCAGTTTATCCAGTAAAATTAGTTTCATCTCACTATATTGTTCCTGCTGAAACACTATTAACTTATAATTCTTTTATTAAAATTAAAGTTTATATATCTAACTTTTTTGTTTAATTGTAATTAATAATTAAGTTTATATTAAGATTTTTTATATAACTGTATATTTATTATAGTTTGATTGTTGTGAAACTTTTTTAATGTTTTTACGAGACAAATATGTTTTAATTTATTTATTTATGTTTATATTTATATTTTATACTTTAATATATACAATTATATTTAAAAATAATAATTTTAAATATTTAAATTAAAATTAATTTTAGAATATTTAAATTTTAAAAAATAGATATTTAAATTAAAAATTATTTTATATTTTAATTTAGTATAAATTTAATCGAGAGGAAATAGCTACAAATATATATTATAGTAAATTTGTAGTTAATTTGCTACGAACAAGCTATAATTTTATTTATTTGCAATTTTTTCGTAAATTAGTGAAGGATTAGTTACAATTATATGTTATGGTAAATCTGTAGCTATTTTACTACGAACCAGCTGCAATTTAATTCTTTCACTATTTCTTCACAAATTAGCGAGATATTAGTTACAAATATATTTTTTTTTAATTTTATAGCTATTTTGCTACGAACTAGCTACAATTTTGTTTTTTCACTATTTTCTCGCAAATTAGCGAGGGATTAGTTACAAATATTTTTCCTCGCAAATTTCTTTAGCAAAATAGAAAATTTCTTGTAGTGTTTTGTCTTGAAGTCCCTCCATCTGATGAGTATGTGAGATAACACCTTATTCTTAATTTGCTCAATGTTCAGAATGTCAACATTTTGTTCTTGAAAGCACCTATGACATCAGTTCCAAGTCAAGTCGACGCAAATTTTGACATTTTAATTACAAAATTACCACCAGTAATTTTTTACGTTTATTATTTATTGGACTGACATTGAATCGGTAACATTATGAGTCTATTTGCAATAGTGACATTAGTGAAGTGATACAAAATTTAAATAAGACTGCCAATGATACAAGGAAAAGAGAGAAATAGTTTATTCTTTATAAACATGTTATAAGATTTTTCATTTTTGGAAATTATACCTTTAAAAAAGCAAAGTGGTTAAATCAGGTCAAACTATTTTTTAACTAAAAGTTGGAAAATTAACAAATTGATCGTAAATTTTTTACTAAATGTAATTAAGGAGATTTTACGCCATAAATGTGTATATTATTCAATATTTATATATGATATGAGTGAAATTGTCTAAAACTTTTTTTTAGGACCGTTGCAATTTCAACAATGTTATGCTGAGTATAAGACTAATTTAGATTGAGTAATAAAAGGCTATATTAAACTTAAAAAGTCGGATAATGTAGTTATAATTGTGTACGTTAAAACATCACAATGTAAAGGATATCAAAATATTATATGACTATGTTTGAATTTATAAAATAAAGAGAAATTAAATTGAATAAAATACTATTATTATTTGGTTGAAAAATATAACAAAGTGTACATCCCATAGTTGTTGCAAACATAAAAGAAAATATTATCTACAACCCTTTGTGTAAATAGGTCAGATATTTTAAATTTTTATCTCTTTTTTCTATGGTAATGTCTTAATAAAGCCTCGTTGTTGATCCTTAAAATGTTGATTGAAAGAAAGGAGGATAAAAGTTTGAACGTTTATAGGACTAAGCAAAATGATAGAGAGTCGATAAACATATAGAAAGCAGTATATATGAAATTATAAAATAATTTAAATATATTCATGCAAATAAGGTGGTAAATTCCTAACTGGGAAGTTCCAGTAAATTAATACATAAAACATAAGTTATGAAAAAATGTGTGTAGCATGAAAAGCAAATTTGACAATTAGAATTCACAAGCACTTTATGCTCCAAGGAGACGTTGAGTATGTCAAATGAAGACCCAGAAGACTCCAACTTCTTCAATGGCAAAGGAATGAAGAAATGGAAGAAGAGGAGGGCAATATTAGGCAGAACAAAAATAGTGATAATCACAATATTGAACACGCTCTTTGTCCTTTATTCTTCTTTTTCTTTTGTTTTGGTGGCTGAAGGACAACTCTTATGGCTGCATCAAACACTGCTTTCACGTTCTGCGATAAACTCCAAAAAATGTTCAACTTTATCAATTAATTTAACCAATATTGTGTGCAATAACAGAAGCAAAATAACTCGACTACAAAACCTCTTGTGATTTTGAACTGCACTCAATGTAAGCAGGTGAGTTAATCAGCTTCTTAAGTTCTTCTCCCTTTAACAACACAACAAAATTTTAGACTAAAACCTAAAATTCGATACAAATGTAAGTGTAAAACAATTAAAGAACAAAAAATATATATATATTTGTACCTGAACTGTGGTAATGGGTACAGCACCGGGATGGTCTACGAAGAACTGTTTATCATCTCGAAGATCTGTCCCATTTCAAATTTCAAAAACTTAACCATGTTCAACCACAATTCCTAACCCAAATTGTTCAAAGTTTATGACTAAGAGTGAAAGTTACTTCTTTCTTATGTAATCTTAGATATTATCACAACGATGAACGTAGAACATAGAAAAAGATCGTTTGACACAACCCTTTCATATTCATATAAGAGTAAAATAATCACAAAAAGTAAAAAAAATATGAATGACAAGATCAAATAGACCTAAAAATAAAAAAAGAAAATTTTGAATGTCAAAACATTTCATAGAGATATATATTCATAACCATTTATACAACTTCATCAACGATGAACTTATAAAAAAAATATAAGCAATCACGTTATATAAATACATGATTCCATGATATAAATATTAATTCATATTATATAGATTAATATGCTAGAAGGAAACAATTAAATGCATAAACAAATTAGGTAGAGGTTAACTCACCAAGCTTTGTGCCAACCAGAATAATGGGAACACCAGGTGCATAATGTTTTAACTCTGGAATCCACTGGAAATGAAAATAATAATTTTAATCAATGGATTTTTTTATTTTTTTATTTTTTGCAGTTATCATGGAAAGATCACTTTCCAGTCTAAAGGTATAATAACATATGCATTATAATTAAGGTAGTGAAAAACAAACTAAAATAGAGTAAGAAGAATTAATACCTTCTTGGAAACATTTTCATAACTGGCCTTGCTTATGAGAGAGAAAGCCAAGATGAAAACATCGGCACCTCGATAACTCAATGGTCGTAATCTGTTGTAATCCTCTTGTCCTATTTCACAAAATAAAACAATAAAAATCTGAAAAAATTAATTAAACGAAAAAAAGAATCGGAACAATATTACCAGCAGTGTCCCACAGTCCCAGATTAACAGTGGCTCCATTCACAACCACATTTGCGCTGAAATTGTCAAAAACTGTTGGCACATAATCCTGTTACCAACGAAAGTCAAGAAATACAAAATTAAGAAATAAGATGTAAAATTAAAATGAAAATGTTATTGTAAAAAATAAGAAAAAAGAAGAAAAAAAAAAAAACTGACAGTGGGAAAGGTATTGCTGGTATAGGAGATTAACAAGCAAGTTTTGCCCACAGCTCCATCTCCAACAGTGACACACTTGATGAACCTAGTAGCGCTCATCTTCTTCAATTACCCTCTATTCACCTAAAAAACAAAACCCTCATATCATTCATCTGAGGATCTTGATCAATAACTCACCCACACCGCACACCACACACACACAACCTTCCAATTTCTTCTCCACCACCGCTTACCGCAACTTTCTGCTTCAATCATGCATCTCTTTGAGGAAAAATTCAAATCTACAAACTTCCGTCATGGCAAATTCTAAAACACATACACAAAAAAAGAAAGAGTCCTGAAACAAAATCCGGAAGTGCAAGAAAAAGAAAGTAGAGAGAGGAATTTGGATGAAGTAGAAGAAGAAGAAAAATGAGAAACCCTAACCCTTTTGGAGGAGATAGAAATTATGCATGAGGAACGTGAGTCGTTGTTGTTGTTGTTGCGGAACGAGATCAAAGAAAGAGAAAGAGACGAGAATTTTTCTAATCCGATAAATTTTCCTGTTGAAGCGTTCATTATATGCCATTTTTATTACTATCATCGTTCGTTTCGGTTTTGTTTTTCATTTCAATTTTTCCAATTTTTTTTCTTTTAGTGTAATTTTCTTTTATGTGGCAAATTTTACACACCTCATTAATCGCATCGCAATGAAAGTCGGTTCCTCAGGAGAATGTTCAGACCGAGACTCCTTTTCTTTTAAGTATCTAAATGTTATTTTATTTTAACAAAAAGTAGAATATATATATATATATATATATATATATATATATATATATATATATATATATATATATTTTTTTATTTTAACAAAAAGTAGAAAATAAAGTTTATATTCAAGGGTAAACTAGAGAAATTTTGTTCTTAGTGAATATCACTTTAGTTTATCCTTCAAATACAAACTGTACCTAAATTTTCAGTTTCATTATATTTGGTAATGTAAAAGAACGGATGATAGAAAATAAAAATAAGACAATTATATGTTTGTCATTCTATTCATGGGACAATATATTTATATATCTATAAATTTTGTTGCTGATAAAATAAAATAAAATAAAACTTTTACCTCTTCCCCTTTTGTTTCCTTATCCCTGTTAGATTTATGTTCTAAACATCTTCAACCTTTTTTTCATAACGCATGCAAGTTAGTTTATATTATAATAAAAGTAGTTCAAAGATATCCGAACCACAAGTTAAAAAAAATTGATATAACTAAATTTGTCGTTTTAATTTATAAAAAATCAGAATCATATATATTTGGCCTTGTTATAAGAATGTCTTCAATTTATGCAATATTTTTTTCCCTAAAGTATGCGTAAACATAATTTATTTAAAATATCCAATATAAAAAAAATAACATATAAAAATATAGTGGGTGTGAGAGCACAATGGATTAACATTGGAGAAACAGTTGTTAAGAAGAATAAAGTATTGGTCAGTGTGTATTCAAGTTAATGATATTGGGTTTGTTTGCTTAATTTTTGTTAAGAAGTGTTATTTTTTACAAAATAATTACTTTTGAATTTTAACACGTTTTTTATAAACTTATTTTTAAAATAATAAAAGAAAATAAAAGTTAAAGTAAAATGTAATTGAAATACTCCTTCCTTTCTTAATTTTTTAAAATATGACAAAATCATAATGAAACTCTAGAGTTCAAATCCGATAATAACTAACCTTATTAAAGCTTATTATAATGGACATGAACTCGAAACTTTGATGTGAAAATAAAGAAATGATTTTAAAGATGAATCTCTATTCCCTTCACCCTATGCTTTAGAATGGAAAAGTAATTATAGAAATTAATCATCCTTACCCTTATATCCATTGAGAGTTATTTTGATATATTTAATAATCTAGCATCACTTAATCGAAGTAAATGACATTTTAATACACATTCCATCCTTAATTCTGATTCTTCATTTAAGAAAAAACCTTTATAGAGCTTTGAGTTTTAAAAGAACAATATCTTGTAAATTGACCTTAAATAAAAGAGAGTGTTTGTCTAAGTCCACATCAAAAAATTGAAGGAAAACCCATGGCATATATTTTTATTTTATCAATAATTTCTAGAAATTATTTAAATATAAATTTGTAAATAATTATAAATTTATATAAACGATAATTGTAACTATTCCTGGAAAATATGATTAAATGAAATCATAATTTTTTTATTAAAAATAATTTAAATTCAATTCAATTCAATTTTAAAATAATATTTTGAATTTCAACTTAGACTTCTATCGATTCAGCAATACGTATAAATCTCATTCTAAAAACATATTAAATTAATTAATTTTTAAAAATAAAACAATCATATTATCAATTTGTCTAATCAAAGTACAATATTTTATAAAATGATAGATGTTTACATAAACAATTAAAAACTTGCTTCAATTAAGCATTATATGTAAGAATATTGATAATTTATAAAAATTGATTTAAATGATGTATAAATTTAGGTATCACACACGAGATTGACTCCACTCTCAATTCAAAACTTCAAGACAATAAATTTATAAGTCTCATTCTTATAAGATGTTTAACTTTCTTATTACTACTCAATGTAGGAATTAGACTCCCACTTGTATTCTTAACAAATATTATATAAATATTAGAATATAATCATTTATAGAAAATAATAATTTTTAAACATTAATTAAAATAAAATAAAAATTTCGTATAACTATTTACGTTATTTGTAAAGTTTAAAGTTCAGTGGTAATGAAAACAAAAATCTTACCAAAAATCAATTCATTTACGAATGAGAAAAAGATTGAGGGTTGATTAAAATTCAGAATGTATATTTATAAAAGATACAAATGTGAAGGAGTTAAACACTCTTTATCCTTAATGAATAAAAAAAAAAAAAAAAAAAAAAAACACAATAGCTAAGGGTTTTTGTTTTAACCTAAACTAGGAGAGTTTAACATCAACCCATCCTTAATTTCCCTACAAAATACATTTATGAAGTGGGAGAGCTTGTAAAGCTATACAAATGTTTTTGTAATTTTGTTAACAATTTTATATTTTTGAAAACAGAGAAAAACTAATACATCATCTGTACTGAGGCTTGGAAAACTTGGGCTGGACTGTGTGCTATTGGGTTTGGGCCCTTAATTTTTGTTACAAAAAAAATGAATTTAATTTTATATATATACCATGCTCATTCTGCATCATTTTCTTCTAAATTCCAAAAAAGGGTGTTATGAGATGCAAGGAATGAATGTAGATCGAATTTTGTATGGTATATCAAGACAAAGCCAACATCTTTTCTTATGAACAATCGTTTCCTTATATATAAGGAATGTTTAGATGGAATTTTTTTTTTTATAAAATAATTTTCAAACGAGAGAAAAATATTTAGTGCTTGGGAACAATCAACCAAATAAATGGTTAACAATGTTGTGAGATTGGTTAATGGTTTAACAATATATTAATGGTAGTATCTTAACATCATTTGTTGTAGACCATATTTGCTCTTCATTTATTTGAGAAATTAATTGACCATAACATTTAAATAAAATTGTCTTCTGTAATAAAATTTTGGATATTCTACGTTATGTTTACGTGAGATTCCACTAATATTTCTAATTTCAAGAACATAACTTAATATTTAAGGATAAAATTACTAGAACAAAATAATGAATTTGATATATCTCTTGTATCTAGGAATTTGTTAAGAAGAAAATTATAATGAGATCCTAATTTTCAAAATAGACCATACTTTGAATGCGATATTTAGTACTGACAATTATTATAAAAAACTTAAAATGGGATCATCATGTTTCAATTAAAGTTATTCTAATAAGATTCATAAATCAAACTTAAGATTCTTGAGGATAGTTTTATAGTTAATAGATTAAAAACCAAAAAACATGAAAAAAAGAGAGTTAAAATCGTATTTCTTTAATTTTTTTTTTAAACTTACAAAATCCTCTTACTTGTGATTTTGGGCCAATATTAGGGAAAACCCAATTTGTCGATAAGGATCCTGTTGAGTCTATTGTCAAGGAAACACAATTGGGCCCTAATAATGATCACTTAGGCTCGGTAAACATGAACCATGACACGACTCTTACGGGACCAACTAAACGTAACCATCCATCACAGAAATGCGACCTACAACCAAGATGTGAAAGCATGAGTTTTGATCATCAAATCAATAGGGCTGGAGCGTCTGATCAGGAAACAGGAAGCCAAGATTGCAGGAGAAACCCAAAGTTGAATCACATGACGTTAATCAAGGAATCAATTTTGGACCCAACAGACTTCCAGGAGAGGCGGCAATTCTGGGTTGGAGAATCAAGTACGAAACAACCAACAACCAACAACTGCAGAGTGAAGGAGAATGGTAAGGCTAGCAAACGGAAAATTCTCAGGTCAGTGGTCCAAACTATATGCAATTCATTGTCTGACGATAACATCTTAAATTGCAATAGACTGTTCTGGTCCACTAGATGCCCGTCGAACAATTCTGAATCAGTAACAATTTGGAGCCTAGCAAAACAAATAGGGGTCACTTTTTCAGGGGAAGAGGAACAAATTTTGAAGGAATTAGATCATAGGGAAAACAAGGATAGGAATAAGGGGAATAGTGTAATAGGGAAGAATATAGTTGATAATGAAAATCATTAGCATAAATATAAGTGGCTTAGGTGAGGGTCTCAAATGGAAATACCTAAAGGGGATACTAGTAAGTGAAGGAGTAGACATGTTATGTGTTCAGGAAACCAAGTTGCGAGATTTACAACCATCTAGTTGTTATAACTTGTCGGGGGATAACAATATAAACTGGGTGAGCATCTCGGCAGTGGGAAATTTGGGGGGAATTTTAACAATGTGGCATAAAGACAGATTCAAGTTCTCAAAGCATGTTATAGGGGATTCTTACATAGGAGTCATAGGAGAGTATTGTAATAATGCCAATAGAGACCTAACTCCAGTTGTTGTATTTAATGTGTATTCATCCTGCAATTTTAATGAAAAAGTCAAATTGTGGGAAGAATTAATTAACTTCAAGATGGGAGAAATATGTAGTCAATGGTGTATTTTAGGTGATTTCAACGCGGTAAGAAAACATAATGAAAGGAAGGGCATTAATCCGAGTGGAAACACAACTCGAAGAGAGATTCAAGGTTTTAATA
>Ga0214543_1000871_pt1 | contig 55285 bp, 19 predicted proteins | sample CNSS2metaG_FD_160094 | JGI IMG/M metagenome (GOLD analysis project Ga0214543, IMG submission 160094) | Root nodule microbial communities from cowpea collected in UCLA plant growth center, Los Angeles, California, USA - CNSS2 | ecosystem: Host-associated > Plants > Roots > Nodule | place: USA... | reverse complement strand
TAATGTAAAGATATTCTGCAGTGCCTATTTAAGAAAAGGGTGTTGCAGAATCAAAGACAAGTCATTCTGAAATACAATCTTGAGTATTGGATTGAAGTATGTTTTCACATACCGTGATATTGTGACACTGGAGAGATAGGGAGTCATTTCACATAACACTATGATAATAAGCTAAGTCACATTTTAGACAAAATTTGAGATATGCTCTTTAAGCCCACCTACACTCTCAAGGTTCGGCCATCAAGTAGTCATCAAAGTGCCTGTTCCCTCGATATCATTTCAAGGTCCTCTCAAAAGTTTGTGAAGGTATGAAGAATGATAAATCTATATTGGGCAACAATATAATCTAATCGGGTAAAAAACCAAAAGACTGGAAGAAAGGAAAAGAAAAAAAAATTAATACTTGGTATGCACAATGAAATCCTCCTTTATATATTCTAGTTCCAGTGGCTTCTCGTTGCAGCATTAGACGTGTTTTAACCATATCTATGGGTGCAGTTACAAGGGTGCTCAGTATGCCTGCAGCAGTGCTTGAGCTATACAAGGAGCAAACCGTGATTATTTCAGCTAGGTCAGATAATGGAAAAATAGTTATTTAAAAAATAATGATAAATTAGGAAGGCACAAGTTCAGATAATCAATCCATAGTTGTATGGTCTGCCAATATAGGAAAAAAGACTGTTTCAGTTTGTCAGATGAAAATAACAGGTAAGACAACTTCCATAAGATATGTACACAATAAAATCAATTCTAAAGCAAACCCTTGTTGAATTTATACTGACTAATCTGTTGCTCAAATTTCTTTAGTCTTATTATTCTAAGTCTGTCACCCATGATTTCGATCAATTTTCAGGCCTTAACAAATATTCCATTTACTTTGAACCAGTTGGCATCAGAAAAGATGCAAAGAAGAAACAAATTAGCCGCAGTGTCATACATCAGATGTAGAGGGAATCCTTCTTCAAGAGATGTCCACCTCACTAAAATCTGCATAATAACAAAATTTAACAAATGATAAAAAGGTAATAAGAGAGTTAACAGTGGAGACAAAAATGAACATGGGAGAGAATCAGAAACAAAATTACGCTTTAAAAGTTGACCTGTTTGGTTTCGTCATATGTAGCCAGCTGGGATGCAGTCAAGACTGCTGCTCTGGCCATGGCAGGGCCCACTCCCTTCCACAAAGCTTTGATTCCCTCTTCAGATAAAGTCCTTCGAAACTCTGAAACTGGTCCACTCTTTCTCATATCTGGATTCATTTGCAAACGAACCTGATTGTGGGAATATGATTTTGAAGAAAAAGGAAAAAAATATTTAATTCAATACTAAAAGATATGAAACTCACCTTGAGAACTTCCATTGGATTTGTCAGCGCAGTTGCAATTGCACCAGCAAACATTCCCGAAGCAATTTTAACTAAAACATTGGAGGAGCCAAAGGCAAGATCACAGGCATGCTTAGAGGGTTCATAAAGGCCCAAGCGGAGTCCTCCATAAACAACTGACCTTGTAAGTGCAGGTGTCAAACCTTGATACAAAGACTTTGGTCCTTCATTTTTCACCGCACTTATAAATATTTTTCCCTGAACAAATACTCAGCTGATAAACTTTTGTATTATAATGTGATAACAAAGGTCTAAAGAGGAAAGATTGTACTCAGCAAACTACCATTCCACTCAAAGGACCTTTCTGGCCAACAAGTTGCATTTGTAGCCTAACTTTCAATACATCTGCACAGAACATAGAAACATATTATATAGATGTTTTTAACTATTCACAACTTGATAACATGTGCAAAGGGTAAATCTCATCTGATCTTACCAACTTGATAAATACATCAAACCAGTCTTCAAGATATAAAGGAGCATAGACTCACAGTCTAACACAAATCAATAACGGTTATACCGTTCAGACATCATATGCACACTCTGTCCTAGCACTTTTAAAATACCGGACACTGACCGGTGTTACATGAGTATTGTCAGTGAAAGTAATTTCAACCATTGATGAGAAAATCGAGTTAGTGGATTCTAACAAATTCATAATTTTTTATGCATGTGAGAGAGTTTTATTTTAGTACTATTCATTCTCAACTTTGAGGTCTTGATTTTGAGAACCTCTATTCTATACCAACCTCACCATAAAGCAGATCTCATTTTAAAGAACCTGAAGCCAACTATTCATTCTCTCATCAACAGTTAAGATTTCCCACTAAAGCTAACCAAATCCAATCTCTATATGCACAGTGCCACGTTATGTAAGTCAGATAATATTGAATACAACTTAATTCACTCTCAAACCCAATCTTTATATGATATACTGAACATTAAAATTGGCTTTAAATGTCACACTTTTGCCATCAATTTGGACATTAAGATGAAATCAAATTGACCATTGAAGGACCAATCTGATGCTATGCATAGCCTAAAGGAAGCTGAAAAGTGTGTCTATACTGGTACACAGTTTATACTCAATCAAATCAACGAATTCAAATTGCAATTATGCACAAACCAGGGTCACAGACAACTTTAAAAACCCAAGTTAATATCCAAACAGCCCTTAGCAGAATAAACATTAAGTTGCAAGGGACACAGAGAGAATCAAAGCACCTAAAGGGTGAGTAACTCCAGTTGCAACCGCCACGGAAAGTCCACTGGTAGCAAAGTGGTTGAAAACAGTGGAAGGTGACGCAGCCCAGTTCTGCTTCTCATCATTTTGGAGTCCTGACACATTTTCTTCTCAATACCCATCATTCAAAATTAAAACTTTATACTTGACAGTGCAGAAGAAATCACGGGTACCCGATGTTACATTTAAAAGAACGAATTCATTTTGTTCAATTTGATATTTTGGTTCAAGGAATAGAAGCAAACATAACCTGAAGGTGTGGAATTGTTGGAGGAAGAATTCTCAGGCATGTTGTAGCTTTCTTCCGATCACTGTTGATGTGTGAAAACTAAAATGTCTTACCAGATCTTAATCTTTGATTCGTGATTCGAACCTGGGCACATGCAGCCAAGGTGAAGAGAAAACACCTGCTCCTGTGGGTTCGGGAAAGAGAAGTATATGACCAAACAAATCATGTTCTTTTTTTGTTGAAATTTAATAACTAATAAATGAATTAACCATCAATCTCTTCTCAAAAATATATTTGGAGGATGGATTAATTATGTAGATTGTTTTAATTTTGGGATCCATTAATAACAGTAGAATGGATTATTTATTCTACAATAAATAAAAAAAAAGTAGAAAGTGAGAAGAAAATAAATGGAATAAAATAATTTTAGTAACAGTGTATATAATTTTTCCCATCATTTTTTCAATAGAAAAGGTTGTACAAATCTCTCTCAGAAATTTTAATTATATGTGAGACTAAAGATTCATAGATATTGTAATTAAAAATGTTAGTAATACAGTCTTTATTGTTAATTGAAATTATTAAGAAAAAAATAATTATGATGGATTTCACTTCTCATACTGAGTCCCACTTGAATTTATTTTTGATCATTTGTCATGTTTTTATTTTATGATTTTGGGTTTGATTTTTTTTGGACTGTGAAAAGGCCGCAAGTTTTTTTATGGGTTTCTTTTATTATCAAAGTATAATTGTGTTTAAATATTAGAACGTTTAGGATGTTTCGTTTGTGTGACATAGTAAAAAAAGGTTAAAATATCTTTTTTGTCCCAATTTTCGTTAACTTTTTTCAAATAAGTCCTAATTTTTTTCAATTTGATTCAATTAGGTCCTAATTGGGTAACGTCGTTTAAATTGATAATATTTCATTGTACAGTTGACTTTTCTTTACTATGTGTCCACTTCCTAATCCTACGTGTCAGTTTTTCTTTATAATGAGATGGTTAATTAGGGGGTTAAACACATTAAGTCTTTAATTAACATGATTTAACGAAAAAAAAAAGATAAAAGAAAGTAAAATAAAAAAGAAATTGCAGCACGATTAAAAAGTAAAAGGGGTTAAACATGTTTAGGTTTGTGCTGAAGGAATTGGGGATTTAGGTTACCTACGCTCGAATTTGGGGGAAAGAAAGAAAAGGAAATTTACTTCATTTGTGGTGTGCAATTGCTACAGGATCATCATCAATTCATCGCAGATATCGATACCAGGTTAGGTTTTCTATTGCGTTAGCGCTTTCGCTTTCGTTTTTGGTTTTTGCTCGTTTGCAATTTTGTTTTTGGTGGTTTGCGATTGGCTTGGTGTTTGTTTCGAAAGCGGTTTTGTTTGTTTTATTGTGCTATTGTGTTGTCATTGTCTGCTATTGTATGGCATTCTGATTTTCGTTGTAGTGTCCCACTCGTTTTTCCTGAACATCTTTGTCAGTAGATTGGGGTTGTTGCGTGCTTTGTCGGTGTCGGTGTGGTTTGTTTGAAAGTTGTGGTCCCTTTTTTGTTCGTGGACCCTGGGTGTGTTGTTTCAAATATTTTATGCCATATTAAATGTGTTTGTGGACCCTGCTTACAATTCTTTTTTATATCTACCAGATATCACTTGTTTGAAAAAGTGGTGTGTAATGTGGGATGACAGTTTCGAAGTTGTGGTCCACCATGGTGGACTTTTTAAACAGCATGGTCCTATTAATTACATAGGTGGGGAAACCACTGTTTGGGGTTGTGACCCAGACAGGTGGAGTTATTTTGAGGTGATAGGGGAAATAAGGGAAATGGGGTATGTTAATGTTAAGGAGTTATGGTATGCAATAGAGAATGCCATGTATAAGTTGGAGGATGACAAAAGTGCAATAAATATGATGCACATTACCAAACACTATGGCCAGGTTCATATGTTTGTTGTGCATGGTATATCTGAAGCAGAAGTTGTGGAAAACGACTTAGAGGATCAACAGGGTTTGCTTTGTGGGGCTGAGTTAGAGAGTGGGGAGGGCAGTCACATAAATGCGGAGGTACAGGAGGTTGAAGAGGTGGTTCAAAAGGAGGTTGAGGAGGAGGTCCAAAAGGAGGTTGAGGAGGAGGTTAATGAGGAGGTTCACAAGGAGGTTAATGAGGAGGTTCACGAGGAGGCTAATGAGGAGGTTAATATGGAGGTTGAGGAGGAGGTTCAAGTTGAAGTGCAGATGGGGGTGATGGTTTAAGTGAATGTGAGGTGCAATCTCACTTGAGGGGTGAGGAAGGAGTTCAACATGAGGATGAGGGACTTGTTGATGTCCAGATCAGTTTGGACAATGGTGATCACAATTTGTTTGAAGGGAGTGTGGAGGTGAATAATGAGCAAGAGTCTAACACAGATCAAGATTCATTAGGAATGTTGTCACTGACACAATAGTAAATAACATGATAGAGGCATTTAACAGTGTACTTGTTAATGCTAGAAGCAAGCATGTTATCTCAATGTTGGAAGACATACGAATATACATGATGAAGAGGTGGCAATCTAAAAGACAAAAGCTGGAAAAAATGAAGGGGCAAATCTATCCTAAAATTAACAGCAGACTACAAGAAGAATCCAAAAAAACTAGATACTAGATCACAAGGTATTATTTATTTAAGTGTTGTTGATGTATAACCTGATCTGTGTTGATGATTTCTGATGTAGAATCTGATAGGTGTATATGAATTCTAATGTAGTTGTGGTGGGGGGGGGGAAACTATTTGAAGTTGCACACCTATCAGTGGTAGGTGACAAGTATGTTGTCAACCTAGACACCCAAGATTGCAGCTGCAGGAAGTGGATGATAACTGGCATCCCGTGCTGCCATGCACTTGCTGCCATCAGGTTCTTGAACTTGAATGCAAAAGATTATATCCCTCTATGTTTCAGGAAATCAAGTTTTGAAGAGATGTACAACTCCATTATCTACCCTATCAATGGACAAAACATGTGGCCCACCACTGATTTCCTAGATGGCATGCCTCCACGTAAAAGGATTATGCCTGGGCGACCCAAGAAAAAGAGAAGGCTGGAACAATGGGAGTTGAGGAAAGATGACACGCAATTACGAAAAGGTGGCCATAGAAAAAGATGCAGAGTTTGTCGTGAACTGGGGCACAATAGAAGACATTGCCCACAACTGCCTACACAAGTACAGTCCTCACAGCCAACTGATGTTCCTCCACAACCAACCCATCTCAGAAACCAACTTCTGCTACTCCACAACCAACCCAACCATCTCAAGAACCAACCAATTGTGCAGTCTGAAAAACTTGTTTAAGCGACCTTTTACTGTATATGTAATTTGGTCTTTAAGTTTGTACTTTGATGGCTATTATTTTGTAAAATTCATTAGCCATTTTTGGATCATTTGGATCACAAACTTTTTCATTTTGTAAGTTGGTTAATTCAGGATTATGGTGAAGGAGAACAATTTGTTTAATCACAATTATGAGGATTTTGGTTATTTATCAATTAAAATTTTATTAGTACTGACATTATTATACGAGTTACAATGCCATTTGATCTATTGAGAACATTATTAAACAGGAAAAGTTTATCCAGTATACAATTTAATTAAACATCTTTTTTAAAATTTAGGACCTATTTGAACATAAATTACAAAAGTAGGGACCTATTTGAACAAAACTAACACAATTGAGGACCTGATTGAACATAAATAACTTATTCATTCATAATTTTGGAAACTTCATACATCATTACCTTCACAATTACAACCCTTTTCTGTCAATTTTTCAGCATCAACGCCAACATCACAACGTTTATCAACCCAACAATACTAACCACTACTGCTAATACATTAAACCATTTCTTCAGAACCCTAACTACATTCTCGAGATCTTCTATCTTCATGTTTTGGTTCACAATAATAACTTCTTTTTCTTCATCAACGTCTTCATACCACCATTTAAAAAAATTGCAGCAAACACCACCACCTTCACTCTAGCGCTGTTGATGAACAGAAAATACATAAAAGATTCATTAAATCAGACATACCCAGAACAATAGCAATTAAATCAATCTTACCTTGTAGTTAGTACAACCCCAGAACTTTCTACCCACATTTCTCGGAGTTCTTGCTATCCTCAGAACTGCAGCTTCCCCACAATCACAAATGGGTCTTAAAGCTTGGGTGCGAGAAGAGGGAACACTACGCTGCACACAGTTATTACAGTATGAAGAAGATGATTGGGTCAGAGACATAGCTGCAACAAAGCTTCAACGTTCCAAGCATGAGCAAGGTCACACACGAGATGGCTTCTTCGACTTTTTATAAACCCTAACACTTTATTTTTTAATTTTCATTATTTGCATTTAATTAAAAACGTAATGTGTTTAACCCACTAATTAACCACCTCATTGTAAAGAATCACGGACACGTAGGATTAGTATTTCGACACGTAGCAAGGAAAAGCTAACTGTACAGTGAAAAGTTATCAATTTAAACGCCGTTACCCAATTAGGACCTAATTGAATCAAATTGACCAAAATTATGACCTATTTGAGCACCCCGCGAACATTGGGACCAAAAAAATATTTTAACCCTAAAAAAACTAGTATATATAATATATTATATATATATATATATATATATATATATATATATATATACACTGAGATATATATTAATAAGTATATTTTAAGTGTAATTTGATTTCATAAAATTTAATTCGATTTCATAAAAACTAATTTATAATATAAAATTTGTATATATTTTTATATTCTAATTTAGTTTTATCTGGTCGACGTAAAATTTACGATATAAATTTTTTATTCTTTACCTTTTTATACATGAATTTGATAGATTTAACGAGCTTTTCAAATCAATGAATATTATGATACAAATAAATGTTAATTTAATCGGACAATCCTTTATTAGGGTGTCATTGCTTTATTCAATATTAATTTTTAAATTGAATTCAATAATTAGTAATGTATAAAAATATTAATATGATTAAAAACTAAAATATTCACTATTTTAGTTAACTGTATATTTTTTTTATGAAAGTTGTTATATATTTATTATACAATTTTATTTTTAACGTATGATTGAAATATATTTATTATGCAAAATTATAATATATTTTATTAAATATAAATATAATTAAAGTTTTTTTTAACATCTCATTTAATATTGTAATATTATTAAATAAAATTTCACAAAAATCATAATCCATAAACAATTAGAACAAGATATACAATGACATTTTTACGGTCATCTCAAGATTTCCATGATAATATATAAGGTTTTCCACGTCTACAAACTAAAATAATTAAGAGTTGATAATAGATGCTACCAACTTATTATTATTATTATATATATATATATATATATATATAAACCATACATAACTAAGAAGTTTTAATCTAAGAATTATACAACTGCATCAACATCTTCCTCCTGGATATCTCATTAACTGTTTTTCCATCTGCTCTCATTATTAAAGGTGATCATCACAAAAGAAGAATAGCAAACACAAGACAAAAGGACAAGAGAGAGTAAGCTAATATAAAAGAAGTGTCATAAATCATGAATCAAATCATATTAGGAAACTATGTAATTACACCATTAAAGCCACAAACCACATCTTAAAAGACCTATTAGACTCAATTATCCGGATAACCAACATTAATGTAGAATTACTTGGAAGTTTTAGCACTTCCAATGGATAATTTCCACCTACAAGGTTAATCCTATACAAACCCCCTAAAACTCTAAAGTGTTCTTCTGACCATGACCTCTTACTACTCTCAACTCCTAATTACTCCTAATTAATTTTCCTATATATGAGTATGAACGCTTAGTAGAGTGTCAAAATAACTTCAATGCATGAGTCCCTACGTCAATGCACACCTTCAAAAGGATTTTCCCTTGAAAATCCATTCATCATTCTCAATTCACAGGTAAATAAGTATCATGTTATATCATCAATATGCAACACACATATCCATTGACAAAGTCATCATCATTACAGTTTCATACATCATTATATTCAAAAATTTCATACCATCCCCACACATTCATGTAATCACCAAGTATATTACACAATAACTTAATAACATTATGCAAATTAGTTGAGGATTTTAAAAATAAAACTACAACTTGTACAAAACTCTACAAATTATTTTCTTACATTCAAATTAAAGATAATTGAATTAAGAACTTAATGCAAAAAGAAAAAACCCAATTGGATACCTATAGAAAAATGTATGCACTAAACAAATGACAAAGGTCAAAGTTGTCAACAACCTAATCTACTACAACCTTACAAGAAAAATTGCTATCACTATAGACTTTCAAACAAAGATCACAACGGTCAAAACAAATAATCATATGTTTAAGACATGCTGTAAAAGTTTCAGTTCGATCCGACAATTAACGAAATGAAAATTCAAAATTTTCCTAGATGACTCAGAGTTGGAAAACTCACTCGTCCGGTGAGAGGATTGCTAGCCCAACGAGAATTGCTTGCCTAATGAGGAAAACTCTCAATCAAAATTGATTTTGACACTTGCTGGGCAAGCCGTGAGTCTACACGATGCAGAAACTCAAAATCTGCAGTTTTGTTACTAACCAACATACTAGAACAACGAAACTCAATTATAAAAGTCAAAAACAATCCCAAACCAATTACAACCTCTAAATAATACAAATGTATCTCAATTAACATTCATTCAACAAAATCCCCATATTAAATAATTTGTAATGAACAATGATAAATACATAATTATTTATCTAAAAAATAGGTATTAATTTTATGAGATATATAATTATTTCTCTTAAAATTGATTTATTTTTTTATAAATATTAAAGACAAAAAAATAATTTAATAACATAAAATACAAAGGTCGTTATTTAAGTTTTTGAAATAATTTTGATAATTAGAGGTTATAACGTCTAAGTAGTGTATTTTATTTGATAAATTAAATTTCAATTTCACTTTCTGGTTTTATAATATTTATTTATATATATATATATATATATATATATATATATATATATATATATATATATATATATTATTGATTTATTAACTAAGTATTGTGTGCATTATAGTTTTACAAAATGATTGATTTCAATTTTTTGAGTGTACTTTATATAAGAAAGACGTGAACATTAAGTGATGAATTATTTACAAGTTCATTTATATGTATTTAAAAGGCATCATCTTGTCTCACATATAGGATGTCTCACATAGTATTTAATTACTAATGTAAAATTTTACAAAAAAATCTCACTGAAAAAAGACTCAGTAAAAAAGTTAAAAATCCATTTAAATAAAATTATTCAAAAATCTAAAATTATTTAGAAACGTTTATAGGAATAGGAATTAAATTGGTATTTACTCAGCAATATTTCAATATCATATCAGACTATAAATCCATACCTCTGATGGAATCCAGAAACTTCCGCGCTTTCTGCACATAGTCTCTGTTTGAATAGCCCATTGTTTCGATTTTTTCACCCTTTCCATCCGGAACATCAAGCTCAGGTTACTAACGTCGTTCATTCCTCTTATTATTATTCTTTTATATTTTTTGTAGGGTTTTAAGTTTTTTCTCCTTTCACGATTTTGATAATTTGCTCCACTTCTAGGGTTTTGGCGGGACTCATTGCCATTGACACAGTCATGCCTCGGTACATATAAAATTGTGGATTCTTTTATATTTCAGTTTTCATGAATCCGAGGTATTCATTTTTTCTTGATCAATTTTGCATTGCAGGTATTACTGTGACTACTGCGACACCTATTTGACCCACGATTCTGTAAGTTGTTTTCCTCATCAATTCCTCTTTACTTCGAGTCTGTTTAGTCTAGTGAATTTCTTGCATTTAGTTGTACCTAAACTGCATTTGAAAATAGTTTATTGTTTCTGTCATTGTCATCGCCTGCTAGAACGATTTTCTACCTGGCAATAAGAAGATGCAATTGCAAGATGAATGTGTATTGTTTCCTGCGTCATGTGGGATTCTCAGGTGTAGTGACCTCTTTGTTATGGTTTAGGTTTTGCACATGAATCCCCCTAAATTCTCATTTTTTTACTCAATTAATTGGGGTTGGAGTGTAATTTGGGATGCAAAACAAACTGAAGTGGAAATTTGAAGGATCATGTTAGATGTGCCATGATTTTAAGAAGTGTGAGGATTTGTGATTCTCTGATTTTGGGTGATATATAATGTTTTTATTGGTGATTTTTGAATGTAAGAGGGTTTAATAGGTGAATTTGTTGATATTTTATTTTGAAAATGATGATTTTAATGTTTTAAGCGAAGGAAAGGATTTTGTTGTGGCAAATTAAAAAAACTGGGGGATTAACTTTGATGTTATTGGGGGGCCAAATTGCACATTAATTATGGTAGAGGAAGTAAAGGTGTACTTTAACCATTAGTGTTTCATGAAGGTTTTTTAGCCTCATTGTTTGTCTTATGCAGCCATCTGTTAGAAAGCAGCACAATGCAGGTTACAAACACAAGGTACCGTGAAATTTCTAACTTCTTGGAATCAAATGTACTACATTGTACACCATATTTATGGCGTTTAGCATCTGATCATATCTTCAGGCAAATGTGAGAACCTACTACCAGCAATTTGAAGAACAACAAACACAGAGTTTAATTGATCAGAGGATCAAAGAACATCTTGGGCAAGCTGCAGCATTTCAGCAGGTTGGTGTAGCTTATAATCATCTGATGGTTCAGAGGCCAAACCTTCCTCCTGTGTTGCCACCACCAAGACTGCCTATTCCTGGAAATGCACAAGTACCTGGAAGCCAACCACTAATGCCAGGAATGAGACCACCTGTCTTTCCTAGACCACTTCCTGGGGCACCAGGTGAATTTTATCTTGCACATTGCTTTTGTGAAGTTCATAAAGCTTCCATCTCCCCTTATTGAAACATTCAATCCGACTCTGGCTGTCATATTTATGTCTTTGCATTTTACTTGCAGACATGTGGTTCTTTCAATTATTATCTTGACAGTGACTACTTATCACATGCCAAGGATTAACCACAAATTAATTTTGGTTTCTGTTGTTGCAACGACCTTGTTATTTAAATTTTCTTTTATATGGTGCTTCTTTCTTTGGATTTTCTGTATTAAAAATAATTATTTTGTTAAATAACTAAAATAAGTTTTCGACAAGAAAACCTCTATGCTTTTATCTGTTTCTTCTCTAAGCTGTAGTTCTATCTAATGCTGAAAGTTCTGAAAAACTTGATAGCCAAGTTCAAGCATTATAAACTTGTTCTTTTATTACCCAATATCTGACGTAAGTGGTTTTCAATTGGAATGTATAGGATATGCTTCTGCACCTACCATGCCTCCAATGTTACCCCCACCTGCTGCTCCCCAGGTGTCAGGTCAACTTAATACCCTACCAAGACCCCCTTCATTAGCTCCCCCTCCAACTGTTCCTGGTAGCACTGCGCCCCCAGCTTCCAATGGTGCTCCCTCTATGGTATCGTCAGCAGTGTACCAAGCTAATCCACCAGCACCTGGAGGTTATGATAATTACAATGCCAGTGCTCAAGCACCTGAGGGCAATCACTGACCTGGTTAAACTGGTATATTATTTAATATTAATTATTGAATTTTATGAAATACAATACTTGTTCAACTGTAACTCGGGTAGAAAGCATTGTAGTTGCTGGAATCACGCATCCACTGAATTTCAACTAATTAACATTCTTTCCTGTTTCATTTATTTGTGCTATGCAGTTCTCTCTGTAGAATGCTATATCTATTGGAATCTTAACTATTTGTGCTCTCCCTACCTGCCGTTCATCAAACGAGGACTTGCCATTTGTGGTCATATGTAGAGTAATCATTGGTATGTAGCATGTCCATCAGCTTGAATGCAGAAAAAAATCTTATAAGTTACGTTTTTAATGGAAGATTTATGTTAAGTGCCGATCGCCATAACTTTCCAATGTGGCCTGTTGATGATAGCTTCTATTCTGCAATTAGTTTATTTCTAAACTGAATTTCATTAGTGATAAATGTACTTGTATTGTAGGTTTGGAGAAAAATTCATTATTTCGTATTGTGTTATTGGCTCTGAATTTCCTAAAAGCTTTACCTGTTGATCAACAACAAAAGTCTTATTTCACAATGTAAGGTCAGTTACATAGATCAGATGCTATTTTCCTCTGTTAAGATTAAATCTTCATAGATATTACTCACCACGAGATCCTTCTTAGCAACTTCTTTTGATGTTCTTCTTGGTCTTCCTTCTCCTTTTCAAAGATTGAAAAAGCCATGCAATCTATTTTCCTCACTTTTATTTTATTTTATTTGAAAAAGCCAAAATATATAACAGTGTGATAAAACTTTCTTGGCAGTTTTATTTTTTGATCACAAATAACTAATGACTTTTTTTCCCATTTTAAGTCATCTCACCATCATTTAGTAATCCTGATCACAATCATTTTAATTTAGAAACCACTGGTGTGACATTTCTTATTTTTACTTTCAAGTTATATGTCTCGTTAAAATTACAATGTATATACTGTCTGCTTCCAGCTTAGTGAAAACCCTTAGTTTCTAAAGCTAAAAGTTGAATCTAACCATTTTACCTAATTATTCTATTAAAACTATATCGTTTGTAAAAGCAAACGTTTAATTAACGGTAACTTTGTATGCGTATGGTAAGCACATTTTAACGCTAGATTAAATGAGTGTGGACTTAAAGTTGAGCTGCAATATTCTCCCTATAAAACGTTTAATTAACGGTGTCTTGCTTGATCCATCCCCTCTGAAATTTTAGAAATGGTCGTTCTTTTATTTCATGGTCTCAGATTATGCATTTTTTCTACTGTTATAACTTTTTACATTCATTATGTCTTCATTCAGTGATTAAATTATTAGGGAATAACATTTTCCCTTGCTAATTGTGTTGGTACTTTTTTAGCACATTTTTATCAAATTACCCTCAAAGCAAACATCAGTTTGAAGTTCCTTTGTCCACCTTGACGCATCTGATATAGGTTCATAATTGTTTGTGTCGTACCAACTATTTATTTGGCAAGTCAATCAGTATTCACATATGGGGGATTCATTTCTTGAATTATTTTTTAAAATTAATTGTTGTGAAGAGATATTTCACTTGGTGTCCCTGTATGTATAAATATTATCTTGGGTTTCAGGAAATAATTATACCAATTTTCATTTGCATGTTTTGGTTCTAGCTTTTCATTAGCCTCGAAGAAAAAAAAAATACTTATATAGATTTCAATCAATTTATATTCCATCCATGTGTGATATATGAACTGATGCTTGTCATATTTACTTCTGACAAGCATGTATATATAAATATAGCATGCATGATCTCGAATACCATTTTTTTGGTGTTAACGGTTCTCAACTGGAAAACCAGTACTGAAGTGATTGCTGAAGACGAAATTTCCACTTTGGTCTAAGGAGTAAATTGTTCACTTCAGTAAAGGGGACTATGGTGAATGAGATTTTAAAATATTTTGCGACATGGGCAATTAAAGCAAAAGTTCCCACTTCATTAATTTCAAATTAACATAGCAGCAATGAATGAGACAATAAAAATAAAATTGTTTTGTTTTCTTGGTTTACTATTCTAGTAGTGTGTAGTATCGTTAAATAATTTTCGGACGAGGCATATGCAGTTTATACAAAAATCCTGCCCAAAGAGAGGTTTCTTCTCGCAGACATTAGAGTTCACCCAACGTTTGGATATGGCGCTTAATCGGGGATTTCTTTGTGCACGTTCCATCTTTTTCTTCTGCCTTTTTATAAATATGAAAACATTTACCTTGCTTTCGAAAATAATTTTGAAATTACATAATTGAAAAGTCATATTTGCTTTTGAATTCTCCAATTTGAAAACTTTTTTTTTTATTTCTAAATTGTGTAATTCAAAAATAATTTGCTTACATGAACAATAAACAGTTTTAAATTACACAATTCAATAATTAGTTTTTTCATAGGAAAAGATTGTAGATCGTGTAATATGGAAATATCTCACCTAATTTTGCACTAATGACTACGAAATTTTGTACTATAGTTTGGTGGGATTCTTTTCTGATGGTTTAGAAAGGTTTTCTCAATATTTTTTAAAACCTAGTTTTAAAGCTGTGTTTCAAAACAAGTGTATAAAATAAAAAATAAAAATAGTTAGATGTTGTCTCAATATTTTTTTGAAGATGCTCTATTGTCGTGTTTAAAAGGCAGATTAGAATATACAAAATGTATGAAAATTTAAAAGAATAATGCAAAATTACCTTCTGTGTTATTTTTAATTCATAATATAATAAAACGTAAGCGGGCATTTGGTCTAGTGGTATGATTCTCGCTTAGGGTGCGAGAGGTCCCGAGTTCAATTCTCGGAATGCCCCTTTTTTATTTATCCTTGCCTTCGATGATTAAAATTATATATTTAATAGATTTTCTGTTTTTCTTTACACATTACCTGCAATTCAAACTATCCTATTTTCATTTTAGATTTTGTTTGGAGTAAGAGTTTAAGTACTTTTACTGTTAAAATAAATTTTATATTATTAATCAATAGAAAAAATATTATTAATGCCCAATTTAGGATAATTATGGCAAAAGTAAATACATTTATCAAACAAAATGAATTATTGTTAAATGATACTATAAATTTGTTTTGCATTAATTGCTCATATAATATTTTCTTTTATAATGATACTTAAGTTAAAAAATTACGCACTTAAAATGATTAACCTTAGAAAAACTTACTATCGATATATCTTTTGACAATGACTAAAAGGTTAACAGCTTAGTTTAATAAGTTCTACTACTAGCCACATTTATTAACCCTGTTATAAATTAAAATTTATTAAAAAACTTTTGTTAATAATCACTTTCTAACACATTTTACCATTCATTGTAAAATAAGAAGAAAGTCTCGTTAAAACTAAGATGATATTCACCAAAATTTACAATTCTAATAATTTCATACAATAGTAAAGAGTGTTCAAAATAAGATATTTGAAAATTGTTGTAAGCATTACTCTTGTAAAAATCAATGAACTTTTCTTAGCTTATTAATACGAGTTTGAGATTACTATGTATAAAAAACAGAATACAGATCCTAATGATTAAATAATAATAATAATAATCATAATAACAATATAAACTCAATGAAAAAAATGGCTAGGTTTTCATATGAAGACGTATCTACAAAACAGTGAAACTAAAAAAGCCGGTGAAACATAAAATTAAGATGTTTGAACATAGGATAGAGGATAAGGAAAAGGAACAAAAACACGAACAAGTAGAAATGCTGCTGCTGCGCCAACACTGAACTCGGACAAACTCAATTTACAATCTCTCTTTCTTTTTCACTCACTGTGTTGTGAAAATGGCAGTTGCACTATCAAGTTGCACTTCCTTATCCTCTGTGCTCTTCTCCACTGTTAAATTCCGCTGCTCATTCGGACAAAGACCCATCATTGCCTCTATTCGCTGCAATCACTCGCACCGACTCTCCTCCTCTTCCTCCAAATCCAATCGCCAAAAGGAAGGTGCAGGCCACAAGAAACAGCACTCTAAAGATGAAAGGCCTTCAAGAGGGAATGTGGTGGAACCCCAGCCAACTTCTTCTAAAGCTTTTGGCATTCTTAGGAAAAATAAAGAGATGTTTGATTCCAAGGATCAGCAGGTGTATAACACAATCCTACCTTTTTTACTTTTTAGCATTGAATTCACATGGTTTGTGTTCGGAGCAGCCTGTAAAATGCTGAAATAGGTGACTTGTGTCTGTCTTCATATTTCGAGGTGCTATTGTGGCGGCTATGCAGTGAATTATGTGGTTGTAGTGACAAGTTAAGAACTTGGGTTTTGCGTTTTAGGAAGGGTGTGTTTGTGCTTTGGATGGAAGAATTATCCTTCCCTCCCCTTCCTACATACTGTAGTGTAACTTGTTGTGTCGAGGAAGTTAAGTTTGGGTTGGGGTGCATCAGACATTGCGTGGAAATTTAATCACTATTTTGTGTGTGGAAAGTCGAAACATGAAGCAGTGTTTTTTCACTTGTGGTGCGGCATATATGATAATTGAATTGAAAATACGTGTCAGGGTGTGAGAGTTGGCTTCACTGGTAGGCCCTTAACACCATTGAAAAACAGGTTTTGGATTTGATTCCGGTTTCTGGTGGCATGCTTCTTCACCTCGGAATGGGAGGGAAACTTCCCTGGTGTTAGTCAGAATCTGTATGACTGTTTTGGTTAAAATATATGTAGGTTGATCAATTTGGTAAAAGGTTTGCTGGAATGTTGATTTCCATATCAAGAATCCCTCCTGAATATGCAGTCTTTTTAAATTTAAGTTTGGGGTTTAGGCCGCCATTGAAGAGTAATTTCCCATTGTGGGTACAGAATGCCAAACTGATTGCTTCTCTTTATGTGGGTAGCCTAATTTCAGTTAATTATATAATTTCAGGTTGAACCAAGTGATTTACAAGACTCGGCTTTCCTTAATGCTGTTGTGAAGGTGAAACTTAAATTTTATATTCCTGGTTAAGAATTTTAATTTTTTTTTTTTGTCTCAAACCTTTGGATGTGAGGGGGAAGAGTTGCACCTCAAATTTCAAAGTTCGAAAACAAATGTTGTTTACTTCATGCCGCTGTTTGCTTGCATGTGTTTTGGCTAGTTCGCCTCCTTGGTGTGGAACTTTCTCAGATTTCTGAGTTATCTAATGATGTCAAGTTTCTGAATTCTTATTCATTATCATAATATGATCTGATTCCTTACCTAGTGTTAACATAGTATTTTTTCTACACTGGCCATAGTTTGTCCCTTCAAAGTGCCTTAAAACAGTATCTATTCTTTTTAGCAACAAGCAATCATCCTTGTTAATTTCTTATAATATTTTTGTGCTATGCTTTATATTTGCATTGCTCATGTATGGATTTTCTTTGATAATATATCTTGTTCCTGTAACATCTTTAGGTTTACTGCACCCACACTGCCCCGGATTATTCACTTCCTTGGCAAAAACAGAGACAATACACTAGCACTGGAAGGTAAGTTTTTGAAAGCCTTGACTGTAGAATTGTTAGAGTCCTTATTTATTAATCTTACAGGCCACGTTTTGTGCAGTGCATTTATGATTGGAGACAGGAAACTTTTAACGAATGCACATTGTGTGGAACATGATACCCAGGTAATTTTCTTAATTATCCTATATTCAGTACAATGTTGATTTTTGTAATTTGTAATATAAATTAATTAATGGGTTTAGTATGAGTTATTATAATTTATAATTTTGTGCTAAATGGACCTTATAAACTAGCCAACCAAAAGTGGATAGCTAGAAGAAATTTTCAGATATAAAAGAGGGCAACCCAATGCATGAGTTTCCACCTAGTGCGTAACCTTACCTGGCAGGCTGTGAGAGGTTATTTCCAAGATTTGAACTAGTGACCGCCATGTTACTAAGCAACTACCTTAGTGTTTATGCTAATGCTCACCTTCAATTAGTCAATTTCCTGATAATTGGATTGAAGAGAAAAAAAATAGAAGAGGTAATTGATAGAATTTGCCTTTGATAGATAACTTGTGTTACATATTACAAATTTGTATATCTGTGCTATTAATAATATGGCCAATGATACTAAAACTTTAGATTGATATGTTTCTGCTTTATCTGATCATTTGTAAGGTCTTTTGTGTAAAGCAATTTAAGAAGATTCGGTGGTTATAATTTTTTCTCTTTTGGGATGATTGCAGGTCAAAGTAAAGAAAAGAGGGGATGATTCAAAATATGTGGCTAAGGTGTGTCTGGTGTGAGGCTTTAGTTTTTTCTCTGTATTCTATTATCTGTTCAAACTTTAGGTGTCTATAACAATTTTCTTGAATTATCTGGCTCCGTAATATTATCTCATTTATCATTGAACTAAGACCCCATAATACAGAAAGTACTAGCAAATTAGTTTGTAAAATACTTTAAGTGCAGAAAAAAGGTGTTATTTTTGGGTTTACTTTCTAAGTTATACCTTGCTAAAAATTTCAATTGTACACTGTAGAGTACAAGTCACCTTTACATGGGTAAAATTTTATAGTCATTTGTGAACTTAGGAAAGTATATTGCACCCAATTGCAACTTGGAATGGTGGTGCAATTTTTTATAAATTTGTGGGTTAATTCAGGTAACTTGCAAAGGATTCTTTTCAACAGTTTAAGCTTATCACGTAAAATGCTTTCCTGATTCACAAAATGTATTCATGATAAGCATAATTTATTGATAATACTGAAAATGCATGTATTTGTAAGTTAAATTTAGACTATAATATATGGCCTTTATTTCATATATTTCAAGCACTTGTTCATATATTTACTTTACTAATTGATGGAATGTACAGGTTTTGGCTAGAGGTGTTGATTGTGATATAGCTTTGCTTTCGGTAGAAAATGATGAGTTTTGGAGAGATGTGGAGCCTCTCACATTTGGACGTTTGCCACATCTTCAGGTGTAAAGTTTTCTTTGTCTTGGTATTTCTTGACTTGTAATCTACCCTAAAGAAAGGTGTTAAGTGATTTGTTAATGAATTATATATAAATTGGTTTGGGGATTGTTAGATGATGGATTTAGAGAACTAGGTTGAAATGGTATTTTCTCAGTGTCAAGGTACACGATGATAGTTCTATTTTCTTTCTTGCTATGAAGTATTGGGAACTATTCTGATTGATATCATGAGGCCAATATTTGTTATCATAAATAAATTATTACACACCTGTTCAACAAGATTAACTGGTGCTGGGAAGAGTAACATTTCACACTTCCTCCTTTTGTACACCCTCCCCACCAATTCTATTTACAAAATAGTAAGTGATTTATTTTCCTAGTGATCTACACCAATTACCCAAATGATGTGGGGTTTGATACGTGTCTGTGTGTTAAAAATGAAAAAAAAAAAAATTAACTGGCCAATTTTATATAGTTTTATAAATTTTCTTAAATATTTCTGTTCAAATGGTTCATACTGAAATTTATATTTGCTTTTTTTCTGATTTGAAGGATTCTGTAACTGTTGTGGGATATCCCCTAGGAGGAGACACAATTTCAGTGACAAAGGGAGTTGTATCTCGTATAGAGGTTTGATATATTAAATTGGATGTAAAGCACCATTTCATCTGTGTCAAATCAATAATTTTTTTTTGGTTTATGGTCTTAGTGCTCAGTTGTTTGAAAATAAATTTTAACTAGGTCACATCATATGCTCATGGATCGTCTGATTTGCTGGGCATTCAAATTGATGCAGCAATAAATCCTGGTCAGTATGTCTGAAAGTGGTTAAATTTTAGTTTTTCCTCCTCTCTAGCAAAAACTCTTTCCACTCTATCTTTTCCTATTATACAGTATATCTATAACCCACCATTGAAATATTTTTATGATAGACAGTGCTCAAAATTGTTAAATTTTAGGTAATAGTGGAGGTCCAGCATTCAATGACCAAGGGGAGTGCATTGGAGTAGCATTTCAGGTAGATTGTTTGGCATGCAAGTAGTCGATGTCTCATTACTTGGCTTGGATACTTTGCCATGAAAGATTCTCTTTGTAAGACAATTATTAAACATTTGTGAACTTGGACATTAAGATAATCCTGTTAGAGAGAATGACTACTTTAGTTATGTTAATTAAGAAATAGTATTACGTTAGATGTTGTTAGATATGAAATTATTCATGAGTATTCCTGAACAACTTATGCTTTTGGGAGTGTGGTCAGGTGAACATTCTTTGCCTCATTGTCTAGATTATAAATTGAACTTTAGTATAGCCTAAAGCCTCTAGCATGAGGGGGCCTGTGAAATATAAAATCATTAACAAACCTTCTCAACTACAGCTTCTAGGAAAGTTGGTTCTTTCTTGACATACCATGATATGTGTATCTTATGCTAATTGATAAAAATTTCATTATATTTGTAACAGATAAATTTGATCTTAGTTATTAGGAAAATATATACTACTGATAACTAGGGATATTCTCCACTATTAACCATTATTAGATTTCCCCAAATTATACTTTGAATAAAATTATAAGTAAATGATTTACATGTGTGATTAACACAACAGAAACTCTTTAATATTGTAATTTTTTTTAATCTGGAGCATTTTCTTATGGGACATTACCTTTAGGTCTTCAGATCTGAAGAGGCTGAGAATATTGGATATGTGATTCCTACAACTGTTGTATCTCATTTTTTGACCGACTATGAAAAGAATGGCAGGTATACTGGTAAGAAACTCTTCTAGAATATGGTTATATTTGATAGATTTGGCATGGCACTCTGTTATTTGAGTAAGCACGCTGAACTGTGCATTTATTACTGGAAACGATTTGATTTTTTATTGTAAGGGATAGACAACCTATGGGTACATCCAGCAATTAGTAAAACTACCCTATCATCAATAACCATATCCTAGCCCCATACGCATAATGCATCATGCAGTAACAGTCCCCATTTTATAGCGGTCTCAACAACTGCATAAAGACAGAAATAGAAAAACAGATTCGTGGCTACCTTAATAACTGCCTAAGGAAACTATTACTGCACAAACACCATAATTCACTCCAACTGAGCCTTGTTTGCATCTTATCGCTTCTCACATACTCTTTCCAAGGTGTATCTCTATCGCTATGCTTCAGACATTGTGTCATATGGTTACGGGAAATTCAGGGTTGTGTGATGTGAATATCATTTTGTTCGACCATCTCTCAGAAAATGTCTTGCTGTTAAAATTTATAAGCTACTGAAATTACACTTCTGCAAAAGATACACACACACACACACACTTATAATTCCAACGAGTCCAGATTCCAGAAAAAGAAAAAAGGTTACTATTGTATTTCACAAAGCATGTTATATTCTATCATAAATGATGCCTCCTGATCAAGCTTAATACGGAAACTATATTGGTAGTCTGAAAATGTACTTTTACTCCCAGGTTTCCCTTGCCTTGGGGTACTTATACAGAAGCTAGAGAACCCTGCACTACGTGCATGGTTGAAAGTACAGTCCAATGAGGTATGATATGCATGGAGATGATTTGTTTTAATGGTGCTGTTTGAAGATGCCAATATCCATTAGCCACGTGTTCTTTTGGAACCTTCTTATCTTTAATTCACGTCTGTTATTATTCCAACTTTTTAAGCAGTATATGCATATAGCAGTATGAATTATTTAATTAGTGTTATGCTCATAACTCTTAAAGATTACAGTGTGATTGCACATGTGGGTTTGCTTGTATGAGGTGGATCATTTATGAGGACTTAAAATCAAAAAGAGTTAGTTAAGACAGGAGGGTGGGGGAGAAAAAGAGAGTATTTAGATGAACACTTGCAATGTTAGTTGCTTGATGAACATACTTGTGATATTCTGGTGTTACCAAAAGATTTTTAATATGATTCAGTATCACTTGGTAGGACCTTGTTTTTATCGAATGTTCTGGTGATGTGGTACAACTACTTTTGTCATTTTGTCATGAAAAAAATGCACCTTGCAATAATTTTTGTTCCAAGGCTTTTAGTGTGGTTAAGTTTGGTTAACAGACATAACTTTTGTTCTTATGATGTGTCTGATTTTTTTATATCATGTTTGTATTTGTTAGAGTTGAAAACAGCTCACAATATCATTTAAGAACACTTAAGTATCTCAGATAACCTCTTAGGAACATTTTCCACTTTTCATTATTATTAGTTAGTAGTCTTTTTGTATTTGTGTGCTTGGAGTTGTGCTACTTTCTTGATTTAAGTATCTCAATGTAAACGAATCAGTAAATCAGTGTTGTGTCATATCTTTCACACCATATCAATAATATTTTATTATTTTCAAATATTCTTTCTCTTGTTTCTCCACCCATACCTAAACCCTATAATTTCAACACAGCATTATGGCAGTACCATCTTCCGTCACTTGATTTTGTCACTAAAATATAGAATTCCACTTTGGCAATGTTTTATCTCTGTGATTTTTTTTTTCTCATTGGCACACACCAATTACACCATGCAAAACTCTTATCTTCTTCCATCTACGTGCAATTGTTTCACTACTTTTCTTTTTACAGTGATCTTCTCTCCTGGATGCCCTTTCCCATTTACTTGATTGAAGTCTTCATCTTTGCTCTCTTTCATTTTTCATTTCGGTATTCCTATTGGTTTCCAATACTCGCCTGGTATATGGTATATGAAATAAAGAGGCAATTTTTAACCACAGATGCTGCGATATTCTCCTCTCACCATTAATCATATCATATCACATTGGTAATTTCTCTTCCAATCATGAATAATGGTCATGGTATTTTCTATTTCTGTCTAGTGTTGACAACCATTAATTTCAATTTCCATTTCTGAGTTCCTCAATTCTGCTACTGCTTGACTAGCTTGGAGAAGTTTTAGTTATTGCCATAAGAGAAACTTTCTTCTGAGCAGCTTTTCTTGAGAAGTCTCTTCCTTGGTCATGCAATATTCAAACCAGATTTTCAAGATGATGATCATTCTACCCGTCTTGCTAGGTTGTCTGTCTTACAATGCTCATCTCTACTTTGTTCTGGCATCCTTCAGTTTCCTTTCCACACTTTGTTGTGGAATCCCATTTTAAGTTGTCTTATTTTCTTTCTAAATTGTTCATTTGTAAATAATATAAAAGATTAGTATGCTTTAACTTGAATGATAATGTTAGAATATATTAAAAAAAAATCCCATAATATCTTTATTGTCTAAATTAGAATATTTTGGAGTATGTTAGATGATATCTTAGGAGGGGTTTCCAAGTTTATTATTGATTCATATCATTGTTTAGTGTATTGGTGAGCTCGGGCTGGTACCATACTAGGACTTGATCTACTTATTAATACAAATAGATTGCATTATCAACAAAATTTTGTTGAGTGTTCTTTTTCTATTCTTTCCTTCACCCTCACTTTTTCAACAATAATTTCATAGCACTAAATTTGGATATTTCACATTGTCATTTGCAGGGTGTATTGGTTCGTAGAGTTGAGCCTACTTCTGATGCAATTAACGTATTAAAGGAGGTAATGTGGATATTTTAATTTGCAGGACATTTTCCTCGAAGGGCAACCAACTAAAACCTTGAATCATTGCTCTAAAATATTCTATTAAGCTTCTCTACGGTCTAGAAGAATGCTTAAAATGCTTAGTTCATTTGAATTTTACATAAACAGAAACCATGAGGGACAGGCAACTAAAACCTTGAATCATTCCTCTAAAATATTCTATCACCCTTCTTTACGGTCTAGTGAGTTAAGGGGTCAGACAAATTTAAGAAATGCTATTTGTTTATTGGAATAAAGGATGGGCTAGCTTGGGGGTCTAGATATTGAGTGAGTTTGTTTGTGCTTATTTTTTAAGAAAACATGTTTATTTAATAAAATAAACAGATTTTTGCTTTTTTTATATGTTTATCCAATCTACTTATTTAGTAAGAAATTTTTTTTGCTTCTTAAGTAAGTGATTATTTTAAACATTACTTACTTCAAAACCACTTACTTTAAGTTTCAACAAAATGGTCCATTGTCACAGAAATCCGTTGCGTTCAAAAATTGAAAGTTATTACCCGTGAGGTGTCTAATCTGTGTTGATGTGTGCATGTCTTCTTTGTTATCCTTTTTTAAAAATCATCATTGTCGTCTCAGGTAAAAAAGTTTGTTATTTTTTGTCATTAACATTTTAAAGTAAAGTGTAGAAGATGCACGCTTGGGTGTTAATGTGAATTCTCACTGATCAATGCATTAACCTTTCTGAACGAACTTCCCATTACAGGGTGATGTGATTATCAGCTTTGATGATGTTCCTGTTGGTAGTGAAGGAACAGTCCCATTCAGAACAAATGAGCGAATAGCCTTCCACTTCCTCATTAGTCAAAAGTAGGGGCTTTCATTCATTCCCATAATCTCTGTATTATCATACGCAAACTTTTGAAAAAAGAAAATAAAGTAAAAATATTGGTGACATTTTTGTATTTAAAAGTTATAAAAGAAAATATTCTCTTAAATTTAACAACCCCTTGTATATGTTGCTAACCATTCCCCAGCTTTTCTATGCTTTCCTACATTAAATTTTGCGGTTATTGAGGATACAACACTTCACAATTTTGTGCAAAGATCATTTAATTCATGCTAGATGGATATACTCGTAGGTGGTTTATTGGAAAGCTTCTGAAAGGTTTCATTTGATAATATGATGAGACATGTTTCAGAGCATTTGGCATTTGCTTTTCTTGGCTGTTGATGTTCTTAAAATTGAAGCCTATAGTAATGGTGTTATACAGATTTTCAGGTGATACTGCAGAGCTTGGTATCATCAGAGCAGGGACATTTATGAAAACTAAAATTGTTTTAAACTCACGAGTTCATTTGGTATGTGACATATCATTGAATTTTGGCATCAATCTTTTTCATGATATTGTTGATCTTATGCTATTTATTTTGCAACTTTGTTTTCCTGTCTTCAAGGTTCCCTATCACATTGATGAAGGTCAACCTTCCTATCTAATAATTGCTGGTTTAGTGTTCACACCCCTCTCAGAGCCATTGATTGAGTATGTTGTATTTATTATATTTGCAGATTTTACAGTGTTTTTTTCTTTCCTATTTTTTAGCTGGGTGTCGTGAGTTAGTATTTAATTTATTCATTATGATATCTTGGCAGGGAAGAATGTGAAGACTCTATAGGGGTAACTTCTGGATTTGTATGGATTAATCTTAAAGCAAAAAAGTTGAAATCCAATTAGTTTGTGACTCGGTTTTATTTTATTTTCTGTCAGCTAAAATTATTGGCAAGGGCACGTTATTCTTTAGCAAGGTTTAAAGGGGAGCAAATTGTAATTCTTTCTCAGGTGGGGTGCTGGATTACTTCTAAAAAACCATGCATATGTATAGCTTGGTTGTATTCATGAATTCTTATATCACATATGGCATTTACTTTTATACATGCTTTGATCTATTTTATTAATTTATTCAACAATGTCATAGCATTTACCATTTTCTAATCGAATATTTAGTTGCTTTGTATTGTGTGCTATAAGTTTGCTTTGCTTTATGTTTGACAGGTCTTGGCAAACGAAGTCAACATAGGTTATGAAGACATGGGCAATCAACAGGCAAGTCATTTCCATATGTGAGATTGATTTTCACATACCCAATACATTATGCATATGCATGTTTCTCTAAAATGATTTTTTTTTTCAGGTTGTAAAATTCAACGGAACTCGAATCAAAAACATTCATCACCTTGCACATCTCGTTGATTGTAGGTTCTTACATTCTTTATCTATTTGTTGTGCATTCATTTGTTTTAAAAATATGTCTCAGGGTTGTTCTATTACTTCTGTCTTGCTCAGCATGCGAGGACAGGTATCTACGTTTTGAATTTGAAGATAGCTATGTAGCTGTTTTAGACAGAGAAGCTGTTGTTGGTGCTTCATCCTCCATACTGAGTGATTATGGAATCCCATCTGGAAGATCTTCTGATCTTTCTAAACCTTATGTGGATACAGCAGAAGGTGATCAACCAGCAAACCAGGAATTTGGTGATAGCCCAGTTTCAAATTTTGAAATTGGCTCTGATGGACTACTCTGGGCATAAGAAACTTGCACCTGAAGATATCTGTGAAATTTCACATGGCGTCGTTATTTGAAGCAAGCAATCTCAATTTTGGGTTGCAGAAAGTGCTGCAACAGTATGAGACAACCTTAATGTTGAACACATGAATGCTGTTATGCTACACTGGGGCATATCAGAAGCGACCTGTTAGAGTAGGACTGTAAGAAAGAGAGTTCATAATTATTTCTTGTGTCACTCTTCTTGAATTGATGAACCTGAATGATCACTTCGGGTTTGACGTCTAAATTTTTCTCACACATTCTATATTTTTAAGGCAATAGTGCACATAGGAGTGACTCGAACACCTCTTTGATGTAATCAATGTAACATTTTTCAATACATTGATTTTACATTTGTTCTGATTGAAGTTAAAATTATATCAATGTCATATTTATGAAATTATCAGTGCTCAGTCTGAGTGAATCTCTTTCTGAGATCAAGTGTAATGCTCAATTTGAATGAGCCGCTTGTCTTTTTTAAATTTTGCAGATTGATTCATTTGAATTGATTACAGTCCATCAGAACTTCAATTTGTATTAGATATACATAGATATTTGCACTTAATTATCTAAAAGTTAAATGACATTACTAAGAAAAACAAATTGACAACAAAAACTAAAATAAATTCAAACCCAACCAAATCTGAAAGGACTAGCACAGCAGGAAAAGAAAAAGCTAAAAGATTCTTGTTTGGACAACAGGAAAAAGAAGTCACACTCATTTTGTTATTCTGTTTATAAATTTACAAAGAAATACATAAACTCGAGCAAAAGAAAAAGGTCAAAGAAACATTTTGGAAGCTATAACATGTAGATCAATGCATCTTATATTACTTTGGACAATAAAAATATAAAGAGATATAGTTGAGACAGTAGAGTATTTCATAATCATTAAAAATCGGAAATTGAAAAAAATACTACAATATTGTTGAGAGTGGGATTTGAACCCACGCCCTTTCGGACCAGAACCTTAATCTGGCGCCTTAGACCAACTCGGCCATCTCAACTTAATGATATTCAGGTATTAGTATTCAATAATATTTAAAACATACGATAGTGGCAGTTGGTGAAATGAGGTGTGAGTGCACCTTCTCCACAATTTGTTGTCCCTACCATTAAGTTACTAGCAGACAATGAAAAACAAATATTTGTTTCATATGTGATGTCCTTCAATGACAAAATAAGTTCACAAGGAAAAAATAGTCCAAACCAAAGTGACCCACTACAAAAGAAACCACCAAACTAAAAGAAGGAAAAAGAAGGCATGAATGGAAGAAGAAAGAGCAGTAACTTCACATTCTCATACTAGTGCTATACCATTTCTATTGGCATATTTGTTACTATGATTGTACAATACTCATTCATAATTATTTTTTCGATGTGGGACTGCGTTGAAATTTTTTCCCTCCTCCTTTCTGCTATAAAGTTTGTCTGACACCTGACATATTGAGGACCCCAAATGCCATTTTCTTTTGGATGATGGGTGAAATCAGTTGAAATGATATGATGGTAAAATAAATAATGTCAAACAGTCTCTCTCTCAATTTCAAAAAAAAACTAGTTCAGATTTTAAACTAAAATTTTAGAATTTTGTAGATGAATAAATAAAAATTTATGTACAATTGAGAAAAAAAAAACTACAAAAAGTGGTCGATCAAATTCTTGACTAATGATTAATCATAAATTAAACTGAATTGTTTTGTACCAACCATACAACAACCATATAATGTAAAAAATGAGTAAATAATGTCAGTGTTACATTGATACTAAGCATGGTCTTTTATCAGATTAATATAAAAAAAGTCTTTCTCACTAAAATAATATTTACAAGACTTCCAAGAGTAACAGTAAGAAGTGAAAAAAAATATTAGCTTTAAAAGTAATAGAACTTAAAAGTATTTTTGAAAATTTTTACTAGCTAATTCAACTAGACGTTGAAGGGATCAATTTTGATGTTATTCAAAAAAAGTTTACACATTTTTTAAGATAATCATCTAAAAGGGATTACTCAAATAATTTAAAGGATAATAAACACTTAGTTTTATATCAATTCATCGAAACATGATTTACAATAAGTTATCATTAGCCATAGTAAATGGTTTCATTAATCTTAAGATCGCAAATATATATATATTTCAATTCTAGTTTAGAAGAGTACATAAAGTTTCTTTAAGCTATATATTAATTTCTTAATGTGATTTAATGTATAATATACAACGTTTCTCTTGACTAAGTTTATAAAGTCTCTTTAAGAATATACAATAATAAGTTATTTAGTGTTATGAGAAAACTCAAAATGAGAGAATATTTCAGAAGAACGCTCTTTACTTCTAAATTATTACATAATATTAAACTTCGAGTAATACTTATTTTCCTATTCAAGTAAATTGTTACATACAACAAAGTATCATATTATCTAATTGTAATCAAAATATAGAATATAAATATCCTAAGTTTGATGTGAAAATAAAAACTTAGATCTTATTGTATTTTGCCATAACAAGAAGCAAACGATTAACTAATATTATAAGTTGAGTTAAATTCTGCATTTCTAATGATTGGTTGTGTGTAAATAAAGCACCCTTTATCTGCATCTACTCGAACATAAACCGGCTTGCATGATTCGATTTTGAAGATTAGCAGGAAGTTAGAATCAAGCAAAGGAACTTTACTTCATGCCTAAGAATTTCTGCACTTCTTATTTTTCTTTTCCCATAAACTCCTTTTAAGTGTTCTTTATTTGTATTTTCAGAGTAGGACATGTCACATGGACTCAGTGGTGGTGCACACTGGTGACCCCCTGATATGTCTCTAGAAAATAAGTGGGGACAAACATAAAAGGAAGGAAAATTCAGACTAAAAAAATATTTGAGAAAACTAAATCTCACATATTCCTAGTAATTCGGTTGCTAAGTTCTAAGTTGTGACTATTCCTTTATGTTTTGTTCTTATTTTTTTGTGTTTACTTTTATGCGAGTGACACCTAATGTTCATGTGCTCCACAAGGTAATTCACTAATCAGTTTTGTCTTGTAGCAAACAATGTGCAGCTGTTAGATGGAAAAGGTTCCAATGATCCACTGCCACTGAAAATTGGAGCCCCACCACCACTTCTTGTAGACCCTTTTAAAGTTAAGTACTTCAATGATGAACCTCCTCAGTTTCACCACTCTCCAAAACAGTTCTCTCTCTGGAGACACATTCATTAAGGGTGTTTGCTTCATCATCATCATCATCATCATCATTTATGGCTTCCTTTTGGTCATTCTTGGTAATGCTGATGGCCTTAATGGCATGCAATTCTTCATTGGCTTTGGCTTCTCGACAAAACATGCATGTTTCCACCATTTCAGCAGCACCAACAACTCTACCAGGTGCCCCTCTGCAATTCTCTCCTGCTATGTCACCAGATATTGAGCCTTTGTTTCCAACCCCTGGAAATGCTGCTTTCTCTCCCTCAGACTCCTCAATACCCACAATTCCTTCAAGCCCCAGCCCTCCCAACCCTGATGTCACCAACAATCCAGGCTCAGTTTTGGCTTTTCCACCTTCAGAGTCTATGCCAGCTTTGGCCCCATCTTCCCACGGTGTATCTCTCCCTTTTTCTTCAGCTTTTCATCTTGCCATTCTGGTATTTTGCATAATGCAGCTTCATGGCATATGAGGTGAATAGAGGTTGCAGTTTCTGCATATGTTCTGCAATCATGTTTTGTCAGCGTTTACTGTTCAGTCTGTATATCAAGTGCGGCAAGGCATTGATTGCGGGTACCCTGAAGTGCTACAGTTTTACGATGTTTCAAAACATTAAGACTTGTAAACATTTTCAAGTTTCTATCTGATATTTTGGGTTATTTGAGTGTAGAAATGACAGTTCAGAGGAAATGGTTTTCATCGTTATATCAGTTCAGAATTTACTCAGGAGATGTAATGTGATAGGAAACTTGTGGTGTTTGATCTTTTACTCTTTAATTTTTAGTATTTATTACATTATTTTCATTTTTTAGTATATATTATTGTAGTAATTCTTGGTTTCTTTTTACTTCTGCTTATATAGTTTATACTGGATGTAGAATTCGGACACGCAGGAGGACATCCTCCTATTCTCCTACTTATACATATTACCACTGGCCTCAGCAATCAATGAATCAAAGATATTTTTTCTCCTAGGAATTAGGACCACAAATCACTTTGTTGTTGTGAAAAAGAACCTTTTAGTGACTCTGCATCGTGGGCACTTAGCATTATTATATAGGAGAAAACATTTTTGGCATGAAAAGGAGAGTTGGGCACATTACAATATAGGTAACTAACAAAAAAGTGAGACAAGCAGAATATGCATATGTCGCTAACAAAGTATGTATAAAAACAAGTGTAGAGGAAATCCTCTAGATACTCGGTCTTGGATTAGTTAGGAATATACTAAACTGTATACAAGATCTGCAGGTTACTTGAGCAGGTCCCCATAACATGTACACAAGCCTCTTTTAATATTATGTTCTACAAAACTTAGCTATTTACTCTGTGAACCTTATCTAGAGAGCTACAAGACTAGGTTGATTCTTCGTAATTCCATTAAACAACTGCTCTGATAATGATCCCATGAAATTCTTAAACCCAAATGGATTCTTCCATTTGTTGGCAGATTCCTTAGCAATGAAGCTTCTCATCTTTACGTTCTCCTGCTTCAGCATATCTATAGCTAAACTCAGGTTTCTTATCACCTCTATTTTCTCTTGGTCTTTTTGCTTAAGACGGTCCTTCTGCGCGCTATTCTCTTGCCTTAACTTCTTTACTTCACCACAAAGGGTACCACTTTGTGCTCTTTCATCTTTTCCAAGTCGTTCGATTTCTTTTCTTAACATCACTTCTTCACCACAAACGCTGTCTTCTGGACTGAGTTCATCATTCTTCACTCTATTCTCTTTTGTGTATTCTTCAATTTCTCCCCTAAACATCGTTACTTCACACTTGATACCTTTCTGGTCGAGTTCATTCTTCTGCCCTCTATTCTCTTTCCTGAGTTGTTCTATTTCTTCCCTCAACATCATTATTTCTCCACAAATGATATATTTCTTGTTGAGTTCAACCTTCAGCGCTCCATTCTCTTTTCCCAATTGTTCTATTTCTTCCCTCAACATCATTATTTCACCGCAAATGTTATCTTTCTTGTTGAGTTCATTCTTCAGCGCTCCGTTCTCTTTTCCCATTTGTTCTATTTCTTCCCTCAACATCATAATTTCATCGCAAATGTTATCTTTCTTGAGTTCATCCCTCAGCGCTCCATTCTCTTTCCCCAATTGTTCTATTTCTTCCCTCAACATCATTATTTCACCGCAAATGTTATCTTTCTTCTTTAGTTCATCCTTCAGCCCTCCATTCTCTTTTCCCAATTGTTCTATTTCTTCCCTCAACATCATTATTTCACTGCAACTGTTATCTTTCTGGTTGAGTTCATCCTTCTGCGCTCTATTCTCTTTTCTGAGTTGCGCTATTTCTTCCCTCAACATCATTACTTCACCACAAAGGATACTTTTCTGGTTCAGTTCATCCTTCAGGACTCTATTCTCTTTACTGAGTTTTTCTATTTCTTCCCTCGACATGATTGCTTCACCACAAATGACATCTTTCTGGTTGAGTTCTTCCTTCTGCGCTCTATTCTCTTTTCTGATTTGCTCTATTTCTTCCCTCAACATCATTACTTCATCACAAATGATACTTTTCTGGCTTAGTTCATCCTTCAGAACTCTATTCTCTTTACTGAGTTGTTCTATTTCTTCCCTCAACATCATAGCTTCACCACAAATGATAGCTTTCTGGTTGAGTTCATCCTTCTGCGCTCTGTTTTCTCTGCTTAGTTGCTCTATTTCTTCCTTCAGAATCATTAATTCACCAAAAACGATGCTTTTCCGGTTGAGTTCATCCTTTTGAACCCTGCTCTCTTTTCTGAGTTGCTCTATTTCTTCCCATAACATCACTGCTTCGTAAATGTTATATTTCTGCTTGTTCAGATCCTTATGATCCTTGTTCTCTTCACCAAGTCTCTCAATTTCCATCACATCATTTGCAGCCACAAACTGAACTCCGTCCAGTTCTACACAGTTATCGATTTTGGAATCCTCTTCCTCTTCTTGCTCAGGATCATCAATTTCAGATTCCCCAGACTCCTCCACATCACAACTCTCAGAATAGCTATCATAACTGTCATTCGCAAAACTCATCAACTTCTCTGGTTGATGATGCTTGAGCGGAGAAAAGGGGGATCCTCCAGTCTTCTGCTGACGAATTCCAGCGACTTGATCATACCGCTCAGCTAATGATCGATGTGTCCTATAGAAATCTTCAACCAGGCTCACAAGCTGTGGTCTCTTCTTGTAATACATCTCAGCACGTTGGGCAAAGGAATCTGCATCTTCTTCAATTAGTTTTAACATTGCCTTTGTCTTCTCATTTAGCTCTGCCATAGAAAGCACAGTAAAATCACGTTCCATTATTAAACTACATATTAACAAAAAGGCCAGGACACCATACGCATGGCCTAATAATCCAACTAAGCTTCCACTCCAAAAAAAAATATACAAACCACTGGTTGCTAGAAGTAACAAATGCATAGGGACAAAGTAAAAGGGAGTGAGAGAAAAAAGTTTTAAAAAGTAAAGCTCATGAAACATAAGAAAACAAAGGTTTTTCATTTTTCTAAACCAGTACTTTCTTTAAACCCTAGTATCTTCTTTTGAAAAGGGTCCTGTTTCTTTTAAGTAATTCTTTTTAATTGGAGAAAGTAGAGAGAGACACGTGTAATATATAGGTCTAAATACTTGTATCGAAAAAGTAATAACAAAGGACCAGAGAATGATTTGGGGACCTTGGTTCATTCAAATATTATGCTCTTAATATTAGGGCAGGTGGGTAACAAATTACACACCATCATTGCATGATGATGATAAGCCATGAAAAACATTTCGGTTAAAGTCAATCCATCTCTGCACTAATGGACTTTTCGTGCATCTAATTTTCACTAAACATCTAACTGTAGGAAACAGGATTTCAGTAAAATCTTGAAACCATTTGTTTTGTTAACTTACTGTTCAACTAATCAAGTAGTAACATGTTTGTCAAATTTTCAGACTCAACTTTTAAACCATTTAACAAATCTGAAACAGAAATGTATAGAAGTTCTTAAAGCCAATAATATAAAAGGAAGGAAACAGTACCCGTGAGAGTTGATTGAAGCCAAGGGGATAGTTTAGTGTTACTGTGGCTCTCAAGCCACCACCACTGTGACGGTTGATTCTTCATCATTTTAGCCCTCTTCAGTTGTTTATGTTATCAAGAACACCAAGAGCCTATGTATGGCAAAACACGTAATAAAAAACAAAAAGAAAACCTGATTTCTCCAAACAAAAATCTCAAAATTCATATACATATACATAATAATAACATAAACAATTATCGCGTCTCAATCACTAAATTAGTACGTCTTGGTCAGAAAAAGAAGTTGCAATAGAAATATACGGTGAGAAAACTACTGTGAAGGAAACCGTTTCATTTCGAATAATAACCATAATTAATCGATTCACAGAGTGCATAAAAAATAGTCTGACAATATACAAATGAAAAAAACAAAACAAATCAAGTTTGATGGAATGACAAATGCACCTACCGAGATACACTAACACTACCACTTCGTCTTTCACAAGGCACCGCATACAAACAAACATAAACTTCCCCGAACAATGCCACTTCCTTTAGCAGAAAACACTCCTAATTTGAAAGTTCAGAGACAAAGACATACATACAAATATAAAACTAAAATATAAAACTAAACAAAACGAGACAAAATTAAACACAAGAAAAGAAAAAGAAGATTAACATGGAAGAAGAAGAGGAAAGAGAAAACCTCACATGAATTAATGCAATGCTTGCCACCACCGCCTGCGATAGAATTAGAGTTCACACATAGCAAGATATTAGAGTAGGACCATTTTATACACCGTTGTTTTCGGTTTTGAAATTCTTGATTTGTCTCTTCTGAAACCCTCCACCTATCATCTTATGACACGTCTACTCAACATTTCACAATCAACCCTTTGTCTCGACCCTAATGCAAATACAACCAATAATAGTAATAATTCACACAAACACACCCAAATTCAAAATGCTATAGTTCAGTCAATGATCCCGCTGCCATAATCTATGGAAGATTTAAATTGAAAAGCAAGAAGATATGAGAAAAAATTAGTGCTTGAGTGATGTAATAACTAGTGCTTAAATGATGTATTAATTATTTAAATGGGTGATTACCGAAAATTCTGATTTGGCAAAAGCAATATCTGGCGTGTGACTTTGGTTGGAAAATTGGGGAGCGTGATGTGAAGACAAAAATTTTGGTCCAACGGTCGAACCCAAACTACAAACTAATTCAAAATAAACGCATTTTGTAGTGACAGATCAGTTTGTGGTGACACTATGTTGGGTGGCTGTATCATTTTGAGTCTAAATTATTGTGGTGTCAATAAATTAGTTTGACTAGTAATTATTATTTTTTATGGGTTATTTAACTTTTTAGAGAAATTTTATTAGTTTTTATCTCTTCATTACAGCTTAAATATTTGATTTATTTCAGTTTTTAATTCTATTGTTTAATGATCTTTTCATCTCTGTCTTTTGTATGTTATGTAAAGACATGGAATTACATATTGTATTTTATAATTTTATAATAGCGTGGTTTCTTTAATATCTTATAAAATGACGTATAACTTAAGAAATTTATATTTTATAATATCATTGTCACGAAAATTCGAAGTTTGTTGAATTTTTTCTTTTTTTTTTCAAGCTTATTACGTACTTTTATTATACGCTTTTTCAAGTTTCTGTGTGTGGAATGAAATAGTATACAGCAAAACCAGATCCACATAACAAAGTTCAGTCTGCTCTGTTTCTGATAAAAAAAAATTAAAGAAATGAGTTTGATGAAATTAGTGAAGATTAAAAATATATAAATTAAAAAATAGTATGATGGTTATTGTAATGAAAATAATGTGATGAGTTTTTTTTTTTTTTTCATTTGTGTGTGCAAATTTTTTTAACTTTCCACCACTTACCCTATTTTCCCTTATATCCTTGACATTAGTATTACAATTAATAACAAATATTATACTGTCAAAAAAGTCAATTAACTAAATTAAAGTCAAGTACAATTAATTTCGCAAAAAAGTAAATTCTCATCATATTTTTTCTGATTTTGCGGCTGAAATTATGTTTTTTAGGAACGAATCTTTAATAATATTTTTTTTCTAATTTTATAGATTTGTACATTTACTTATAATAAATTACTTTATTAAAAATTATATTTTTTTTAATAAATTAATGTGAATATAAATTTAGAAAACATATTTAATTTAATATTAATAAATAAATCGTGAAAACAAGAAGAGTAGTTACAATAAAGAAGATAATTTAGATATATTATAGTTATGGTAATAGAAAAATTATCATAATAAAATATTGTAATTATGATTTTGATTTTAGTAAAATTCATTTTATTAAATGTATATTTATTTGATTAAAACAATTTATGTAATTTTTTTGTGTGTAATAAGTTAAAAGATTAAAATTAAATAATAATATGATTGTAAATAAAAATATATGAAAAGAAATCTAATGTAAAGTTAAAAATTAGTAATACAATATAAAATATTTAAATTTATTTATAAAAAATTATTTAAAGAAAATATTAAAAAATATAGATATTCTTAGATAAAGTTTTATTTAGAAAAAATATAGAAATTTAAAATATAGAAAAACATAAAATTTCTTAATAGAATTTTATAAAAAGTTTAAAATACAAAAGGTATAAAATTCAAAAGGTCAAATTTAAATTAAATAATTATTTGTTGAACTTATTAGTTTTTAAAATTAAAGTTAATAATTAAAAAAATTACTTAATATTTAAATTTTCAGTTTTGAAAAAATGAAGTTAGTATCATATGTCTGGTAAATAAAGAATAAAAATAAGATGAATTAAGAGAATTGATTAAAATTAAATTTGACAAATGTAATTTACATAGTTAAAATTTAATTTATTTTTTTAACTTATTACACACAAAAAATATTATATGTATTATTTTAACCAAATAAATATAAATTTATCAGAAATAATTTTACAAAAAAGACAACTATAATTACAATATTTTATTATGATAATTTTTATTATCATAATTATAATATATTTAAATTATCTTATTTATTATTACTAGTCTTCGAATTTTTTATTTTAATTAATTCATAAATGTTAAATTAAATATATTTTTAAAATTTATATTCAAACAAGTTTGTAAACAATTATAATCTTTTAATAAAATAATTTATTATAAATAAATAAATAAATCTACCAAACTAGAAAAAATATTATATTATTAACAATTGTTTTTTAAATAATTTCAACCACAAATAATCTGCAAGAAAAAGCATGATGATATTTTATCCTTTCGCAAAAGAAATTGTACTTGAACAATAAAAAAACCTAATTTATTTTTTTTAAATGATCTATTCAAGTTAATAAAGTTTAAAAATATCTATAACAGTAAAAAAGAAAAGTCAACTATATCATGTCTATTGAAACTTACGAAGTCCAATAATGAATCAATCTTGTTAAATTTAAATGTAAAGTTCTTTTAAGATAAATAATTTATGATCATCTATTTCGAGAATCGATAAATTTGTTTCTTAAAAGAAAAAAAAAATCGAAACAATGTATGTTTTGTACAACAAATAATAAAATCGGTTTACCTTTGTTTATTTAATTAAAAGACACAGAAATTAAAGAAAAAACAAAAATGTTTATTTAATTAAAGAAATAAACACCACAACATGACACAGTTGATTTTTGTACCACAAATAATAAAATCGGTTTATCTTTTTCACTTGCTTTTTTTTATTGAAATGTTGTTACATTGTTATTTTTCTCTTTATGTTTCTTTTATTTGGAAATAATGATGGATTGATAAATTTTAAATAAAAATTAATTTTTTAATTTGCTTCTAATTCATATGGAATAAAAATGCTATTTTCATATAGTTCTCAAAATGGGTTAAAATTTGTGGGTTAACTCATTCCATCACGGATTTGAGTTGAGTTTGGTTAAAAAAAATTACAAATTTCAGTACGGACCAATAATGGACTTGACCCACTAAGAATCCAACCCACCTAGGTCGAATCCGGCTCACCAACGCGAACAATAAAAGAATATCCACCTCACTCTTCAACATACTAATCCAAAACACAAGCATTTTTTTAAAAATTTTAGGGGAGAGAGACCCACACTTATCACACTTCATTCACTCTGTGCATTCGTCTTTCATTAGTCATTTTCTTTTAATAAGGTAGGTATAGTCCAAGGTTTATGAGTTTCTCTTCCAACTTTATGATTTAATTTTTAGGATGAATGATTTATTTATTATCTAAAATGAGAAAAAACAAATTTTTAAAATAGGTTTGGACTTTTTGGATTTTGGAAAATGTTCTATTTTTTTAGTTAAGTGAGACAACCCGTGGTGGGTCGGGCCGAGTTAAAATTTCTTGAGCTCACTAATGAATGAGTCAGTTGGTTTGGCTCACTGAGTGACCAAGTTGTGGTGGGTCAAGTTGGGTCGGGCTAGGTGACATGTTTTGATAGCTATAACCTTCAAGTAAGACAATTTTATGCTTGATGCAAATCTCCCTTCCAAGTCCATATAGTTATAAGTATATTTGTTGTGAAATTGTGTTATCCTTATGTAATGTTTTTTTCGGATATTTATTAGGGGAAATTGTGTTATACTTTGAACCATTGGGTTTATGGTTCATTTTCTTATATGGTGTTTAACTTTGTCATTTTTATCCAATATGAGATTTAGACTCACTTGGATTATTTTCAACAATGGCTTTTTTCCCTTTAGTGAGTCCATTTTATTGATATATTTCTCCTCAAGTGTACCAGTTGTTGTTATGGTGTTGTTGTTATCACAACAGTTTAAGCCGGTCATCAAGATGAATTATTAGCTCTGATACCATTGATGGTTTTTTTAGGAGGGTTCGTTAGGGAGAGATTACATATATGTGACTTGAGCTCAACCCATATAATGAATTAAAACCACTTTTAACCTAAAATCTCAAAGCATGTTGTTTAACTTTGACATTTATACCCAATGTTGAACTTAAGCTCACACTTGGATTGTTCTCAATATTATGAAACACCTATTTAAAAGGGTAAAAAAATGGTCTTAATTGATAAAAAAATAAAAAATGCCCCACATCCCCCCAACTTATATTATTGACGGTCTTATGTATATATAATGATATTATTTTTTTGCAAATAGTATAATAGGGTGGAGGTGTGATTGCTCGTATCTTCAGTAACTTGTCATAAAAAAGAAGAAAAAAGAATATAGAAAACTACACCATAGTTTAAATAAGGCTTAATTAGTGATTTAATCCTCTAATTTGTTTGTTTGATTCATTTTGTTCTTCTTATTACTTTGTGGTTCAATTTGGTCCTCTAATTCTTTAAAAAGGTCTAATTTGATCATTTTCGTCAAGTTGACGTTAACGTCGTGTCAGTTTATGTCACGTGTCATTTTGTGTGATTTTAATTATTTTTTTTTAATTTTTTTAAAATTAAAAAAATTAACTATCATGTGTCACATCATGATTGTGTCACATGTGAATTTGTGAAATTTTCTCTTTTTTTTATTTTCTTAATTTTAAAAAAAGTTGCCACGTGACAGGTCATGTCAAACTAACAATGTGTTTTCAATTCAATCTCTTTATTTACAATTTTTTATTCAATTTAGTCCCCCTATTTTTTTAAAATAATCCAATTTTTTTCTCTTCAATTTGAGATCAAATTTGTAATTAAGCTTAATTACAACTTATATATACATATTATTATAACTTCTTTATAATTTATACATCAAATTATTCCACCTAAATATTTAAATTATTTTGTTTTTTACATGTGTAAAAAATTTAAAGTGTAAAAATTTACAAGTGGAAAAATGTAAGAAATAAAATAACATGAGTATTTAGGGAGTGAGTTGATGTATAAATGATAAAAAAATATTTTCACATGAATATATAAGTTGTAATTAAGCTTAATTACTAATTTGGTCTCAAATTGAAAGAACAAAATTGAATCATTTTAAAGGACAGGAGAAAGTTAGACTGAAAAATTAAAGATCTAGTGACATTAATCAAGTGTTAGCGTTTTTTTTTTCTACAACACCATCTTATGGGGTTTCAACGCATAAGGCCTAGTAATACCAAAATCAACATAAATATGTTGCTTGATAAATTCTAACCCCTTTTCAACTTAAATCAATTTTATTTTGGTGTAAATTATCTTTCAACAAAGATGACAAAGGTTTTTATGTGAGTTTGAGTTCCAACTTTAGATTTCATGAGAAATATTCTAACATAATAAGAATAATCATCTACAATGGTATGAAATAATTTATGACTAGTCAATGAAATAAGATGGCTAGGGGAACAACTATCAACATGTATGAAAGAGAATGGAGAAAGAAATTGATTTTCTTTAAAAGAAACATTTCTAATGATATAAACATGACAAAAGATTAAACAAAAATGCATTCAAATCATACAAATGCAAAGCTAAAAAGAACCAACATCTTGTCATTGTTGCTCTCGTTGTGCTCTTTCAATTGTTGAATTCTTGCTCTCTATACACAATTATGTTGTGTGATGAGAAAAAAAGAGTAGACTCAGTGACCAAAAACAAAGAGTATATGTCTAATTTATAGTGCTTCAATCAATTGTGGAGTTAAGAACGTCCAAAAAAAAAACATGCAAAACCATGTCACCATATCTATATATTTCCATATAATAAGATTGAATTGTTATTCAATAATGGACAAAAAAAGACAAAGCTAAAATACACTCGTTGCAAAGTACACATGCACATTATGGAGGATACACATATATGTTGTTGATGTAGTGCAACAATTATATGCTAACATTCTCCCTCTTGATCCATTTATTCAATTATCAATCATAACAAGAAACCAAATATACTAATCATGGGTCACTTGATAATGATCATTATCTCCCATATAATAGATCATATTAAGTCTCTTCACAAACTCTTGTCTCTAGTGAATAAACCATATACTTTTCTATTTCACAATTCAATGAGTTTTCTCAAAATTAAACATGTACACAAAATAAATGAGAAAACATAAAAAAATATATTTAAAATACAAGCATATAATTATTGTCACAACATGGAACAAAGGCTTGTTTGAGTCACAAGATCCTCATAAATCTTTGTTGGCAAGCCTTTAGTTAAATGGTTGATAATTATCAACTCAATACAAACATGTTTAGTGGCTACTTTTTTTCCTTAACACTTTTGTTTTATGGGTAGATATTTAATGTTGATATGTCTACTTCGACATTATACTCTTATTATTCTTAGTTATAGATAATGCATCAAAATTATCACGATATAACTTCAATGATCTAACAACTGAGTCCATAACTTTATGCATACATAAAACTCTTTAACCATATATCATGTGAGGTAGTCATAAAATAAAAAATGAACTCAACCTCCACAATAGAAGTGATAGTCCAAGTTTGTTTTCTACTGCTCCAGGACACAACTCAACAAGTTAACATAAAAGGATAACTAGATATGTAGATTTCTTAGTCATAGTGCCTCCAATGGTCAACACATGGATTATCTTACATATTCCCAAAACTCCAAATACAAATGTAATGTAAAGTTTGTATTGTCGATAAAAAAAATGTAAAGTCTGTACAAACCTGAGCATACCTAAGACAACCAATAGTTTAGTATGAAATATTTTTCATGTGTTTATGCTCAAAGTCATTCTTCCGACATTGAGTCAATTCAAGTCCAACACCTTTTGAAATAGGAGTCACACTTAGTGAAAATCTTTCATGTTAACTCTCTTTAAAACTTTGTTAATATTAGTCTCTCGAGATAAATTCAAAATAGCTCATGATCTTTTTTTATGGATCATAATTCTTGACATAAAATGTTTCTCTCATATCTTTTATATTGAAGTTCTTTGAGAGAAATTATTTCACCTAAGTAAAACATCATCCACTTATAAAACAAAAAAAACAAATTTTACTCCCACTAGCCATCTAGAATGTACATTGATTCATAATGTTTTCTTTAAAACTGAATGAAGATATAATTCCATCAATTTTTAAGGGTAAAATATGTTTTTAGTCATGAACTTTGACGCAAAATTGTAATTGGTCCATGTCTGAAACTTTGATACATGTTGGTCCTCAAACTTTAAAAATAAATGGATATAGTCCTTTTAACCCAATTATATTAATTTTTTTTGACATGTTAAACGTGTTTCATGCTAGCATTTGAGTTGTTTACTAGAAAAACGTGTTTGACACGTCAAAAAAGTTTAATATAATTGGGTTAAAAGGACTATATCCATTAATTTTCAAAATTTGGAGACCAAAATGTGTAAAATTTTTGGATGGGGAAGAATTCTAGTTTTACGTCAAAGTTCATAGACTAAAAGTTCTTAATAACCCAATTTTTAAATACCATTAATAGGAAGCTTGTTTTAATCCATTTATGAATTTATTAAGCTTGTAGACTAAATACCCACTATTACTAGAAACAAATCTTTCATGTTGTGTCATGTAAACCTTTTCTTTTAAATCACCATTGATGAAAGTTGGTTTCACATCCATTTGATGTAACTCAAATAAAAAAAAGTTGCTAATACCATAATTACTTAAAGAGAATTCTTTCTAGACATGAGAGAAAACAATTCATTGTAATCAATGTTGCAAGTTGAATCAATTGTTCGGTATATATAGGTCAAGTTACAATCGAACCATGATGTTTAAGCTAATGTACTCTTAAGTAGAAAGGTTTGTGTATTGACTATAAACTATAATTATTGGTCCAATAGTAAGATTTTCATCCAACAATTGGTATTAGAGTCAATGTCTTTTGATTAATCCATGTGTGTACACGATATCCAACGTAGGAATACCTATCACTTTTAATCATTATTGATAAATTTTATTTGAGTACTTAAAAAAAACAAGTAATCAAAATAAAGTTATTAGTGACGTAAATATGAACATTGAATAATTATTTAAAATTTAATTTTAGTATAATTACCGATTTAGTTCTTAATTTTTTGGTTTGGTCCACTTATTATTTGTTGATTCAATTTAATCTTTTAATTATTTAAAAAGATTCAATTTAGTCATCTTTGTTAAGTTGGAGTTAATATTGTGTTTGTACATATCACATGTCAAGCTGTGAAATTTTCAATTTTCTTTTAATTTTTTAATTTTTTTTTCTAAAAATTTATAAACTACCACGTGTCAGGTTATCGTAGTGCCACGTGACAGTTTACCATCGTGACACGTGGTACTGGTAGTAGTTGTTTTCAATTTAATACTCTATTTATATTGTTTGTTTAATTTAGTACTTCTATTTTTAAAACGATCCAAGTTTGTCCTCTTCAATTTAAGATTAAATTAGTAAATAACCTTACAACTTATATATACATGTTAAAATGATGTTTTTGAATTTATACATCAAACCACTACACCTAAATATTCAAATTATTTTATTTTTTACATTTTACCCTTGCAATTTTTCATACTTGAAATTTTTTACATGTAAAAAATAAAATCATTTGAATATTTAGGTGTAGTGATTTGATGTATAAATTCAAAAATATTATTTTAACATGTATATATAAGTTGTAATTAGACATGTCAAAGTGAGCCAACCCGGCTCACACGGATTGGCTCACCACGAGCCGGGTTGAAAATGAGTGAACCCAACCCAACTCACTTTATGGTGAGCCAGAAATTTTGCAACCCGACTCAACCCACCACGGGTTGGTGGGTTAAGTGGGTTGACTCACCAACCCACATAAAAAAATTATTTATGTATTTATTTTTAGGTATTCAAATATTTAAACAATTTTTTAAGCAACCCATGAGATGACAATCACAGTAAAATCAAGAACCAATATTTTCATCATGCACACCACCAATATATGATTAATTGTTTCCAAAAAAGTGTCCATATAGTCCAAGAAAACATGCTAATATTACACATTTTTTGTCATGCTATTCAACAAAATATAAATAAAAAAATTACACATGTTTATCATGCTAATTTAGAAAAAATTATTTATAAGACAGTTACTTGAGTAATTTCCTATAAATATTATAATTAAAGATTAAAGTATCAATGTATATAACTTGACAATCAAATTAACTAAATATTCAAATTATTCAAATATTATTGAACAACATTCTAGCATTTAAAAATATGAAATTATGAACATATATAATTAATAGTAGTAAATAAAATTATTTAAAAAATAAAAAAATTGAAAAAAAAAATGTTGGTGGTTTAAGTGGGTCAACCTACCCTCAACCCAGCTCGAACCTGTGGGTTAAGTGATCGGGTTGAATTCAACCCAGTTTTGAAAAAAATTGATTTTTTTCTCAACCCAACCCAGCTCAAACCCGTGGTGAGCTGGGTTGGCTCACGGGTTGAAACTCATTATGACATCTCTAGTTGTAATTAAGTTTATTTACTAATTTGGTCTCAAATTAGATACGACAAACTTAGACTGTTTTAAAAAATAGGGATACTAAATTGAATAAACAATATAAATAGAGTACTAAATTGAAAACAACTACTATCATTGTCACGTGTCATGACTATAAACTGTCACGTGGCACGATGTTAACCTAACATGTGACAATTTATAAATTTTTAGAAAAAAAATAAAAAATATTAAAAAACTAAAAAAATTGAAAAAATTTCACAACTTGACACATGTCATATACGAACACGATGTTAACTTCAACTTGGAACATTTTTAAATAATTAGAGGATTAAATTGAACCAACCAATAAGAAAGAGACCAAATCGAACCAAACCAAAATATTAAGATTATAAATAAGTAATTATACCTTTAATTTTATATATTTATATTTTTTTTATTTACACCTATAAAATGGAAGTAATTTTGAAATGATTAGTTTTTTAAAACTTATATTTTTATTTTGAAAATTAAATTTATTTACATTAATATTTTAGTTGTAATTTTATTTAAATTATATTTAAAATTAATTCTTTCATTTAAGTTTATATTTAAAAAATTAGTATTAAATAATTTTATTTAAGATTAAAAAAATATCACCAATTTTTTTAGAAGTATTCTTTTTCGTGTGAGTGAAACAGGAAATATAGGAAGTTTTTTTAGAGTATTGGGTAGGTGCTACTACCATTTCAGTCCCGACCCGGTGCAATTCTACCAAACCAAACCCAATGCATAGATAGGTATTGGAATTGGATAAAGGCCATTTGGTCTCAAGGAATCTTCTTCACACTTCTTACTTTGTTTTCTTCCTTTCCATTTTTCAACACAATCATCGCAAGGGTTCCCCTTCCACCTCACATGCTTCCGAGGGGAGGGATTCACGCTCCTTTTCTCCCAATTACGCCTTTCTTACTCAACTATTCACTTATTCATGCTGCTTATCCGTTGTGTTCAATTCTGTGAAAATTCAGTGTAACTGAAGCTAAAATTAGTATGTGTCTCTCTGGGTACCCGTAGTGCTTCGTTTCTTCGACAAAAGGTGATTTTTTATTTTTATTTTTTCAGAAAAAGTGCTCACATTTCCATGTTTTGGGGTGTTTTGTTAATCTTGTGAGGGGTTTAGAGGAGTTGGGGAAGTGGGGATGATCTGCAAGAGGTGTTAAGAAAAAAGGGGTTGACGATGTCGTTTAGGAGTATCATCGTGGAGAGGAAGGGATTTGAGTTTAAGTTTGGGTATAGTATGAGATCCAGGTCACAGTCACACAGTGATGCCATTGCCCAGGATCGTTTGGTGGTACCTGATGGGTTGAAGCAGAGTTGTTGGGCTAACATGCCCCCTGAGCTTTTGAGGGATGTGCTCATGAGGATTGAGGCTTCTGAGGATTCCTGGCCTGCCCGAAAACACGTCGTCGCCTGTGCCGGAGTGTGCCGCAGTTGGAGAGAAATCATGAAGGAAATTGTCAAATCCCCTCAAGTATCTGGCAACTTGACATTCCCAATCTCCTTGAAGCAGGTCTCACTTCTCACCACCATTTTTCACTTATTTTGATCATCTAGACTATGCTTAGATTCTTGCACGGTTCCTTTGGATGTATGTGTTTTAAATTTTCAACTTTTGGTATGTGTGCTGTATTTTGTTTGTGACTGTAAGTTAGTCAATTTGATTCCAGTGATCAGCTGCCTTCTTGCTTGTGTTTGTTTTGTTATGCTTTTGGGTGGGGCTTAGAGAACCTTAGTTTTTTACTTGACATCATTTTAAGCTTAAGTAGTTTGATTTTAATGATGACAATATGCTTATATTTTGTAGTGCTTTAAGTGATCTAGATGAATTGCTTCGTTCAAGGAAGATTGATGAGTTACATTTGCTTTATGAAAGTTGTTTACTGTTTAATGCTGCTCTTGCATAGAAGAAACTGAAATCAATAAAACTTGAATTTGTCGAGTAAGTACTGTTGGGTTATGTGGATGGCGAGATGAATTCCAACCCACTCCTTACCCTGGGTGGGGGAGCACGAAATATAGTTGAAATTTGATTAATTGAAGGCTTTTGTGATTGATTTGAAATCGCTAAATTCAGTTAAAATGTATGAAATATGGTTTTTTTGCCGTTAGCTTTTCCTTATTTGTACACTCGACATTGCCTGCCTCTTTTGCAATTATTTTTGTTATCGTTAAAGTGAATATACTTCTATAGACATGTTTCAACATACTTTTCCATAAAAATTTGTAGGACAGAAGAATAAGGAAGTTTTTCCATAAACTAAAATTAGCTTATGCATAATGAAGAAGTTCATTTTGTTTTTTCTTCTTATTTTTCTTGTCCAAAACAGACCCTATTATATCCTCTTCAACCTTAAGTTGACTAGGAAAAAGAACAGTATAACATTATGCAAAAGAAGCAAAAACAATCCTAGTTGAAACTTGATAAGGATTGGCTTCATGTTGTAATATTAGTTACATAACATGAAATAATCAGTACTTTTTAATATTCTAGTTATTGCCAATCATTAATCTGCTTCTTATTGTCATCTTGCAGCCTGGTCCAAGGGGCTCTCTTCTTCAGTGCTATATTAAACGAAATCACAGTAATAAAACATATTATCTGTTTCTTGGTTTAAACCAAGGTGAGCACTACCACACTTCTAAATTTAATGTGTATAATGCCTTCTAAGCATTGTGACATGTGGGTTGGCTGAACAATCATCCTTCTTTTTAGGCTGTACTGAATAACAATATTTAGTGAAGAGCTGGCCTTTTCTTTTCTTCTATAACCTTCCACGTTGATGCTTTTGTGATGCTGATTTTTATAATCTTCCAGCCTCAACTGAGGATGGCAAGTTCCTTCTTTCTGCACGCAAGTGTCGACGTGCAACTCACACTGACTATATCATTTCTCTTAACTGTGAGGATGTCTCAAGAGGGAGTGATACCTATATTGGGAAGCTGAGGTATTTTAGTTGATATTTGACATGACTTGTTAATCACTATGAGCATGTTTGGATTAAAGTTGGATGAGTTGAAAAATACTTTTACTCTCAAAGCAACAAATCTTTCTTTCTCACTTCATGCATCAAAACGTGCAATCACATTGGAATTCACCAAAGTATTTCTGTAATTTTAAACCAAACATGAACTGTTTTGTTGGCCTAAATTGACTCTTTTTCTCATTAATAATAGGTCAAACTTTTTGGGCACCAAGTTCACTGTGTATGATGCACACCCTCCAATTTATGGAGCCAAAGTTACAAAATCTCGTTCCACCAGGCTAGTCAGTCTCAAGCAAGTTTCTCCCAGAGTTCCTGCTGGCAACTACCCCATTGCTCATGTCTCGTATGATCTGAATGTTTTGGGCTCTAGGTATTAGTGTTGTCACTAAAAAGTGTCTGTTTTGGGTAAAGAGAATTATTTGGGTGAATGATTATGTTTTGTCAATCAGTGAATGAATATGTTTGGTGACTTTTCCTATGTTATTGATTGTTCTCAGCTTTCCTTTCAAGAGGTGGCTCTATTGACTAGTTGTCAAAATGTTAACAGAGGCCCTAGAATAATGCACTGTGTTATGGATGCCATCCCTGCCTCAGCTGTTGAACCTGGAGGTGTGGCCCCAACACAGACTCAATTTCTTCATAGCAGAATTGATACTTCTCCATCCATCCCTTTCTTCAGATCAAAATCAACCCGCATGGATAGTCTCACGTCAGCACCTTTGACTTGTCAAAATGAGGGTATGCTGGTACTGCAAAACAAGTCCCCCAGGTGGCATGAACAACTCCAATTCTGGTGTCTGAACTTCAACGGACGTGTGACAGTTGCTTCAGTTAAAAATTTCCAGCTGGTTGCTTCTCCAAAAAACGGAGTTTCTGAGCAGGCTCAGGAAAATGTTATTCTACAGTTTGGAAAAGTTGGAAAGGATGTATTCACCATGGATTATCAGTATCCTATCTCGGCCTTTGAAGCATTTGCAATATGCCTTAGCAGCTTTGACACCAAGATTGCTTGTGAATGATTGCTGCCATAGACAGGTAGGTATTCTCATTCTATAGAATAATGCCATGAATCAGAAACTTTATTTAATGCTTTGAGATGTTTGTCGTTTATACACAAAATATGAAACTGCAAGTAGGAACACAATGTTATCGGAGCCATCTTACAATTTGCAAAATAATATTTGGACCTCTGTGTAATATAAATGCTCACTGAGTTGCTACTTTTTACTTGCCAGATATTTACAAATCCTGCTGCTGGTTGGAGTTACACAAACAGTAATGTGGGTAATACCTGCAAAAGATTTTCTACTCTTCTATTTAGTACTGCTAAGTTTCAGAATCACCTTTCCTTTGTCTAGTGTATATATGGTTCTTTGTTTGCATTATACTTAATCAATGCTGCTTTGTATTTTGTGTTGTTTTTCTGTAGACTAAAAACTTTCTTTTGCTGTGAGTTTGTAGATGACCTTAGTTGTCATTGGTTTGTGAGTTTTCAGGCTGTGTCTTCGGCTTTTGTAATGTACCTGCTTTTTAAGTGACAAAGCCTTCCTAGTAGATTCTAAAATTTCTGTGTGCTAATTTTTCCCTCCTGTTCATTGATACTTGATAAAAAAGAAGGGAAGAAAGGATAATTTTGTGTGGTTTATAATAATCTCTTGCGCTCTTTTTTGTATTGCAATTTTACAAAATAGAAAATTAACAACTATATTTGCTTCTTCTTTTTTGCATTATATAAAATATAAAATGATATGAACATATATTTGAATTTTATTTGTAATAATGACTTATTGATGTAAGATGTTTTTTTTATGTTAAGTGTAATAAATATTTTAAAATTGAATAAATATATTTAATTTGGATCTTATGATATTTGTAAAATTTATTTTATTGAAGTAAGATAATAAAAGAAAATTTTAAATGAAGAGAAAAGGGAATAAAAACTTTTGTAGCATGAGAAATAAATAATATATTAACCAAAATCATTAACATTTACAACTTGTGAAATATTGCATTGATTTTAATGAGTTATGACATGCTCTCTTATGATAATGGACAAAAATAAAAGTTAGAATTTGGTTCCAAAAATTCTGATCATAAGTATTAAATAATATTATTTCAGTAAATGTTATAAATAATACGTTATTTGATTTTCTTTTAGAGAGTGCAATTTAAAAAAGAAATAGAGATGCAACTTTTAAAAAAAAATCACTAGGAAATAATTCTAAAATCTTATAAAAGAAACGGGGAGAAATGCATGCAATTTACTGTACTACTGAGGCACGTTAATCTTATTTAATTTAAAGATTGTTCATTTATTTAGAATTTTAGATGAGTATTTATGCAATGGTTATGACTAATGATATACTTTATTATACAGAGATCCACACAATCACTGTGTGTAACAAAAGAGAAAATGAAGTATTTTTTTGTTTTGTTTAGGGGTTTGTTTGAATAAAATTATTCATAAAATGATTTTATATATAAACTAAATTTAATCTATGAAAAAATTAATTTGAAAATTAATTTTATTTTACTTTGGTCTTAAAAAGAGTTTATACTAATAATGTGTATCATTGGCTGGCATTTGGGTTGTTTCTCTCCTTGTGAATACTTAAAAATGTTTAGGTAAATTTTTAACATTATTCACCACTAAATTTCCTCTTAACAACAGAACAAAATCATAATAAAAGAAATTGCATTGAAAATATGTTAGAGAATGTGGTGGTGGGTTTTTGAAAGAGAAGTTCCAGAGTGTAATTCATTTGGAATATTATCATCTGTAAGTTGTGTTTGTAGCACACAGAACGCTACATATTCTCATTATGTTCATTAAATAATGGCTATGGATGTTCCATGACCCTCTTTCCAACGCTTCATAATAATAATAATAATAATAATAATAATAATAATAATAATAATAATAATATTCAGTCCTCTCCAAACCTAACTGCAAAATATTAATTATTAATATCTTATCGATTGTGAAATTAAAGCTTCTGTAATCTGGCAGATAAAGTTTATCCAAAAAGTTTCACAATAATAGCAGCTTTTATTTCTGTTCTCCACACCTTAACAGCCACCAATAATTTTCTACACTGTACAACTAACCAACAATCCTAGATATAAGCCTATTTTAAATGGAAGGTTGAGATTTGTTATCCTCTAAACTCAATATTTTATTTGATGAATTTCTGGATTAGGCTTTGTCCACTAAATTACTGTGTTCAATTTAGAATTATATAACTTGTTATACTGGATGTATTATATTTTATACGAGATCTATAATTTTTTTTTCTCTTACCTATTATAATATGTTGGGGATTATTGTGAAAACAGAGTATTGAAAAAGGAAAAAACAAATTTGACATTGCAGTGCAGGGAAGAGGAAAAAGAGAAACCCAAATTGAGGTTATTAGCAAAAGATACACGTACTCATTCTCCCTTTCTTCGACGTTGGGCTTCTCAAGCTCTTGATTGTTTCTCCCCTCTCTACAAATACCACATTCTTTCTCCTCTCAAAACACTTACCTTTCGCTCATCTTTTCTCTTTTTTTATTCTTTAAAATTTTGTTTCCAGTTTTCAATTTCTCATTAAATCTGAAAAGTTTCTATTATATTTTACAAGACTTGCACAATAATACAATGTAGATAAGTCTATAAGAGTAGTGATTATGCACGTCTCACAAATCAAGTTTTGTTTGTAATTTTATAGTTTTGTTTGTTATTTCATCAACTTTTACAACAAACTTTTCATTATAGTTCATAGATGACAAATGAACTTATTTTAGTAGGTACTATGTAAATATGTTCAAATTTTCTTAGTAATCCTTGTATTGATTATATATGGTTATGAGAATGAGTAATATCTTCTTTTTTTTTTTTGAATAAAGAGGAGCTATATATGTATTCGTCTCATTCATGTCCCCAAATCCATCTAATATTGGTCTAAGTCCTCGTACTCTCTTTTAAATTACTAAAAGACCTCTATTTTATTAGGAAACCCAACAAAAAAAATTATTCTAACTTTCTTTTATCCTTAATTTCATAACTTATTTCTCAGACACACATTTGAACATCTTTTTATCATTAAATACTTGATAATATCTGTGATAAAAATAGAGTATCGCAAAGTCTCTCTACTCCACGATCTTCTCTATATTCTATGCTTTTGTTGCTATCTTTTGTGGATGTAGTTTCTATGTAAATAACGAGCGATGGTTTACTTGTGTGAATCATGAAGTTTAGTCGCAAGATGCTTCTAAAGGGTCGTGTGTAACATTTTGTTGGTTGTACAATTTCTCCTCTGCAAGCAATGGTCTCTTCGTGGGTCAAGAAATCACAGCGTGTGACCGCAAGCCTTTCCTACTCCTATAAATAGGTGTTCCTTTGTTCCTCCGAAGAACACACTTTTCATTCTCATCTTCTCTTATTTTTCATATTTCTTCTTTTATATCTTGGATTATTTGCTCTTTGAATAGTTTCTTACTAGTTTCGAGTTCCTCAAAAAATCTAAGTTCCTATTGTATCTTGAAAAACTTGCACAACATACTGCAAATAAGCCCTTAAGGATAGTAATTATACATGACTCACGAAGCCCAATTTGTTCGTATTTTCATCTACTTTTTCAATAATATCGTGTTTTGTTTATTATACTTATTTTTTGTGAAAAAATATTTAATTAATGTTTATGACAGTAAAAGGATAAATAAATACGGTCGTTCCCAATAAGAATAAGTATAAGAATGGGAATGAAAATAAATTTTTACGGTAATATATTTAAACCTATTTACTTATCATTCCTTGAATAATTCCAAAACCAACTTTGTCCTTGAAACACTATTGTGACAGGACAATTACTTTACAATTTTAAATTAAAAATGATATATGATACCATTTTATTGTAATTTCATGAAATCACATGAATGGTATAAGTTTAGGAAAAAAAATTTGAGCCTGGACAAGTTGTGCCAACTTGGCACGACTTCAAGACGAAGAAGTTTTACTATGTTAAAGCAATTTCACTGTAGATGAACTGAAGTCATATCAAGTCATAACGACTTCTGTGAAAAAAGCTAAAGTCGTCACAACTTAAGATGACTTTAGTTCTGTAATAAAATGAACTAAAGTCATATCATGTTGTGATGACTTCAATTTTATAATGACTTAAATTCTTTTTATTACAAAACTAAAGTTGTCACAACATAATACAACTTTAGTTCATTTCATTACAGAATTGAAATCATCACATGATATGACTTCAGTTTATTTCATTTTTAAACTGAAGTCGTCACGTGACACGATTTAAGTTCATTTCATTATAGAATTTAAATTGTGCTGACATAACAAGACTTCAATTCATCAAAAATAAAATCGTTTTAATGTGATACAACTTTTTATTTTAAAGTTATGTCAAGTCGATGAAGCTCCAAAATTTTCTAAAACTTACACCATTTATGTAATTTCATAATGAAATTACAATGTAAAAAATACATATATGATTTGTTCATGATGTATTTATATTAAAAATTTTCAACTATTTTCTTCTAAAGAGTCCAATAAATTGTGCGGTAATAGAACCCAACAATTTTGTTCGCCCTTACTGATGTCTTGTGCAGAATCTCGAATGAAGCAAACGTTTTCTATTTTTGTCTGAAGTTTCTGTACCACACCATTTGAAATATTGGTATTATCCAATGGGGTAATGTAGCAAATGTTGGTTCCTTTAATTCCAATGTTGAATGTGATCCAGCAAAGGATGAGAACATTATGGAAGTACTATGTTTGTTTTTGAGGTATGTGACAGTTCATAGTTCATTCTATCCATGGACCATGGAAACAAGCCTTTGGGCTTTGGAAACTCCACGTTCTCACAATTTGAAGCAAATGACCCATTAATCAAATATTTTCACTAAACCAATCACTTCTGAAAGCGTTGCATAAAGATCCCATGAAATTAAGGTAAGAAGGAAAGTGCAAGTGTCAAGAACTTCCTTCCAATGAAAAATTGAAAGTAAAATATATAAAGATTTTCAGAGAAAGAGAGAAAGAAAAAACTTTGTCCTTCTCCTATGCAACATGTGATGAGCGTAAAAGGCTACACAACAAAACCCCGTCTTCGATAATAAGACAACGAAACCTGTGTTACCAAGGAATCACGTGTCTTGTTCAACACTTCACAAACACTTTATATACTTCTATTTACGTTTAATCATTTTTTTTTTATATTTCATACAAATACATGTGAAAATATTTATTGTACTTACAATGATTCGTACTATTTCTTAAATATATTAATTGTTTTTTAATCCAAAATACTAGGTACATATTTCAGAGTCACTTCAAGTGTTCGTGTCCTAGTTGGATCTGATTTATATATACACACGTACGCGTAGGAGAAAAGTAATTTCATTATGCTTTTTCATGTTTATGTTAAATATGTTTTTTTTGGAGGATATTTATGCTAATTATTTATTATATATCATAATATGTTGTGTTATAATTTTTAAACTTTTTTTCACATTTATTTTCGTATAATTGAGAATATAAATATGAATTTATGTATGAGGTATGTAAAGATAAGAAAATTGAATATTATATAAAAAAATTCTCAAGATTTTAAATTAAACGTGGTATCAACTTTTAATGTAAAATAAATTTATGTTTCATTAATATCATATCTTTTCAATAATTTTTCTTTGAAATACCTATGAGATTCATGTACTCTCTTATGCCAATATTGATTTTAATACCTTAATGATTAGGAAGAAAAGGTGATTAACATTTTGAGCTTGAAGTATAGAAGAAGCAGAATCCAAGTGGAAGAAGATCTCAATTCGACTAATTTTTATTAGGTGTATGTAATGCATCATATTAAATGAAGAAAATATTTAAGCTAATAGTTTAAACTTTATTGAAGTACTCGCTATCGTAAAGAATATATAATTAAACATTTATATACTACATGTATGTTTAGTATTTATATATGCATAAACAGAAGATATTTTCATACGTGTTTTTCGAAAGAAAGCATTTAAAAATTCCAAGACATATAATGGGAACTCCTAATACTACTTTTGTCCATAGATTGGCCACAACATATAGGTCATATTCTCGCGCGTGGCGATGATTTAGAAAGTAACTACAAGTAAAACATGATAAGTTATAATAATAATTATTATAATAAAATAATTCAAAGTAATCGTTTAAAAATAACAATCAAACATATTTTTGTGTATCAAAATATTAAAAATATTAATTAAATGACAAACTATTATATGATTTTTAAAACATTAATGTTACATACTCTTTTTGTGTTTTGTTTTTAATTGTTTGACATTTTTACATCGATGAAATTTACACATGTTTTCAATGTAATTTTTCTTTTATCATAAAGTTTGTAAGGTATATTATTAATTACAATTAATCAAATAATTTTATACCCCATCTTTGAATACTTTTACTCATTTGTAATATATTTTTTTCTCATAAAAATATTTGACTCTCAATTTCAAATTTCAATAACATACCTTTTATTTAGTAGGTGTAAGGTCCCATTTAATTATTAAACGAAATTAAAGAAAACGTCACGTGATAAGGTATAGCAGCGTAGTCTTGGGGTCCTTAACGCAATCCCTACAACCTGGCACCACGATGCCGGCATAAAACAGATACCAATCTAACAAAGAGTGTAGAGTAAGAAATCATAAGGTAATACAGAGGCCGTAGCCCTAAAGCAAAACATGAATAAAATGACTCCAGTCCAGATGGCTAAGCTGCTGAATCGCCATTCCCTTGCTGACCACGAGAAGCTCGCCCATCTGCTCCCATCAACCAAGTCGATGATCATCGCAAGAAAGAAGAACCACATACAAGGCAACCATACAACAAACAGGGTAAGCTAGAGCCAACACATTCTTATCATACAGTCAATTACATTATTATCATTCCATATCCATATAGCAATCAAGCATGTCATGACTCTTCATTCGATACACTACGACTCGACTCGACTCATCCGGATACGTATAACTTAGTCGGATTCAGCGGATGCTTGCACTTGTGGTGGATACCTCTGCTCGAACCTGAGCTGCTCATCCCCGAGCTATGTGTTACAAG
>Ga0214543_1000867_pt1 | contig 55394 bp, 17 predicted proteins | sample CNSS2metaG_FD_160094 | JGI IMG/M metagenome (GOLD analysis project Ga0214543, IMG submission 160094) | Root nodule microbial communities from cowpea collected in UCLA plant growth center, Los Angeles, California, USA - CNSS2 | ecosystem: Host-associated > Plants > Roots > Nodule | place: USA... | reverse complement strand
TGAGCAAGTCACTCAAGAAAAAAATAGGAATGACATATGGCAGTTCATCCTTTACATTAAGGCTCAAGACTCACAAGGTCAAATTCTTTCACAAAAGATTTAATCAAGAAATTCTCAAATCAACTCAATTAGCAAATCATAGAAACAGTCCACTCATACCAACATGACTTTTATTTTTCTATAATCATGATCATCCCAATTATTGAATCAAATCTCAAAATCCAATGTCAATATGTTTTATTGAAAGCAGAGAAATATTTTTGGTGGATTTCTTATGAGACATATTGTTTAAAAGTTTCACTTAGTAAAAAGTTAATACTTTCACAATTTTCTCAAAAAGAAATCACAATTTTTTTTCTTTCTAAATGAAAACAAAAACAAAAAATAGAAAAATAGAAAAAAAAATCCTACCTACATTTTGTCTCCCCCTCACTTATTTGAAAAAAAAATGTCCTTGATGGACTTATTTTGGGGAGGAAACGAAAAATTGTGACTTCTGGCTCAATTTGGCCACATGTCAAAATTTATTTTCTTTAATTTTATAAAGTACAAGTCAGCTTGTACAATTTTATTAAAGAAAACAAAAACACATATTTTTGAAACTTTTTTAATATTTTTAAAATTAAAAATAGAAACAGAAAACAAACATGCATGCAAATTAATTTTTTTATCAACAATGTTTTCAAAAGAATTTGAATCTAAGCTTTTTACCTGTTGCAACAACCTTTCTTCTTTTTCTGCAGCCATGTCAACAAAGATAACCACTGAAAACTTATTTGCATCATTCACATCAACAAACTTGATGTGTGGAGTGTGTGGCTTCAACTCAACTTGAGCATCATCAGGTGCATTCGGATGGTTAAGCGGATCATCAGTAATCCTCATAATTTCATCTTCTGAGCAAAAATTTTCACCTGGTGTTGTTGACTCTACTGCTTCATCATTAACCAAGTCAGTTGCAATAGTAGATGCTTTAGCTGCATCTTCGATTACTGTTGGCTCTTCAACTTCACTTGGTTCCTCTATTGTATTATCCTCACAACTTTGCTCTTGAAAATGATCACTTGTACTCATATCCTCATCAATGGGTACACTTTTATATTTACATTGAGCAGCATCAACATATCCATCAGTAGATATGTTTGTGTGAGAATCTTTAATTTCCTCATCAGCAACATCTTTGGCAAAATTGATATGTCCATCAGTAGACATATTACTATGAGCATCATTATATCCATCAGTAGATATATCAATGTGATGTGATTCCGCTATTGGTTTTTCAGACTGACTCTGTAAGCTTTGTGTGGCGGCATTCATCATCTCTTTCTGATATGTCTGATTCATCTTCATCATTTCAGTCATCATTTTCATCATATCTTCCAAAGTGACCTTTCTCACTGCATCATTCATTAGCTGACTCAAATCTTCAGACATTTGTTCAACTCTGATGGCCAACATCAGAAGCACATATTTGATTTCATGACGAAGTTCGTTAAAATCTGGATTTTCAGGAAATCTCTGATGGGGTTGAGGGGTAGTATTAACAGTTACAATTAATTCTATGAAGTTGTTCTTACTTGCATCCCTCAACATATCAAACAATATTTGCTTATTTTCATACCACTCTTGCTCAATATTTCTGCATCGTTGATCAACTCGCAACCTTTCATCCATGGACTCTAATTTCTCTATAACTTCACACGATCAAATTAATACTACTTATCTATAACAACTTCATTATTGTTGAGCAGTTTGACTGTGCAATCAGAAGATGACACGTGGCAACCTTCTCTTTCTCTCATAATAGAATTAGGGTTTCCTCTCACACTCTTCTCCCTCCCTTGGCATGCACGGCTGACAGTGGCTGCTCTGGCGTGGCTGCTCCGACGCGGTGGTGATGCTGCTATGGTGGCCGTGATTGCAGAATGCTGGTGGTTGCAGGTGTTGCACGAGGTGCAGAGATGGCTTGCTGTCACGGTGCAGTCGCGCATCGCAGGTTTCATTGGTGTAGATGTGTTTGCAAGGATTAATGCCACGTGGCTTGTTCTGGTTGGCCAATTTTAAAAGTTGAGGATTGCCACATGGCAGCATCTGGTTGAGTGTAGTTTAAGTGGTAGGAGGGGTGTAAATAGACATATTAGGGGGTGCAGAATAAGTTTTTGGTGAGACCCATTTAGAAAGAGCGGAGTGTATAACTAAAAACTGGGGTACATAAGTGATTTTTCCAGAACTTGCTGATTTTAGCCTTATTCAAAGGTGGTTTGTAACTTCAATCAATTTATTTTCCCACCTTTAAATGAACTTAAAACTTAACTTCAGCTTCATCAACAAACGTTCAAATATCCAAAAATAATTTATGCAGCTAAAAATCACCTTTTTAGCATATTTTTATCGCACAAGTTCAAATAGCCTAATTATCAGAATTATCAATTAAATCACTCTTTAAGCACATAAATTCAATTAAATACCCAGAATTAAACACTGAATGAGGGTAAAAATACGCACTCATCAACGTCCCAAGCAACTAAAGCACCACCATGAGGTATCACTTAGAGGCTCATGGAATTACGCCCTAACCATACTGATAACATATTCCATCCAATTATATCACATCTCAGGCTCATGCCAAACCCATGTCACTTTTATGACCAACCATCCCACTCAAGTTACATACTGAGATCATATCAAACTTATCATTTCAAAACCATAATTCACTTAACACATTTATACTTAACCCATTCATGCTTTAACACGATAACAAAATCATACAGTAAATCATCAATCAAAAACACGAGGCATAACATGCACGAAACAAACACTTGCGTTAGTCTCGCTTGAGCCAAGAACCCTCGCTCAGGCGAAAGGGTCCTTTCGCTCAAGCGACTGGCTCTCGCTTAAGCGAGACAACCAATTGTGGGGGTTACTGATCATGCAAGTTCTCGCTTAGGCGAGCCCTTCTCGCTTGAGCGAGGCCACCCCTAGTCCAAAGGTGAGGTTCCTCGCCTGGGCTGAAAAACTACAGCGACGTGCCAAGGTCTCAACGCGTTCTCGCTGAGGCGAGGCTCTCTCGCCTAAGCGAGATGTCACCTCGCTCATTGTTTCCCTACAACAGTCACAAACACGAATCCAAACCAACGTACCAAAGCATTTCATGCGTGTACAATATTTCACCAATCATAGAATCGAAAAATGACAGCGGAACAAACAAAAATCAAAATATACGAGTAAGCCCTAGCTTCCCTTACCTGAAAATAGCTAGCAGAAATCCTGACCCCTAAGCTAGTGAATACGACAGACCTTGGAGCAGATTCGCGAACTGGAAAGATGGTAGAACAGATTCAAATCGGGTTACTAAGGTGAACCCTAGCTGGAATCATGACAATAGAGCCAAAAATAAGGAAAATGTGGTTAGAGGATTAACTTACGTGAGTAGAGCTGAGCTTAGAGCTATCTTGACCAAGAGAGGACCAAACCCTAGCAGAGCTTTCTGTTGCGAAAAGGAGAGAGTTTGATAGTTGTGTTTCAGTAAAGTGAAGTGAATGAATGAGATTACGGCAGATTAGGTCTGGATTCCCTTTTGGGCCAGCCCTAGGCCCAATCGATTTGGGGCAACCGTTTTAAAGTTAGGGCAGCAATGTAAGTGAGCCTTACAAATATATTCGTAAGTAAACACTTACATATTACCTATGAATATAGTCTTTAAGTAATTACATATTGATTTAATTCGTATGTAAATTAACTATGAACCACATCTACAATTACCTACGAATAAAATTAGTAGATATTTATATATAGAGAAAATCCCATTACAAAAAAAAAAAAGTCATACTTAGAGGAGGTCATTTACTAGAGGTTGAGATAGTGAAAGATTTGAAGTAAGGTTCGGGTTTTGAGGTTGGAATGGAGAATGAAGGTAAACAAAAACTAGTTTGAGAATGACAAAATGAGTTCGGATTTTGAACTTGGGATCAATATCTAAGAATTAGGAAGTAATGTTTATCATTTTCCTCCTCCTCCAAGAATAAAGTATTTTAATGCATAATGCATACTTTAAATATATTTCAGAGACAAATACAAATGATGTCAACACCAGATTCCATCATTGTATGGCATTGTAATAAAAAATGTTTTCAAGATATACAATCCTATTTCTATATCTCTCTATTGAATGTGGGGTTAGCATCATTTGCAAGTTGTGTGCTTAGTTTTTTTACTGCTCTGCATGTGTTCAAACAAAGTGTATATATTACAGCTACTTCAAAGTGTTATGAAAGTTTAGTAAGTTTTATATCATGAATCAATAGGAAATGCTAGACTTTGATGCTAGCTAGTTCATGGATACTGATAGGGTGACAAAGATCAGCGATTGGTTGGCTAGCCCAGGCTACATCTGTTAGGATTTTGTTGACTACTTGTGTAGGGTTAAACAAATCCCACCAAACATGAGTTGAAGCTTGATTACAACCTATGCCCATGGAGATGCACCCTATCATGGCACCATTCAAACCAAGTCTGCAACATGAACTCTTCACGTCTTCAAAACCTGTATAAAGAACACTTGGTATTGTTTTATTTGATATTCCTCCACCATCTGTTCCACTTTTCTTTTTCTTTTCCTCTTTTTCTTTGCTATATTTTTAGAATTAGTCTTAGCTCTATTACTATTTTTACCACTGCTCCAATGCTATTTCAATATTGTTTTTGCTTGTGTGCTTTGTTGTGGTGCATGAATAGGTGCAAGTTTGAGCTCGTTGTAGGTGTTGTAGGTTATTCAATAAATCCTAGTCCATTTTCAATCATTCACTTCCCAACACTTGATGAATAACTATTGTTGCAACAAGAAAGTACTATGGACAAGCACAAACGCACCTGGTAACCAACTACGTAACACTATACTTATGTCTATCATTATGTATTAATTAAGATAATAGTCCTCACGTCTGATAACCACCTTGAAATGAAATTAGATTAAAGAATTTTGAACCTAGAAGAGACTAGGCAAAGCCTCGAGTGGAGGTGAATCTGCATAAATTCTTGTGTGCATTCTTCTCTACCTAACTATACAAACTAAACACTTAAATTGCCATCTCCTTGGGAACAATGCCAATTTGTTAAGGCCTATGTCTTACCAAGGTTCAGAAAAATACTTTATTTCCCTACTAATGTAATGTAGTGGTAACAAAGGTATCAAATCCAATTATATGGCTTACAAATGAGTGTTCTCCTTGTGTAGCCTTAGTCCAAAATATAAGAAATGAAAGGGTAGGGAAAATGAATATGAAATGCATCTATTCTATAATGCAAGAACTAGCCTTAATATGAGGATGTAATGAATTGTACCTAATCTCTATAATTGTTTGATCGACATTCTATGCAAACTAAAATGCACTTTATGCAAATATATGAGTCTAAACATGTTTACAATGAGAGGAATGAATGGAAAATTGAATGTTGTCACAAGTTTTTGAAATGCTAATGTTATAAGCCTTATTGACCTACAATTTGATGCAAATGTGATCAGTTAACCAAGTATGGAATGCATAGGAATATGCAATTAGCCTACGAGAACTACATACAAGATAAAAATTCTCAGACAAAACAATCACAATGGCTAAAACGACAACAAAGAACAACCAAATTGTGAATGAAAGATTATGTAAGTAGTGAAATAAGTAATTAACCAAGAAAAAGGGAGGAGGGTTGAATTGGCTTATTGAAAACTTTGATTACTTTTAATTTCTTAAAACACTTTTTGATTGAATCAGACAACCCATGAAACCAAAATGTAATTACTGTTGAATTGTACATTTTCAATTGATTAAAAGCAGAAACATCATATTAATTTGTTTATGTAATATGATTCAACAGATTAAAATGTAGAATCGAACAACTAACATTCTGGAAGATTATATAGAAATGCGAAAACCACCAAACTCACTCAAATAACATGCATTAACATACAAGATTGTTTCCAATTGATCTATTGAACTCAGTTATATTATCAAACTATGTAAAAACACATGCACATAATACAAAGATTGATTTAATGAGTTTTCTTGAGATGTAAATGAAGAATAAGATAAGAGAGATAAAATCACACACTAATTTTTCTACTGGATCACTCAATAACTGAACTACATCCAGTTTAGCAAGACAACTTGAGCCGGATCATGCACTATATAAAATGTTTTACGAAATCCCTCAAAGATTACACTTTTGAATAAAGCATAACTCTAAGATTCTTGAATCCCACAAGAACCTGAACCCCTACACTATAAGATCTCACTTACAAACCTAGAATCACACCAAGAACCACAAAGAAGCAAAAGAACAACGAAACTTGAGTGGTTGCTCTTCCTAACCAACCAAAGCATGTGTTCTTCTAGCTTTAACACAAGCAAATTTACTCTATGATTCAAAAGATCTTCAATCACCAGCTGCACACTATGTAATCCAAAGAGAGAGAGTTTTTCTAAAATTGTATCACTATTTTTTGCACTCATAAATCTCAAGTGTTGTTCCACTCTCTAAACAACCAGCTTATATAGCTTGGTCATCAATGTAGTTTGTAGACTTCTAATTATAATCTTCTATTTTAAGGTACAACAATGAATTTTATTTTGAATGCAGGCATCATTAGCAACTACTTGTGGCTTCCATGAAGGACAACATTGTTGTGTAGCTTTGTTCCTTGCATAGGACTCCTCTAACCATCTCAGACAAATTATAGATTGATAAGAACCTCAATTTTATGAACTTTCTTTCTTATATAATTGTATCTTAACACCTTACCTTTTTCATAGTTCAATTGTTTGACATAGCATGTTGGTAGGGAAATCAACTACTATGACAAAAAGGCTAACATGGTTAGCCCTCCAGGTTTGGTATTTTGGTCTACAGTATTATAATTATTCAATTTACAAACCAACTCATATGAGTGTGGTTACTATGTAATGTAATGGATGTCAACTGTTGTACGTGCTTGTATCACAAGTGGTTGGGAAACGATAATAATTTCACTATATAAAATTCTTATTTGCAATTTTGTCTTAGTTTATATACTAATTTAAATTATTATCTTGTGTGTAGAGATTCAATACCACTACATCAATCCCCGCCAAGTCCATCAAATATTTAAGGATAGCTTGTACAAAGTACACTATACAATTGTACAATAATACTTAGTATAAGACCCATTAAAAATTAAATAAATAAACAAATATTTATTTAACAATAATTATGGATTGGAAGTATGTCTAAAAGAATTAGTTTGTCAAATTATAATAAGAAATAGTAGTAGCTCAATTGGTTGAGAGTACTTGGTGGTGTTGGGAGGTCTTGGGTTTGAATCCAAGGGAGTTGTACTACGTGTTTATTTTCCAAACTCCATATTTTATATGGTAATTTTGAACATGTGTGCTTTTTCCATTCAAATTTTTTTTATTAGGTCGCATTTTCTAGGTTCTACCCAAAAAGTACCAGGTGGTGTTCATAGCTTGCCAAGCGACGCATGGAGCGTGGTGGTTGTTTTCTAGGTTCTGCCTAAAAACTGTCAGGCGGTTTTTATGCGTGTTGGTTTTTATGCGTGTTGGTTTGTACTGTGGCGCAGAGTTGGTTCTTTTGTAATTTTATTCTAGGTTGCATGTTCATTGATATAAAATGTTGGAAATGCCATTGTGGTGATGATACCTTGGTAATTTGTTGAATGAATGTGTAATGATGATGATGATGTTTATTGTCTAGTTTTAAAACGGTTGTGATTGTTGTGTTGGTTGAATTTAATTGAGCATGTATAGACGTGTTTTTGGTGTTTAGGGTATTTTTTGTAGGTGAAGAAATTTGGGTTCTGCTCTTGAAACTCTGAGGTCTCCTGGTGGCAGGTATGCACCGCCAGGTGACGCCTAGTGTGCAGCAAAAAATGTGTTATTGTTGGGTGAGGGCGCGAGTTGGGTTGCTTTGTGAATGTTCAAATTATGAATGCATATGATATTGATGTAATAAGGCCGAATTTCTACTGTTTTGGGGAGATTAATGTATAAATGAAAGTTGGTTAGTTAAACTTGGGTTGGTATGAGGGGTGGGTTGGATTAAGGGAACTATAACAGGTACTATTTTGGGTGATTTTATGATTTTTTAGTGCGTTGTATGAATTGCTTGGTTTATGTTTTGAGTTCTAATGAGCATGAATTATCCTTTGATAATTTCATGTGTTGATAAGAGCCAAAGTGGTGAATGTATGTGTGGAATTAAGAATGTTGCACATGATGTGTGGTAGAGTGTTTTGAGTCATGTTGTATTGTGTGGATTTGTGTTATTGTATTCTGGAAGTGTTCCTTGGATGGTTGGAATATTTGAATCTATTTTGGGACACAAAACAGTAGTGTGATGCTACTAGTATAGCGTCTCAAAATGTTGTTGGATTGTCAGGCGATAGACGGGATAGGAAGGCCACAAAGAGTGTGGAGCTAGGTGATGTTATTGAATCGTCAGGTGGTCTGCAACGGAAAATCACCAAGCAACAGTTATACTCTGCCACGGGAGGGTCCAAGGGCTGGTTGTAGGTTTTGTTTGTTGTGCATGAGTGGGTGTGACGGTCTAGTGATCTTGTAGTGTGAAATTAAGGTGCTTGTATGCTAAGTGTTATTGGTGGTATGGGATGAGGTATGAATCATATTGGTTCCTAATGCGGGGTTATGGATATGCTATAATTGAATGTTACGAATGGGGAGGTTCGTAAGTGAGGATTGGATGCATGATAAATACAAACGGGGAGGTTTGTAGGATTTGTGCTGAAACTTGATTATTTTATGAGCGGGGAGGTTCATAAATTGGTTGGGTTCATGCGTGTTAGGCTACGAGCGGGTAGGTTCGTAGAGGTTGGACTACAAGCGGGCAGGTTCGTAAAAGGGTGTGACATCCTTAAGGCTCTAGTTGGATAGGATAACGATGTGGTTGGATGTGCTAATCTTATATAGATTAGTAGACTGTGGTTGCATAACTACCTTGTGATACAAGGTCTCTAAGTATGGGAATATTTTTAAGTTAAGTTGTTATACGATGATCGCGTCGCTTGGTCATATAGGAGCACATGTGGTTTCAGGTGATGCTAGCGAAGCATAAGTTTGGCGAGCTTGGGAAATATTTGAAAGAACTATATTATTGAATGTTTTATTTTAAAGTTGGTTTTGAATTTTAAGTCTTGTAATGGATTATTTATGAGATATTGGTTTTGTATTTAGACCATTGTTGAAGATTTGAATTTTTCTGCGTTTGAAATGGTATCAGATGTTTTTATTTTAAGTATTTTTATTGTACCAGGTAATATCCGCCCAGGGTGTTACACTTAATATATCTATTTATGGTAGCATATGAGCTTGTAATGAATAGTACATTAATATGAATAGTATTTAAGTATTTTGTCATCTTTTCTGCTTAAATAGCATTTGGCTTCTGTTTCTGGCTGGTTATGGGTTTCTAGTTGAAAATTTGCAAGTTTAATGTGTTGGATATGAAAGAAATAGAATCTGTATTTAAAAAGACAACACATTTATGCCTCGGTTGTAACCAAAACTGAGGCAAAAGGTTATTTTGATTTTTTTTTTATTTTTAATAGCTAATGTGCCTCGGTTGGGACGTAACTGAGACAATATATCTCACTTTCTACCTCGGTTGTATCCATACACGAGGCAGAAAGTACATTTCATTTTCCGTTTTTTTAATTTCTAATTCCCATTAGGCGTCAGTTCTGGAGGAAACCAAGGTAGTAACCCACAAATATGCCTCGGTTCATAACCGAGGCACAAACAACTGCCTTTTCACCTCGCCTGCATATGCCTCAGTGCGAACCCTAAGCCAAAAGACTAAAATAATTGTGACCATTTCCCTTCCCTACACTAGTGCATGGAAATTATATCATCGAGGAGTGAGACCTAGTTTCTACAATTATAGCTGCAATACAAGAAGGGTCCTATCAGTTTCACCATAAATTGGGTAAACAAAATTCAGATTAAACATTTCACTGCTTCAAATGAACCAGACACCAATGATCCAAGAGTGGGAAAAGTTGTGAAATTTTATAGCTCAATTATCTCAAACCTAATATCAAGAGAGGCAATTTTATCACTTTAATTTCCCTATCTTAGTTTATCATTTTAATTGAAATTTTTTTGAGATGAATTAAGAGGTATTAATTAATTTTAGAATTTAAAGAAATAGTTATATTTAGTTGGAAGTGTGACATCCCATTTAATAAAAATTTTCTAATAAGTAAAACATCACATATTATAATAATAGAGCAAACGTCGGAAAATATATTAGAAGCAACCATTATAGTCATCCAAAATATACTTGAACAAAACTATCATGGGCGTAAAACAACCCAATAAATAAGGGCATAAATGTTGTACAAAAGGTGCTTAATAGAGCCTAAAAGGCATAAAACATATCCTCAAAAAGTAGACAAATGGACAATAACTAATGTGCCTAATTTAAACGGCAGCATCTCCACCATCTTAACGATCACCAGAGGCTTCCTCATCTGCTCACACCAACATTGGTGATCATTGCTGTCAACACCCAATTTTGTTTGGATAAATAAAAATTATTTTACCAAAATAAAATAAAATAAGTGTCCCATAAAAAAGGGTAAAACTAAATTTTCTTTAAAATGTTTAAAAAAAAAGAGAGTTTCTTTAATTTTGTTTAAAAGGAATTTTAAAAAGCGGTTTTTTCTTAGATAAAAAGTAAAAAGTAAAATACAAAAATAATAAAAAATATAATTATTTAAAAAATAATAATAATAAATAATTTAGTTTTGAATGTTTTCGTTTCTATTATTTTCTTTTTCCTGTTTCTTTTTATAGTGAGTTGGTAGCCTAATTAATTTGTCTTTGAACCCTTGTTTTTAGTTTGTTTACCCCTTGTTAACCAATTTGGGCTCAATGGCCCATTGTTTTTCTTTCACACCATTGTTTTGCTTTATATCTTAAAATAAAATTAAAAAAAAAATAAATAAATAAAATTCTTGTTCATGACACAAGAAGTGGGAACAGTTGAGTATTTGATAACTGCTTGGTAACTTCTATGAGTTTTTTTTAAAGAGAACACGTTAATAAGGTTTGGCACCTTAACAAAGGTTTGACACCTAATGGATCTAAGGTAAAATACATGCGCTCACCGAGATGATTTCCTAATACCTAAATGTCAAGGTCACTAGAGCTATAGTCCACTTCATGGCATTTCTCATGACAGTTGGTAAACAACAAGAGGTGAGAGCGCCAATGAAGCAAACAAACTCTATCTAGGGTTCTCACAATGACAACTAGGGAAGTACATCCACCGTGGCACTACTACACAATCCTCTCTAATTCTAAAGTTACTCAGACTTAGGTATAGGGCCCCATTCATGTCATGCACACAGTGTGTGTGTGTGTGTGTGAAGGGAGGATAATGCATAAACCCCTTCCTACAAACAAACAGGAAAAAAAAAACAGGTAAATATATATATATATATATATATATATATATAAAATGTCATCTATCCTAGGATTCAAAACTCAAGCATAAAAATAAAGCAATATGAACACAAATTTCAATCATCCAAAATGAAAAAAAAAATATATATATATATATATATATATATATATAAAATGTCATCTATCCTAGGATTCAAAACTCAAGCATAAAAATAAAGCAATATGAACACAAATTTCAATCATCCAAAATGAAAAAAAAAATATACAATAATAATAATAATAAGTGAAAAAAAAGTAAAAATAAAATAAAATAAATATAAGAAGAAAAGAGGAGTGAAAAAGAAAAGAAAAAAAAGTTAAAACAACCACATCAATTTTGTATATTTAATTAAATGGCCTAACTCTCTAAAACCCCTAGTGGAATCGCCATCTGTCACAACCAAAATTGTGACGGGATGACGAACCAAAAATAAAATATTAAAAAAGAGGTTTGGAGTTGCCACCATATTTATTATAGAAAACTATGGAAAACCATAAAAAAGAGAGCAAGGTCTACATAAATAGATTTTGGGTACAGGAGTTGGTTACGCGTAGGGAAGGTGTTAGCACCCTACAACGCTCGTCATAAGACGGTACCTTTAATTAAAATACAAATGGATGTGGTCTCCTTTAAATGTTTATTTTTCAAAATAATAAAATGAGAACATTCAAAAGAAAACAAAAAAGATTTTTGTTTTTTGGGCCCGACAAGGATTAGTCCTTGTTCCTATGTATCTTCATTCATAATGGAGAATCAGGATCACGTAGTTCTTTATGAAGAAAACCTTTTGAAAACAAATTGTTTGAAGACGTTGATATCACTTTTTTTTATATTTGAAAATTTTGTATTTTCTTTAGTAATCTTATAGATGAGTGAAGGTATTAAGTACTAAGACGACGCAAGCGGTCACGCGAGCACTTATGCCTTTTAAAATTTAAAAGTATACTTAAATTATTTTTTTATTATTTATTTAAAAAAAATTCAAAATAACATAGGATACAAAAAAAAACGTGTGACTATTATATATCCTTAATTTATAAACGTATTAAAAAATTAATAAAAGAATATGAAATAACGTTTAGGATTAAACATATTATTTTATTATTTGTAAAGGTTAAATAAAAAGTTAAAAAAAAAACTTAATATGAAAAGCATGGCACAACATATTCATACAATGTTCAAACATGATATCTTTCACTTATTCATGCAACAACGTTCACAACCCAATGCAATCAACAAACATTAATTACAAAACTAATGAACCCAAAAATGTATGACAATAATGTTTTTTCCATATCAAAAAGAAATAGTGAAAACATCAAATTCAACCAAGATCATAACCAAATCTTAAGAAAGACTGTATAACACGACAAAAAAAAATTGAACCTAAACGAGAGATCGAATTTACAATAGTTGCGTTGGAACACCAAGAAGCACGTGGGGGTGGCGATCGAAGGTGAGTGGGTTTTTTATATGCGAGGGTTAAAAGAAATTGTGTGCTTAGGGTGAGATAGAGGTCTTCACAATCCCAAGAGAAAAAACAAATTTGTCCTTATTTTTTTGCTTGATGGATTTATATACATAACAATATATATCTAATGTGAACTCGTAATAAAGTCAGTCTTGATTACAAAGAAATTTAAAAGGTAAGAATTGGTCTTAATATTATCATATTATGGGAATCAAATCACAGAAAAATTAAAGTACAAAATCAAACGTGATCAGGAAAATTGATTCGAATTAGTAAGAGATATTACTTAGAATCATATTACTACTTTCTTTATATGGGAAAGATGTGTCATAAAATCATAGCACAAAATCATTTATCCTTGGGAAAACATGATCCTAAATATTAGAATAGATTCTGCTTCTAAATATTAGAATCTTATCATTAACTTCTAGATTTAGAGCATAATAGACAAAGCATAGAGTGGGGGTGAGAATATAAAATTTTGGGCTGTTGTTAGTTGCAAGAAAATGCGGTGTGGGTGAATATAGTTTTTTGGGCTAAAATAAAAACAAGGCGTCAAAAGGAAACATATAAAAGATTAAAACAATCTTTTTCTTTTTATTTATTACTACAATAAACACAGACGCGATAGCGCCTCTATGTACTGATTTTTTAAATATGTGTGATATTATATTAGTATGTGATTATATTGTAAGGTTATTAAGTTAATATTTAAAATAAAATTATAAAAGTAATGGTCAATTTTCAAAAATTTAATAAATAATTATATTTTAAAGGGTAAAATTGGTATTTCAAAATATGGACACAAAAGAGGGAATCCTCTTTATATATTGTTATAGATTATAGGGTTAAATATGTTTTTGGTCCTTCAAGTTTCAAATTTGGAATTAGCCCCTCTTCAAAAGTTTTGACCAATTTAGTCATTCAACTTTAAAAATGTGTGAATTTAATCCTTTTAACCAAATTTTGTTAGGTTTGTTTGATATTTTAAACACATTTTATGATAATATTTGAGTTAACATTGAAGAAAAAATGTGTCAAACGGTGTAAATAATTCAAATACTATCATGAAGTGCGCTTGAAACGTCAGATAAACTTAACAAAATTTGGTTAAAAGAACTAAATTCACGCATTTTTAAAGTTGAAGGACTAATGGTCAAAAAGTTTGAAGAGGGACTAATTCCAAATTTTACTGAAACTTGAGGGGGCAAAAACATATTTAACCCTAGATTATATCATATTAATATTATTTAGAAAAAGAAAAAAAATACTTATTTTTACTTTTATATTATATTTTTTTTATTTATTATTTTTTAAAATATATTTTTATTAAATCGGACGAAATTGGATGTTGAAAAAAAAAAAAATATATATATATATATATATATATATAGTATATTTTACATGAAGCATTACTTAATCCTGGTATACGAAGTATGAAGATTAAATTAATTGGGTGCATGTTGAGATGACGTATATGCAGAAAGTTAACAAGTTCATTTCATTTCAAAAAAATTTCAAACACTTTCCTTCATGAACTTATTTTACGGTTGGCAATCTAAGTTACAAATAATTGAATTAAACATGATCAAGCTAGTGAAACCAGTTTACAAACTATTACAAAACTAACTTTACAAAAGCTTATTAGTATATTATAAGAAAACGACACATGAAATTTTCGTATCAAAATTTACTTTCATTTTTTTATGTATTTTTTTCTTTAAGAGAATTATGTTTTTTTTTGTCTATTTTAAGTTCAGATGTGATACTAATCCTAAGTGTTTTTAATTCATATTTATTTTAATTTTCTTATACTCAATATAATCAAGTTATCATCTGAAAGCAATATGTATATGTTTGCCTTCCGAAAATAGGTGTGATGGATGATCTGAGGACTATATAATAAAAGCATATGAAACAGGTCAAACAGGCTTGACCTAAGGCTAACCCAGCCAAAGCAATTGGGTTCAAAAGAATGGCTAACTATCAATTCTAAATGGGAGGTAAACTATGATGAAAATGGAGAAATTGAAAAAAAGCTCTACAACAAAGACGTCAAGGAAGAGAAAATTCCGTCAAGGGTTTTATACAAGCAGTTATGCCCTATGGCTAAGATATGGCAACAACTGTGCAACAAAATTCTTCTCCCAAAGAAAGCTCAAAGGACTATGGTAAAGAGCTACGGAAATATATCATTTATCACCTCCAAGCAGGTATTCCATTTAACCTTCCACATATACTTCATTTATATTTGCCAAAGGCTATCTTGAGGATTGGAGAAAATATGCCTGCTCCATATTCTCCCGGTAAACAATATTCTTGTGGAGACATGGAGTATATTACACAAAGCTTCCTTGACAAGATAAATGCGAACATTGAAGAGAGAGTAAAATTCAAATAAGTTTTGAGCTCATTCAAGAAAGAAAAGAAAATATTCTAAAGAGCGTCAATAGATTTAGAATTGAAATCTTAAAGAGTGACATTTATGATTCAAGCTAAAAATCAAATTGAAATCTTAAAGAGTGACTTTTATGATTCAAGCTACCAAATGCAACAACTATATAAAGTATGTAAAGCTATATGAGAAGATTAACGAAGCTATTACAAAAATATCATAATGCTGAGAAATTTTCATATGAATGGTGATTAATGAATTTGGTTGAAAGCTTACATATCGTAAACCCTTCATTTTGTGACGTTGTAACTTGTGACCTTAATTATGCCCTTCTACTATGAGAGTGTTTTTCCAATTATTCATTGTAATTTAGAGTTGTTGGTCTTAGGGGGAGATTGAAAAGGATACTTAGAGAGGTTGATATTCGGTATAGCCTAGAGATATTTGTACTCATGTGTCTGGAGTCACTAGTGCAGTTTTGGCCTTTTAACTCGCGTTATAGGTCTCGGTTATCCCTTAACCGAAGCATAAAATGGCGCAGTGGCACTTTTGCAATTTTTTTCAACTTTTATGCCTCGGTTCATTAGAAAATCGGTGCTAAAAGGTCTGATATGCCTCGATTTTGAAGACTCGAAGCCTAAAAGTTTGCTAATATTTCAAAAATGCCACTACAATAGTGATATTTGGCCTCGGTTGGAATTGAACCGCTTCCAAAAACTGCTTTCTGCCTCGGTTAAAAATTTAATCGAGGCCAAAAATCATTTTCTGCCTCGGGTGGAATTGAACCATTGCCAAAAACTATTTTCTGCCTCGGTTAAAAATTGAACCGAGGCCAAAAGGTTCGTTAGGGTTCAAAAATCGCGAATCATTTTTTTTCTTCTTCTTCCTTGCGTGCACGTTTACTCTCTCAACCACCCACCTCCACTGCTACTGTTGCGCTCCGACCACTCATGACTACTTGACGTTTGGCTCATTCGTGTTCTGGCTTAGCGAAGTGCGATTTGAGGCTTGTGAAGTGGGACTCATTTTGTTGTGTTGCAGGTGCGTGGATGGAGATTTGTCGTTGATGGTGGCGAGACGTGTAGGTGGCAGTAGTGTGAAGAAACTTGTCGTTGCGACAGAGGTGGTTTTGCGATTTGGGGGAAGAGACGCGATTTAGGGTTTGTGATTTGCTGCAGATGGTTGATTTTTGTTTGCATTTATGCAAATGTGATGTTTAGATTTTCATGTATGAAGAACATGGGGGTTCCATGAGGGTTCCATCTTGGTGGCACGATTCACAAATTGCTCTTATGATGAAGGAAAAGATTGTAGTGGCTGCGGATTTCTGGTTCTGAGTTTCGGATATGGCGGTGGTTGACGGAGTTGTGGTGGAACCATGGTGGCTACCTAGGATTTCTGGTGGAGAAGATGGGATGTTGAAAAGGCATAAAGGCACATATGGCCTCGGTTCTTAGCAGAACCGAGGTAGAATATGAAGTTTCTGCTTCGGTTGAGACCCGAGGCAAAAAGCTAACCTTTTTGGCCTCGTCCTAATATGCCTCGGTTCTAGAACCGGGGCAAAATTACAAAAATAACCGCTGTCAAAAGTCCTTCTTGCACTAGTGAGTGTAACCTGTAAAGCGTGATACTTGTTACTGATAAAAGGTTTTGGTTAGTGGATTTTCTTAAGCAGGTCGCTTAAGAGACCGGACATAATCTTAGGTGGAGGTGAACAAACATAAATATCTTATGTGTATTTTCTCCATCCCTACTCTTTATTTTTATTTTTACTTGCTTGTGCACGTAGTGTTTAAATTTGTTTACATACTCTATTTACCCAATTCTAGAGCCACATTATACCTACAATCAATTTGTTATCTAGAGACAATTTATGAGTTGTGTTTCAGTTCAGTTATGTAAAACACACATTAAAGCGCCCAGGAAACATATTCAGTTATATCATATCAAAAGCCACATTGCATCAACAATCGCTTTATTATCTATGGACAATTTATGAGTTTTGTTTCAATTTAGCTACACAAAGCACACATTAAAGCATTCAAGAAACATTTATGCATTTATATAATATAAAAACTAACTCATAAGTGAGTTATATTGTCGTCTAGTGGATTTCAATATACTAGACTCTCTAATTAGACTGTTTTAGTTGTCTAATGCATTTCATCTACCTAGAACATTATTATTGAACATGACTTAAAAGTTTGACTTTAGTACATAATATCATTTAAAACTCATTTTATCTCACTTGGACAATTGACAGTTAAAATACTGGATTTATAATCAATTATATTTTTAATAAAAAACTAAGATTAAAAATTATATATATATATATATATACTACTCAATTGAGTCTCTATTCTTTAAAAAAAAACACAATGTGGCACCTTCTATTAAATTGACATTATCATTGTTTAAAAGTGTCACATGTCAAGATTTAAGTTTGTCATGTGTCATAATTTTGGTTATCTGTTTGGAAGGTTTTACATGTCAAAATCAGAGGGGTTCAAAGATAGAAGATGACTCTAATTTTGACACTTGACAGACCCAAATTTTGACATGTGAAATTTTCAAACATTCTTCTTGTAAATTTAATGAATGGGGCCACATTGAGTCTCTTAGAAAAACATAGAAACCCAATTGAGTAAAAAATATATATAAGGACCAAAACGAATCAAAGAGCTAAATATAGGGACCGGATTACTAATAACATTATTAATTTAATTTGTCTTGGTATGGTAGATTATAATGATAGTAATTAAAAAAATGTTTCTTGAACAACGATTCGATGTTAAAAAAAGAAAATGTGAAAAGAGAAAAACAATTGTAGTGGACGAAGGAGATAGGCGTGGATGAAGGGAAGAATGTTGATGAAGGAGATGAGAAGAATAATGTGAAGGAAGGAGATGTGGAAAATGATATGAATTAAGGAGATGAGGAGAAAAGTGTGGATGAAAACAATGTATTTGGACGAAGTAGATGAGTATGGGTAGTTGATATAATTTGAAATGAAAGAGATTAGTACGAGAAGATATATATTAAAAATGAGAAAAGATAATACCTTTAATTTTGATTTTTTAGACTAAAACTAATTTACTGTTACTATCCATTTTCATAGAGATGTACAAAATTTATAACATATAGACGCTAACATAAATAAACTAAGATACTAAAAAATTTAAGATTTTCTGTTACATTAGAGTCGACTAAGCAAACTCTATTAACATCGACTAAGCTTGTGGTAATCTCAACACTAACACATATATTTATTTATTAAAAAACGTTTAACATTAAGAGTCGAATAAACCAACTAACAAACATTAAGTAGACTCTATTAACTACTAACATAAATATTTATTTATGAAAAAATTTAAAAATTATTTTTCAATCTTTTAATTGTTTCTTAAATAAACTTTTATGTCACGTTAGCTCACTAGTAACATTACAATTTGTTTGATATTAATATTTAAAAGTTAAATTTATATTTTTTTTAAGTGTATATGAAATTAATATTTTAGTTTAAGTTTTGAATTTAATATTCTTATCTAAATGCAAAAGACACATGTCCTCGTTATTAAAATAACAACAGGATAGATGAGTTATTTTTTTTAACGCAACAATAATTTTTAAAAATAAAAACAAATAGGGTCGGTCGAAGACAACGTGAGAAAGATGCTAACCAAAAAAAATAATTATTAAAAAGGTTCATTAACACATATTAGCATATGCTAAATCAATATATTAAATCAGTATTCAATTGCATTAATTAACTTAAGATTCACCAAACCAACTCTATTAAAATCGATTAAGATGAAGCTAATCTAAGACTAACACGTTAAGCTGATGCTACTCTAAGACTAACACAAATATTTATTTGTGAAAACATATAAAAATAATTTTTCATCTTTTAATTACAAAAAAAACTTTTATATCACTTTAGTTCAATAATAACATTACAAATTGTTTGATATTAATATTTAAAAGTTAAATTTATAATTTTTTATAATTGTGTATGTGTTTTTGATACGAATTGGCAAAACACACTAAATTGCACTCAACTATTAAAAACTGTACTGAATTAAAAAATAATTCACCTGTACTAAAAAATAATTCAGAAAAACTGAACTAAACTGTTTTTTTTTTCCTTCAAACAAACTGAACAGTACTAAAGTATGAAACCAAACTGTTATAAAATGAACTATTTTACAAATGAACTATGTGAATAATAATTTCAACAATTCTTTTATTATATATATATATATATATATATATATATATATATATAATAAAAGAATTGCTGAAATTATTATTCACATAGATCGAATTTAAATAGAGATATTTTTTAAAATAGAAATAAAAAAACATTAATATCTTAGCCATATCCATGTTTAACAAAAAGTTTTTTATTTTGCAGAGGAAGCCAATCCTTTACAAATTCGTCAGCAACTTTAATCATTTCTTCCAAAAAGAACATCTATCCAAATTGATTATTCTCCTGTTAAAGTTTATCATTGCCCAAGATTTGTGAGCCTTGTTTATTAACTTTGAAATATAAAAATCTCAGCTTTTTTTTACTGTGACAGTGCTGATTGAAACAAAAGAATCGGAGACTATTCAAATCGTGAAAAGGAATGTTCAGATAGTGAAGAGGAAGAGTAAACTAAAATTCCACGGTTCAGTTAATACATGGAATAATTAACTGATATTTGGTTTCCTAAAACTCAACTTAAAATGAAACTAAACTTAAAATCAATGCAGTGCAGTTTTAAATACACACAATTCAGTTTTTTTAGTGTAAAACAGTGCAGTTAACTATAGATCAGTATAGTTCAGTAAATTATGCCCAACCCTAGTTTTTGAGTGTATCTGAAATTAATATTTTGGGTTAGTCTTGAATTTGATACTCTGATCTAAATGCAAAAGACACATGTCCTCATTATTAAAATAACATCAGGATAAATAAGTTTTTTCTTTTTAAACCAATAATGATTTTTAAAAATAAAAACAAATAGGGTCGACCAAAGACAACGTGAGAAAGATGCTAAGCAAATAAAATATATAAGTACTATTAAAAAGGTTCATTAACACATATTAGCATATGCTAAATCAGTACATTAAATCAGTTTGCATTAATTAACTTAAGATTGCCCGAACCAACTCTATTAAAATCGATTATGCTGATGCTTATCTAAGATTAACACGTTAAGCTGATGCTAATCTAAGACTAACACACATATTTATTTGAGAAAACATATAAAAATAATTTTTCATATTAATTTAAAAAAAAAAAAAAATTTAATATCACGTTAGCTCACTAATAACATTACAGTTTGTTTGATAACAATATTTAAAAGTTAAATTTATAATTTTTTATAGTTCTGTATGTGTTTCTGAGTAGTGTATATGAAATTTATATTTTACTTTCAGTCTTGAATTTAATACTCTCATCTAAATGCAAAAAACACATGTCCTCATTATTAAAATAACATCAGGATAAATGATTTTTTGTTTAACGCAATAATAATTTTAAAAAATGAAAACTACTAGGGTCGACCAAAGACAAAGTCAGAAAGATGCTAACCAAATAAAATAATTATTAAAAAGGTTCATTAAAACATATAAGCATATGCTACATCAATATATTAAATCATTGTTGATTGCATTAATTAACTTAAGATCCATCAAACCAACTCTAAATATAAATAATAGTTCATTTATCACGTCCATTTAATAAATCACAATCATCTGCCTAGAACCACGTTCAATTATGTTAGTAGCCAGCCAACATACCTCTACAATTGTCGTTGAGTCTGAGGCAAAGTTGACACGATTTTGCGAATAGTGTGGGCTTTGAGGTTTTGTGTAAATTTTTAGTTGACATTAATAAAGTATCTTTCTTTGGTCTTAGAAAATGTTATCGCTTTTAAAAGAATCATTACGTGTATGACTGAATTTTCTGAAAAAAAATATCTGAGTATTATGTGAGTAAAGAGATATTATAAAAATATACATCCAATTTTACGCTCTTTTATTTATCTTGAGTTAGATCTCGATCCAGGGAATCCTAGAAATGTGCTTGGTATCCATTATTCCAAAAAAATAATATTATTCCCTGTTTTTATTGAAAATATGAATACCTTTGATCTATTTATATGCTCATCGTTGGTTTTTTCTTCCTTTATTATACCATCTCTAATAAATTTACAATGATAAAAAAACTGAAATCAAATGAATTTGATTTTGATAAGTTTTTTTTTTAAATAAATGAATAGAAAAGTTACCGGAAAAAAACCTGGCTATTATGAAGCAACATGAAGAGACGACATGGTTGATTTGTGAAAAGAATAGGAGAAATATGCACTACACAAGATTTTTCGATGTTCAGTCGGTAAAAGCATAAAATATATAAATATATAAAGTGAGTATAAATAAAATGGAGTAAATATTTCTTATAAGAATGTGTTGTATTTAGAAATAGAAGTGATAAAAAAGGGTTAAATATGTTTTTGGTCCCTCAAGTTTCAGCGAAATTTGGAATTAGTCCCTCATCAAAACTTTTGACCAATTTAGTCCTTCATATTTCAAAATGCATGAATTTAGTCCTTTAAACCAAATTTTGTTAAGTTTATCTGACGTTTCAAGCGCATTTCATGATAGTATTTAAATTATTTACAATGTTTGACACATTTTTGCTTTGATGTTAACTTAAATACTATCATGAAATGTGTTTGAAATGTCATATAAACTTAACAAAATTTGGTTAAAAGGACTAAATTCACGCATTTTGAAAGATGAAGGACTAAATTGGTATAAAGTTTTGATGAGGGACTAATTCCAAAAATCACTTAAACTTGAGGGACCACAAACATATTTAACCCGATAAAAAAATGTAAAGGTAATGAATTTACAAATAAAATCAATTGGCGAATATTTTGATTTATTATTTCCATATACGTGTTAATTATCATATTTAAGGAGATTGATGACATATTATGCTCATAATTATAGTGTAATATTTTGTGATATATTATAATTGTATTTATTATAAGAATAATATGTAGATATTACAAAATATTATGAGGATAATAACATTTACTAGTGCAAAAACACTATTCCACGACGGTTGCCACGCAGGTGTAGTAGAAAGGAATGTGGTGGTAGAAACATAAATAACATGATGCAAATTGACGACATTACACATAGCCATCGTTATTTTGGCTCTCTACAACATCAATGACGACTTTATTGATGCTTGTCAATATTTTTTTAATAATGACGATGATCTCTCTTTTAATCGTCGTGGAAATGCGTTTGAGGGTTAAAGAAACAGTTTCACTTTTCTCTTTACTATTTTCTCTTTGTGACTTAGTCCACCATCTACACCGTTTGCGCACCGCCACCGTCAAACTTGCTGGTGCCACCGTTTATTGTTGTCGTTGGGTGAGGGCCTTCCCCCTTGGAGCGTTGTCGTTGGGTTTTCACTGCCACCGTCGAAGTTGTCGTTGGGTGAGACACTGACACCGTCAAAGGTTCCACTGGTTTAGGTGCTGCCATCTGCGAAGCTGCCACCACCAATGTGATTCGCCATCCTGTCCCCTTATCGCACCCCAACTCTGCTCTAGTTGCCACCACTGGTTGCATCGCGAGGCCTATAGTTGCTTGTGTCGCGAAGCCCACCCCTGTTGCTCGAATCGCCACCACTAGTCGATTCTTTTCGCGAAGCTACGACCACCACTGCTTCTAGTTTATTGCTCCTCCCTCCCTCATTTCTTTGAGCTCGATTCCTCGTGGTAGCATTCTAAATTTCCAAAGGTAAGTTATTTTTTAATTTGTTTTAACTTAGTCTTATTCATAATATTCAATACCAACACGTTTAACAAGAGACCTATTCATAATATTCAATAAAACACATATCTATAGTTAGTGTTGGAATTGTCAATATTATGAATATGTGTCTTGATGAACGTGTTGGTATTGAGTTTGGGGGTGTCCGACCCTCGATAATTATTATTTGTATTTAGTTGGAATTATTTCTCGTTGCAGAATAATGATGGATCGTAGCTGGATTAATCTATCACGTATAAGTGATGATTATGATAGGGGTCGAGGAGTTTATAGAATTTTCTCAATGTCATGGTGATAGTGCTAAAAATAGAGGAAAGATGAGGTGTCCTTGTGTAAATTGTTTGAATGGAAGAATATTGGATGTGGTCAAGATTAGAGAACATCATTTATGTGATGGATTTATAAAGAATTATACAACATGGATGTGGCATGGTGAATTGGTAGAGACTCAAACTCTGGTTGAAGAACATCGATTTGTGGAATCAACAATGGAAGATAGATTAGAGGACATGATTTGTGATGTTGGAGTACAAACATTTGCTAAAGCTGTGTATGAAAATATGACTACAAATGCAGAGACCCCATTATATCTTGATTCAACTAACTTCACACGATTATCAGCAGTGTTAAGGTTGATCAATTTGAAGGCATTGAATGGGTGCACTGATAAAAGTTTCACAGAATTGCTTTAGTTGTTGAAGGAAATGCTTCCTTAAAGTAATACATTACCTGATCGAATTTATGAGGCAAAAAAAATACTTTGTCCGATGGGTATAATGTCATATTTTCTAACATTGATAATTTTAACTTCAGTTCTTTTAATGGACAAAGTATATTGAGTGGTAGATCGACTGCCAATACTAAAAGGGTCACTTGGATTTGTAACATCCCGACAGGATATTACGGATTTAAATAATAAACAAAGAAATATAATTAACCTCATTTAATAAAACATCATTTCCCAAACTCAGGGAATTTAAAACTTTATTTATAAAATTAAAGTTCTCAAAAGAAAAGCAAACCATAATTACAAAACTGGAAAATTTATCAAACAAGCCATAAGCCTTTACAATTTATTCCAATCCAAGGTTATAAAACTTAAACTTAAAACATAAAACTCCCAAGCTATCCCCGCTCCGTAGCTAGGCCTCACCAGGACCACCTACAATATCATCTGCTCCCATGTACCGCGTACACGATCATCGCTAACCACAAGCAGATAGGGTGAGCTAATATAATCAACACATACATATATCAATCATTTACATATAACAAAACACATCAATAGAAACTCTTCTTCCACATGGCCACAATCATGTAATATCAATGCACATCAAGGAAACTCGTTCCCTTCCTTCCACATGGCCACAACCATGTGATATCAAAGCACATCAAGGAAACTCGTTCCCTTCCTTCCACATGGCCACAACCATGTAATATCAATGCACATCAAGGAACTCATTCCCTTCCTCCCACATGGCCACAACCATGCTAGCAGTGTTCTACATCTTCTAGTGAGTATCTCAAGGCGTCTTGTTGCCACACCTATCGGCCACAATCGATAGAGCACGTGCGAGAAACTATGCTACGGATCACACACCGTAACGCCAGGTGGAGTTCCCAAATACGAACATAGTCTGTAACGTCCTAGGACTACCAAACTCGTCAGCAAAATCACTGAGGAGGGAAATCCATCTGGACCCATCCGTACTGGCCACAACCAGCACACTCACACCAGCAACACTCGCCAACCCGAGCCACAACTCAAGAGTTTCTCGTGTTCATCCGCTATCCCGAGCCACAACTCAAAGGAAGTCATTTTGGGCCACAACCCATAGAATGCCACGTGCTTAACCCCTATCCCGAGCCATAACTCAAGGATATGTTCCGGGCCACAACCCAAGGAACACCAGCAAGCCCATCCTTGAGATATCTTTAGAAGCCTTATAGACCACGCATCACCATTCAAACACCAATCAATCCAATGCCGCAAAATTGATTGCCTTTTAACACACAATCTATCCATCCTTTGCTTAAACTTCCAGTTTTCGCCTAAGCACTCTAGTTCATCTCACTTAGGCTAGGTTACCTCGCCTTAGCGAGCACCACGCACAAACAAACCTTGCACTCTCGCTTGGGTGAGCCTTGCTCGCTTGGGCGAGACCACCTTTCGCTCAGAGGCCAAAATCTCTCGTCTAGGCGACGAGTTAAACTTAACAGCAAAACCTCCCTCGATTTCTCGCTTAGGCGAAGGACTATCGCCTGAGCGAGATACTCCATCGCCAAACAATTCGAACTTCGAGCCTGAGTGAGAGAGACCCCTAGCACAACATCTGACACTCACGGATTCTCGCCTGGGCGAGATCCACTCGCCTAAGCGAGATGGTCTGTCGCCCATAACCATATTTCTTCGCCTGAGCGAAATGCTCGAGCAACAACAATATTCGAGTTTCTACTAATCTCGCCTAGGCGAGCCTGGCTCGCCTGAGCGAGAAATGCAGACTCCTACCCTGTTTACGCACGCAACTCCAACAACCATGACCAATTCACACTTCAATCCATACTAAAACAGTTTGAAAACATTGCACCAAATATCTGAACATAATTTTAAACCCAATATAAGCTCCAACAACCCCAAGTTCACATAACCACAGCATATACAATGCATATCCCCAATATATTAATAGATTTAGGTCAACATTTCAATAAAACAGTACCCAAAACCCACAACCCCTAATTCCCTCATGTACAACACGAAATTCAGGCATAGCTTCATCAAAATCATGCAGGACAATTCAATTAACACAGCGTTTCGGGTTCAGCTCCCCTAACTTGAGATTTTCCTTTGCTTAGTGTTTGAATTATGCGTCTCCCCTTGAAAACCAATGCCTCTCTTTGATTCTTTCCCAACTCAGCTCTCAATTTCCTCAGACCTCACAATTCACTCTAATTTTCGTATTCCTTTGCCCAGGCCATAATCACAGATGCCAAAACCCCTATTTTCACCTGAATTTACCTTTTAAAGGGTGCCTGAATGTAGGTTAATGCAAAAAAACGAAAACTGATTTTATTGTGGATTTAATTGTTATTCAAGGGCCATTAGTTGATTGTTTTTCAACCACTGCCCCTTCTGCTAGGGTTTTCTCCACCCTTTCATATTCAGCCCAAAACTAATTTTAAGCAAAAAAAGTTAAATCTGGCTCACCAAGGTTTAAACCCATGACCATACTAACACCAATTCAATACACCACCATCCAACCCACTCATCTTTAGTGATAATTCACATAATTGTATAATTATGTGAGCACTCAACATATTCATTCATATTATTAAAATAAATAATAATAAAAAAAACACAAAAATGGCATACATAGGACTTGAACCCAAGTCCTCTCACCCAATCAAAGTACTCTCAACTAATTAAGTTAGTACATTTCCACATCACACTAATCAATATTTAATGTCTTAAAGGCTCCCACTACCCACATTTATTAATTAATTAATTATTTAATTAATTAATTTCCATGGTTCTTACAGGATTTCCCTTCGGGTACTTATACGTTATATGTCATTCATTTACTTTAGTATTGTCATGTGTATTTATAATTAAATACAATTACTATAAGTGTAGTGTAATAAACAAACTGGGAGCTTTGAGTGTGGCTACTATGTCATACTAACCTATTTCATGTACTAATTTTAACTTGAACTAATTTACATATGTATTGCTAATAATTCTCCTACATTTTTGCAGAAATTCAATGACCTAAGTCCGATGGATTCAGGAGGAATATCTTATGTTCAACAAACCTGGGCGAAATACTTTTTATCTAGAGTTAGTGAAAGTTAGGTTTAGGCAAACTTAGAAGTTTAGACTTATTTTGTCATATTATAAGTTATTTGTAACTTTGTTAAAACTACCTGGATTGGAACTGTGTTGACATTGTTTGTTTGTATTCAAATTGTGTTGAATGCTTTTTTGAAATACAAGTTCAAGTTAAGACAAAAACAAACTTGGTGTTTTAAAAAAAGAATATTAATGACGGTTATTACCCAAATCTTCGTTAATTTGAGAACATCCACGACGGTTATGAACAAAACCATCGTCGTTATTGGCAGTGAGTTCTAGTACAATTTGAAGCAAAAAGCGATTTCAATAACAACTTTTGAAATGTTGTGGAATACTGTAATATTGACGATGGTTTCTTCAAACCATCATTATTATGAGTTACTTTTAATGATGACCTTAGCAATGACGGTTTGAAAGTTGTCTTCTAAGGCTTTCAATAGCTGTTGTTAATAGATGGTGTTACAATAGTGATTTATTTAATATTATTTTTCAATTCAGATTGTGAGGGAGTACAATGTGTTAACAAGTTAATCTATTCGTGTAAAATGTTAAATTATAATTGCTTATAAAATTGATAAATAGTCTAAAATTAAATTAAATATTATTATTACTTAATATTTCATTAATTATTTTATAAACTTTTTTTATTCTTTAAATATTTAAAGGGTTAAATATTTTTTTAGTTTCTAAACTTTGACATGAAATTGAAATTCGTCCTTAATTGAAACTTTGACGCATTTTGATTTTCAAACTTGAAAAATGAATGGATATAGTTGTTTTAATCAAATTATGTTAAATTTTTTTTTTATATGTCAAACACTTTTTATGCTAGCATTTGAGTTGTTTACACCGATTAATACGTTCTTACTGCAATGTTAGTTGAGAAAGTTTGACATGTCATACAAATTTACCATAATTTGGTTAAAAGTATTATATTCATTTACTTGTAAAGTTTGAACACTAAAATGTATCAAAGTTTCAGAAAGATACAAATTTCAATTTCATGTCAAGATTCATGCTAAAAACATGTTTAACCATATTTTAAACGAATAAAAATAATTGAAAAATTTTCTATTATAGAAAAGTATTTGACAACCTTATTCTAATAAGTGGTCAAAAATCAAATTTCTGACAAAGATAACAATCGCTAAAATTACATAAACGCTTGTATTAAAACTACTACAAAATTTATTCTTATTTTATAATATTTTAATTATATATTTACAATTAAAAAATGCCATAAAAATATCACTTTTTAATTATCGTTTAAGACTTATTGAAGGTTTAAACCCAAAATAAAATTGAAATACTTTTTAAAATGTTTAAAAATTGTAAAATACATTTATTAATTATTTTTTATTAATTTTATAACAAATGTTTTTAATTATTTTTCATTTAAAATTATTTTAGAAGATAATAAATTATTACTTTGACTTTTTAATAATTATTATTTTCTTGAAACAAAATAATATGACAAAGTATTATTTAAATGTGTTACAAATCACCACATCTTAACTACTAATAAAATGTTTCTAAATGAAAAATATTAAATTAGTTAGTAGGTATAAAAATATCATAAAATATATGTTAAATCAATTTATTAGATCCAAAAATATAACAAGATATATGTCAAATTAATTTAAACTAAATCTTGAATTATCTCAAACTTATTGTTAAATTTCATAAAAATTAACTATTCTGGTATGATGAATATGATGTTGCTACTTGTCCTCTTTTTTATCACGAGAAATTAAAAAATATATAATATTTAATACACCAAAACGTGCTACTGGAATTTAATTTTGCAGTTTCAAGACCTAAATCACAGAATTTCCTTTTTATGCAATATAATAAAATTATTTTAGCATCATCTATTACAGCTGCTTCCTTTTTATAAAAAAAAAATTCCAAACAATAATTACCAACATTCATTTAACTTTTAAAAATAAATCACAAACATAACATTAATATATATATATATATATAAAATTATACATACATATTTTTATTATTTTATAATACATTCTACATAATCAAAATAGATTTTAATCTGTGAGCTAATCTGGCTCACTACGGGTTCAAGCGAGTTGGATTGAGAAGGTTTTATTTTTTTTTTCTAAAGTGGGTTTAACTTAATTTGACTCACTTAATACACGTGTTAAATGGATTCGAGTCGGATTGAAGGTGGGTTAGTTGATCACAATCTACCAACAAAAATAATATTAATTTGTTTTTCAAATTTTATTACTTTTATAATTATTTACTACTTCTAATTATATTGGTTCACAATTTGATATTCTTCAATAATATTTGAATAGTTTGAATGTTTAATTTATTTGTTTATCATTTATATATGTTGATACTTTAATTTTGAACTACTACCTTTGAAATAATGTTTTGAGAATTAGGTGAACACTTTAATTCCACTATTATAAAAATAAATCATATCAATAAATATGTAAAATAAATTGCAATAGAAAAAAAAATCATAAATGAACAAAGTCACTAACCCACCAACCTGTAATGAATCAAAACAGATTGCAAAATTTCTAACTCACCGATGAATCGATTCACTAACCTATCAATTTTTTAGCTCATAGTGAACCAACCCGTATTGATACCCGAAATTATATACAACACCAACACATACTTCATTTAATTTTGTATAGAAAAAACTATACAACAATACATATAAAGAAAACTACAGCACAAATACATAATGTAAGGCCCACTTTTTCTGTCCCTAGTGTTTAAGTGCCTAACCTTATCTAGTAGGCCTAAGGCCAGCCTATAAGGTGTCCCAAAACCCTTTTCCAGCCCTAACCCCCCTCACTCTGCCCCATTCTCACAAAACAGGAACCTTTCGCCCTTCCATTACTGAAGCAACGAGCTCTACTAGGACATAGTTTTCCCCCCTCCGAATCTACTAAACACTACCTCACCAAGTAAGCAGGACTTGAATCTCAAGCTCTCTCGTGCTCCTTTCTGTTTCCAAGTTTTGATTTCCACGTTGTTCCCCATCGTAGTCTCATCTTTGTTCACGAACATTCTGTTTTCAGCTTTGTAAGCTGCTACTGTTTAGGTGTTAGCTCGCTAGGGACCTTATTCTACTCACGTTAGCGTTTAACCAAGGTAAGGGAAGCTAGGGTTTCATGCTTTTAAGTTATTCTTGCCTGTTGTTTGACTATTTTGTGTTCTTAAAGGCTTGTATGGTGTTGTAATGGTGTAAATAATGTATGGTGTGCTTTTTTTTATTGAATCTGTTGGTTGCACGTATCAGAGCAGGTGAGTTCTGCTGAACTCGCCCAAGCGAGCTAGGTGATTGTTCAAAATTCAAAAATCTCGTTTAAGCGATGAGCTCTCGCTTGAGCGAGAACAACAACAACCCATCCCCCTCTTTGTTTCGAGGGCTCGCCTAAGCGAAAGCCACTCATGTAAGACCCATGAAAATTAATTAACTAAATATTTAATTAATTAATAAATGCGGGTAGGAAGCGCCTTTATGACATTAATTATTTAATAGGGTGGTGTGGAAAAGTTCTAGCTCATATGGTTGATAGTACTTTAATTGTGTGAGAGGACTTAGGTTCGAGTCCTATGTATGCCAATTATGTGTTGTTGTTTTATTATTGATTTAAAGATAAGTATGATGATGTGATTTGTATTGTAAACTTATGTTGATTTATGTATATCACAAAATGTGAATTGGCATAGTGGTTGTGTTGTAGCATTGTGAGTGGAAGGTCATGGGTCCAAACCTTGTTGGGTATAAAGAAGGCTTTATTTTTGCTAATTCTAGCTTAGAGTGGAGTTGAAAGGGCAAAGGTAAAAATCAGAGGGAGAAGTAGCCAAAAGGGATGAAAAACCTTAGTGAACAATGAATAAGAAATTAAAAACATAATTAAACCCATTTTTTCGTTTTACCATTTAAACCCTTAATTAAGACACCTATAAAAGGCCATTTTAAGGGAAAAGAAGAGTTTTGGCAGTGTTGGGAATTGACTTTTGAGAGGAGCACGGGTTTTAGAGGGTGAATTGAGTTTGGGGGGGTGCAAGGGTTGAAGCAAGAAAGGATTTTGAATCAAGGGGGTTCTGTCTTGACAATTGTTGAGCACTCATTCCAGGTTAGGGGTGTTGAATTATGTGCATTTTTATTTGGTTTGTATTCCTGCATTTTATTCTCAATTGGGATTTTATGTGTTGTGGTTTTTGGTATAAAGTATACTGCAATTGAGAATTTGGAAGAGAATGTGGGTGCCAAGTCTTTTGGGTACGAAATAAGCAATGTGATGAGGGTTTCGGGTACTGTTGTTGAATCATGGTTATTTTATGCGTTTTGGGAATTTAAGCTTGTGTGAAATGTGTTTTTAGAGTTTGATTGATGGTACATATTGAATGAAACCTGAAGGTATTGTAAATTGGTATTGGTGTTGTGTTTTTGGTGCGCTAGCAATGGCGAAACTCTGTAGGTTTCGCCCAAGCGACTCCTTCTCGCCTAGGCGAGAGTTGCATGGTTTTGTGTTGGGTGTTGGTTCGCCTATCCCGCCTAGGCGACCCAGTATTAGAGTTGAGCGACTTGCTTCTCGCTCAGGCGAGAGACACTCGCCTAAGCGAGGTTGTGATGAAGTTGCGCGTGTTGAGCGCGACTTCTTGTCCAGGCGAGGAGCTTATGGATTTTGAGCGAACCAGCGTCTCGCCTAAGCGAGATGTCTTGGTCATGTGTGGTGCTTTGCTTGTATTTTAGCCTAAGCGAGATTGAAATGGGTGTTTGGGCGAGAGACGATCTCGCCTAGGCGAGGGGATCTCGCCTAAGCGAGATGACGTGCTTTTGTTGCTGATTTACAGGTGAGGTGGATTAGCCTAAGCAAGACTGAGGGTCTAGCTTGGGTGAGAGGTCCCTAGCTTAAGCGAGTTTATGCGGATTACTATGTTTCTTTGTGCTTGTGAGTGTGTTTTGGATGTTTATACCACGGTTAGGTTGTATATGCATGTGGTGTGATGTTTGGGCTTGAAGGACTAAGTCCACTAGGGGTCTGGGATGTGCTCGGTGGTTGGACACATGATGGGCATGGAACTGGTTGAGTTTCTGTCGGCTATTAATGGGCAAAGAGTCCTTAGTATGGTGATTGCATGTGTCAGGCGCACGATGGGCAACGAACTGTGATGTTCCCGTCGACTACTATTGGGCCAGGAGTCCATAATATGGTGATTGCGTGCGTGCCAGGGTCCAAGTTATGAGACTTGGATGTTTATACTACAGGCGGGGAGTCTGTAGGGCAGGACTATTAGCAGGATAGGCTCATAGGGTTGAACCACGAATGACTTAGTTTCTTGGGAGCACAGGGAAGTCCCAAGACCTAGTTCATGCATATGACTCATGAAGGACTATGAAGTCATGGTTGGGTGATTTGGAAAGTATGAGGATTTTAATTATGTATTTTTGGGTTGGGGATAACATATTTATTTCATATATCTGTTCATATTATTATTGTGTATAGCTCACCCTATCTATGTGTGTTTGGCGATGATCGAATAATTTGTTATCCGGGAGCAGATGATGTGACAGGTGAGCCAAGAGATACTTAGAGACGGAGAGCATGGGCTACTTGGGATTTTGAAAGGAACTTTATAGTTTTTATTTTGATGTAAATATTTTTTATGATGAGTTTTAATAACATTTCTATTTCACGATATTGTACATTCGGACTATGCATGGTACCATTTATAGTTTTAAATTTCCCGTGTTTTTGGGAAATAGTTATAATCAATGCAGTATTTATATTAATTGTAATTTTATTTATTAAAAATTAGTAATATTCCTTAAGGATGTTACAATTGGTATCAGAGCAAATGTTTTGAAAATATTTTTAAAATATTTTGGGGCTTTTGGGAAGTGAGCTTACCGTTTGATTGTGTGTGTGATTTAGTTGTATGTAAGAAAGATATTAGTGGTTTTGTTAACTAAGTGAATTGGTTTTAACAGTTGTAATGTGGCGTATCTAGGCTATGGTTGCTAACAGGAGGAGGAGGAATAGTGGTGTTGATGACATCACGGAGGCCATTCATCGGATGGTGGATGCGATGCAAACACCGGTGGCAGCGCAGTGTAGGGCGGCAATGGCACCAGTTAGGGTGCCACAAGCCAGCCGAGTTTACTGACAAAGTATCTCCTGATGAAGCAGAGGCCTGGCTTCGCAAGTGTGAGAAGATATTCACGGTGATGAGTTGCGCAGATGAGCAGAAACTCCTGTTTGCCACCTACCTCCTGAATGGTGATGCTGAGTATTAGTGGGCGGGTATGCAACAACAGATGCAAACCCGAGATGAACAGGTGGAGTGGACTAGCTTCAAGACGCGGTTCATGGTGGTCTTGGGTGTGATGGACAAAATTCCATGAACCTCCTTGTGAGATCTCATGGTGGTACCGTATGTGATGGACATAATTCCATGAACCTCTTGGTAAGGTTTCATGGTGGTGCCTTAGTGTATATAATTAGGTAAGGATTCAAGTAAGGATTGCATCCTGAAACTCTAAAGAGTCAGTTAGTCTCACGTAGAGCAGACTGACTCAAGTGGTGAGAGTAGTAGGAGGCCCTAGATTTTGGCAAGATAGTGGCCTTAGATGTTTGAATGCTAACCTTGTGCGTGGTAGGGTGAAATCCATTGGCAATGACTCTGTAAAGCAGTAGAGGCCACCACAACTACAAGCATCAAGTGAATCTGACCGATTATATGTATCTAGATAAATTGAGTCTTAGAGTCTTGCTTGTTTGCTATCACATGCTTGGATGATTGATGTGTACTTGCTTTTCAATTGCATGCTAAATTGTATGATAAAGATTTTTTTACTCTAGCGTACCCTTTTGTTTGTGTTTGCCTTCTTGTGTGGTTTTTTCCTTTTTGCAATGATCACGAATTCTTTGGTGTCAACAAATATGGGAACCCCTGGTAATCACAGTGATGATGAAAATGCTGCAACGTAGTGGTCATGTGTGGATGTTGAGCTCACTGTTGAACTCATGTTTGGAGGACTTGTGTAGTTTTGTAATCCCTTGCTTATGAATAAATTCTTTTGGATAACTGTGAACTTTAAATTTGTTCCTGGTATTGTGTAGTACTTTTGTTTTCTTTTGATATATTTGAATGATTTTTTTCCTTTATACTTTAAATCTCGTACTTTTTAGATATTATAAATCATGCGATATTTTATTTAATTAGTATGATGTTACACGTAATACTATACACATGCCAAATAAGTAAGACGTGCCACTAAAATTTATTAACTAAAATTTTCATTGGCATTATTGATGAAATAAAGGATGTGAACCCCACTTTATCTGGCAAAACATAAAACATTGGAAACACCACCCATAAAGCCTTTTTGCTGTGTTTTACGGAAAACAAAATCTCGATCCTTTATATATTATCCAACAGAAATTGCCATTACGTACAAGAAAAATGAAAGCTACACCTTACATTTAATACACACATTTTATATTTTATATAGGGTATGTAAGTTCGGCTGCGAAAGAAACCACAACATGCAAATACCAAAAATATGTATTCTTTTCGGCAAACAACTATTCACTAAGGCTGCAATTTCCTATAGATATAAATATATATAGATATAAATATATATGAAAAAATAAAACTAAAACCTACCTTAAAAAAACAAAAAACAAAAACAAAAATCTTTGTAACTCATACATATATTATTAATCACACCCAGCAATTTGTAAAGAAAAATAATTACATGATTTTTATTTTTATTTTTTTTTTCTGACGTGATTTAATATAATTTATCATAATTAATATATCATTATCTTTTATTTTAAAATAATCAATAATCATTTCTAAGCTGCATTATAAAATAAAGAATAAGAATAAAGAAATAGTTATATTATATTTTTCGTTTGTAAACTGTCATCACGCAAAATTTGAATCCACATGAATAGTAGAATAAAAATAAAAGTAGAAAGGTGTTCGGCCTGGAAAGAGGGTTCTTGACCAGGGTAGCAGCAGAAGAAGGCAGCCGGTTATCCTCATCGGCATCATTTTCAACGTCCTCGTGGGTAGCGTTAGCCTTTGCGTCGGCAATTTCGTCTATGTCCATTAGAGCACTTCGAAAGATATCTTTGTTCACGTCAAACCTCTCGTCATTGGCCGATACCTACTCAGAAGAAAAACTCGGCTTGCCTAAAAGCTTTTAAGAAACCGTTGTTATGCTTGACAAGCACGATTTTTTGATATTTCAGTGATTCGGCCTCGGCGCTTTCCTTAGGGCTTTTCTCATCGGCCAGTAGTGTATTCAAATCTTCAACTTTGTCTTTTCCCTTCATCTCTGACTCAAAACATCGGTTTCTCCAGATTTTGCATTTCTTATCGAGCCCATTGTTGTCCTCCTTCGCGGTCTCGAGATCCTTCTACATAGCATCCATGGTCTCCTTGTCAACAACAGTATGAAGCTTTAAGGCCGCTAACAAATTGGCCATTTTCACTTTCCACTCATCCATTTGAATATGTCGTCTTCTACATATGATAAATAATTAAATATATTGAATCATTTGAAAACAAAATTGATAAACAGTTATACAATTAAATTGAAAATTGATAATTAATGTTTCATTAATTATTTTATAATTTTTCTTTATGTTCTTAAATGCTTTAAGCGAATAATAATATTTCCACAAGTTCTATTTTAAATAAAATTACTTTATAATTTTAATATAATAATGTAGTAATTATACATTAAGTAACATAATTTGTAAATTTTAAACATATATTATCATACGAGAGTTTTAAGAGTAGTGATTGATTGACACTACTATTTACTTTACTCTCCAACTTTATTAATTAACATTTTAATAAAAATTATGGTATATATATATATATATATATATATATATATATATATATTATTAAAAAAATATTTTTATAATATATTTTATAATTTTGTGACGATATATTTTATCAAGTTTTAATATATATGAAGGAAAGTTTGTAAAACGTATCCTTTCTCATTTTAGACACCGTTTTTGTCTTGATGGATAGAAACAAAGAGGTAATCCAAACAATTGGTTTTAGAGCGAAAGGATAAAATTGTCTATAGTGGTCCTAGAAATATGAACGTGAGAAAAACCAAATAGTGGTTATTTTATTTAGCCATGCATTAGTTTATTACACCCAAAGCATATAGTTTTCACAAGGAGAAAGTGCGCGATTGTTCATGCATCAGCAGATGTTGGTAGAACTTGCTCAAGATGAAACACGTATGGCTCGTCCTGAGTTATAGCCAAAAGCCAGTTCCCATTCTTAACAACCGCAACATTACCACAGAAGACGCCTTTACAGAACAAAAGCTTATACCAGTTGGTTTCAGGTTCAGCTTTTTTAATAAAGAAGGAACCTTTGACTGTATGTGGGTAGCCATGAACTTTAACAAGGGTTCCTTCAGGCAGACCCTCAACAACGGTCCACTCACTGATATTAGTATGTTGGAAGCTAAGGAACACTAGACCTTCAGGGAGAAATTCGGTAAGGATCGGGGATGAAATGATAATTGGAAGCCCTCTATCGTCCTGGAAGGGAGATTGCACAACAGAGAGAGGGACAGATTCGTTATCCGTTTGGATTCGTCGAATTCCGCCGCCTGGGGCCCCTATAAGTGACGGCAATATATAGAATCTGCCACCATTTTTAACGATGTTACCATTCCCGTCCGTGACAGGTTGAGCAGTGGTGGAAGGAGGGTAGAAGGTTAGGGCAGAAAAAAGGAAAAGAGCAAAAAGCATTGCACTCGCCATTTCTTTGACTGGCTATGAAACAGATTAAGGTTTTTCTCTTCTTTGTTCAATTCAGTTGTGTGAATAAGCGAAGCTAGGAGAATCCATTTATAGAGCTACGTCTTGATGATAAGTTCAACTCTTTTGTGATGGGAATGAATAAAATATCGTAAAACTTTTAAACATGTGAAAAAGATGAAATAAAATATATGTTTTGACTTTCTGTGCAATAAGTTTCTTAAAAGTTTAAGGCTTGTCTCTTCTTTATTCAGTTAGTAGTGTGAATAAGCCAACATGGGATAATCCATTTATAGAGCTACTGATGGTGATAAGATGAATGGACAGAAATAATTAAAAAAATTCTAAGACTTAATAATGCTTTGGCATGCTGGTGGGTTGACTGTTATGTTATTGGTATTTTTTTGTACTTATATGCTTTGGACTTAGTTGGTGACATCTAGAATACTAAATACAAGCAAATTTTAGCTTCATATCATGAGTTCTCTTCTTTTATAATTATCCAGATAACTTTACAACAAAATTTTGATTATTAATACGAACTCTTAATAAGGAAAGGTGTAAAAAATTAGGTTTCTTATTAAAGTTTAGAGTTGCCCTAATACATTAGGGCTTGTTAAATTCACTATTAAAATTTTCACATTACACGGAATTTTTATTGCAAATTTCTTAAAAAAGTTTGCAAGAAAAGATTTTTTTCTACTATTTTTTTCTAAGAATGTTAATTGGCAGGTAATTCCTTCGTAGGTAATTATTTTCTACAAAATTATAAAATCTATAAGTATTCTCTACAAAATTTGTTATGAAAAGTGTTTTATACAAAATATTTTGCAAAATAATTGGCAGCAATTTCCTACAAAATTTTTTTATAAAAAAATTTCTAAGTATTTCCTACAAAAACAAAATTAAAACAAAATTGGTAGGAAATATGAGTTTTTTTAGTAGTGATAAGATATGAATGCTAAAGTAGGGATTAAAAGAATATTGCATGGTATTTTTGCTTTGAATTGGATCATGAAACCCAATCCCAGTGAAGCTTTTATATGATATTTTTCTCGCTCAAGTTCTTTGTTTTCATTGTGCCAATTCATTTTAATCTTTACAATTTAATTCTGAATTTATTTTTTTTTATCTCAACAAAAAATGTTCTATTATTCTCACCCTTTATTAGCAACTAACCAATTAATTTAAACCATATTAGTCCTTGTGGGATACAATCTTTGGACTTATCCACTGTATTACTTATGTGTTTTGGTACACTTGCCAACACGTAACAAGTTTTTTCGAACACATAACAATGTCATTTCCCGGTTGTCTGTGTAAGACCCAACAAAAATAAAGAAATGATTAAGAATTAAAGAATGGAAATTGGAGTGAGAAAGTAAGTATATGAAATTGATGACTCATGAAATGAACAAGAAGTGAAGACTAGCACAATTGGTTGGAGCCTTGTCATGGGATGGTGGTTAAGGGTTTGATGGAATTAGGTTAATAGACGGCTGAAAAAGGTGAGGGTGAAAGAGGCATATGTTTGGGAATTTTTTAGGGCATAGAGCTTCATAAGAAGACAGCGAGAGCATGAAGGGGTCGTTAGGATTTTCCTTAACATTGGTGTTCCAAGTAAAGGGGACTAACCTTGGTTGTTCTTGTGTTTGTAAATGGTTGTTCCACGCTTCTGTTGATAACTCTATGTTTGTGCTCAATGTTGTGCATAAATCCTTCTTCATAATGGTGGTGTTGGTGGTTTGATATGTGCCTTTCACAAATGCGAAAGCAATTTTCGTTTTTCTACTGCTATCATTGTAGTATCATATGATGTTTCATATGGGTTGTGACAAATGACGTTTTCTTTGATGGGGTTTGAGGTTGGGTTAATCATGTATGAGTTTGGTGGCATGACAATGGTTGTTATTTTGTGAAAGCATGATGTATATGAATGTTCTTGTGAATGCATTGTTTCCTCAAGCTTTAATTGAATCAGTTTTCAGTCTTTAGGTTTGTAAATTGTGTCATATGCAATGTAAAATGCTATTTACTCAAAACTTAAAAACAAAAATGTTTGAGTATTCAAATTAAAGCTACAGAAGTCTAGTTTCCAGCCCAAAAAGAATCAGGTCATTTGGATATTCGTGGACAACATAATAAATAAAACAATCAGTTGACACCAGAGTAGTAAGTTGTTGTGGACACCGAAATCTTTCTGGTTTTGGAATTTGAAAGGTAAACAACCTAAAGCTCCAAAAATAATGTACTAGTTGTCAAATTAAATATACGAAAGTCTAGTTTTCAATCCAAAAAGAATTAGCTCAATTGAACATCTGTAGAAAGCATTATGAGTAAAATTGTAACATATGTTTGTGTGTGATAATGACATTGTTGTTCAAATCTGTTTGAAATATTTCAAATTAAACTTCAACTTCTACATAATTTCAAAAATTATGTTCTAGTAATCGAATTAAAGATAATTGAGTTTAGAATCTTAGAAAAAAAAAGAATCAAATCATTTGGATAGTTTTGATAAAATTTATAAGCAAAATAGTAAGAAAAGTTCATGGATGCCAGAAGGCAATTTAAACTAGCTTTCCTTCTATGACATTTGTTGTGACTTTCATTCTATGACATTTCTTGTAACTTTCATTTACTTGTAAAAATAAGTTTTAATTGCATGAATTCATGATATTGTGGATTTTGTGTATTTTGTTTGGAATATATGAGTTTGAGTTAGTACATGTAGGGTTTCGGATGAAAATAAAATGGTGTTGTTGTTTCAAAAATAAAATGATGTTCCTGGTTAAAGGATAATTCTTGATATTGCTCTTTAAATTCATTTTTGATGTTGTTGTTTAAATTTAATATTGATGTTGCTGTTTAAATTCATTTTTTTTTCTGTTGTTGTTTAAATATAATTCTTGTTGTTGCTGTTTAAATTCAATTTTACTATTGCTATTTTCAAATTAAATTGTTGGTACTATTTTTAAATTAAATTGTTGATGTTATTTTTAAAAATGTTGCTGCTGTTTTGAAATTAAATTGCTGTTGTTGTTTTTAAAATAAATTGTTGTTGTTGTTTTTAAATTAAATTATTATTGTTGTTTTTAAATTAAATTGTTGCTACTGTTTTTGAATTAAAATGTTGCTGCTATTTTGAAATTAATTTGGTACTCCTACTTTTGAATTAAAATGTTGTTATTGTTTTCAATTAAATTATTATTGCTCTTTTTCAATTAAAATGTTGTGGCTGTTTTAAATTAAATTGTTGTTGCTCTTTTTCAATTAAAATGTTGTTATTGTTTACAAAATGAAAGGTTGTGTTGTTTACCAAATAGAATGTTGTTGTTGTTATTGTATGATAAAATCATATGATATGTTGACGATGTATGGTCAATTCTCTGTTGTTGTTAGGCTTACCTGTTATACCTAGGAAACCATGGATGACTCTTTCGCTTGTGCGAGACAGTTGAAAACGATTCTCTTCGTTTGTGTGAGACAATGGAAGAGGATGGGTTTGAGTGCTACACTCTCTCATTTGCGCGAGGCAGTACTGCTCAATGGACATGGGAAAGACGTCTCGCCCTAAGTTTTGGCTCGTTGTTGAGTGTAGTGCTCGGTGTGTGATTATGATTATCATGCTTGAATATCTTCTTGGTTTGATGTGATGTTTAAGATACTTGTTATGCCTTTTTCTGCTCAATGCTTTATAAATATTATTGTTTGTGGTTAGGTCACCCTGTTTGTGTGTTTGTTGTGTATGCGATGATTATATGACATGTGTGTTATACAGGAGCAGGTGATAATACAGGTGTTTCAAGCATGAAGTAGATTGACAAGAGAATGGGATGAATTCAAGGTTTTCTTTTGTTAAGTTTTATTTCAAATAAATGTTAAAGACATTGTAACTTTGATTTCTTTTTGTTAATTGAGTTTTTTTAAAACAATTATTATTTGACATACACGTTTAAATTTAAAAATAAACTTTTGTTCATGTACATTATCATCAACAATCGTTTTCTGCTAAACGTGTATGATTTATATCATTCCGTGACATCCTAAATTGCGGTGTTACAGTCTGGGCCGAGATATGATCACATACAACATTATATATTTTTTTCTTCATGCACAACGAAGGAGGAAGATTGTAAATCATCAACAAAATCGACCACAAACTCTACTTGCTAGTTAAGTTTCTATAAGCATTCATAAGATTTGTAGCAAGTCCAAGTCTTAAATTTCTTGACTCTACACCAAATTCTGGAAATATTTCATCAATTTTCTTCCATTGTGGAAAATCTGTTGTGTGTCGAAGAAGATTGTTACACTTTCTTTCACCTGCATGCTAGGTCAGGTTCTTTGCATCTTCTTTAAAAGCAAACAATCATTTCAACCTAAGATTTATGGGAAGGTACCATAAAACTTTAAAGGAGGGAACTTTTATTTCTTGATCAACACTATTCTCATCAACTTTCTTTTTAAATCGAGACAACCAACATGTTAAACACACCTTTAATGCAGAAAACTCATTTCTGTATAATACACAATTATTTGGGCATGCATGTATCTTTTTGTACTCTAAACCCATTGGACATAGAATTTTTTGACTCGTAGTTACGATTAGGTAACGTTATTTTTTTTCTAGAAGCATCTCCCTCAACAATTTTAACAATTCTGTGAAACTTTTATCGGTCCATCCATTTCTTGCTTTCAAACTGGACAATTTCAAAATTGCAGACCATCGTGTAAAAGTCATCATGGGTTTAATTGCTCCTCTGAATCAGACTTCAAAGAATCATACACATGAGCTCTTCTAATATTTTCTTCGCCAACATCACGTACTGTATCCTTTAAATCACCATTCATCCATTCTTCAACATATTCTGTTGTTCGTGATGTAGTGATTGTGGAGCAAAGTCGATCACATGCATATGGATTTCTTGAGCCCTAAGCCATTTAAAAATCTAGGAACACAAAGGTTAATATGCAACAAACGTGTTTGCTTGGCTCCATACATTGAAGGGTTAGTCTTAGGAAATATAATTTTCTTTTTTCAAAGTTATGGTAATTATTCAACTAATCATTTGCCCTTCATTGTAGGTCTCATTGGCAATTAATAGTGATCATTCCTGAAGATTATGTAGTTGCCTAGTTTGGTTCTCTTCATAAGAAACCCAACAGTGAACTGAAGAACTTACTACAAGGGTAATGAAAAACTATCATATCATCTAACAAGTACATAGCCATTTTGACTAATTTGTCATCAATTTAACCAGAGTTGTGGGCGGCACAAACATTTTATGTCAAAGGAACAGACAAAAGAAAGTTTAAATTATATATCCTGAGGTGAGATATCATTTAATTCTTAAATTAATTATTTTGTTTACAAGTTATATGATATGGATTTGTCTTTCTTTCATTAGAGGGTAATAAGTAGATTAGTTCATGGGAATGGGGTACTACGTGATGTATTTAATCAAAGCTATCATTTAGGAATTTTTTTTTTATAACTAGACAATAGTAAACACTTATAACTAGTGCATGAATTCTACGATTTTAGGTCCTCCACTACATAATAACATTGTTTGTTTAGGTGTTCGATGATCCATCACCATTATCAAAGGAGATCATTGCCGATATAACACACCAATGGGCAAGTTATCTTTTCCAACATGGAGATTAGGTTTTGATTAGGTGTTGTTTAAATTATGTTTAGACTTAAAAGTTTAAGTTAGACTTTATTTAGACTACAAATTTTAATTTAGAAATCTAATTGTTTATTTTGATTTGGAACTCTTTATTATGTACTTGAATTGAACAATTTGAAATATGTATTTTATTTTGCGAAATTTGATGTATTCAAATTTTCGTTTTGTCATAAAAGAAAAAATAACAACAAATTTAAGTTTCTTATGGTCACAACAGATTTAAACTCGCTCCCATTTTTAATTAAGGTCTATACATAATAATAAACTTACATTTTAAGTTTGTTGGTCAATAACAGGCTTAAACTGTAAGTTTTGTTAACGAACAACAATCGTAAAACTTAGGTATGCTATTCATTGATTGACAAACTTTAAATTTAAGTTTGCCAAATCTAAGTCTATTGTAAAATAGACTTAAAAGGCCCATACTAAGAGACTTAAAAAGCCTGTTTTGTAGTAGTGGTAGTTTATGAGTGGATGACTTAAAAAACCTAAACTCTAAACAACATGTTCCTCCCCTGCTCACGCATGCAACCAATAGACATTTGAAACCAAACAACATTTCAACATTTTTCAGGCAACCGTAGCAGCAAACAAGCAATATAAACATGAAACAAAACTAAAAACAGGCATATACTAAAAAAATGTGAAAACCCTAGCTTCCCTTATGTAGAGTGGAGCTAAACTTAAGGAACTCTTAGAGGAGGAGCACCAGGACCAAGAACAACTTAGGGAGATAAAAGCATACGCACAAAAAAACGAGACTAAGAGCACAACAGAGATTTACAAGGAACTAGAGTTACCTAATAGAAAGAAAATGAGCTTAGCTAGCTCGGAGAAGAATGTTGTTCAAGTCCTAACAGAGCTTTTATTTCAGAAAAGAGCAAGAGTGAGAACTGTGTTTGGTTGAGCAAAGGAACTAAACGTGAAACTAAACTGGAGATTGAATGTAAGGAGACAAGTGATTGGATTGGGCCCTTACTCGCTAGGCCCAATTAACTTAAGACTTAAAAAATGGGCCTTACAACTTTATTCTACAACTTTATTAATTAACATTTTAATAAAAAATAAAGTTATATAAATAGATATATATTTTATTTAAAAAAGAGTTGTATAATACATTTAATAATTTTTAAAACGTATTAAAAATATGTTTTTCAATTTTTAATGTATACCAAGAAAAGTCTGTAAAACGTATCCTTTCTCAATTTAGGCACCGATTTTTTGTCTTGATGGATAGAAACAAAGAGGTAATCCAAACCAATGGCTTTAGAGCGAAAGGATAAAATTGTCTATAGTGATCCTACAAATATGAACGTGGGAAAAACCAAATAGTGGTTATTTTATTTAGCCATGCATTAGTTTATTACACCCAAATCATATAGATTATACAAGGATAAAGTGCGCGATTGTTCATGCATCAGCAGATGTTGGTAGAACGTTAAACATGTGAAACTCTTTTGTCGATTGGAATGAATAAAATATCGTAAAACTTTTAAACATGTGAAAAAGATGAAATAAAATATATGTTTCGATTTGCTGTACAGTAAGTTTCTTAAAAGTTTAAGGCTTATCTCTTCTTTGTTTTGTTCAATAAGCCAACATGGGATATTCCATTTATAGAGCTAGCCGATGGTGATAAGGTCAATGGACAGAAATAATTATATTGGACTTAGTTGGCATGCTCGTGGCTCGACGGTTATGTTATTGGTTTTTTTTTGTAGTTATATTGGACTTAGTTGGTGACATGTAGAATACTCAATATAATAAATAATATAGTCTTTATAAATATTTTTAGTTTGCCCAAACGTGCTAAATGTTAATATTATTGTTGAAAATATTCAATGGGCTATCAGGAAGGGTGAAAAATTAACTTTCGAAATTGATATTCTAATTTCTATATTTCCTAATTGAAGGATTCCTTTTGTAAGGACCTAGGAAAGATGCTATGTGTAAAAATTCTTAGAAAAAGAAGTAGGGTTTGTTTAAACTAAGCGGGAGTGAATTTTTTTTTTAAAACATTTTTCTAAAACATAGTTTCAAAAACTTCTGTCAAAACTCAAAAACTCAAAAATGCACTTTCTCCTTAATTTAAATGATACATGTAAGGCCCATTTGCTGTCTAGTTTTAAAGGGCTACCCCAAAGTTAGTTGGGCTTAGAGCTGGTCCAAAAGGAAACCAGATCCTAAGCCTGTCCTAACCCTAACTCTCTTACTCACTTTCAGAAATCTGTCCCCTTTGTTCTAAGAGTTGCAGTCGTTGCTCTACTAGGGTTTGCTTTCTCGCCTCGGACAAGTTCGCTCAAAGCTCGTTTCTACTCAACGTAAGTTACCCATCAACTCATATCCTCCCTTCCTTAGTGTAATCTCGTGTCTTTCTCAGTTAAGGTTTCGTAGTGGGCCCAATCTTAAGTTTTGTTCCACTGTTTTCAAGTTCTAAGCCTCTTCCTAGAGCTGTTGTGCTCTGTGGTTGGTGTTAAAGTACTGTACTAGCTTATTCTAGGTAAAGGAAGCTAGAACCCTCTTGTTTGGTGCGATTGTTGTTAGTCATGCTTTTGTTTCATGATTATTGAGCTTGTATGCTACTGTGGATGCATGGGACGATTGGCATTATTGTTTGGGTATGAAAATATATATATGTGGCAGGGAGAAACAGTAGCGAGGTCTGATACTCTCACCCAAGCTAACTTGTCTCGCCTAGGCGAGACTTGCAGAAACAGGCCAGGGCTACACTCGAGCTCTCGCTCAGGCGAAAAGCTCTTGTTTTGAGTGAGGCACTATCTCGCTCATACGAAAGATGCTCGCCTAAGCGAGAACGCGTGAAAGCCTTGGTATGTTGCTCCTGTTTTAGCCTAGGTGAGGAACCTCACCTTTAGGCGAGGTGTTGTCTCGCTCAGGCGAGGAGGGTTCGCCTAAGCGAGCATGCGAAAGTCTCCCAGCGCCCTTGTCGCGATCTCGCCTAAGCGAGAGTCTACTGCCTAAGCGAGAGTGTAACATCCTAGCCGAAAATTACTTATTAAAATAATAAAAAAAAAATTGATAAACAACCTCATTTATTATTCATCAATTTCCCACACCGCGGGAATTATTTAAAACCTTAAATTCAACTCGCCAAAACATATAAAATAATTTGCGGCAATACAATATTACAAATAAAATTGTCTATAAAACTATTACAATAAAACCATAGTCCAACAAAATAAACTAGTGATAAAACCATCAATCTGCACACCTGCATCAACATATGCTCCCATGTAACAAGTTACAAGATCATCGCCACACACACACAAATAGGGTTAGCTCATTTAAATAAAACCAAACAAATATAATATTAAATACAACATCTAAACATTAAAACTCGGGTTAGTATTCTTCTCCCCTTTTCCTTACTTCTCCATTTCCATCACTTGCATTAGACGTATATCATTTCTATACCCTTTAGGTGAGATCAATGATTGATCTTTGTTGCATGAGTGTCAACTCGCCCCTCCGACTACAGGCCACCACCTGATAGTCCACACGTGGGAATAACTTTGCCACAACATCTCACCGTGACTCCAAGTGGAGTTCCCCAAAACAAACCTATGTTTGTAGTTGTTCCCAGACTACCAAAACTCTATCAGCATGCACTGAAGAGGGAAATCATCTGAAACCTCGTCGTACGAGCCACAACCCGCACATTCCACTGGACTTCCTAAACCACCAGGTTACAACCTAAAGTGGTCACGTGTTACCCCAATACCAGAGACACTCGTAACTGGGCCCCCAGCCAAAGCATTGTATCATGAACATCTTTTAAAGCGGTGTAGAAAACTTCCTCGCACACCATCACTGTACCAAAACCGCCTGCGCACATCTGATGCTGCTCGGCAGAATCTAGCTCCAGACCGCCTGACGGGCATCACACACCATCAGGCACCAAGCGCCAACAGAATCCGCACTGCACCATCATCGCCTGGCGGACACCTCCCTACCACTAGGCGCCTCGCGTTGACAGTGGCCACTGCCACTGTTTTTGGACTCTACCGCCTGGCAACTCGCCCCACGCCCCCAGATGCCATACCAGTAGCGCAATGCTACTGGTTTTTGGCATTTTTCTCAGGTTTTAAGAGACCCCAAACATACCATGCATCATTCTCATACCAATCATAGTATTTTCAGACATAATACTATAACCAAACTCAACATATACCAATAACTCATGCCCAATTCACATATATACAATTAAATCATACCAATTCGATTATCATCATGCACATTTACTCTTCATCAATTTCTACTCTAAACCTGCCACATACACTCAATGTACTCCAAGTATTATAATCTTTTAGTCTAAAATTCATATAAATCATGTCACCACCGTTTGGACATTATTGCTCAAGAAATCCATTCAATCATACTCCAGGCACAATCACACTACCAAGTATTCACAATTTTAAACCCATTTTTCCTTAACAATATAATTTTCTACTACCCAATCATCATCTTATACATGAGTATTCCTTAATCATGTAACCTAACCATACATATCACATAATTACAGTTTTCTAATATTTGAGGTTCATATCAACATGCAAATTATTTTCTTACACATATATTTTGATTATACCTTCTAATTCATTTTATATTATATCCTACACACACACACCACCATTGACCACACACACAGTATTCACACTCTAGCTGAACTGGGGCATTGCCTAGCAGCAGCTACTGGTCGCCAGGCGGCTCACAAACTTCTGGATTCAATCCAGATTCTTCCTGCAGCGATGCGAGCCCTAACTTCCTCAATTACCACTCTTCTACATGTTTTGACACATTACCATTAGCAAACAAGTTGTTCAATTCAATATTAACTTCCATTTCATTGTTGATATTCCACAGAGTACCAATCAACCCATATGATACATATTATCTCATATCTCATTCCAGCGTAACCTCTCATACCCAATCAAACAAGGATTCGTGCAATTTTCGCAACTACTCAATACAACCAATAATTCATCAAGCCAATGATTCACGCACAATAGAATTTAAGTCCCAGCATCATCACACCACGAAAACATTAACAAACAGAGAAAACTAGGCAACCCAGTTCGTGCCACTTGGCGATTCTCCTTCAGCCGCCTGGCGGTTCATCAAGAAACCTAGAAACCTGGTGCAAAACGCATATGCCGCCTGGCGGTAGTTCTTACGCCGCCAGGCGGTTTCTGGAAAAATCCAGAAACGCCAACAGACCAGAATTCACATGCTTTACATTTCAAACATGACTCAGAACACATCATTATACAATAGCAAAAATTAAAAACAAGTAATAGGAACTCCCCTAACCTGGGTATTCCTTGTTCAATTGCTCTTTCAATGTCCCTTTACGATTCCAATTTGATTCCAAGCCTTCGTCCACTACTAATCAGACTCACCCACTCTCTTTAGACTAAATTTTTCTGCCCAGAAACCTCCCTTACACTAACCACACGAACTTCTCCTTCTCACCCTCTCTTTTCACTCTCTTGGCCAATTACTCAAGCCCTTAATGATGGGTTAAAGTTCAAAAACGAGATTAGCATTAAAATTTGGCTTTAATTGGTTTTCAATGCTCATTAGGAGTTATTTTTACAACCCACCCTTGCCTCCTAGGTTTTCCTACGTCTCTTCACTTCCTTGCCAAAACTATAAAGTTTAGTAAAACAAAAATTATTTTGTCTAAGCCAAGGTTTAAACCTACCACCACACAATTGCAAAGTCAATACCAAACCATCATGCCAATTCATATTTCATGCTAACTAATATAATTTAATTACCATATCATTCCACAACATGATCAAATATATAAACAAATATAAAATCACATAAATAACACCTACATGGCATACATAGGACTCAAACCCAAGTCCTCTCACACAATCAAAGTACTCTCAACCATTTGATCTAGTACTTTTTCATGTCATGAAGGCTTACATTTAATGTCATAAAGGCTTCTCCTATCTGAATTTATTAAATGATTATTTATTTAATTATTTAAATTTAGTGGGTCTTACAAAGGGCACTCCTCTCGCCTGAGCGAGGGCTCTTGGCTTTAGCGAGATCTGCTGCAGGTTACGCTGTTTTTCTTCACTTGGTTGATTGGATTGTTTGATTTATGATATACTCTATATAATGCATGAGGCATGTGAAATGAAATGCATGGTATAATTTGTGGTTATAAATTGGATTTGTGTGATTGTGTGATCTTAGCATGTGAAACAAATAAGATGGTTGGTAATCAAAGAGGCATGGTATTGGTATGAGATGAAGCCCTATGCTCATGGATTGGGAATAACGAGTAGTATGGTTTCAACATGTGATATGAATGAGGATTGGTTACAGAGATTGGTATGAAATTATATGCATGATGAGTATTCCCTCATTTGTTTGATTATGATTGGTCTGTGGTTAGTGCGTAATTCCTTGGAATCTCTAGGTGAGATTTCAGGGTCGTGCTTCAGTGGTCGGGACGTAATTCCATGACCCCTGTTAGTGGGGATTCATGGTGGTGCCCCATCTATATAATTTGGTAAGGATTCAAGGTAAGGTTGCATCCTGACGCTCTAAGGAGTTAGTTAGTCTCACTTAGAGCGGACTGACTCTTGTGGTGAGAGTAGCAAGGGGCCTGAAACTCATTAAGGGCTAACCTTGTGTGTGGGGGATTGAGATATTGTAACACTTGTAACACTTAGCTCGGGGTTGAGCAGAGATATCCACTACAAGTTCAAGCATCCGCTGAATCCGATTAAATTATACAGATTCAGATGAGTCGAGTGGAGTCTTAGTGTATTGATTTGAAAGTCATAACATGCTTGGATGATGTGTGTATATTTGACTGTGGAAGTATATTTGATTGCATGATAAAATTACTTTTGGCTCTAGCTTACCCTTCTATTTGTTTGTTGTGTGTTCCATCTGTGTGGTTCTCTCTTTTGCGATGATCATCAACTTGTTGATGTGAGTAGATGCGAGGAACACCCGGGGTCAATAGGAAGGTGGTGGTTCCGCTGCTTAGCCTTTGGATTGGCTCCTGTTTTTGGACTCTTTATTTTAGGGCTATAGCCCATGTATTAGTATGTCTTTTAAATTCTTATTATATTACTATTGAATATTGTAATTGGTTTAGTTTTGGAATCGTGGTGTGCCTTGGATAATTGTAAGGGGTTATGTTTAAACTCTAGGACTGTACTGCTATATTATTTTAGTGTGACGCTTCTTTTAATTATGTTTATTAATTAAATGGGGTGTTACAACACAAGAATAATAAAAGTAATAAAAGATGATATAGAGAGAAGCAAAACACATAAAAAATTATAATGGATAATCAAACATTGAGTATTACTTTTTTCAACCTTACAAAAACTAGTTCCATTAATTATCAAATGAGAGTTTGCACAGTGCACACAAAACTTATAAGACTCTTTAGAGATATCAACCTTAATCTTATACTAAATATCAAAGATTTCTACCCTCACCATCTTGTCTCCCTTCAAGAAGATCTTGGTCTCTATCCGTTATTTGACTATCCGCAAAAATCATAACTTTATCAACTTTATTACAACAGCTCACAAAACACAAAAACAAAGCTGAAAACAATCCATAAATGATAGATGGAAAGAAATTAACACAATAGAACACTTTGAATACTTGATTCACAACACTTGTTAATTTTGAAATCTTTAGAGTCCTATAAAAGGTGTGTTGATCTCAGAAAACAACATAATGACACCACTTTTGGTTGCTTATAAAAGTTGTTAATTAAGCAAAGATAATTGTTTTCCGAGATCTCGAATCCCAATTTGAAAAACAAAAAGCTAAAGTTGATTATATCAGATGATAATCGATTAGTCTAATTGATTAAAAATTAGTTACAACGTCTCTAAAAATTAATCAATTATAGTATGTTCGAAGCTAAGGGTCACCTGACCTTCAGGGAGAAATTCGGTATTGATTGGGGATGAAATGATAATTGGAAGCCCTATATCGCCCTTGAAGGGAGATTGCACAACAGAGAGAGGGATAGTTTCGTTATCCGTTTGGAGTGCTCGAATTCCACCGCCGGGGGCTCCTAAACCTGATGGCAATATATAGAATCTGCCACCATTTTTAACGATGTTACCATTCCCATCCGTGACAGGTTGAGCAGTGGTTGAAGGAGGGTAGAAGGTTAGGGCAGAAAAAAGGAAAAGAGCAAAAAGCATTGCACTCGCCATTTCTTTGACTGGCTATGAAACAGATTAAGGTTTTTCTCTTCTTTGTTCAATCAGTTGTGTGAATAAGCGAAGCTAGGAGAATCCATTTATAGAGCTACGTCCTGCTGATAAGATCAACTCTTTTGTCGATGGGAATGAATAAAATATCGTAAAATTTTAAACATGTGAGAAAGATGAAATAAAACATGTTTCGATTTGCTGTACAGTAAGTTTCTTGAAACTTTATAATCCATTTATAGATCTAACCGATGGTGATAAGGTGAATGGACAGAAATAATTGAAAACAATCCTAGGGCTTAATCATCCTTTGCATGATGGTGGCTTAAATGCTTTGGACTTAGTTGGTGACATCTAGAATACTAAATATAATAAATAATATTGTCCATTATAAATATTTTTAGTTTGGCCAAACGTGCTAAATGTTATGATTTAATTCTTGAAATCATTCAATGGACCATCAGGAATGGTGAATAAATTAACTTTCGAGATTGAAATTCTAATTTCTATTATATTTCCTAGGTTAAGGATTCCTTTTGTAAGGACCTAGGAAAAATACTATGTGTAGAAATTCTTAGAAAAAACGTAAGGTTTGTTTAAACTAAGCGGAGTGATTTTTTTTTTAGAACATTTTCTCTAAGTTTCAAAAACTTCAAGTGAGAGTTTGCACAATGCACAACACTTAAAAACACTCTTTAGAGGATATCAATCTTAATCTTACATTAAATATCAAAGATTTCTATACTCTCACCACTCGTGACTCCCTTCAAGAGATCTTGATCTTTATCCAGTGTTTGATTATCCACGATAATGCATAACTTTATCAACTCTATTAACATCTCACAAAATACAAAAACAAAGCTGAAAACAACCCATAAATTATAGATGGAAAGAAATCACCACAACAAAAAGCACTTTGAAAACATGATTCACAATATTTGTTAATTTTGAAATCTATAGAACCCTAGAAAAGGTGTATTGATCTCAGAAAACAATTGAATACAATTCTTTTCGGTGATTGTAAAACTTTTTAAGCAAAGACACCTGTTTTCTTTTTATAGATCTCAAAACCCAATTTTAAAAAAAGTTAAAGCATTTAAACGATTATATTAGATAATAATTGATTAAAAATCAGTTACAACATCTCTAAAATTTAATCAATTATGTATATCTATAATCTCGAACCAGTTTTACACTGGAGTTTTAATTGAATTCAATTTCCATTTTCTTTCATTACTTTTACAGCTTTAGTTTAAAGTTTCTACAATTCATAGTTTCATATAATGTCTTCATAGCCATTTTTCAGTTTTGGTCTAGAATGGTTCTTATGCTTGAGCAATTTTGATCTTTACATTTTACCTAGACTTAGTCTTTGGATTCAAAATTAAGGAATTACGGTTTGTATAAAAAAGGATGAAAAAAAAAGAATGATCAAAATAAGATTATAAGGCTAACTATACAAACTAAAACTTAAAAGTCATCATTTCAGATTGTGTTTGGATGAAGTATTTCAACAATGCTGAGAAATTGAAATTTATTGTATTTGAATTGCTTGCGATTAAATCCCCTTCATTTTCTAAATAACTTGTTTGGATAAAGAAATTAAAATACCTTACATTTTAATTTCTTGTTTGGATAAAATAATTGAATTTCTTATGAGATAAAATTTCATGTTATCAATATTTATTTTAGGCTTAATTATGTTTTGAGTTTATGATAAATTTGGAAACGGGTCGGTTAGGCTTGTCGGGTCAATGAGTCGGTCGGGTCGTTGGGCCTGCCCAACACATTTGGGTCGTCAGGCCCACTTGACACCTCTAGGACGTTTGGCTTGCCAAACCCGTGTGGGTCGTTGGGCTCGCCCGTCTTGCTTGGGCCATCGAACCCGCTGACCCGTCTTGGTTGTGGGTTGTCGGGCTTAACCAACCTGTTTGAGTTGTCAAGCCCGCCCGACCCTTATGTGTCATCAAGTCACCCTGTACCGTTTGGGTCATTAGACCCGCTGACCGTCTGGGTCGTCGAACCCGTCTCATTTGTCTCGGTCGTCAGGCCTGTCTCATCTGTCTGGGTCTTCGAGCCCGCCTAATCTATTTGGGTCATCGGGCTTGCTCGACCCATTTGTGTCGCCAAGTTGGTCCAATCCGTCTGGATCATCTGGCCAACCCAACCTATCATGGTTGTCGGGTTTGTCAGGTCTGTTTGGAATTGAATCAAGAGTGTGAGGTTGAGTGAGAAGAATTTCAAATTTCACCTTTTTTGAGGGTATTTGAATTTCTTCTAATTTAGCTAATTGAAATATTTCAAAAAAATGCATGCATTTTAAATTCTTTTTAATTTCTCTATCCAAACAAAGTATTTCATTGCAAAGAATTTCAAATTCTCCAAATAAATGAATCACCCTCTTGCCTCATCCAAACACATCATTATGATAACAAGTTCTTTCCCTTAATGTAGTAAGGAATCGACTCGAGATAAAATCTAATGAAATGGTCATGTTAAGTTTTATATTGAAAAATTAAACCTCACTAAAAAATTACAAATGGGAAAATTTAAAATGTAAAATGAAATGTATCATAATGGACCTAGATTTGTACTATGAAAATCCAATTTACAAAAGACTATGCATGAAGGAAAAATGAAAGAATGCCTAAATATGGCGGTTACTTTGCACTCATTATGGACGAACTGGATTGCTTGATAGTGATGAACTCTCCGACTTTCCAGAATTCCTTCCGCTCTAACAAAAATCTATTCTATCTCTATTCTAAGAATGAAGAATAGACCGTAGAATCGGGAAAGAAGAGTTCCGAAGATGAGAAGAAGTAAAACCCGCATTTTAGAGGAACTAAAACCTTTATAGTCTACACATGAGGAGAGAAAAGACCTAACCCTCTGCATCCGCGACTTCAACTTGAATAGATGTGTTATATGTGAATATTGAAAAGTGCATAATAATTCATTAGTGCATTTTACGCTTTCTAACTCGAACTTTATGCCTCGGTCATAATGGAAACGAGGCATATAAAAACGCAATGAGAGTTTTGTAATTTATGCAATATTTTATGCCCCGGTTACAAGTTGACCCGAAGCAGAAACTAGTTTTATGCCTCAGTTCTGAGAGACCCGAGGCCTAAAGCCTCTCCAAAATTTCCCCTTTCCCGCTACTTGAATTTTTAAATTTAAAACAAAAGCTTTATGCACTGGTTGATACTGACCCGAAGCAGTAAGGCCTTATATGCCTCGGTTGTTTGAACCCGAGGCAATACAACCAGTTAAAATGGCCAGCTTTATACCTAACTTCCTTTCTTCAATCCTGTGCAGAAACCCTAAAGCCGTAGGGCCAAATTCCTTTCTTCTTCATCCTTGATTCGGGAATACCTCTGTTTCTCAACCCCATCCACAATAATCTAGCAACTCCCACCACAATCCAAACAACTCTTGTTCAACTCCACCAACTCCTCCAAACCCCCCCACGTACCTCCCCTTCACGAACACCTGTGGCAGCGCCACCGCCTCGCCCACCAGCTCCTTCACCTCTCGAAGAAACTCCTTGTGAAGCGACACGTCGCGCTCGTTGAACACCACGCGGTGCACCCTGTTGCAGTCCTCGAACGTCTTCCTCACGCCCCGCAACGACGTCGTGTACACTACCACCGTCTCGCTCCCCCCTGACGGAGACTTCTCTGGAAACGCGCTTACCAGATCCCGTCGCAGTCGCTCGAACTGAGTGTGGTTGAAGAGAAACTCGCAGATATAAGTGTGGTTGAAGACTAATCTGGACTCGCTACAAGAATCTGGTTTGACAGCCTCTGTTTTGGTGATTTTGTGCAGGTGATTGAGATTGGGTAGTGAGGTTTGTGAGGAAGGGATGCATTCCAGAACCCCATTAATTTCTAATTTTTTTTTTAATTTTTAACGTCTTAGGCCTTGGTTGCATCAGAACCGAGGCAGTAATAGAGAGATATGGCTTCGGGTAACACCCGAAGCCAAAAGTTAACCCTTTTTGGTCTCGGTTTTATATGCCTCGGTTCTAAAACTATTGCAGAATAGCAAAAATAACCGCGACCAAATATCCTTCCTGCACTGGTGATTCTTAAAAACATAACAAATATATGATAGTTATTCTGTGAATCTAAATTAAAAGTATATGTATTAAAAGTTGTGAACATATTAATTATAAACTATTGTCATCATAAAAGTACCACTACAGGAAGACTTTAAATAATGATCAATTTTCGTAATAAAAAATATCTTAAAGATCAATTATTTTGATAGCCAAAACCTTGGTAGCTAATATTAGTGACCAATTTAGAAACCAATTATTTGTTGACATGAGAAGCCAAGGTGGTTTGCTTCTTGAAGATTTGATGAAGATTGAATGAAGCTCTTTTGAACCATCTTGAAGCCATAACCATTGGAATGAAGCCTACATTGATGAAGGAAAGGAGATTTGATGATATCCATAGTGATCAAGGCTGGAATGTGTGCTCTCCATGTAGTTACATCATTAAGAAAGTGTACTTGTAGTTTGTAATTCATGTTGTAGACCTTAAAGCATTAATTAGATGTAGTTTGGTCTTTGTTGTGTTTTT
>Ga0214543_1000866_pt1 | contig 55486 bp, 38 predicted proteins | sample CNSS2metaG_FD_160094 | JGI IMG/M metagenome (GOLD analysis project Ga0214543, IMG submission 160094) | Root nodule microbial communities from cowpea collected in UCLA plant growth center, Los Angeles, California, USA - CNSS2 | ecosystem: Host-associated > Plants > Roots > Nodule | place: USA... | reverse complement strand
ATATATATATATATATATATGTATGTATATATTGTTGGGAATAGTCCAATGTGAGTCAAAAAGTCAAAAGTTTCACATTGGATAAAATAGACAAAGTTAAACACTATATAAGAATAAAGACCCATAACACCATTGCCTTAAGGTTTTGGTGTAAAACTAGCGTCAAATACCATATATATGTGTAAGAATAATGTTATAACTATATAGAACTACAATCTCTCAAATAACTATGCTTATAACCTATATATATGAAAAAAATATATATAACCCATTAGTGGTATTAGAGCCGATTGTTCGGGTCACTGACCGCATAACCATAACAAAGGGGTCACCAGACACCTGAAGGGAAATACATACCATATGAAAAATAAAAAGGAGAAAAAGGGACTCACCCTTGAGGGGAGATTGTTGGAAATAGTCCAAGTGTGAGTTAAAAAGTCAAAAGTCTCACATTGGATAGAATAGACAAAGTTAAACACTATATAAGAATAAAGATCCATAACACCATTGCGTTAAGGTTTTGGTGTAAAATTGGTGTCAAATACATTATATGTGTAAGACTAATGTCCTATATATATAGAATCACAATCTCGCAATGACTATAACCAGAAAACATATATGAAAAAAACATATGAAAAAATATAACCCACCCTATATATATATATATTGTTTAATATGAAACTTCCCACCCAATATAAATTCTTAACTAATAGAAATGTATGCTTTTTTTTTTAGAAAAGGTTAAATTAAAGTTTTGAACTTTATAGCCTATTTCTATTCAATTTATTTCAAGAAAATGAGCTAAATTTGCACTCGGTGATGGCATTAGACTATCAAGTAATAAATGGACAAAATTTCTAAATTTCCTATCTTGGCATGGAAGCTGAATTCTCAAATTTTCCCACCAATCATGCAAGAATTAAAAATCATGCAGGTAAGGTATTTCTATCTGTAGAATTGAAGTTAGAATTTAAATGTATATACTACAGTCATAATAGGTTCTAGTGTTGTGGATGCAACATTGGCTAGAATTATTCAAGGAACAAAGGTGCTTACACTAGGAGGGTCTGATGCATTATTTAAACAATCATTTAGAGTTTTCCTAGGACAGAAGCTTATAAAGTTCTTTGCTTGCTACTTATCAACATTCACTGGATCTGTGATTGGGACTCTTTATATATCAAATTTAAGATTAGCCTTTTCTAGCGACTATCCACTATATCATTATCCATTCTCCTCACAATAGTTTTGAAGGTGGTGATATAGAGTTTTTAATAGTATGTTACGAGTCTTATTTAATTTTCTAAGTTGATGTTCTTCGAGAGCTCCTTGTATTGTGTTAGTTGATTATTAGGGTTATTATTATTGACTTCTGATGTATAAGAAAATTTAGTATTGCACGGAGAGAGAAGAGAAGTAAGTAAATGAACTATAAGAGATGTATACTTTATGCTTTGAATTTATGAATGGCTAACATTGTAGATTTTGTTTATTTTTGAATCTTTTTATGAATGTTATAGGAAAATTAAAAATACAAAAAACTGGAACATATATAAGGTGGGTTTAAAACTCAATGAAAAAATATTAAAAGCTAGTTCATGTGGTTCTAGCAATATTGGGGCTTTTAAACCCAAGCCATTACCAGGGGTTTTGAGAACCCCAACCATTACCAGGGGTTTTTTGAACCCTAGCCATTACCAGGGGTTTTATAAACTCCAACATTACCAGGGCTTTTAGGGTTTGCTAAATACCAGGGGTTGCTAAAAACCCCATTAATCTCTTAGCTGTGATAGTTTTCCTAAGGAAAGAGGGAACCCCGAGTAAAGCAATTAGTGGGGGTTAAAACCTCCAGAAACGGAAAAAATAACCTCCGTTAGAAACAATTATTTTTGTATTGACATGGTCCTTTTATAGGCCTTTGGACATAACCTTTCAACTAAATTCATTAAATATAACCACTACCTAACCCACAACTAATGAACTCTATTGCATGCTTAATCAATGCTAGACCCACTCTCAACCTTTTGCATTCTCCTAGACAATTAATATAACAACTTCCAACTATCCACATTTAAGTTTACCTAAAAAATCCCTCAGTAAACTTAAATGTTCTTCTTGTCCTTCATTTTGAGTATCATCTTGTTGTTCTTGAATAGAGAGGATAGTAGCAACTTTGTAAACATATCTGCAGCTTGTGCTCGACTTTCGACATGCTCGAACTCCACATTTTCCTCTTTCACTTGTTCTTGGATGAAGTGAAAATGAACATCAATGTGCTTGTTTCTCTCATGATTGACTGGGTTCTTTGCCAATTCAATGGCTGATTTGTTATCAACTCGGATCATAATCCCCTTTTATTGCTTCAATTCCAGTTTGCTTAGAAGGTTTCTAAGCCAAACTGCATGGTAGACATTGTAACATCCCGTCAGGATATTACGGATTTAATTAAATAAAATAGATAAAACAATAATTACATCGCAATTAATAATACTTCATTTCCCATAAAGCGCAGGAAATTTAAAACTTTATTACTTCAAAATAAAATTCCAAAATCCATATTCTATATAACTGAAAATGATATAAAAACCTCTCATAAGAGTTTACAATTTATTTCCAAACATAAAATATATCTATAGCTCTCATGCTATCCCCGCTCCATAGCTAAGTCTCACTAGGACCACCTGCATCAACATCATTTGCTCACGTGTACCGCATACACGATCATCGCCAATCACAAGGAGATAAGGTCAGCTTAAAAAATAAAGCATATAAAATTGCATACACATATATAACACATTTATATATAGGAAACACATCCATCTTAAATGAATTCCATCCCTTTTAATTCCTACCACCTGGCCAGAACCAGGTTATTCGTGTTCTACATCTTCTAGTGATTACTTCGAGGTGACTTGCTGCCATACCTATCAACCACAACCGATAGAGCACGTGCGGGAAACCATGTTACGGATCATACACCGTAATGCCAGGTGGAGTTCCCAAATACGAACATAGTTTGCAACGTCCTAAGACTACCAAACTCGTCAATCAACTACTGAGGAGGCCAATCTATCTGGACCCATCCGTACTGGCCACAACCAGCACACTCACACCAGCAACACTCGCCAACCCGAGCCACAACTCAAGGGATACGTTCCGAGCCACAACTCAAGGGACATCAGCAATCCCACCTTTGAAGCCTCACCATAAGCCTTGTAGATCACGCCCATAGAGTCAAGAACACCAATACTGTTGCAGTAAAATCGCCTAGCGGGGGACACATACCGCCAGGTGCTGCGTGCTTCCAGACCGCCTGAAAGGTGTGATGGGTCGAACCTTTGTTCTCATTAAATAATTAAATTTTGGGAATTTAATATTATTATTATTTTTTTTCGCTTAAAAAGTGTATTTAGTTGCATAGTATATTATTGGACCTCCTTGAGCATTATAATTCAATTGTAATTTAATTTAGGTCCTTAAAAGTGTAAATAGTGAATCTTTTAATTCATAATTTAAGTCCCAAAATCATAATTTGGAGAGGAGTAGTTCAGGTACTAAATACACCCTCAATTCTCATGCTACACCCCCCTTTTTTAATTGGATTATCTATTTCTAAAAAAAACATATTTCTGGAGCTAACTGCACCCCTTGTTTTCAGGTTGACACCCCCTTCTGTAATTGGACTTCAATTTCTGTTCTGCACCCCTCTTTTTTTTACTAAGTTGCACCCCTAATGTCACTTAAACTCTAGTCCACCAGATTTCGCCATGTGACAAGCCTCCACTTACTAAATTAACCAATGATAGTTTGCCACATCATCAATCATCCACTAACTCCAATCACCAATCAATGTTTGCCATGTCATCATCACCTTCCCAACACAAACCCTAACCCTAATTTTCTTCCCTCTCTCCCACAATCTCCATGCCGCAGTCGCAGCTGCCGCCCCTGACACTGGCTATCACTACACCTCCGTCGACCATCCTCCTCCACGTCAGCCACCACCTTCTCGCACAACATTGTCGACACGCAAACCTCAGACAACACCTCTATGCCACCATCTTCTACGTCGCGCTGTCACCCTCCATCACGCTACCACCACCATTGCACACACCTCGAACCTCCTTGGACCATCAACCCCATCCACGTTCACCGTGAACTCGGAAACCACCGTGAATCCTCCATTTTCTTCTTCATTGTGAGAGAAACCGAGAGTTGTGACGCAACGCAGCGCCTCCATCCCTGCACCTACGCGCGAATCACCTTCTTCCTCGCGACGTCAGCCATGGAAACCATTGAACCAGCAACTGCGTCTTCTAGTCGGAATCAGATATGTGTCTTCTTCATCATAGCAACACTCACGGCAGTGAGAAACACGAAACCATCGTGCTTGATACCTTTAATGGTCGCGCCACCGTCGACTTGCAGCAACAAAACCTTCTCGCAACCATCAATTAAACTCACAAACGTGGACCTGTCACCATTTTTCCGCAATAGCCGCGGACCTATCACCTCCATTATTTCCAGAACTTTGATCTGCAGCCATGAGCACCACTATTGCCACTACAATGCATGCCTCGCGTTGTCAGCACCGCAACAGTAGCAAATGCGACGCCGAACGGGTTCTCCATCGAAGAACTAGTGGCCCCAATCGGCATTTGGGAAACGCACGTTGTAATAACCCTCACGGCAGCCAAACCCTAATTGCGGAAGGAGAATTCTGAATTGAGAAAGAGACTACTCAAACACGTGGCAGTCTCTCATTGGACAGTCAACGAGTCAACATTAGTCAACTAGTCAACTCTAGGCAAGGGCGGTCAACGTGGGTCAAACAGACTATTTTACACTAAATTTGGTTGGTTCCTCTACAGGAATCCTAAATGGCCTAAAAAGGAAAGGATCGTCTAGTGGCAGTTCATCGCCAACCAGACTGTTTCTGGAAATTCCCAGAAATAATAAATTAAAAGGAATAAAATATCAATCATGATCATACCAAATTCAGCATACCAATCAGAATTAAATTAATCAATGCATGAAATTACCCTATTTAGCATGCCATTCAAATTTAAAATAAAATTAACGCGTAAAGCTCCCCTAACCTGGTTTCCTTAGCTTAGCTTTGACTCTTGCAAGCTCTCCCTTGATCACCAATGTCCTCCTTTGTTTTTCTCTCAACTCAGTCCTCAAAACCTCACTCAAAACTCACCAAAATTTCAAAAATTCGTGCTCTCTTCTGCAACCACAATGACAGCCCAACCAAAATTCGTGCTCTCTTACCTCAAAATGGCCTTTTAAATGGTCTTAATGTGGGTTTAATGAAAAAAAAAACGAAAATGGCATTAATCCTAAGTTAATTACCATTCAATGTCCTAATTCAATTATGTTTTTCAGCCACCCTTGGCTGCCATGTCCATTAGGGTTTTCCTTTAACCCTTCAAGTTCAAGCCAAAGCCAAAAAATAGCACAAATGAAATTTAATTTGGGTTCCCCAAGGCTCGAACCCACAACCATGCCAAAGTAAAATCAATGCTAAACCATCAAGCCAATTTGTGTTTCTTGCTAACTAATATAATTCAAGTATTATATTATTCCACTACATGATTAACATATATTTAAAACAATAACTAATTAATACACACAAATGTCATACCTAGGACTTGAACCAAAGTCCTGTCACTCAATAAAAGTACTCTCAACCACTTGAGCTAGTACTTTTCTACATCATACAAATTAGAGTTTAATGCATAAAGGCTTTCTCTACCCACATTTATTAATTAATTATTTATTTATTTAATTAAATTCTACGGGTCTTACAGACACTCTAGGATGCTGCAACGTACTCAGCTTCACATGTTGACAGTGTTACAATGGGTTGTTTATTCAAAAGCCATGTGAACGTCGTGCTCCCCATGAAGAATACATATCGTGATATGCTTTTCTGGTCATTGACATATCCACACTATCCATTGTCCGAGTAGTTGACTAGTTGATAATCATTCGTCCTAGTATACAACAGGCCAAGTGACACTATTCCTCTCACGTACCTTAGAATTCTCTTTAGGGCCTTCCAATGAGTATACCTCGGTTCCTCCATATACTGACTTGCTATTCTAACACTCAGCATTAAATCCTATCTGGTATTTGTAAGATACTTAAAACTTCTAATCAGACTTCGATATTTTCTCGCATCAACTCGGTCTCCATATGCATACTTATAAAGTTTTGTGCTCGATTCGATAGGGGTGGAAATTACGTTCCAACTCGTCATCTTAAACTTCTTAAAGACCTCCTCAACATACTTTTCCTGCAACACAAAAATGTTGTCCTTCCCTTAAACGACTTCGAAACCAAGGAAATACTTAATAAAACCTAAGTTGGTCATATTGAACTCCTTCTTCATCACCTCTTTAAATGCTTCAATTAGCTTGGCATTGTTTCCCATGAAGATAAGGTCATTAACATAGAGGGCAATGAACATCACATCTTCTCCTTTCATTTTTATGTACAGAGCATGTTCATAAGGGCACTGCTCATACCTATTCTTCTTGAAGTAGGTGTCTATTCTTTCATTCAATGCTCATGGAGCTTGCTTTAGGCCATAAAGTGTCTTCTTCAATCTCAACAGTTTCTTCTCTTCGCCTCTTCGCATGTATCTCAGTGGTTGTTCAACATATACTTCCTCTCCCAAGACTCCATTTAGAAATGTGGTCTTCACATCGATCTACAAGATTGTCCATCTTAGTTAAGCTGCTAAGGAAATCATCAGCTTGATTGTTTCCATCCTCATCACTGGGGTGAATACTTCATCATAGTTTATTTCTTCCTTTTGTTTGTACCCCTTCACTACGAGACGAGCTTTATATCGCTCAACTTCACCTTCAACATTTGTTTTCTTCTTGTACACCCCACTTTATGTTAATAAGCCGAGCTCCTTTAGGCAGATCAATTAGCTCCCACATGTTTTGGCAATCGATTGATCCAATCTCCTCATTCATCACCTTTGCCACTTCTCCTCCTACACGACCTGTTCAAAACTCATGTCTTCTGAATTTGTTAAGAAATATACAACATGTCTTGCAAGCTTGGCACTCTAGGTTGTAGAGGTTCATCTTCTTTATCAGAAGTCTCATGATCTCTCACAATAGGTGGTGTATATATTTTTGAGCTCCTAGACTCCTTCTTTGAGTTGTTCCACTTCCACTTGCTCCCTTCATTAATTTGAATGTGTCGGCTCATAATCACCTTCTTTGTTATTGGGTTGAACAACCTATATGCCTTGGTTTTTTCATCGTACCCAATAAACACGTACTTCTTGCTTCAATCTTTAAGTTTGGTCCTTTGTTGAGCTGGAACATGACCATAAGCAATGATGTCGAACACTTTGAGGTGAGACACACTCGACTTTCTTCCACTCCAAACTTCTTGTAGTGTCTTCTTGTTTAGCTTAGCATGTGAACATCTATTTTTCACATAGATGGCACATTGCATTGCTTCCACCCAGAACTCTTTAGACACATTCTTGCTTTCCAACATTGTTTGAACCTTGTCAAGTATGGTTCGATTTTTCCTCTCAGGTATTCCGTTTTGTTGGGGTGAGTATGGTGCTATAAAAAATCTCCTTCTAATGTGATCCCAACAAGGCTTATAGCTTGGGCCAACACCTTGGCCCAAATCATGCTCAGGGCCCATTCCATGGCCCACATGCACCTCAATTCCCAAGTCCAATCAAATGCCCAATTAGACATGTCAAGACATAAGATTAGACTTTATTTTTAGGCCCATTGTTTAGGCCATGTTTTAAAAATAAATTGTAAAATTACTAGAACTATTTTTGGGTCATAATTGATCTAGCTTTTGCAATTGGGTTCATTCAAGCCCAATTACAAAAGTCTAGACCAAGTTTGCACCTAGCCTTAGCTATGAGTTCCATATTTAGCATATGTGTTAAATGAGGAAAGTGTGACATGCCACATGACATGTGATCTATTTTTTGTGGATCTTAGATCTAGATCTAGATCTAGACATATGTGCTTCACATGGCCCCCTTGCATTTGCATTTCATTTAGTCTTGCATTTGCTTCAATGTTTTTTTATGTGCGTTTTCCTATGTTTTAAGTGCTCTTTGTTGATATAATTCTTGGCTTAGGTGTGTGCTCTATATTTCCTTGAGTTGCCTTAATTTCAAGTGGATTCTTCCCTTCATTTGGCACTTTGCAATAAGTACTATAAGCTTCATGTTTGAGCACTTCTTTTTCAAATTTTCTCTTCAATTCTAGTGTTATTCTAGGTTATTTTTTCTTGTGTTAGCCTTTCATTCTTACTCTAATTTCTTTCTTGTCATTCCTTCATTACTCTTTCAGTCATGTTACATGTTCATTCACTTTGGTTTAGCACTTCTAATTAGCTTTTCTTGCTTTATTCTTTGCTGCTTTTCAAGTAAATTGGCTCTCAGGTTTGAGATTTGATTTGGTGTTTGGTTTGCTATTCTAGTGGTAGCATCTTAGATGGTGGATGTGAAGTAAACTTTTAGCTTTATGCTTTCATTATGATTTCTTCCTCTTCCTCACCTTTGAGAGTTTTGATCCTACAACCTTTGAGAGTGTGTGTGCTAACCATTTTATTTTTGCATAGTTTTCTTGCTATTTTCTTCTTTGTTTTGCAGTTGTTGGGTGCTGTTTTGGTGATCTTTAAATGTCACAAATAATTGTGTGTGGTGCCTCTAAGTTGCGACAATTGGTGCTATAAGTTTTGGCCATCAACTAAGGCCTTAAACCTTCCATCAAGCTCTTGGACATTAGTGTTTTGGCAGCACCATTCAGCCTTTATTTTGCTTTGTTTCTATTGTAGTTTTGTGCTTTATTTTCTCTTCATCTTTTGGTCACTCATTTGGTACAAATTGAAGTATCTTTGTGTGCAAATTTTTTTGGTAAAATGGCCTAAAAAATTGTGAGTTTCTAAACTTGTTTTTGGCCATTCTTTTGGCATCCATTGTGCTTGCGATATACTTCATTTTAGCACCTACTTTTTGTTCCAAAGTTTGGTATTTTTTTCTCATTGTAATTGTGGCCTACTTAGGTGTCTTGGGGAACCACAAGGTGTTCAATCTCATCTCCTAAATAGAACCTTTCTCACCTATAGTGAAACGTTTTTAATGGTGAGTGTGTTGAAAGTTCTAAGTGCTTTCTCACCTTGCCTTAGGTCGCATAGTTTAGATTCATGTTTTTACGTTGCATAGTGGCTTGATTTATGAGACCAAAGTCTCTAAAATTTTGCCAATTAGGGGTCCATTTTTAGTGTTAAATTTTCTTTGTTTTGTTTGTTTGTTTGTGTGCTTTGTCTCAAGTGATTCTATCTACTTATTACTTGAACATTTGTGTGAACTTTGAGTACTTTTGCAAGTGTAACCTTGGCAAGGACTAGCCTTGGTACTTAAGAAGTCTGTGAGACTCACCTCGCTTACCTGGAGGTACACTTATGCTAGTCCTCTTCTTTCACCCTTTTATCCAAGTTCTTAAGTTCATTCAATTATCATGAGTACATATTCTACATATAGTCATAGGTTTCATAGGCATAGTAGTAATGAGTTGCTTCATACCATTCATAGTGACATTCCATTCTTTAGGGAGGATATAGGACCAATATCATTCAGAGATTGGATGTGGGATACAGAGAAGTTGGTGCAACCTTTGTTTCGTAAATATAGTCAATCTGATATTCTTAGGCATGTTATTTCTAGATTTGTAGGACGTGCATGTGAGTGGTGGCATCAAAGGCAATCTAGAGTGGAGAAGGGAAGATAATCCTGCATTAATATGTTTTATGAGTTGAAAGCATGCATGTGGAAAAAGTTTATTCCCTCTTCATTTAGGATAACTCGAGAGCAACAGTCTAGGATAGAAAACTTCATTGACATAGGTGATGCATTCATTCAAAAACTAAAGAAGTTTTCTCGTCAAGAAAGAGATTTTAAAGATCAACTTGACTTGCTCTTGAGTAAGAAAAGAGAAAAAGAAATTCAAAGATGTGTTGATAATATGATTGCAAGTATAGAAAAATACAAGAGAGCATAACAAAAGCAAAGAGAAATAGCCAAACTTGAGAAGCTTCGAGCTTTGGAAAAGATAAGAGAGCGAGAGGATTATGAGAAAAATATTAAGAAGAAAAGAGATGAAGAATAAAAGGCAAAAGAGCAGAATGTAAGAAAAGCCAAAGAAGAGAATGACAAAAAAGAATTTGAAGAAAGATAAAAATTAAGACATGAGAGAGAGTTTGAACGAAAATCTCAGATGGTAGAGTTTAAGAGAAATTCAGAAGCACAAAGGGAAATCATTGTTAGGGAAGTAGTTTTCCATCCTTCTACACTCCTTTCCATGAAGACCGAATTTCCAAAGGGAGTAATCCTATCTTTAAACTCTTCCTCCTTTTCCATAAATTCATTGGTCTTGTTTCCCTCTCAAACATTTTATAATCCATCTTATTCCATTTTTTACAGTCTTCTACATATTTTGCCACAACACACTTTGACATTAAAATTCTTTTCAAAACTCATTTATGTCAAAGTGTGAGACACTCCTCTTGTGAAATGGGCCACATATCACATTTTCACAAATTTAAAGGCCCATCTTCACACCTTTCATATCAATATCTATTGAATGGTCTCTATGATTTTACTGAAACAATGTTTGATGACTATTGCAAATATATTTTTGATCCTGGTGGAACCCAGCTTCAATTGCTGTGAGCCTTAAAGAATCCTTTTGATCTGAGGTCAAATCCTCTTCCAAAGGGAGGGGATGATGTGATCCCAACCAGGCTTATAGCTTGGGCCAACACCTAGGCCTAAATCATGCTCAAGGCCCATTCCATGGCCCACATGCACCTCAATGCCCAAGTCCAATCAAATAACAAGAGAGTCAAGACATAAGCTTAGACTTTATTTTTGGGGCCATTATTTAGGCCATGGTTTAAAAATAAATTGTAAAATTAATAGAAGTAGTTTTGGGTTATAATTGATCTAGCTTTTGCAATTGGGTTCATTCAAGCCCAATTACAAAAGTCTAGACCAAGTTTGCACCTAGCCTTAGCCATGAGTTCCATATTTAGCATATGTGTTAAATGAGGAAAGTGTGACATGCCACATGGCATGTGATCCATTTTTTGTAGATCTTAGATCTAGGTCTAGATCTAGACACATGTGGTTTTTATTTTAGGAGATGCTCTCTACTATAAATGAGAGACTCGACACTCTTTGTAAGGTTACTCTTGAAATTACTAATAAAATGTTTGTGTTGAGATCACTCCACTCTTCTATTATTTTGAGAGCACCTAATCTAGAGGTTTCCAATATTTCCTCTAGCCACCTTCCACTAGTTTAGTTTCTAGTCTAGTCTCCTTTAACCACTCCAAATTCCATTATTACAAGAGCCTTAAACACTTGTTTCCATTCCTAATTCCGCTGCCTATGGAGTCTCAACCAGCCACCACACCTCGGAGCTCCATCACCTTATTCCTTGCTCTTCACAATACTTCATGAGCTCAGATCAGATGAACTTGCCTCCTTGGTCAAACCTAACAGATTTGATACGCATGTCAGTCTCCTTTTCAACCATTGCTTTGAACCTTTTAAACACTTCGAACACCTCAGATTTATCCTTTAAAAAATACACCCATGTTTTTCTTGAAAAATCGTCTATGAAAGAAATGAAATACCTTGTGATTAAGGGGTAATCGGTCCACAAATGTCTGTGTGAATTAATCTAAGTATTTCCTTTGCCCGATACTCAGGAGTCATCAAAAATAAGGTCCTTGGATGCTTCCCGAGTACGCACTCTTCACAAAATTTCTTTTCAAAATTCACAGTCGAGAGTCCTTGAACCATCTCCTTTTTCACCAGGTCGACCAGCCTAGCAAAATGTAAGTGGCCAAACCAGAAGTGCCACATCATAACTTCATCCTTCACTTCAAGTTTCAAGCACCTCTCTTGGACTATTTTCAAGTCTAGCTTGTACATCCTATTCTTCTTTATCTCTACTCGGGTAATCAATCGATCTGATTTGTCCTTCAAGTATAGTACTCGGTCTTTCATCAGAACCGAGTAGCCTTTCTCCATCAACTGGCCCATGCTCAATATGTTGCTCTTGAGATTGGGTACATAGTACACGTCTCTGATTTCTCCAACTCGGCTATTCTTCTACAGGTACCAGATTGTACCCCAGCCTTATACTACCACTATTGATGCATCTCCAAATGATATGTGTCCGACCTCAACTTTTGTGAGCTCCTTAAAAAGATTCTCGTCCTTGCACATGTGGTTGTTTGCTCCTATATCAAAGTACCAAACTGAGTTGTCTAAACAGCTTGGACTTAGCTCAACACCTGATCTCCTAGACATCATTAAAACTTCTTCTTCCTAGAGTCCTCAGAAAGGAAGTTCGTTTCCTTATTGCTTTCAGATCGGCAATCCTTCACAAAATGTCTAACCTTCCCACAATTGTAATATTTAACTCCTAAGTAGCAGTCTTTGGCAAAATCACCGTACTTCCCACATTTGAAGCAGTCAACTCCTGAGTTGCTTGAGTAACCTCCTCGGCCTCTACCACCATGACCTCTACCTTGTCCTTGGCTATGCTAGTTTTGTTGGCTGACCTGTTCTTGACCTCTTTCACATTCTCCTATACCTTTACCACATCGGCTTTGAGTGTTCTGAGTATAAGGAACCTTCTTCTCCCTAATGGTTGCCTTTGCTTGGATTTCTTGATCAAGGGACTCCTCCTTCTTCTTCCTTATCTGTTGTTCATGCGCTTCAAGCGACCCAACAAGTTCTTCCACCGAGAGCATTGTACACCACGTACAAAGTCGTTTTGTCCTTTGCCCGTGTTATTTTTAACGTAGCAAGTTGGGCTATCATCACTTCTCCAACATCCTGTGGTTCTTGGTGCCCATTTTTGATCACTTCCCACACTTCACGGGAACCAAGGAGAGCCTTCATTTGCAGGATCCAGTTATCATAACTAGCGTCTTTTGATAACTTAGGCAGCAACATGTTGTTAGCTAAGCTGGCCATCTCGATCAAACTCTCTAATTCACTCAAACACTCAGGCTCTCAAGCTTTGATGCCAATTTGTTGACAAACAAGTCTCTCTAGATAAACAATCTCTAAATTCAGATTTATTGTGTTTTACAATGAATCACTATATGGTCCTTTTATAGGCCTTTGGACATGACCCTTCAACTACATTCATTAAATATAACCATTACCTAACGCACAATTAAGGAACTATATTGCATGCTTAATCAATGCTAGATCCACTCTCAACCTTTTCCACTCTCCTAGACAATTAATATAACAACTTCCAACTACCCACATTTAAGTTTACCCAACAGATATTTTTTACGATGTTGTGTCCAAGGAATGAGATGATGGTTAAGGAATCTATTCACGTGAAAGGAGCAACCGACATGAGTGTCCAGGTGAATGAAATATATAATGCATCGAAAAAGGCACATGTTATGGTAACCGCTAGAGAGTGTTGATTCTAGACAAAAAGTTTCAAAACACAAGAATTGTAAAGCTCAAAAGAGAAAATGGGACGGTGATGAAGATTAAAATTATGAGGTTGTAATTTATGCCAAAAGTATAATTTATATGTATAAAACCTTTTTAATGTTTTCAAACTATAATATATAAAACCCTTGAAATACATGGTATTTTTCTCAAGAAGTACTATGACATCCGATCTGGATATTACGAATTTTCAATAAAATAAAATAGAAATAAAATTAATACCTCAATAAATATAACTGTAATTCCTCAAAACGCAGGAACTTAAAAACTTTATTACATTATAAAGTATCTCAAACCTAAATTTATAAACTCAATTATAAAAGCCATGTTCAATAATCCAAAGATTACAAGTTTGTAAATTTCATCAAAATAATAACTCTGTAGAAAATTTACCAGATATGCCCACGCTCCTAAAACATCATTTGCTCCCGTGTACCGTGTACACGATCATCGCCAAACACAAACAGATAGAGTGAGCTAATAGTATATAAAACATACTTAAACAATGCATGAATTATTCACACACATAAAAGGAAATCTTATCCTTTGATTCCACACAACATGGCCACCTCCATGTTAACCATGATCTACATCTTTAGCTGAATACCTAAAGATGTCTTACTGCCACAACTTGTAGAACACATGCGGGAAACCAGCACCAGACCATACTCTGTAATCCCATGTGGAGTTCCCAATATGAATATAGTTCGTAACGTTCTAATACTCCCAAACTTGTCAGCCACATACTAGGAGGGCAATCTATCTAGACCATTTATACGAGCCACAACTCGCACACTCACACTGGTAACACTCGCCAACCCAAGCCACAACTCTAAAGTTCGTCGTGTTCATTCGCAATCTCGAGCCAGAACTCAAGAGATGCCATTCCAAGCCACAACTCAAGGAATGCCACATGCTTAACCCCTATCCCAAGCCACAACTCAAGGGATACGTTCCGAGTCACAAAGCAAGGAAGATCCAACAAGCCGACCTTTAAGGTATCACCAAAGTAGTATAGATCACGCACATCCAAAACAAACAATTCACAAGCCCTGCGTCTGATTATCGCCTGTCGCTGCTCCTTAACCGCCAGGCAAAATACGCTTCCAGACCGCCTAGCGGAGGACACGTGCCGCCAGGCACCAAGCGCCTTTATTGCCACTGTCTACAGGTATCGCCTAGCGGGACAACCCTCACCGCCAGGCGCCACGTGCTCTCATGGCCACTACAAGAGTGACTATTGCAGGGCGGATCGTCCTCACCTCCAAGTGCTACACCAACAATGTGAATTTACTAGTTTTCAGTACCACATTATGGAGTACTACTCCAATCCTGGCATAGAACATACTGTAACTTTCACCAAGTTACAAATATCATATCCTATAGTCTTGATTTCCATGCTTCTTAATTTGTTACTAATAGTTCCATTCCATATGGTTTCACCAAACCCAAAATGCTAACCAATGGATTTGTTGGAAGATCCCTCTAATTGGTGCACATTAATCCACTGTCCGCTTCTTACCACTTACACCTTATCATTGACCCCAAAGATTTCCTCATTCTCCATTCAATTTCACTTAACATAACAAATACACCGTAACCTATATCTACACTGCATTTTCAATTTAGATGAATCCACTTAACATTTCCACTCTCAAAATTATATTCTGCCTTGCTATCAATAAAACTCTGGTTTAGTTAACCTGTAATGTACTATCATGACATCCAAACCTGTTAAAACCAATTTATAAGTTATGACTTGACATGCCCATATACTCCTACCTCATGCAATATTTATCCTTTAAATTCCATGTCTAGCATATCCAAAATCCCTTTTTTTTGTACTCCAAATAACCAAACTAAACTCCCCAGCCTGCATTGTACGCCAACCACACAATGGCCACTGCTATGGTATAGCGCTTGGCCGAAATTTGGGAGCCGCTAGGCAGTTCATGTTGTCCTGGAGCCCAAAAACTTTCCCCCTGGCATCTGCGAACCTTACCCATACCCAGATTTCTAGATTCTGCCAAATTTTAACTTAATAGACTGCACTCATGCAATTAAGTTCGTAGTTCATTCATAAAGCTTTCAATACACGAAATTCTATTAACATTCTCTACTTAATTTGATCAAACATCAAAAACCCCAATTCTCAAACCCTAAAATTCATAATTGATCAATTTCCTTAATCCCTTTTTCCTTGGCACCCATAATCATGTTTTACACTACTTAAGAAATTTGTTTCATCTGCCAAGACTTTTGCAGGTAATTAATATCATGTCATTCCCTATCTGCTTACTTTTCAAATATATTTTGCTTTGCTTCGTTAACAAGTTTTTGTGACTATTATATTTTTTTTGGCAATACTTTTCAACAGATGAATGTCATGTTCCAAACATTTCTTAAGGTATTCCTTACATCTATTGCTATTTTATAAAAAAGGTTTCTTGCTTTCTTTCATCTAATGGTTCACATTAAGAAAAACGTTGCTTTTTCCAGCTAAGTTACATTGCTTTATCATTAATGTGTTTGTCTTCCATTTTTGTCTTTCAATTCAGTATTTGTAGATGTGCATTTTTTTCCCAAATAGTATTTCAATCAGTTTTACCAAATGTTCTTTTGCATATTTAGAGATATTTATGTTTTCTTCTTTTTGGAAAAAACATCAGATACTTTCCACATCTATAGTTCATATTTGCAATATTCATAGAAGCATGATAATATCTATTTTTTAGCTTTAGGTCAAAACTAATAATTTCTCTTAATAGTTTATGCGTGTGACTTCCTAATAGGTGGTGCTTATTAAATTCCAATCTTCCCATTAAGGCTTTTTTCTGTAATTGCATTTTAGTTGCCAAATTTATGTTAGTAGTATTAATGAAGTTGTAAACTTTATACTGTAACAAAAGCTTTTTTTCTCTTCTTTTTTCCAGTTTTCAAATCCTTGTTTGTCGTACGTATGTAGTTGAACGTCAACTTTATTTATTTTCAATTTACTATATTTTATTATTTTATATTTTTTATAGTCTATATATTCTATATGTTGTATATTTTATATTTATTTATATTTAAAATTTATGTTCTATATATTTTGTCTTTTATTTATATTCAATTTAATACTGATCTGAACTCATTTTTCACTATTTCATTTCACATACCGCGCTTGTGAGTTCAATATGTCTCTCTCTGAAGTTCAAAAGCAAAGTCACAACATAAGTGAAGTTACTCCAACAAAAGAGAATTGGAACATTATTGTCAAGGTCATACGATCATGGTTTGTTCCAGATTTTTTAGTAAACAAATGTGTCCTTTCTTTGTGGAGTTAGTTATTCAAGACAAATAGGTAATATTAACTTATTATTTTGTAACATGTTCAATAAATACTTCACTATATTTTTAATATTTGATTTTGATTGATATTTTGCAGGGAGAAAAAAAATACATGCTTCCATTCGACGTACTCTGATTTACAAATTCCAGAAAGAGATATCTGAAGGCAAGGTTTATGGAATCCAAAATTTCAGTGTTTCTCCAAATGGTGGAATACACCGAACCTCACTGTAATGTCCCTACTGGAAATTACTTAAATAAAATAAATAATTAATAATTGAAACTCAAATATCATAATTTTATTATTCCCAAACACGGGAAAATTTGAAAACTTATCCAATGCGATTAAAATTCAAATTAGCAAAATCCATAAAAAACCATATTCGTTTACAAGTTCTCAAAATATCTGACTGTAACTAAAACAGTAAATGAACATAATGCAATCCCATGTTAGCCCTCTCTCCAACGTTATCCATCAACAGCATCACCTGGAATATCATCTACTCCTATGTGACAATCATACGATCATCACCAAACACAAACAAAAAAGGCATAATAATTAAGATATAAGTTAATAAAATCAAGATACACCCAACTATTTTATACTAGATAGCTCTTGGCCAATACCTTATTACCCTAAGGTTTTTCAACCTGCAAGTCACACAAATAATTGACCACGAACCCAGGATATATGATGCTTCCATTAACTTGCCCGCTCATGGTCCTTCCTCTACGATCCTCCCTGCTCGTAGTCCAACTCTATGGACCTCCCCGCCCGTAGTCTAACACACATGATTCACTAGCTACGAACCTCCCCACTCGCAGCAACTCTCAAGTGTCAGCATGGAACATACGAACCTCCTCGCTCGTATCCCCACAGGAGGGCATCAGGATATGAACCTCCCTGCTTATATCATCATGTGTTCACCACCAACCATGGACCTACCCGCTCATGACACAATCAGCATCTCCTTGTCCAAGTCTCACATCACAACACACAAAATGCAAGTAAGGAAAGTCATTACCAACAGCGTTATTGCCATGCTACATTCAGACCCACTATCTCAGGGTCTATTGCTTGGCGGTTCACACCTCACCGCCAGGTGCCACGCATTGCAGGGACTCCCCTTCTAGTCCTATCGCTTGGCGAACACTGGTGTGTCGCCAGGCACCATATCAATAACGTACTTGCTACTATTTTTAGCACCCAAAACAAACCTTAAATTAACCCAATTCATCTAATTAAAACAACCCATATCACTAGATTATTGCTTAACTCTAGACCCACAGTCACATCTCATATACTTCAATCTTATATATGTCTACACACACAAGTTTATCCACTTAATTCTAGTTCAATATTGCAAATGGAACATCACCAAATTATTACCACAAACCACACCCAACTGAACCAATTCCTATTTGAATTCCTACCTGCAAGTTTAGTTCATTTATACCATCATATACTTACCTCCATTTTTTATCATTTCTACCCATTCTCAACTTATATATCCAAAATCACAAACTCCTTCAGTGGAGCACCTAAATTATCAACACTTCCTAATAAGTTACTCTACATCTTTTCCTTCTTATTTTCAACTAAGTAGACCACCAATGCAAATTCACTATTAAGTACCAAATGACTCCTAACATGGTACACCATCCTACTTCTTACATTGCCTAAAACACAATCTATCCATGTGCACTATTACTTCTAGTTTATAGCGACTTAATTTCTATTACAATGCATGTCTATAAATCACTCTAACGACCAACCAATTAAATTCACAAAAAGGACACACTGCACCCATCATCGCCAGGCGGCAAACCAGGTGCTGCCAAGCGGTACCTCAGTACTTGGGCAAAACCTCATGTTTTTGTACCTATGAGTACCTCAAATTGTTTTTTTTCTAGAAATTGATCCAACGACCAATGGCACCAAAACTCACCAATTCACATATAATTTATCAACCCAACACCCAATTCTTTACGAGTCATACAACCATTGAGCTTTGAAAAACCAAATTACAGATTTTACCTTCCAAAAACCCAACCTCTACTTATGATTACTCATACGTAATTTCCCCCAAGCAACATCATAACCCCAATTTCAAAATTTATATTTTTTGTCACACCACATAGTTCACAGAATCATATTCAGAAGTCGCAACGATTGTTGCACAAAACAACACACCAAAACAATTGTTGGTATCGTCGCGCCACCTGACGGTAGTTCCTCGCCGCCAAGCGATTCATATCAGAACCTAGAAAACTAGGCAAAATTTGATGTGTGGCCTGGTGGCACACTCGTGACCGCTAGGCGATTTCTGGGCAAAAATCCAGAAACTTACGAAAATAGCGTAAACAAAAGGGATTTCATGCAATTTTTGTCACAACAAGGCACAATATATTATACACGAATAAAACATACCAAAGCAGCTTTCCTTACCTGGATTCCTTGCTCAAAATTCGAGTTTAGTGTGTCATTAATCCAAAACTTCCCTAGCCCTTTCTTTCACTCCAACAATGGTTTCTAGTCCTCAACTCTCCCTTCTTTAGGTGCATGAAATTAGTTCTTTTCACTGCACTTAGCCTCTCTATTGGTTCTCACAAATTTCCTTTCCTACCCTTCTCATTCATGCCAAAAAGAAATTTGGTAAAAAGAAGCCATATTTCACGTAAGCCAAGGTTTGAACACACAACCACACAATTTCAAAGCAAATGCACAACCATTCAACCAATTCCTGTTTCATGATAATTCTTATATATCTAGGAATTTACAATCACTCCTCATGATCAAACATAACATTAAAAATAATAAACTTATTAGAAATAATAAACTTATTAAAATAACATACAATTGGCATACATAGGACTCAAACCCAAGTCCTCTGAATTTAACCAAGTACTCTCAACCACTTAAGCTAATACTTTTCTACGTCATAAAAATTCACATTAAATGTCATAAAGGCTCCCACTACCCACATTAAATGGCAATGAACAATGTGTGCTATCCAATAATATATATGATGAAAATATGATGTCTTTAAAAATTTGTCAAATGTATGATACATAAAAGAAAATGTCATCCATGTTATGTAATCAATTAAGAACCTAAAAAAATCATATTGTTGCTACTTTTAAAAGCATTGTTGCTCTATTTCATTTTTTTTCTTCTGTTGTCTTCTTTATCTGCAACAACAAAAAATGACTGATACAAATGAGCACTTTATAACGAAGTGTTACCAAATTACACCTCTTTGTTTAAGCTGTTTTCAAACTACATTTGTACAATGAGATGTTATAAACTTATCATAATGTTTATTACTTCTTTCATGTAACCTTTCTTGTAGCACAATCTTCCTTTTAAGCCTTGCATTTTGACAATCATTTTTCTCCAGTCCAGAACACAACTTAGAATACTTTGAAAGATAACAATTGAAGAAGAAGCAAAAATATAAATAAGTTCATCTATGTTTATACAAATGAATAAGTTAAAATAAGAATAAAAAATAATCAATTACATACCTATAATCTCTTTTTTGTTAAAGAGTTTCAAAAATTTCTTTGTATAAAACGTTTTTAGTTGTGTTGGAACCTATTTTGAAATGATTGTATGACTTCAAAAGTGCAACATATAAACAAAATATAAATAAATCTTTGATATAAGAAGAATTAGTTTATAAACATAAGACTTACTAAACTTAAACTCAGTTAATAGCTTCCTCTGTATAACATTTTGCAATAATTTATCAGATTGATTTCTTTTGTCTCTCATAACTAAACAAAATATATTTCATTATGTATGTTCATTGTGAAAATCCAGTCAAAAACATATCCATAGCAAAAAATATAAATTTCAACTTAGTTTAGTCCAATAAAACCTTATATGTTTCTACTTTCAGAAGAATTGTTGTTGTGTTTAATTTTTTTCTTCTATTGTCTTCTTTTTTATCTACAAAAAAAAAAATGTCTGATACAAATGAACACTTTATAACGAAGTGTTACCAAATTACACCTCTTTGTTCAAGCTGTTTTCAAACTACATTTGTACAATGACATGTTACAAACTTATATTAATGTTTATTACTTCTTGCATGCAACCTTTCTTGTAGCACCATCTTCCTTCTAAGCCTTGCATTTTGACAATGATTTTGCTCCAGTCCAGAACACAACATGCAATACTTTGAAAGATAACAATTGAAGAAGAAGCAAAAAGATAAATAAGTTCATAAATGTTTATACAAAAAAAATAGTTAAAATTAGAATAAAAAATAATCAATTACATACCTATAATCTCTTATTTCTTAAAGAGTTTCAAAAATTTCTTTGTACGCAACGTTTTTAGTTTATTTTGGTGACATTTCTATCTTCATCCAGTATAAGTATTTTTAGTCCTCTTTTAGTTTTCACTCTAGAAATAGAAACATATAGCTGACCAAGTGTGAATACAGGACGTGGAAGATAAAGTCCAACTCCAGAAAGCGTTTGACTTTAACTTTTGTTGATCGTCATTACAAAGCATAATGATATTAGAAACTGTCTTCTTTGAAATTTGAAAGGCAAGCCTGAATCAAAAGGAACTAAATCCATTCTTGGTATAAATATTTTGTCACCAATGTTTTTTCCAGTAATTACAATGGCAAAAATGACATTCTTCCCTAAATGATTAACTTGCAATCTTGTGTCATTGCAAAGACTTTTCGCTTGATCAATATTTCTTAAAAGCATAATTGGTAGACATGTTTTCAACTTTAGTTTATGATTTGGTATCCCTGAACATTTGATATCATTTAAGAATTTAGATGTAAAACATTCATATTGAATTTCTTCTTATTCATCAGATTGGCAAGGTGTATCTAAACTTAAATAAATTACCTTTTCACCACTTAATAAATACAACATGAATTTATTAACTTCCTCTACAAAATCATTTGTTGGGCACAAGATTGCTCCATCATGTTAACCACAAATTGAGGATACATAAATTCAACCAATGAGAGTAAAGGTAACTCGGTATTTACAATCAACAACTGTTTTGAGATTTCAATAATGCACTCGCCATTGTCATTTAAATCCATGTCTCTGTCTCCAATCTTTAGTATCCAATCAGCAAATTCTTTTATATCATTTGTTGTTTAAGTAATTGTTGTAGTACTTAATCTCATGTTCTTTGAGAGTTTTAGCACTTGACAACACTTTCATAACTCTGCATAGTTTATTGATGATTTGATGATATCATACCTAGATCCTTTCTTGATAATAGGTAAAATTTGCCTAAATTCACCTTCCAAAACAACAACTTTACCACCAAATGGTTTGACATTGTTAGCATCATCAACATTTTTCATAATATCTCTCAATGTTCTATCAAATGCCTCAAAACACATCTTATTCATCATTGGTGCTTCATCCCAGATAATCAAATTATTTGCTATTAAAAGTTTAGCATGAAGACTACCTTGAGGTATGTTACAAGTTGATTCATCATTCATTAAGAGTGGGATGCGAAAGGTACAGTGTGTTATTTTTCCACCAGGAAGTAGCAAAGAAGCAATTCCACTTGATGTTACATTTAAAACAAGCATACCATTGCTTCTTAAAGCAGTTGGCAATGTGTTTCACATAAACATTTTTCCTGTACCACCATAGCCATATAAAAAGAAAAATCCTCCCTTACGTGAAAGTATTGTTGTCATGATATCCTCATATACATGAACTTCTTCAATTATGAGTGATTTTAACAAAATTGCATGTTCTTTAGCCATATCTTCTTTATTATACTACAGCTCATCAACAATAAATCTATTCTGGAATGTATGTGAATCTGAAATATCAAGTTGAGGTAATGAAGGATAATCTTTCAAACATCTACCATTTGACATTAGCATTTCTTGAATTTGAACCAGACAAATCTTCTATAATTCAGCATCTTCAATTTGAAGACCTGCAGCAAGAAGTTAATGTAATCAGAAATTATATTTCTATTCATTTAAAGAAATGACAATATACAATACCTGGTAAGTTTAACTCTTTTCTTTTTTGGTACAAAATTCAATCACATAAGACACTCCAAGTAGAATTCCAAACTACATTAGGTTTGAAATTGTATTCATGGCCAATAAAGTAACAAATAATCTTCTAAGTTGATAGCCAGAAGCAAATTCACTTACTTCTTTCATTGCATCAATATATTCTTTATCATCAGCCAACAATCCCAAAGCATAGCAAGCTTCTGGGTAGGTTTCAAAAAAAATTTCATTAATGGTCTTGATGTTGTCATAATCAATACAACATTTTTGAATGGTCAGTAATATCCTCAAATAATAGAGATCTCTAGAGCCAGGAGGAATATAAATAAGTCTACCAATATTGTAGCCTTTCTTCATTGGTTTCCATTCTTTTTCTTTAGCTAACCACACAAATTTGATTGAAAATTCAGAATAAGTCAAATCTTTTCCTTCGGTATAAATTTTGTTAGCTTCAACCAAGCTAGAAACATTGTGCTAGCATTTTCATATTTGTTGAAGACCACATTAATATCATCATCATCTTTAAACAAAGTTGATTGTTGGTCAAGAAAATGGAATGTCAATCTTTGAACAGGAGGCCATTTATGATCGATGTCAAAAGCAAATGTTCTCTAAACTACTTCACATGGTTATAGATACCTACAATCATAATACCTCTTGATCTCATTAATCATGCTTGATTTTTCAGGACCTTTGTTCACATATTTGAACAAATACTTTATTGAATTGGTCTTGTTGCAATACTATGTATTCACGTGAGCTTGATACCTTATTAAAAGAGGTGGATTATAAGGAACAACACTTCTATTGTCAAGTTTAATTCCATTCTCCTTAACAAATCTACCATTATCAAGTCTTTTATAGCATGGATATCCTTCTTCACCAATTGAAGTTGAAGATGTGAATTTCTTTGGATAAAATTTAGAACATTTATCTTCCTTCATGCATGGTGAATTATATCTTGCAGGTCTGCATGGCCCATGAATCATGTAACTTGAAATAACTTTTTCCAATTTTGGGTACAAATCCGCATTAGGCAATTCAACTGATATTACTTTATCAATATCAGTTGGATTCTTCAATTTGCTTTCTCCATCCAACCACAAATGTATACAGGCATGAGGTAATCCTCTTTTTTGAAATTCTACTGTGTACATTTTTGCTTATATGAAAAAAAAATGAAATTAGTTGTACGTATATAATTTGATTCATATGTATATAATGTATATTATTATATACAGAACATACCTGTAGTAGTTTTTCCAAAGAAATCTTTTTTTTTTAAATCAATCATCATTTCATCAAGTTTCATTTTGAAGACTCTACAGACAATGTCATGCCTGTCTGAAGCAGATAACCCTCTGGCCAGAACAAACGTAATTCACTGCAATTCACATTGCATGTTATAGTAATGAACAAATAAGGATATCCAAATTTTTTACAAATTGCCATAGCATCTTGACAATTGTTGAACATGTATCTTGTACCACCAGTAAATGAAGCAGGCAAGACAATACATGCTCCTATTAAAGAAGGATTTGTCTCTCCTCTATTAACAACCTCTTATAATCCATTAAGAATATCACAACAAATTAGCTTCTGATTTGCTCTAATGAAAGACAATCATTGTGCTTCAACCATTGTGTAGCAATCAACTAAAAATTGTTACAAAAATCGACATGCATTGACAATATTACCAGATTCTATAGATCTGTGTTGTATTCTAAATGCAATAAATTCTCTTAAAGAAATACGAACTTTCACCCTTGATTTACTTCTGGAATGAGATTATCTTATTGGAATATCTTCTTGATAACCATCTTCTCCATATGGAAACATGAGAGGATATTGGAACGGAATGAATGAAATGTGAGTTTCATGCTATCTTGTCAATTCACTAGAACATTTTTTTACAATTATATCTCTTCCTACATCCATATTAGCAAAATCACCAACTATTAGTGCAGCTATTTCATCATATGAAGGTGTGTTGTAGACTCTAGGGTCTTTGTTTCTACCTATAAATAACCTTAGGGTGAAATCTGATTTGATATTTTCCAATGATAAATCTATAACTCTTCCAAAAGATTTAGCAAGAACATTGTGATTGTCAACCATTTTAATCAAATCATCAACCAATGATTCCTCTAGCACAAATTCCTTATAGTTTGACCTAAAACATAGTTAATAGAATAGATGTCAACAAATGTATTTAAATATTTCATTTAAGCAACATAAAACACATGTTAACTAACCTGAAATGCTTCGTTTTGTTACTCATTTCATTTTCGGTATCATATATGTACAGTTGTGCAAACTTTAGCTTTGATCCATCTTCTGGCAATAAACTGCCAATACGGTGATAGTTTTGTCCATTAAGAATGAATTGTGGTGGAGCAGAACCAGTGTTCATTGAAGCATATATCTTATATTCTGTAAAAATAGTTTGCTTCTATGATCTTCACCATTTAACAAAGCTTGAAGCAGATGAAGCGGGTTTTTAATAGTGGAAGTTCCACTTTTCTCTTTTGGCAACACAATGAGAATTGAACTTGCTTTGAGGTGTTATATTTTTCTGCTCTTTCTTCATACCAAAGTTGAGCTTGATAGTATTGACATTCCAAGCAAGGGTGTCAATATTGAGAAGTTCTAAACATAATTAAAAAGCATTAACATGAAATGCATATATTTCATGTCAACTTATGTAAAATTGGTGTTCGTTTACCTTGCAACTCCGCTTTGGAATACAATTCGTTTGTACTTGTAGTATTTGCTTCAATTGTAGTCAAATGAAATTCATGACATTACTCAATTTGGCATTAAATTTATGAATTACCTTGTTATTGTTGTTAAAGAATGATTTGTTGTTGTTGAACCATTTTGTTGTGTTGTTGTTTCATCATCAAGACTGAATCTCTTTTGAAGTAATTGTATGACTTGAAAAGGATATTTTGACAACCTTATTCTTAGAAACAGAATAAGAGTCATTTACCACTTCAGATGTTCCACCTACGGAAAAAGTTTATTATAACAACTTACCTTATGAAGATTTAATTTATGAACATTGGTACATATTAATAAAAATCTACTTACCTGCACTGCCATTGTCATTATTTTGTCCATTAGTTCTCTATCTATTATTGTGAACAATTGTATTCACTAAATAAATAAATTCATTGAAATTTAAAAATCTTCATCTTCATGGAACTACAATAGGTATATAAAAAATTAGGATGAATGTAGGAATATACCGAAAGTAATGTTGTATGTTACAGTAGAAGCAAGAGATTATGAAGTGTTTAAGAGTACAAAAAGTTTTTATCAATATATAAATATTAGAAATAGAAAGAACATGCAGTGTAGACTGTTAATAGATAAGAAAAATTATATAAATAGGAATTGTTTCATAGTTGTTTTATTTTTGCAGCTAACAACACATTTCTTTTTTATGTAAGTACAACAACACATGTCTTTTTTATGCAAGTACTATATATAGTATAACCAAGAGGACAAGTTAATAGAAACTTGGTCAAAAGTTTTGTGGTCAAACATTCAACAATTTTAATTTGATTAATTGTCAATATCAGTACATATTATCAATATATGCACATCCTAAAACATCATACTTCAATAGATATGATACATAAGTATGTTAAATATGATGGCAGACTACCACAACATAAATCATAGAGGAATTTTAATATTTGGATTAAAAGAAGTTCAATTCAAATGGCTTTCTTGATACTATATGAATGAAACAAATTTGGTCAAAAATAAAAACACAATTATTCTATACAACAGTACAACAACCATCCTCTACCTTTTTAGTAAACAATATGATGGAGCTCCAAGGTGTGGTGGCTGGTTAAGACTCCATACGCAGCGAAATTGGGAATGGAAACACGTGTTTAAGGTTCTTGTAGCAATGGAATTTGGAGTGGTAAAAGGAGACTAGACTAGAAACTAGACTAGTGAAAGGTGGCTAGAAAAATGTTGGAAACCTTTAGGTGCTCTCAAAATAATATAAGAGGGGAGTTATCTAAACACAAGCATTCTATTAGCAATTTCAAGAGTAAACTCTACAAAGTGCTCTAGGACTCTCTTTTATAGAAGAGAAGGTCACTAATGCAAATGCACATGAAATTGCATTCCAAATGAGATGCATGCTTGGAGAAGAAGTCTCTTTCTTGGCACTTGGATGCGATGGGTTGGATGTGTGACAAGTGGCATGACACTCCTTTGCAAGCTAAAAGCCACTCCTTTCATGTGGCAAGGAGAGTGTCTTGGCCAATGCTCTCTATTGGGCTTGGATTAGCCTAATTAAAATCTAAGGAACAAGTTTATTTAGCCTATTATTTATGAAAGCAAGACCTAAACAATAGGCCCAATTTAAAAGGCTATTCTAATGCTCAATCATGCAATCTCTTCATACATTCACATCTTCTTTGGCCCATGAAAAGAGTCATTGAAGCCCATGAGAAGTTTGTCCATTTTGAGGCAAGCCCATTTGGATCTTCTTTAGAATGCTCCTTGTTATTGAGCCTTTTGGTGGGCTTTGGGCTTGAGATGCATATGGGCCATGGATTGGGCCTTGAGCATGATTTGGGCCTAGGCGTTGGCCCAAGCTATAAGCCTTGTTGGGATCACATCATCCACCGGGATCAAAAATATATCTACAATAGTCATCAAAATTATTTTTTTAAAATCATAGAGACCATGCAGTCGATATTGACGCAAAATGTGTGAAGATGGGCTTTTAAGTTTGGAAAAATGTGATATGCAGCCCACTTCACAAAAATTTTGATTTTCACTTTGACTTAATTGAAACCTAAAAGGTAACTCCAATTCAAATGTTGGTTTTGGAAAATCTTTGGAGGAGTTTGAAATAATGGGTGAAGGTGGAAAAACATTTTTAGGAAGAACTAAGACAAAAGAATTAATGGAAGATAACATAGAGTGTAAATATGGAATCACTCCCTTTGGAAGCTTAATCTTGAGGTCTATACAAGGATGTCGTATCTCTATTGCCCTAAACAATAGTTCCTTTGCTTCTTTCCTCTTAAACTCTTCCTCATTTCTTTTTAACTCTCTATTTTATTTTTAATTCTTCCTCTTGTCTTACTCTCTCTTTTTCTTCATACTTTTTTCTCTTTTTTTCCTCCTTCTCAATGCTTAACTTCTCCTCTATCTTTCGTTCATCTTCTTTTCTCAATTCTTAAATTTTTCTCTTTTCTCTTTTTCCGTGCTCTCTTTGATTTTTAATTGCTTTTTGCTTTTCAATTTCTCTTTGCTTTTCAAATGCCTTTTGCATTTCAAATGCTCTTAAGATTTTCAAGCTTTTCTTTTTCTCTTTTCTTACTCAAGAGCAAGTCAAGTTGATCTTTGAAATCTTTTTCTTAACGAGAAAACTTCTTTAGATTTTGAATGAATGCATCTCCTATATCAATGAAGATTTCTAGCCTAAACTGATTCTCTCTAGTGATCCTAAATGAAGAGGGAACAAAATGTTTCCACATGCATGCTTTCAATTCATAAAATGTATTAATGCATGATTCTCTTCTCTTTTCCATCCTAAGTTGTCTCTTTTGCCACCACTCATATGCATATCCTACAAACCTAGAAATAACATGCAATAGAATATCAAACTGACTATATCTATTAAAGAATGGTTGTACCAACTTCTTTGTATCCCACATCCAATCTATGAATGATAGTGGACCTATATCCTCCCCAAAGAATGGAATGTCACTAAGAAATGTATGATGCAACTCATGTCTACCATGCTTATGCAACCTAGGACTATATGTAAAATATGTACTCATGGTGATTGAATGAACTTATGCACTTGAATAAAAGGGTGAAAGAAGAGGACTAGTAGAAGTGTACCTCCAGGTAAGCAAGGTGAGTCTCAAGGACTTCTTAAGTACCAAGGCTAATCCTTGCAAAGGTTACACTTGCAAAAGTACTCAAAGTTCACACAAATGTTCAAGTAATAAGAAGATAGAATCACTTGAGACAAAGCACACAAACAAACAAAAAAAAGAAAATTTAACACTAAAAATAGATCCCTAATTGTCAAAATTTTAAAGACTTTGTTCTCACAAATCAACCCACTATGCTACGTGAAAACATTAATCTAAACTATGCGACCTAAGGCAAGGTGAGAAAGCACTTAGAACTTTCAACACTCTTATCATTAAAAATGTTTCGTTATAGGTGAGAAAGGTTCTAATTAGGAGATGGGATTGAACACCTTGTGGTTCCCCAAGACACCAAAGTAGGCCACAATTACAATGAGGAAAAAAAACTAAAATTTGGAACACAAAGTAGATGATAAAATGAAGTATCCCACAAGCACAATGGATGCCAAAAGAATGGCGAAAAATAAGTTTAGAAACACACAATTTTTTAGGCCATTTTACCAAAAAATTTTGTACACAAAGACACTTCAATTTGCACCAAATGACTGACCAAAAGATGAAGAGAAAATAAAGCACACAAATACAATGGAAACAAAGAAAAATAATGGCTGAATGGTGCTACCAAAACACTAATGTTTGAGAGCTTAATGGAAGGTGTAAAGCCTTAGTTGATGGCAAAAACTTATAGCACCAATTGTGGCAACTTGGAGGCACCACACAAAATTATTTGGACATTCAAAGATCACCAAAACAACAACCTACAATTGTACAACAATGAAGAAAAACAACAAGAAACTATGCAAACTAAAATGGTTAGCATCACACACACTCTTAAAGGTTATAGGATCAAGGTTCTCAAAGGTGAGGAAGAGGAAGAAATTATAATGAAAGAACAAAGCTAAAAGTTTACTTCACATCCACCACCTAAGATGCTACCACTAGAATTGCAACCAAGCTAAAATTCATACCAAACACCAAATCAAATCCCAAACCCGATAGCCAATGTACTTGAAAAGAAGCAAGAATAGAACAAGAAAATCTAAGTATAAATGCTAAACCAAAGTGAATATAGATGACACATGACTTGAAAGAGTAAAGAAGAAATGACAAGCAAGAAATTAAAGCAAGAATGAAAGGCTAGCACAAGAAAAAGGAACCTAGAATAGCATAAGAATTGAAGAGAAAATTTGAAAAAGAAGTGATCAAACATGAAGCTTATATATCAACAAAGAGCACTTAAAACACAACAAAATGCACACAAAAAAACATTGAAAATGAACTTTCCATAAACTAGCAGTCCAGAAAACGTTGATTGATGCCTCAGCTTCACAGATTTTTCATATTTTTTGTACTCAACATTTTTTAGTGATTTTTTTTACTTTTGTCTATCTCTTAAATATAAGAGGAAAAAATAAAAAAACCTTTGGTCAAACCATGTGTTCAGGATAAAGCACAAATAATAGGTGTGCGTGCAGTGAAAATTGAAAACAGAGAGTAGAGTAGAGTTGCTCACGAAAATTGGGAAGATGTTGTATGAAATTCAAGTAGAATGAACTTGATTATGATCTAGAATCAAGCATGAAACATAGAAGAACATCTAGAACACATAAAAGCAAGAATCCAATCGGAGAAATGGATAAAAAACAATGAGAACATGCCTTACCCATCCACAAGCATCACTTTGATGTTCATTGCTCTTTTGTGTGATGTAGGACTTGGTTCTCATCAAGCAAATGCAAAAAATAGTAAATGAAACGAAAATGGAGATGAAACAAAGCACTTAAAAATGACTTAAGACAAAACACAAGATAATAAACTAGAAATAAATGGAAACCACCGAATGAAAATGAAGAACACATACTAGAAAGCAAAGAAAATGCTGCTGGAAAAATAAATGGAACTTAAGAACAAATGTGAACCAAATATCATGGAGATCTATCATTTGAATCCATATAATTCATGTAGACTCATAGATGTTCGGTTGATTTGATAGAAACTTGAAGAAAACTCAAAGAAAATGGAAGAACAACACAAAAAATGAAAGAACATAATGAAAATTGGATGAACAACACAAAAATTACAAGAACAAAGAGGAAAAGACCGAGAACCTTACTCAAACTTGAGAATCCAATAATGAGTGGCTCTTGATACCAATTTGATTGAGCTCCAAAGTGTGGTGGTTGGCTAAGACTCCATAGGCAGCGAAATTGGGAATGGAAACAAGTGGTTAATGTGCTCTCAAAATAACAAAAGAGTGGAGTGATCTCAACACAAATATTCTATTAGCAATTTCAAGAGTAAACTCTACAAAGAGCTTTAAGACTCTCTTTTATAGAAGAGAAGGTCACTAATGCACATGCACATAAAATTACATTTGAAATGATATGCAAGCTTGGAGAAGAAGTCTCTTTCTTGGCCCTTGGATGCGCATGATGGGTTGGATGCGTGACAAGTGGCATGGTACTCCTTTGCAAGCTAGAAGCCACTCCTTTCATGTGGCAAGGACAATGTCTTGGCCAATGCTCTCTATTGGGTTTGGATTAGCCCAATTGAAATCTAAGGAATAAGTTTATTTAGCCTACTATTTATGAAAGCAAGACATAAACAATGGGCCCAATTTAAAAGGCTATTCTAATGCTCAACCATGCAATCTCTTCATACATTCACATCTTCTTTGGCCCATGAAAAGAGTAATTGAAGCCTATGAGAAGTTTGTCCATTTTGAGGCAAGCCCATTTGGATCTTCTTTAGAATGCTCCTTGTTATTGGACCTCTTGGTGGGATTTGGGCTTGAGATGCATGTGGGCCATGGATCTACCTATATATTATATGATTGAAAAAAAGATATCAATAAAAATATACAACTGGTATAATAAAAAATAATATATAAAATAAATTATTTTCATTAAAATTTAAGATCAAGACGAATTACAAAATAAAATAAAATGATAAATTTAAATGAATATAATTCAATTAAATACTTTAAATTGACAAATTATCAAATACTTTAAATTTAATTTATAATTCAAGTAGTTCATAAAATATGATAATTAATATAAATTTAAATTAAGAAATATATATATATATATATATATATATATTTATATTTATATTTATATTTATATTCATATTTATATTTATATGGTTAACATTTATTAAGGTTAAAGTGAGTACACAAAGCAAAATGATTCAAAATTGTAAATGGCAGCCAATTCTGTTAAGATAACTTAAAAATTGTCAACAGTTATTTGGTTAGCCAATATATCTTATTTATCAAAATGAAAATAAATAACTAATGAAAATTTATAAATTCGTTCTTCAGAAAAACAATTTCATTCGAAAATGTAGAAATTCATGTTAACAAATAGTTCAAAATTTATAAGTCTTTGTAGTATTAATATTTTTAGAAACTGTATGTAGCTGGCAGTTATTTTTGTTGACACAACTTGAAAAATGTCAACAATTATTTGTAAACCAGCGGATAAAAAAATATAATTAAAAAATAATGAATCAAATATAAGTGCATAAAATCATTAACAAAAATGTTTTAGTTCATTTCAAATTAAAGACAAACGAATGCCTAGAGATATTACAATCACAAAATGCTATCAAATAAATTGTCTTCAAATACAGAAAGTAAAATTATCTCTGAAATCACTCATTTTTCCTTTTTAATATTTCTCTTTAGAAGCTTCAATGGAACATTGTCTTCTTCGATGGAGTCAAGTGATATAGTCTTCTTTGCAGATTCTCTCTTGAATGAATTGTTTGCATCATCATTGGTTGCATTATTTTTTATTAGCTTAAGGGACTAGGATACACACTCAATTATTTCGTTGGTAAATTTTGCTAATAAATCCTATAATAAATATTAAAACCACATAAGATCAATAAAAGAATACAACATGAAAAAAATAGATTAAGATCTTTTCTATACCTCTATAATATCAATAGTGGACTCATTGAGCACACGTTGTTTTTCCCTATTGAACTCTCCATTCCCAGCATATACATCCTCCAATAAGGTATTGACAAATATATGAGTCAATACTGAAACATAATTACCATTTTTAATCTACAAAACTAAATTTAAAAATATATCTTACCACTGATTTCATGGAAGAATCATTGAACTTTTGAAATATATCATCATCAACACGTACTTTATTAACTCTGAAAGACTATTCAAGTTTGAAACTCTGATCATTCCTTCTTTCGACTTTAAACAATAGACTTTTATCCACTAATTGAGCAAACTCCTTTAGCAAATTGCCAGAAGCATTAATCTACGATAAAAAGGATGGTTGCATCCCTATCAAACAACACAAATGTGGTTGAATCTAATGAGTTAATGACTAGAATTTTGATCCTATATCTATAAAAGGAATATAAGTTATTCATCATAAAAAGTGGAAAGTATAATCAGATATTTCAATTGACATTAAATGTAATACACAATAAGTTTACCTTAGAAATACTTTCATAACATGCTTATTACACTTCTCTCAAAAAAACATCTTACAATCTGCATAAATAGCTTTGTTGCAAACACAAGCAGTATACCACCAATCATCCTCAGCCAAAATATGCTTAATGGTTTCAAACAATATGTAAGTAATTTCCTTTCAATATAAAAAAAATTAGTCACAACAGTCATGTGAACAACAAAATTGGAACTAGTGATATATTTTTACCTCTTTACAATCTTTGAGACCTTGTATGTTTGTCCTAGGTGTAAGCGTTAAAAAGTTATCTTCAACAGTGTGTTTGGAACTTTGGGAAAGTTGAGTTAATCCTTGTGATGGAGATTCAGTGTTCTCACACATTCTGTCAAGTAAAAAAAAAAGTTAACACAACATATACACAAAGTTAACACCAAAATGAAGAAGAAATACACTATTACCTTGATTTTAGTTCAGATGCCTCCTTGAAATCAACATTGTACTTAATCCTAGTGCAGAACCTACAATTTTGAACTTGAACCTTATCTAAATTGAAAAAATAGTGTATTTGAAACTAACACTGATAATAGTGTAATAAGAAATGTATAAAACTAATAAACACAGTTTACCTTGAAAAGTTTTAACTTTAGCAAACTCTATACTCATTGCAGCATTTTGTACTTCTCCACTTGAAAGAAAGACATTCAGTTCATCCACATAAATACCAAACAAAGTACATTCTATTCGAAACCTAAAAATTCAATAAATGTTATGCGAAATTATTATTTTCATATAGCAACAAAAAATGTATGTACTAAACTTTAGAACTAAAGTACCCATCAAATTCTATGGCAATGACAGTTAACTTTGTTGTCTTTCCATCCACTTATAATTCTCTTTCAATGCCAACACCTACCAGTAATCCCAAGATATCTACATGATAATACAACAAGGTAAACAAATACATTCATAGATATAGCAATAATCGGTAAACACTTCACAGTAGTCAACGACTAATATTTTGGAGCACTAAGATAAACATAATCGTAAGGAAAGGCTGGAATGGAGGAAACCAAAAGACAAAGTCCAATGAAGATGCTATTAGACGTAAGTTTGAATGCAATGAACGACAAACATTCAGGTAAGATTACTTCAGATTTGCATTCTTTATTAACGTACATAGTTTTTTATAATAGTTCAACTATGAAGTTTTCATTTTTTAATTTCTCAAATGCGAAAATGTTTGCTTTCAGACAACCAACAAGAAAACACTATAAGAAAATAGGAAATATACAGATAATGATGGTCAATGTAGCAATAGATCAGGTTTGATATATGTATACATTGTTATTTCAATTTCACTAAACCAGAAGAGTGAACCTGAATATTCATATTAATATAGGTTATATCTTTTTTGGCAGAAGAAACCATTCAAAACCACCAATTCATGAATAAGATTCTACATAGGAAGCCATTAACTAAGTTGGATTTGAGTAAGTTATTGTTTTTCTTAAACATTTTTGGTTATGTAAATGAAGTTGTTTTATTTATTGTCATAAATTATGGAAAATAATTTGTAGATGTGGATAAGTGATTGTAAATAAATGCAATATGTTGAATAAGTGATTGTAAGTGTTTTTTCTTTCTTCACGAATACACATCAAATTTGATTTATAAAAAGACCAGTTGACTTGAATGAAAATGCAGTTATTGAAAATCATATACAAAGCTGTGGAAGTATTATCACTAACAATGTTAATATTTTTGACATTAACAATTAATGCAACTACTCACAAAGTTCAATTTTTAATCCATCAAATATGCCAACCAGTTGTATATTTATTTATATATGTTCTAATTTATGAAAGTTAACTTATTTTCAATTACTAACATTTTGTGTTCTGAAATACAGTTGTCCAAAGTACTATATTACAAATTAATTCAAGTTCTAATGACAATGATAAGCGTAATGAAACTAACAGAATAATAACATATGCTGCAAGTTAGTCAAGTTGAAAAAACATATATTATTTATTGTTTTATAATTATTATATATCTATTATTGTTTTACAAGGTGGAAGTTCTGAATGTTTAAATTTATATTTTGTTGTCCCTAAGTAGAAGTCTGTTAAATATCCTTTTAAAGTGATTCAATCACTTCAAAAGAAATTCAATTATGATGATCGAAGAAGAACAAACCGAAGAAGTTTAGAAATAATAAATCAATCGAGAGGAACATAATCGAATGATGGTAATTTGAAACTCACTTAGACCATTTGATGTGGAATTGGTCCAAAATTAGAACCATGAATTTAATTATTTTTATGTCACTATTAACAGATTGTCCATTTAAAATGGAAATTTATTCTAAAGTAGAGATCTAGGGTAAGTATATAGCTCTATATTTTCATACATGGATTTGTTCTAATTTATCTAATACCATTTATTTGGTTCATAAATAGTCCACTTTGGACAACCTTGTTTGGAGTGCGAATATTGTCAAGCTGAAGTATGGTATGAAGAAAGAGCAGAAAAAACTAAAACATTAAAAAAAGTTGATTTCTCATTGTGTTGCCAAAAGGGAAATTCAACTTCCACTCTTACAACAACCACCTTCTCTGCTTCAAAATTTGCTAAATGGTTCTAATGATAGAAGTAGAATTTTTTTACAAAATATAAGAATATACAACAGTATGTTCTCATTCACTTGGAGGTAAGATAGATACTTCGATGAATAATGGTTCTGCACCACCTCAATTAATTGTTAATGGAAAAAACTACCACCACATTGGAAGTTTGTTGCCACAAGATGGATAGAAACCAAAGTTTGCACAACTTTACATTTACGATACTGAAAATGAAATTAGCAACAGAATGAAACATTTCAGGTTAGCTAACATATGTTTTATGCTTTTATAAAAGGTCTTCCAAATTGTTTATTAACTTAAGTTTGTTTAATTGTGTTTTAGGTCAAATTCAGATTAATCTTTTGTAGATCAATCATTGGTTACTGACTTGATGAAAATGATTGATGATCACAATGTTCTTGAAAAATCATTTAGAAGAGTTAGAGATTTGTCAGTAGACAATTCAAAATGTGACTTCACACTAAGATTATTTATAGGCAGATCAAAAGATTCAAGACTCTATAACACACCTTCATGTGATGAGATAGTTGCACTAATAGTTGGTTATTTTGGTAATTTTGATGTTGGAAGAGATATCATTGTGAATAAATGTTTTGGTGAATTGATCAGATTGCATGAAACTCACACTACCTTTATTTCATTGCAATATCCTCTAATGTTTCCCTTTGGAGGAAGATGGTTATCAAGAAGATATTTCAATTAGAGAAACTTATTTAAAAAGTAAAGCAAGGGTAAGAGTTCGTATTTTCTTGAGAGAATTTATAGCCTTTAGAATCCAACAAAGGTCTTCGGAGTTTGGTAACATTGTCAATGCATGTCAATTTTTCCAACAATTCTTGGTCGACTACTACACAATGATTGAAGCACAATATTTGTCTTTCACTAGACCAAATCAGAAGTTAATACGTTATGATATTCTTAAAAGAGGAGAGACAAATCCATCTTCAATTGGAAGACGTACGGTCTTTCCTGCTTCATTCACTAGTGGTACAAGATATATGTTTAACAATTGTCAAGATGTTATGGCAATTTGTAAGAAATTTGAATATCTTGATTTGGTCATAACTATAACATGCAATGTAAATTGGAGTGAAATACGTGATTTTGTTTCTCCAAGAAGTTTATCTGCATCAGACAAACCTGACATTGTTTGTAGAGTCTTCAAAATGAAACTTGATCAAATGATGACTGATTTTAAAAAATGATTTTTTCGGAAAGACTACTACATGTATGTTTTGTATGCAATCATATATTATATATTTAGTTATTAAATTAAAAAAATTGTCACTGTATTTATTCTTTTTATACAATCTAGTATGTACATATGGAATTTCAAAAACAAAAAGGATTATCGCGCGCTCACATACTTTGTGGTTAGATGGAAAAAGTAAACTGAAGACTCCAATAAATATTGATAAGGTAATTTCAGCTGAATTGCCGAATCAAGATTTGTACCCAAAATTGCATAAAGTTGTTTCCAGTTACATGATACATGGGTCGTGTGGATGCATGATTTAATTCTCCTTGCATGAAAGAAGGAAGATTTTCAAAATATTATCCAAAGAATTTTACAAGTTGTATTACTATTGATGAAGAAGGATATTCGTCATATAGAAGATGGGATGATGGTAGTTTTGTTGAAAAAAATGGAATTCAACTGGAAAATTCCAGTGTGGTTCCTTACAATCCATCTCTTTTAATGAGGTATCAAGCTCATGTCAATACAAAGTATTGTAACAAGACAAATGCAATCAAGTATTTGTTCAAGTATGTCAACAAAGGTCTGAACAAAACTACAGTTAAAATAACTAACGTTGTTGCAGATTTGAACAAAGAAACAATTATTGATGAAATAAAGAGGCATTGTGATTATAGATACCTATCACCATGTGAAGTAGTTTGGAGAACATTTGTTTTTGATAATCATCACAAGTGGCCTGCTGTTCAAAGATAAACATTTCATCTTTCGGGCGCGCAATCAACTTTGTTTAAAGATAATAATGATGATATTAATGTTGTCTTCAACAGATGCCAAAACAGTAACACCATGTTTCTAGGTTGGTTTGAGGCTAATTGTAATTATACAAAAGTAAAAGATTTGACTTACGAGGAATTCTCAAGAAAATTTGTTTTGATGACAAAGGAAAAAGAATGGAAACCAAGGAAGAAAGGTTACAACATTGGTAGGCTTATATTCTTCCTAGCTCTAGAGAACTCTATTATATGAGAATATTATTGACTATTCAAAAAGGGTGTGTTGATTATGAGAGCATAAGGACAATTGATGGATAAATGTTTGAAACATTCCAAGAAGCTTGCTATACTTTACAATTATTGGCTGATGACAAAAAAATTATTGATGCAATAAAGGAAGTTAGTGAAATTGCTTTTGGATATCAACTTAAAAGATTATTTGTTACATTGTTGGGCATGAATACAATATCCAAACCTAATGTAGTTTGGAATTCTAGATGAAGTGTGTTATGTGATAAAATTTTATGCCAAAAAAGAAAGGACTTGAACTTGCCAGGTATTGTACATTGTAATTTTTACAATTAATTCTTTTGTTACTTTGTTCTCTGTTTATTTAATTGTTGTTGTGGTTTGTCTTTCAATGCAATTTCATTCATAACTTTGTCTTGTATTAAGTAAATAATTAAAATACAGCTATTCAAATATTTATGAAAATTTTTAAACATTTACAGTATTTTTTGTTTAAATACTTTAATCAATAAGTTGTTGAATAGAATTTCTTGATATCATTTAGCGTTGGTGCAGAACTTCAAATAAAAGAAACTAAATTACAAAAAGTTTGTCTTCTTGAAATCGAAAAGATGTTGATCTCAAATGGAATCTCTTTAAAAGATTATCCTTCCTTACCTCAACTAGATATTTCATATTCATTTCCATTTGAAAACAAATTTATTATTGATGAGCTGCAATATAATAAAGAAGACATGGCTAAAGAACATGCAATGCTCTTCAAGTCACTCACGAATGAACAAGTTCATGTATATGATGATATAATGAATGCAACATTTTCAAAACATGAAGGATTTTTCTTTTTGTATGGTTATGGTGGTACCGGAAAAACATTTATGTGGAAGACTTTGTCAGTTGCAATAAGAAGCAAGGGGATGATTGTTTTAAATGTAGCATCAAGTGGAATTGCTTCCTTATTACTTCTTGGTGGCAAAATAGCACATTCGAATTTTTGCATCCCATTACTAATTAATGAGGAATCAACTTGCAACATAGCTTAAGGTAGTCTACGTGCTAAGCTTTTAATGGCAACAAGTTTGATTATATAATATCAAGCACCTATAATGAACATAATGTGGTTTGAAGCATTTGATAGAACTTTGAGAGATTTAATGAAAAATGTTAATGAGTGCAACAATGTCAAACCATTTGGTGGTAAAGTGGTTTGGGAGGTAAATATAGGCAAATTCCACCTGTCATAAAGAAAACATCCAAGTATGATATCATTAAATCTTCAATACACTATTTTGACTTATGATAGTATTGTAAAGTGTTAAAGCTAACAAAAAATATGAGATTAAATACCACCCAAAATAGGCAAACAATAGAGGAGATAAAAGAATTTGATGATTGCATCTTGAAAACTAGAGATGGAGAGATGGATTTAAATGAAAATGGTGAAAGCATGGTTGAAATTCCACAACAATTCTTCATTCTAAATATAGAATCACTAAACATAGGAGGGCTATGAATTAAGGCACCTTCAGCAAAGGGTAACTTGTTTTCAACCATTTCAAGTAGTTTAAAAACAGATTTAGGACCTTACTTGAGCAAATTTCAAGTACCTAGCTCTAGATACAAATTGTTAGTTTTGAAATGGTTGAAATTCTAAGAAGAGGGGTTGAATTGGCTAGTTAAAAAATTTAGGCTATCTTTGAAAGCTAAATACCACCTTTAATTGCATCAATTAGGTCACCAAGTTAGGATGCAAAAGTTACTGAATTGTATACTTTCAATCGGTAAAAAACAGAGTTAACCGATTGATTTTACTAAACATATTCTATTATGGTATAATCAACCGATTGAAACAGAAAAATAGTCGACTGAAATACTGGGAAAAATGCAGAAATGCAGATTCGAGTTTTTAAACTAGGAACATATGTCATTAAATCATGCAAGCACATGAAAAAAATGATTAAAACACAAGTTCTTTAAACTTTAAAATGAATATGCAAGAGAGAAAGGTTAGAGAAGAGATCATGAGATTTTTATACTAGTTCACTCAAACTTGAGCTACATCCAGTTTGTCAAGACAACTGAGCTTGACTTTGCACTATTTCAAAAGATTTACAAAGTATCCACCCTTACACTTTCAAAATATGCAAAAACCATACAAAAGACTCTTGAATCACACAAGAGTCACACCAGCACAGCAAGAACCCTCTTAAGACCTGGAAAACCACCAGGCACACACACAAAGCTTGAGAAAGATCAAACCTCAGTGGTAGCATAACCCAGCCTACCACAAACCACTTTCTCCAAGCTTCAAACCAAGCCAAAAGCTCCAAGAAATTATCCAATATCAATCTTCAATAGTTGCAGTTTGAATGATCACGAAAGAGAAAGTTTCCAGAACAATTTCGTGCTAAAAAATGATCAGAATTGCTCTCTTTCGAAAATCACAGCTCTTATAGCCAAACTGTTACGAAATTCAACAGGTTGATTTCCAAATTAATCGGTTGATTTAGTTGAAAATTAATACTACTGTAGCCAACCTTTTTGATGAATATCACCCTACAGGGCTTTTCAGCTTGGGCCAATGGCCTGACCAATTTAGTTTTTCTTTGTCATTAAATAAATAATAATTTTGGGCCTTATCCTTTTATTGGGCCATTCTTTTGTGCTATCTTTAATTGTCTTAATTCTTTTTATGGCTAGGAGAATACAAGAGGTATGAGCCTTAAATGTGCATGCAAGACCCAAGATGAACTTCACATGGGCCAAGGAAGATGTGAAGACCTAGCCTAGGACACTTTGCTTGTAAATACTAGATTAGGATTTTATTTTGGGCTTTGTATTTTGGGCCCAGTAGAATAGGGTTTTCTTTGGGCCATGTATTGGGCCTTAGAGGAAATTGGGCTTTAGAAGTAATTTTGGACCAAAAAGGGGAATTGGGCCAAATGGGCCAAGAGTAGTGTGTCTACTCTAGAAAAGCCTAGAAGCTTCTCAAACTTGCTCTCCAAGGATGAGAGTTAGCTTCCCATGGCAAGACAAGTGTGACTTGCTTAAGTGGCAAGTCACACCTTCCACATGCTCCTTTTTGGCTTCAAAATTCAACTTTCTAGACTCCTTTTTCCCTCCACTTTTTGGAGACTCCTTGGTCTCATTTTAGCCTATAAATATAGAGCTTAGGATCCTTGTATTTTCATTCATGAATATAGTAGAGAAATTCTGTTGAGATGACTCCAGATTCCTCTCTTTTTGTGAATCACCTTAGGCTAGAGTTCTCCTTCTTGGTTTCCTCTAGCCCCCTTCCTTGAGTGTTGGCCCAACCTCACTTGAGAGCTTCTCCAAATACCATTGTCACATCATTTCTCCTCTCATCTTCTAGCTTCCGCACCTTCATCCTTCTCCATGGAAGCCTCATCCATTCCACATGGCTTCTCCTTGGCTTCCTTACTCTTGAAGATGGACTCATCACTTTTAACCTGTTGAAAAATCATTCAATAGATTAAAAGAGACATTTTAACCTATTGAAAAACCATTCAACAGATTAATAGACACACCAAAGAAAAAATACATCAAATTAATGCTACAAGATCTACAATATGAATTGCAAACTTCAAATACACTTTCTTAATGATGTAACCATGTGGAGAGCACACGTTCCAGCCTTGATCAACATAAATATCATCAAATCTCCTTTCCTTTATCAATGTAGGCTTCATTGCAATCGTAATGGCTTCAAAATAGTTCAAAAGGGTTTCATTAAATCTTCATCTAATCTTCAAGAAGCATACCACCTTGGGTTCACATGTCCACAGTAAAAACAAAGAAAGGACTCAAAATACTTTTTCTAGATGAAGATGAAAATATCATAAACACAACTAAAAACGTTGTGTACAAGGAAATTTTTGAAACTCTTTAACAAAGGGCAAACTATAGGTATGCCATTATTTATTTCACAATGTTCTCCTAATTATTCAATTGTTCAATGGTAATGGTGTTCATTAACTAAAGTTATAATAAATGCCAGTCAGGTTGTAATAATGGTGCTCATTTCCTTGAAATTATAGAGTTGACAATGATGAGCTTCTTCAAATGTAGGTTGTAGTATGCAACATTGATTATACAAAGTGTAAATACTTACACAATAACAATGATGAACTGTTATTCTTTAAAAATGCTGTTATGCAACATTTATCCTATCTTTTTTTTAAGTAGTTGTCTGTTTTACAATATACACACAATGACGGTCAATGTAGCAACATATCAAGTTTGATATATGTATACAATGTTATTTCAATTTCAATACACCTAAAGAGTCTCAATATTCATAATAATATAAGTTTTATATTTTATGGCACATACATGAAGAAGATTATACAGAGGAAACCATTAACTGAGTTGAATTTGAGTATGTAATTATTTTTCTTAAACAAACTTTGTTATATAAATAACTTATTTTATTTATTCTTACAAGTTATTGAAAATAATTTAAAATAATTGTAGATGTCGATAATGAAGCCAATAACTTTGACAATGTAAATGGAATATATGGAACAAGTCATGGTAAGTGTTGTTTGTTTGGTTTTCACAAATACATATCCAATTTCATTTATAAAATGAAAACTTCAATTAAATGCATATGAAGTTGTTGAAAATCACATACAAAGCTATGGAAGTTCTATCGATAAAATTGTTCAACGTTCTGACATTAACAACCACTATAACTTCTCACCAAGTGCAACTTTTAATCCATCAAATTTGTCCAGCGGTTGTATGTTTATATACATATTTTTATCTCCTACTAATAATGACTAACAATTTGTGTACTGTGTAAATAACATATTCTGAATGTTACTTAAGTTTAACACAAATATTATTTGTTGTTTGATAATTATTATGTAATTGAATAAGTGTATCTAGAAAAAACTGTGTGTTGCATGGGTAGAAAGACTAGTAACACTAAAATAGTAGTAGAAACAATATTAGAGCTTGATTAGTCCCTAATCATTACTATTTTCCTATGCTAAATGCATTCTTTTGGGTTAGTTTAGTGGTCTATTCGTAGTTTTTAGATTAGATTTAGGTTAGAGAGCATTCTAGGTTAGTTTTACAAATATAGCTTAATTTGGTGTTTTTAGCATTTTTTTAGTGTCAGTTGTAGAATTAGTCTTATAAATAATCTAGGTTAGTAGATCATTACTCTTGATATTAGTTTGGTGGAAAGTTAAGTTTAGTTTAGACTTTGAGCTAGTTTTATAGTATATAGATAAGCATTAGTTAGTTTAATCGACAGTAAATCTTAGCATAAAGTGAATGGGTTAAAGTAGTGTTAGTTAAGTCGTATTAGAATTAGAAACTCAGTTTTAGTTTTGGTAGAGTTAGACATTTCAGTTATTAGAATTCTTTCCATTTTTTTCATGAGCAAACAGTGAATGTTTGATGTTTGAGCTTTCGATGATTCATTTCACTTCATTAATCAGTTTTGATTGTTGAAACACATTCAAAATTGATTAGAGCAAAATGTATCCACACTAAACCAAGTGAATGCACAATCATCCTTGGCTAAAGTGAATTAAATCGTCATGAGAATTCTTCATCTAAATTTTTTATTTTTGTTTCAATTTTGCTTTTCCACCGTTTAAATCATAATTTCTAGTTTGATATGAGTTTTTTTTACCTATTCGAATGTGTTTTGGATGTTCAGTTGGTAGTATAGAGGCTTAATTCAAAATCTGATATGCTTAGTATTATTCTTCATGTGTTCATCTCATTGTTTTGCATTTTTGATTCGTATTCATTCATTCGTGCATTGTTTTTCATGATTTTTTTTTCTATAGCTTCATTTTAGTTAATCGAACGTTTAAACACTTTCATTTCATTTTCGACCCATAATTTCTTAGTTCTTATTTCGGTGGTTAAGTTTGTTGCTTAGCTAGTTAACCTACGTTCTGTTTAATCCAATTCTCACTCGACTCATATCCAAATGCTTTCGTTCCAATTCCTTTATTCAATACGCATTGAAATAAGTTTATTGAGAGGTTGAACTCACGATTTCATGTACTAAGTGAGGAAAACAAATGTTGCCCTACACTTTCGAAAAGAGGAAGCTTCTTTGTCAACTTAGTTTCATTGTTTCTGATGTTTAAGTTGTGATTTTCTGATTCCAACTGTTTCAGTGAGTTTTAATTGCACTTTAGGATCATTTTAATTGTTTAGATTGTTTGTGGATTAACTACATTGCATATTTCATTTTCATAGTGCACTTAAGCATTTCTACAAAGCACCTTGTTTTCATATAATTTCACTGAGGAATTTTTAAAAATGGTTTACTTCATGACTATTTATGCATTGTTTTGAGTATTTTGGCTTTCATAGTAAATAGTACATCATTAGTAAATAGGTTTCATTTATTTTTAATCCATTTCCACGCATTACATGTTGTCTTCAGATAAGTTTCATGTTAGTTTTGAAATGGTTGAAATGCCAAGAAGGGGGAGTTGAATTAGCTAGTTAAAAATTTAGGCTATCTTTGAAAGCTAAAAACCACCTTTAATTGAATCAATTAGATCACCAAGTTAGGATGCAAAAGGTGCTGGACAGTATACTTTCAGTCGATCAAAAATAGAGTTAACAGATTGATTTTACTAAACAGATTGAAACAGAAAAACAGTCAGTTGAAATACTGGAAAAAATGCAGAAATGTAGATTTGAGTTTTAAACTAGGAACAATGCACAAGAATAATCAAGATAGATTATAAATGATTATGCAAACATGCTCAATGCTGTAGATGTCATGAAAACATGCAAGAACATAAAAAAGATGATTAAAGCACAAGTTCTTTAAACTTTAAAATGAATATGCAAGAGAGGAAGGTTAAAGAAGAGATCATGAGATTTTTATACTAGTTCACTCAAACCTGAGCTACATCTAGTTGGTCAAGACAACCTGAGCTTGACTTTGCACTATTTCAAAAGATTCACAAAGTATTCACCTTTACACTTTCAAAATATGCAAAAACCACACAAAAGACTCTTGAATCACACAAGAGTCACACCAGCACAGGAAGAACCCTCTTGCAGACCTGGAAAACCACCAGGCACACACAAAAATCTTGAGAAAGATCAAACCTGAGTGGTAGCACAACCCAGCCTATCACAAACCACTTTCTCCAAGCTTCAAACCAAGCTAAAAGCTCCAGTAATTGATCCAAGATCAATCTTCAACTGCTGCAAACTATATGATCACGAAGGAAAGAGTTTCCACAAGTTTTCAGAATAAATTTGCGCTAAAAAATCATCAACAGACGTCTCCTTCGAAAATCACAACTTTTATAGTCAAACTGTTACGAAATTCAATAGGTTGATTTTCAAATCAATCGATTGATTTCACTTGACTTAAGTGAAATCAGTCGATTAAAAAATAAATCAACTGATTGAATTTGTTGCAGTTTAAGACTATTACAACCAACCTTTTAACCTGTTAAAAAACCATTCAATAGATTAAAAGAGACATTATAACCTGTTGAAAAACCATTCAACAGATTAAAAGACACACCTAAGACCAAATACATCTAAGTAATGCAACAAGGTCTACAATATGAATTACAAACTTTAAATACACTTTCTTAATGATGTAACTAGGTAGAGAGCACATGTTTCAGTCTTGATCAACATGAATACCATCAAATATCCTTTCCTTCATCAATGTAGGCTTCATTCCAATGGTAATGGCTTCAAGATAGTTCAAAAGAGCTTCATTAAATCTTCATCAAATCTTTAAGAAGCATACCACATTGGCTTCTCATGTCAACAATCTCCCCTTGATTTGATGAAGCCAACCTCTATCTTCTTTTATCAATCATTTCAAATTGCTTCCATTGATTGAATATCATTGAGTTTATGAAGTTATATCTTAGCTTGAAACCTGTGAACCTAAAAAATGCTTACAGTAGCAATACACACAAGCTAAAAAGCACACAAATATGCACATGCTCCCCCTATCAATAATATGGTTTCAAATTTAGATTTGATTATTGATTCCAATTTTAATGCTCTTAGTTAGTTCAATGTGATGAATTTTCCATTTTCCAATTTTTCTCCCCCTTTGGATTCATCAAGCAAAAAAAAATGCATAAGGAGAACAAACATTGCATATACTTTCATTAATACAGGAACATGATACAACCAACAAAAACTAAAAATAGAAAATACAACCATAAAGCTGATATAATTAGCCGACTGAAAATAAAAACAACCAACTGAAACTAAGAGAGTTAAAACTGGAAAAAAAACACACACACATGGATGCAATGCATGATCCTAAACAACCAACACACTTAGTCATCCTAAGGATCATTTCTGGTCTGGAATGAGTTCAGCATATCATGGATATCATGAATTTGGCCATCCAATGCATTAACCTCTCATTGCAATAGTTGTGATGTGCATGTTGGGACACATTGAGCTCATGCATGTTGGGTCACATTTACCGAGGTAATGTAATTTGAAAAACTACTGGCTTGAGCTATTTTAAGGTCATTTTCTATGATGTTATAATCCTTGTAGCTGAAGCTATTTTACTATTATCTATTAGTTTTCTTATCATACTAATCTAAATTCATTAGTATATTTAGTAGATGTTAGTTTAGGACTCAGAATATTAGTCAGTTGTAGTTATTGAGAATCTCTACTAATTAGCTTTTCAATTTAGTTCTTTGTTAATTCATATACTTGGTCCCCGTTTTGATGAGCTTGGTTGGGCTTACCTTGTTGCTTTATGTTCTTTTCGTTCACTAGAACTTGACAATTTATGGCGTACTCCTTCTGTATCTGTTGTTTTCAACTGCGGACTATAGTATATTAACTGATGAATTCACGCTTTGTCTTGAAATAAATATATTCTCTTAATTTGCCCCTAGCATGATCATTAACGAAGTTTATGTACGTATCACTTTACAGGTTGAACCTGGTCATACAATTCTTGTCCATGCAGCAGCTGATGGGGTTGGATCCTTATTATGCCAATGGGCAAATGCTCTTGGTGCAACTGTTATAGGAATTGTGTCAAATAAAGAGAAGGCAGCGCAAGCCAAGGAAGATGGGTGTCATCATGTTATAATCTATAAAGAAGAGGATTTTGTTGCTCGCATCAAAGGGATTACGTCAGGCAACGGAGTTGAAGTAGTCTATATACCTTTGAGGTAGTACCTATTCTATTCTATGCTACACCCAAATTAAATTTCAAAATTAGAGACTTGATAATTGAGTAGAAAACTAGAATGATTAGGATTAGATTGCATGTTAGTCCTTGTAATATATGTCTTTCTTGGTTTTAATCCCTGCATAAAATTACTATTCGTTTCAATCACTTTGGCTTTTGGTCTTTGTTTGATATTAATTCCTATAATATCTATTTTACAAGGATTAATTCAACATGTATCAAATATTACAGGGAGTACAACCAAATAACGAGGACCAAAAGCAAAATTATTGATTTTTCAGGATAAAAGGGTGTATACCACGAGAACTAAAAAGTTATTAAGCCAAATTATTGCATGGATGTATCCATTAGAATTTGCTTATTTTCTAATCCTTTACAGGTTCCTTCTATGATAATAATTTGGTTTGTAGGTATGTGATTAGATTTATAATTTATAATTCAGATGATCCTATGTTAATAACCAATTAGAACTAAACACCAACTAAGTCCTAGATATGATGATTACCGTTCCCCACAACATCTGAACTCATACATCTTAATGAATTTCTATACATTAAACTTTTTTCTAATTTAGAATTCATAATGTTATGTTGCATTCTATTAGTGTTTGGTTTCTCAATAACAAGGCATTAACGAAGGAGTCATTAACAAGGCATGCATATATATGTTGAGGTGTGTGTTGATTTGTGCAGGGATCTTTGGCATGCTTGAAGCTTAGGGGCTACATGGTAAGTTTTGGACAGTCATTAGGTTCACCTGATCTAGTTCCATCATAGAAAATTACCTACTTATTAGGTATTTAAAAATGTAGCTTTGATATAGGCTTTAATTGCATTCACCTTCCTTTAAGTGAATTACAAGAACATTGTCTCTATTTTGATGCTTGTGAAGATTTTTAATTTGACTTTTAATTGCATTCATCTAGCATTGGATTAATTTGACTTTTAAGCATTTTGTAAGTCTTGACTTCTTTAATTTAATTTTTATGTTTTAAATACACAGACCATGGAGTGGTTTCCTACCAATCAAGATTGAATGTATGATAGATGTTATAGTAGTAGAAGAGATGGCAACAACATTAATATGAGCAACGCCAACTTCCACAAGACCGGGACAACCACAACAAAGCAACCAACAAAAAAGTCACCAAGACGAGAAACCATGACTACTAAATATTAGGCATTTAGAATTTTTACATTTTTGAATTATGATAGCACTTTTAGATTATGTTTATTAGAACTTGATTAGGATTTTATGCAATACATACGAAACAAATTCCTGGAGACTATATAAGAAATGCAGCTTTTGAAAGTCTTTTTGAGAATCTAGAACCTGTTTTATTTTTTTAATATAGATTTAAGTTATCTACGAAAAAGTTCGTAGGTAAATTATCTACGAAGATTTTTGTAGGTAAATTATTTACGAAATATTTCGTAGGTAAGTTACCTACGAAAATGATCGTAGATAAGTTATCTACGAAATATTTCGTAGATAAGTTATCTATGAAATATTTCGTAGATAACCTTAGTAATGGGAAGTGTCTCTTATATACGAATATTTTCGTAGGTAATGTTCGTAGATGACGTTACCTACGAATGACATTTTCGTAGATAAAATTACCTACCAGCCCAATACCTACAAAATTCGCTTCGTAGGTAATTCGTAGATAACAACAAATTACCTACGAAAATTGTCTATTATCTACGAATTTTGGGCATAGATAATAATCATATTTCTTGTAGTGAAACTTTAGATATATGACCAGCTTTTGAATATTTTGACCACACTTTGACCAGGTTTGACCCATTGACTTATTGACTGTGCAATGAGAGTCTAACAAGTGGCATCACCTTTCTCTCTCCAAAATTAGGGTTTTCGCCTCCATTAAATGATTGTTATATGTTTCTTCGTGAATGAGGTGTTGCAATGGCTTCGTGGTCACGTTGCTGGTTGAAGGTGTAGATCTGATGGTGGTCGGCGACGATGTCTGACTTGATTCGTTCTTCTTAAATGATGTGGATGCGGTGGTGGCTGAAGTTTTGATGTTGGTTGTTGTAGGTCCAAGCACTATGTAGGTTTGGTTACGTAATGAAGTGGTTGGTGGTGGAGTCGCGAGGTTCTGCGTTGGTGGTGTGGTGATTTCGTGGCAGTTTTGAGCGAGGTTCATGAATTGACGGGGTGGCTTCAATTTGGATTTGCAGGTGTGTGTGTGTGTGTGTGTTTGTGTGTGTGTGTGTGTGTTTTCAGATGTGGTGGTGTTCACGTTGCTGCATTTTGGATGCTCAAATTTGCTTGTACGTGGAGGCTTCATTTGGGATAGGGTTTCTGGTTTGTGGGGGAGAAGATGGAAGGTTGAAGATGATGATGTGGCAACATTTGGTTGGATGAGTTTTGAGTGCTTTGATGTTGACATGTGTCATGTTCTGGTTGGTTAGTTTAATTAGTGGAGGATTGCCACATGACATGATCTGGTTGAGCTGAGTTTAAGTGATAAGAGGGGTGAAAATAGACAAAAGCAAGGGTGTAGAAGTAGGATTTAAGTGGCCCTCTAAAAACTATGGTGTATAAGTAAAAAGCAGGGATGCATTTAGCTCTTGAATTATTTCTTTCTAGAATTTACTAATTTTGCACTTAAATTATAATTCGAAACATTTCAATTCTACACTTTTAATGACCTAAATTAAATTTCAACTGCATTAACAAACGTTAGAATATCCAATAATATTTTATGCAACTAAAATCACTTTTTAAGTCATTTTTATCTCATAAACTCAATAAGCCTAATTATCACAAATCCTGATTAAATCAATCCTTATGCACACAAATTCAATTAAATACCCAAAATTAAACATTGAATGATGGCAAAAATACCAACTCATCAAGTACTTAACTCTCGTTCTTGATCCAAAGGTCACTATGTTGTCACTTGGATAAGTTGATTACTCTTTATTCTTTGAATTTTAGCATGGTTCCACACTAAAATTAGTGTTAAATTGCTAAAACAAGGCTCAATTAGTAAAATCCTAATGACATGAACTTGGCTTAGGTGAGAGAAATGAAAAAAAAGGATTTTAATTGATGAAATTACTTAAAATAGTAATAAAAACTGTATAGAGAAGAAGCAAACCTAAATTAATGATTGAATTTTTAAATCAATGGGCAAATCTTCAAGATATCCACAACCAAGCTCACTGTGTAGTCATGGAAATGAAATACCTCTAAAAGAATGCTTCTATTGTAAGGAAAATTGAGAAAATATAAAATTTAGGGTCTAATGTAGTGTGTAGTTCTTATATTTTTAATATTGTTACCTTTATAAGTTTAACTACCTAAGGAACTAACAACTTCAAAAACACTACCTACAACAGGTCAATCCAATGCCAATAACAGGTTAACTCAAGTGTAAGAAGTTATACCAACTTCTACAAGTAGCAAGTTTCCAGGTCAACATAAAAAAGATGTCATCAGTGAATGCAGATCAGCCAGCTCAGCGAATCTGCCTCGTGGAGTTCTTGACAAGCTGGTCCAAGTAAGTATGCTAGTTAGCTTAAGTTCCAATGTGGTAGCATGTTCAGATGACTTGCAAGTATGGTTATATTAAAATGCTTTAATATTCAGTATTAGCTTGGTTACATTCCCTCATGTTAACTATACAAATACTTTACAATAGTCGCAATTCACTTCTAATTCTTCCAATTTGTCAGTTAGCTCATATTCTCCTTTGTATATTCTTCATTCGTAAATTAATGTGACATTTCATCAAACACATGTTGCATTTTAGTTTTTCTTGTAGGCATTTCATCAAACGGGTTGCATTTCAACATCTATCCATCATTTTAGCTAGTTTTAAAGCTTATAATAGGTTTCATATAATTTGTTAATACATTGTAGGCGTTCATATCTCATTTCCATGCATTGTAATTCATTTTAGCATATTAAACTTTATCATTCACACTATTTTGGAGTAATTTTGAGTTTAGACATAGAAATATTTTTGTTCATCTTCTCGTTTGTAATGTAGGATCATTTTAGTGTTCTTTAAAGTTTTATTTCAAATCTCCCCTATTGTTTTGCATTAAAATCGGTTTTACACATTTTCATTCGCTCAAAATTTTGCACTCTCCTTGGATTGATACCTTAGTTGATTTCGTACTACATTAAGGGAAAAATTGAGTTTTATATATATATATATATATATATATATATATATATATATATATATATAATATTAACTTCTTTTACCCTAATTCATTTGTTTTTTAATAATTTACTCCAAAAGCTTAGTAAAAGTCGTAATTTAATCCAAAGAAATTTGATTAACCAATAGAAAATCACAACATATGTTGGGAATTATCCAAGTATGAGTCTAAGTCCTACATTGGATACAAATGACAACATTAAATACCATCTAAGAAAAAAAACCCATAAACTCAATGCCTCAAGGTTTTAGGTTAAAAGTAGTGTCAATTCGTTATATGGATTGGACTATTGTCACATATATAATATATCCCTAATGAACCTGTACGAAAAAAAAAACCATTTGTTGTATAAGAGCCAATGGTTCGTCTTTGTGATTGACTTAAACCATTATTTTTCTTAACTTTTGCCTCTATCAATATATTCTTTACATTTTTCAAATTAAAATGTACTATTTTTTTATAAAAGTGAGAAGAGTTTTACACTATATGTGAGACCCCATTTTTTCTGTGTTAAAAAGTTGGGCCAGCTTTGGTAAAAAGGCCTAAGGGTAGCCCATCTTGTTTTCCAAGATCCCTTCAGCTGCCCACATGCTTCCGATTCTGTCTCATTCCCCCAAACCATTTCACTCACCTTCTCCCTTTTTTGGATCAAGAGCTCTGCTAGGGCACTGCGAAACTCCCCTCCGAGCTAGTCGAAAGCTCCCTCCATGTAAGTTGAATAAACAAACTTCGTGTTTTCCCGTCCTTTTCAGTTTGGTTGTGTTAGTTCTGTCTAGGGTTCATCCTTATAATCGTTCGTGTGTGCATCTTTTCAGCTCATTAGTTTGTTCCTAGAGTTGTGGTGTTGTTCCTGTTAGAACTCTCCTTCCACAGTTTGCTCTATGTTTTGAGGTAAGGGAAACTAGGGTTTTCACATTTTTGAAGTACATTGCTTACGTTTGCTTCTATTTCATGTTTATAAATTACTTGGATGATGCTTATGTTGGTGTGAAAATGAACTTCTTGTGTTTCGATTTGGGATTTTGGCTTTGCATGCGTGAATGCAGATGTGGATCTGTTTTGCGCACTTAAGTGAGTGGTTTTTCGCCTAAACGAGATGCTCTTTCCTAAGTGAGAATAATATAAACTTGTCCCTGCCCTCTGCCTCGAACTGTCACCTAAGCGAAGGCCTTTCACTTGAACGAGAGAAATCTCGCCTGAGCGAGATGGGCTAACCTAAGCGAGAACTCGTGGTGTGCACAATTTGCAATCTTGCCTAGGTGAGAGTTTCTGACTTGAGCGAGAGACTCCTTTAGCTTGAGCGAGAGCTCGTTAGCTTGAGTGAGATTAATAATAGAGTTGTTTGAAAGCTTGTTTGCTTCCATGATTCATTTGTTTACCCTTTTTATAGTATAAAGTATGATGCCACATATGTTTAATGCAATGTGATGATACTGTTATATGTTGTGCTTGGCATGAAATGAGTCGTGAATTGGCTGGCTGGTTGGGCATGAGCATGAAATTATAATGCTTGAGATAATTTGAGGATTTGGTGTGAGAAACATGGACATGGCATGAGTAGACGTAATTCCATGAGACTCTTAGCGAGATTTCTTGGTGGTGTTGTAGTGTATATAATCAGATAAGGATTCAAGCAAGGTTGCATCCTGAAACTCTAAAGAATTAATCAGACTCACATAGAGCAAACTGATTCAAGTGGTGAGAGTAGCAAGAGGTCCTAGTCTTTGGCAGGATAATGGCTCTTTCTCTCTGTGTTTTTGTTCTCTATTTGGCTTTTCCTTTTTGCAATGATCACCAAATACATGGTGTGAGTAGATGTGGAGATTCTTGGGGATTGTTCAGATGGTGGTGATGTTGCTGTCTCATTTTAGACGTGGTAGCTAATGCTCTTTTGAGCACCTTTTATTGAACTGTTTTACTGTGCAACTCCTACTCTGTAAGCACTCTCAAGTTTAACTATTTCATGTTTAGTATATGTTCCAGGCATTGTGTTGTGCCTTTGGGTATCCCTTTTAGTATATTATGAATAACTTTATAAAGTTAATCCTGATATACTTTGTCAGTGCTCTATTTTTTTATATACTATAAACCTGCGACTTTTTATTTATTAGCATTATTCTATTAAATTGGGACGTTACAGTATATCGTATGCCAAGTTGATACTAAAAACGTGAATGTTGGAATAGATGTGCAAACACTAAAAGTAGTATTATATATATATATATATATATATATATATATATATATATATATATATATATATATAATGGTTAAATATATTTTTTGTCCCTTAACTTTCAGAAAAAATTGGAATTAATTTTTCTTTGAAACTTTGGCGCAATTTAATTCTCTAACTTGAAAATGTGTGAATTTAATTCTTTTAACCAAATTTTGTTAATTTTTTTTTTTACATTTTAAATGCATTTCAGAATAATATTTGAATTGTTTTCACTGTTTGATACATGTTTATTTTAATGTTAGTGGATAAATACATTTTACGTTAAATAAAATTAAGAAAAAATAGTTAAAAGATACTAAATCTATACATTTATAAAGATAAGGAAATTGATTCAATATTTAAAAAATTGACTAATTTCAATTTTTATCGAAAATCATTAAATTTAAAAGAAGTAAAATATATTTTGGAAAAGTCAAATTTAAAAAATGTAATCATTAAATATTAGTTGAAATAAGGTCATTCATTGCTTATAAAATACATTTTTTTCTTGTGGCCTTCGTTGAGTTGACTTCTTAGTCAACGGGTGGTTGCACCTTAATGCTATCATTGAATTACAATTTCTGAAGGATATCATCTTTTCCATTTTCATTTTTTGAGTTCAGACTTTGGAAATGGCTGAAGTTGTTCTTGAATTAGTGCTTGAAAATTTGAGTTCTCTTGTTGGAAAGGAGTTGGCACTTTTTTTGGGTTTCCATGATGACTTGGAAAGACTTGCCAGTTTACTGACTACCATCAAGGCAACTCTTGAAGATGCTGAGCACAAACAATTCTTAGACCGAGCTATACGGATTTGGCTTCAAAACTTGAAAGATGCAGCTCTCACTTTGGATGACATCATGGACGAGTGTCGATGTGAACTTCTGGGGATGGAGTTCCAAAGACGCTGGGGTGTATCAAATAAGGTACAAATCTTTGGTTCATTATCCTCTTTTCATCCCAAACACGTTGTTTTTCGTTACAAAATTGCCAAGAAAATGAGAAGGATAAGTAAGAGGTTAGAAGAAATTGCTGAAGAAAGGACTAAGTTTCATTTTACAGAGACGGTCTCCGAGAGAAGTGGAGCCAGTGATTGGCGCCAAACCACCTCGTTTATCACTGAACCGCAGGTGTATGGAAGGGAAGAAGAGAAGGATCAAATTATAAACTTTTTGGTTGGTGTTGCTTCTCGTTCTGAGAATTTATCCGTATATCCGATCTTGGGTCTAGGTGGACTAGGAAAAACAACTCTTGCTCAACTCATTTTCAATCATGAGAGGGTGGCCAACCACTTTGAGCTAAGAATTTGGGTTTGTGTCTCTGAAGATTTCAGTTTGAAGAGGATGACAAGGGCTATCATAGAAGCACTTACCCAGCGTAGCTGTGAGTATTTGGATCTGGAACCACTTCAAAGAATATTTCAAGATCTTCTTCGAAGTAAAAGATATTTACTTGTTTTAGATGATGTGTGGGATGATAAGCAAGAGAATTGGCAGAAATTGAAATCTGTTTTAGCTTGTGGGACAATGGGTACTTCCATTCTGATCACCACTCGTCTTTCAAAGGTGGCTTCAATCATGGGAACAATACCTCCTCATGCACTGTCAGAGTTACCAGATAGTTATTGTTGGGAATTGTTTAGGAGTCGAGCCTTCGGAGCAAATGAGGTTGAACCAGAAGAGCTAGTGTTTATAGGGAAAGAGA
>Ga0214543_1000865_pt1 | contig 55503 bp, 25 predicted proteins | sample CNSS2metaG_FD_160094 | JGI IMG/M metagenome (GOLD analysis project Ga0214543, IMG submission 160094) | Root nodule microbial communities from cowpea collected in UCLA plant growth center, Los Angeles, California, USA - CNSS2 | ecosystem: Host-associated > Plants > Roots > Nodule | place: USA... | reverse complement strand
TGAGCATGAATAAGAGAGGGAGACTCCATAACTGCACCAATGTGTGTAGAGGGACGGAGATGATAAAGACCATGAGACTCATATCCTGTGCCAATCACCTGTTTCGAACTCCGGTCCTGTAAACAGACAGAATTGTTGGTAAAAGAAACAACACAAGGACCAGGAGAAGAAGATTGAGTTAGACCAACAAAAGATGTACCTGTGTGAGCAACAGATGCAGTGGAACTAGAAAACTGTTGATCCTTATACCATTTGAGAATTTGTTGTGCATAACAAGTATATCGGATGAAACATAAGAGATTTCAGAACTGAAAGAGGCAGCGGAAGATGCCATGGAGGAACTGGAAGAGACGCGGCTTCAAATGGCGTGTGAGGGACGATCAAAACTGTATGGTCGCCGGTCGGAACTAACACTCCGGCGACGACGACTCGGCAGCGACGGTGGTGGCGACTCCGGCAGTGGCTCCGGTAACAGCTCCGGCGCCGGCGGCTCCGGTGGCAGCAGCGACGGTGGCGGCAGAGACGGAGGCAGCGATAGTGGAAAAAAAAAAAACCTTAAGCTCTAGATACCATGTTGAGAATAAAGAAAATAGGGATTGAGATTAATCTCCTTTGTGTATAAACCACACATAGGGTAATCTATTTATAATAGAGAGAGGTACAAGTAAAAAGAGTAACTGAAAATAAAAGGATTAAATAGAAGATATTGTTTGATATTGTGGTTATCAATATCTAACAATATCTTAATAATATCAAACTATATCTAACAACTCACAACACCAACTGCAAAGGATAAATCTGGTATGGTAATAGTAAGATAAATAAGTTTTCCAACGAGTCTTTTGTACCTTTCTGGATTAGAGAAAGCTTCTCCCTATTCTGCCATTAATTTCTGATTTGGATCCATGGGACAATCCACTGGTTTACAGTCGATCATACATGTCTCTTTAAGGATGTCAAGAGCATATTTCCTTTGAGAAATTACAACTCCTTCCTTTGACTGGGCTACTTCCATAACTTCGGAAAAATTAAATGGAAAAAATTACTTGTCTTGGTCTGCATCTGTGGAACTTTGGTTCCTTGGTCAAGGGTTTCATGATCATTTGGAAGAAGATGGAAGCTCAGTGCCACAAGATCAAATTCAGCAATGGAAGAAAACTGATTTTCAGCTTTGTGCCCTACTTTGGCAATCAGTAGAGCCTAATATTTTGAGTACGCTTAGGGCATTTAAAACATGTCATTCTTTTTGGAAGAAGGCCCAAAATATATTCGCAAATGATATCCAACGGCTCTTCTTTAAAGCAATCTGACAATGATATGGTAACTTTTATGGCTGAAGCTCAATCTGCTGTTGAGGAATTAAAGGTGTTCTTAGAAGTGAACTCATTAGAAGAAATAAAAGGAAAGTTGGATAAGTTTTACATGGTTATGATTCTTCGAGAAATGAATCTCCTTTAAGACTATTTATTCTAACACAAACAATGGATTTAGATATGAGCATATGATTTATCTAATAAGACCCAATAACTCATGGAATTCATTCTTAAAAGCTATGGAGGGAGAATAAAAGACTTAGATAATCCGCTAAATATCCCATACTATTTGATCATAATATTGAAGTCCCGATGTGGGATGTAGACCCTTCATAATACTGAAGTCCCTCCTATCATAGCATCATTCCCAACAGTTGAGTATCACTGACTCACTCTACGGTGCTGCATGCAGTGATATTTCACTTAACTTTCTGGTTTGTAGGAATCCTTTACCATTTAGAATTATCTGCAAGCAACATTTTTCGAAACATTGACGACCAGCTCTGCTACCTAATAAGCAGTTAAGCCACTTGAGAATTGCCTGAGTACTTCCATGGACTCTAAAGTTGCTATCCACTTCAGTTTGGGTTTGAAATCAAGGCATTTTCTTTTATGCGTAGGTATGTAGACAATTAGTATAATCTAAACTCTTTTCATTGTCATCCCTGGGTAGAAAGGAGCATCGTTCTGCTTTGTATAAACTGAAAACTATTAATCTGCTCTTGTAAAAAGTGGGAACTGTTGGCGAGATCTTTCTCCTTTTGTTTATTTTCAATCAAGAAATAAGCTTATTATTTCTTGAGTTTCTTGAATGAGGTAAAGTAACTTACAATCAAGGATTACAGCTTCATTATTGGGAGGGAGTCCATTTCTAAGCTTAGGCACATGCTGCATCAATTTGTGCAAAATGAAAGATATTCTTCTTGATGATGGAGGTGCCAATGGGAAAGTCCTTTGAGAAAATATTTAATGCAGCATGGGGCTGAGTGGGTGAATATTGCAATCCATGAAACCAGAAAATGACTGTGAAGTGTTTTCGAAAATAAAAAGCCTGACCCATTGAGTCTTGTGAATCCTATCTAGAAAAATTAAGAAACCATGAGATACCTAGGAGAACAAACCTTTTTGTAAAATTATGTTTACCAATAAATAGTGAAGTTGCATAGATTATTTGAACTGAACCCGGAAGCATTAACTTGGGGCAAAATATAAAATGGGCAGAGGACAATAATTCCATATTAATTTGAACCAACCAATATGCTCCATATTTTGTAAGATTTGGGCTAAAACCATAAAACTGTTGTAATATGCCTCTTTACTAGTGTCTAGTAACCATGTAAAGGGTATATTGGTGATTTGACAGCAAAAGCAATAAAAAATTCGATATGGAATATTATTTCCAATGCAACAGGGTGCAGTGGTAAGCTTTTTCATAAACAATTGTAGGAGAAGAAAATAAAGAAAAATGAAATGAATTTCCCATATGCTAAAATTAGCATGTATATCAAACTATTTTACAGATGTTTTTTCATTTTAATTTATCAAAAAGTTGATTTTATGTGTGGAAGCTATAATTTTAGCTTACGAGAGAAACTTATTTCACTTTTTCATTTACTTAAGTTTTACAGAGAAGCTTATTATTGAAACAAAAGCTTAATGTTGGTTTTTTAGAAATATATTAATTCATGCTCAGAATTCCCATTCATGCAGATAAAAAGACAACTTCCTGTTCTTACATGATAAACTTCATACCTTAATACAAACATTTCTTTCCATCCAACATGGATGTAGAAAACGAGGAATTGATTCTGATTCCCGTTTATAAAAAATGTAAATGTCTTAGAAAAAATTGGTCCCTTTGAAGACTATTCATTGAATAATTGAAATGCTTGAGCAACTGGCTGAGCCATATCTTTTTTCTCATATAGTTTATTTGTGAAAAAACAAGTAAAATGACTCAATTTTTTGTTTTTGTTTTATTATAGTCAGGAATTGAAGGTGCCAAACTATTAAAAGCATCACTTGGGTCTGTAGATTTCATCACTTCATTTTGTCAATCTGAAGATGAGTCAGAAAAGATCAAGGAAGCGGTTAATACATCTTCTTATGGAAGTGAATATGTTCATGCTGCCCTTTCAGTTAATCAGAAGGTGGTATACTGTAATCTACTCATCTTTTTTTCTGGGAAAGAAGGGATGATGCTTTAAGCTTTTTCATAGATCTCTCCAGCTGGAGAAGCGGACAGCTTACCCAAATCTTTGAGCCTCTCTGGCCGTTTACACCCCCTTCATTAAGTAAAAGGCTAAATATATTTTTGGTCCTTCAACTTTTGGTAAAAATTGGGATTAGTGCTTTTTGGAAACTTTGAACTAATTTAGTCCCTCAACTATGTACATGTGTGGATTTAGTTCTTTTAGTAAGATTTTATTAAGTTTATTTGATGTTTCAAACATATTTCATTATAGTATTTTAGTTTGTTACACCGTTTGACATATTTTCGCTTCAATGTTAGCTGAAAAACGCGTTTGAAACGTCAAATAAATTTAAAAAAATATATTTAAAGGCCTAAATACACATATTTTTAAAGATGAGGGACTAAATTAATTCAAGGTTTTCAAGATGGACTAATTCTAATTTTCGCTAGAAGTTGAGGGACCAAAAATATATTTAACCTTTAAGTAAAACACATTATCCACCGCAACCTAACTGACTGGTCACTTGATGCAGGTAACATTGATTCATTTAGAGGATAGGCCGCGTCCTGGTGTTTCTAATGTTATTCAAGAATTGCAAGATGAAGCACAGTTTCGTGTGATGATGTTAACCGGAGATCATGAGTCTAGTGCTAGGAGAGTTGCAAGTGCTGTGGGCATCAATGAGTTTCATTGCAACCTGAAGCCTGAAGATAAGCTGAGTCATGTGAAGGATACCTCAAGAGATATGGGTAAGTTCCTCGATAACCATTTTTGTGGATTGTCTTCTGTAATGCGTACTTATGGTTATTATTATTATTTTTGGGTACTTGCACACCAATGGTTCCTTTCCAATAGAAGTTTTTTTGGTCCCCGCTTGTAGCTTCAACTATACAAGTAAATTGTGCAGAGCTGAAGCTTAAAATATTACCTTTACATGCTTCACTTTCAAGTCTCGTTTTATGGTACCTTTGTTGTTCAGTTATGAGACTCATCATTTTTTTTTCAAAAGAGAGTATTTTCTTAAATAGGTTCCTACATAATATTTAAATTGAGTTGCTTGGATGTCTTTTACACATATGTTTTGGTCTCTTACGCCATTTTGTTTATACCTGACAGGGGGAGGCCTAATTATGGTGGGTGAAGGCATCAATGATGCCCCAGCACTAGCTGCAGCAACTGTTGGGATAGTTCTTGCTCACCGTGCGAGTGCAACAGCCATAGCTGTTGCAGATGTATTGTTGCTTAGAGAAAACATTTCTGCAGTGCCATTTTGTATTGCCAAGTCTCGGCAGACAACTTCACTGGTAGTTTTATAGATGTAGTTACTATACATTATTTCATTAGCTCTTGGATGCTGTTGACTTATATCTGAATGTACGTGCAGATTAAACAAAATGTAGCTCTGGCATTGACGTCCATAGTTATAGCTTCCCTTCCATCAGTTTTGGGATTTCTGCCACTGTGGTTAACGGTATGAAAATTCAATTTATATTATCTTTCTGCTATTCTGCTGTAGAACGTTTGTAGGCCTTGGTGGCACTATGTCCTGATGTTTCGAATGACTTGAACAAGCATTTTTTTATCTGGTTGCGGTAACAAATCTCTGAAATCACGATTATTTTAGTAAAGATTGTCACTGGGTATGGCCATACCAATATCACTTGGTTGAGGCAACTCCCCACCCTTGGCGTTATTGTAAATCGAATTTAGTAGGTGCTACCTCTATAATTAAAGTATACTCGGCTTAACTTATTGTTGTGATTGTTTAGATTGTCGTTCCCTGCCAGGGAGTGTAGGTTGGTTTTCCAGTGAGAGAAGCATCTCAATTGTATCTTTTGAACTAAAAATAGTTTTGGAGTTTTCAAACGGAAAGACAAGCATAGGCTTCATTTCTTTGAATTATAGCATCTCTCAGAATATGTTCTTTATGGTTTGAATGGTCCCACTACCTTAATTGCATGATTTTCTTCGTTGATTGTCTATATAATCATGTCTCTTGTTTATGCATATGCAGGTTCTTTTACATGAAGGTGGAACCTTGCTTGTGTGTCTCAATTCCGTACGTGCTCTGAATGAGCCATCTTGGTCCTGGAAGCATGATATCTTACATTTGATTAGCCAGATTAAATCTAGTCTTCTGTCTATCACAGGCTCAAACAGTACCATAACGGCGAATTTGTAACGTAGTGTTGTAGCTTATTGCATATTTTTAGTGTATTAAAAAAGTGTCAATATCGCTTTTCTTGTATATCTTTTTCATCTCAGCAAAATTGAACAATGCCTCTGTTTGAGGTTAGTTTCGCTTTCTTTAGTCCTCCTTTTCCCATTCAAATGGAATAAAATTTAAGGGAGAAATGTGCATATACATTTCGCAGTCATAAAATAAATATTGACATGAAATATCGACGGAAAGAACATTTTACTACTACTCATTTACTTGGATGATCTGCCCTCAAATTTAGAAATTACATCTTAAGCATTTACTCTGCGATGAAAGGCTTTTCTTTGGTGGCCTGAATAATAGCCTTTTTCAGAAAAATCCCTTTTAGAAATTACAATATTACTTTTCTTTCGGGGTCTAAACAGTAAATTCAACTGTTTTTCTGACGTGTGTGCAAGTACTGTTTTAGTTAGAATTGTGTTGATGTTGAATAGGCAAATCATTTGATGAATTTCTTTTCATATTAATTAATTAAGACGTTTAAGTTTTTTTTTATTGAAGTTGATCAATTTCGTTGTTAATTTTATTAACATTTATTCTTTTTATGTTTTTAACTTTACTGTAAATGTATGAAATAATTAAAGGCTGATCTAAGTAAATGACAAGTTGTTTTATTCTAGGTATGAATATATTCTTTGTCCCATATTACGTAAATGGCTTATTTTGGACAAACCGAAAATAGCATTGAATCTATGGTATGACGTGTAAACGACATTTTGTTATGTGACAACGTCATGAAATGATAGTTCATTGAAAGTATATATTTATTCTAATTATTAATCGGATGAGCTAATGATAATGGGATTTTGCGACGTTGCAACAATTTCATTTGTCCATTTTATGGCATATTATGTCACAAAATGCAATATGTCAATTTAAAAATTAACAAACAATTAGTTGCTGAATTAGATTTCGTTGATATGAAAAAGGGTAATGCCTTAATCATTAAAGTTACAAGATTAAAATCACCCTTGTGTAATTAAAAAAGCAATCTAGCCATTATATCAAGATAACTTTTTTATACATATGGTGTGTTTTATATTATTTACCCTGTCTAAAAAATGTGCTTCTTTAGCATTTTCTTTTTATATTTTGATATTTTAGTGATAAAATTGTTAACTAGAATAAGAAGATACACACTTGTGATACTTTTTAAACAAGAATATTATATAATATTCAATTTTTGAAAATATAAGGGGTTGTTTCTAGAACACTAATTTGTGCTTCGTACAAAACGGAAAATTTAAATTTATGTGGAGGTACCTGCAGTTGAAGGAAGGGTGCCAAATGGCAAATACAAAAACACAGTTATTTTGAATGACCTAACTAATTATAGTTTGAAAGTTTAGACATGACAGTGCTTTAAATCTACATGCCTCGAAAATAACGGCTATTTCCAATTAGATGTATGTAAGTCTTTAATTGAAGGTTTGATAACACGGCAGAGCCTTGCGTTACGTTACAGTTAATTTCACTGCTACGTCTGAAAGCAATTATAGCCCAAAATTTATGGTCGTTGACCATTTAGAGTTTGAAGCATTGTTGGTTGTGGCTGCTTTTATACTACCCTGCTACTGCATCTGAAACTAATTATAGCTCTAAAATTATGGTTGTTGACCATTCTTGGATAAATTGGTTTTTTCTGTACTTCTACATCCTATTTTAATGTCTTTAAGTGAAAAATATATATATGATTTTCTCTCATTTTAAAAAATTAATAAAATAATAACTGTTGTTTAACTTTTATACTAAGTAGTGATAGATTCGTACAATGATTATATAATTTTAGAGGAGAAAACTTACATGCAATTTAATTCATGTATTTCGTACTGTTTTTGTAATTAAAATTGAAGATTTATGTTGAAAGCTTACGGTGACATTTGATGTAAACATTATTTTACCAAACAATAAAACGTCAACCAATACTGTAGAGATTAAAGTTTGTCTAGATCTGCCATATGTGTAATTTATTATTATTATTATTATTTATATATATAAATACGTTATTGGCATGTCTCTTTAAAAAATATTTTTTTTAAACATTTTTTCAAAAATTAAGATGTTATTATACTTTTTTAAAAGTGGATACTAAATTAATATATTTGAACAAAAAATGACTACCATCCAACTAATATATATATATATATATATATATATATATATATATATATATATATTATATGAAACAATTTTATTGTTCACTTCTTAGTATGTTCTAAAAGTATTGACCTCGAATTGAATTAAATTAGTTAATCCATTTAATTTAAAAAGAAAAATTAATAACAAAATTGTAACAAAAAATTAAATAAATTATCTCACTCCTTAAAACAATGCAACAAATTTGAAGTTAAAATAAACATTTTAATATTATGGGAAGAATGGAGGAATTATGTATTAGGTCGTGCACTTTAAATATATCATAAAAAATATCAAACTATCGATATAATAAATTATTCTTAATGATATTAAGAACAGTTCCTAATATCAATAATATAATGCAGAAGCATATTTGATCAGTAATTAGATAAAATGTGGAAGCGTATCTGATCAGTAATTAGGAACAATATAGATGGAAGAGTGATACTTGATCTTAAAAATAGAATCAATCGAAACATTAAAAATTTTTTATGTGTAAGAAATTGTTTAAATGTGAGACGATACTACTCTCCTTCTGGTATGCATGTCCAAAACAAAGAGTACTATCATATGTCTTATTTTTCTGTCTTAAGATTGATTAATGATGGGATATGAGTTTTATATATTTACCAGTAGAGACCATAGACCTCTCAACAGGTCATGGAATAATATCACAAATCGATCATTTATCAATCCAATCCATCATGGATCATTCATTAGAAACTCAATAATTACATTATCCATAAAATTAATAACAATTGTGTAATATAGTTGACAGTAACAAATAATATAATTTATTGATTAATGTTAATTCATAATAATAACAAAAAAGAAAATAATAATTTTATATAATAAAATTATATAAAAATACAACATTATGATAATCAAGAGAACAAAGACTAGAAAGTGAATTCTCTAATAACTTATAACAATGATAGGAGTTGACAAGTTTTGTTATCTCATATTCATTTTCAAGAAACAAACTCATCATACTCCTCATATCCAATGGATATGAAATTTTTGTCTCATTCTCAACCTAACGAGTAATGGGTATACTCCTCTACTTGTGTTTATATCCATACTTGTTTTATTACTGCTTTAATATTAATTATTTATTTTTTTATAAAATTATAATAAAATCTTACAAATGAAACATAATATTATCAAATATTTTAATATCAAATGAACGTATTATCGTTTCTCCAAATATCAAATACTTAGGAAAAAATTATAATTGTATACATTTTAAATTAGAGTACCAAATAAAATTTCATGAAAACCAAAACATTTATTAAACTTGTAAACATTAATAAAACAAAGTTGATAAAATTTAAAAATATTTTTAAGAGATTTCAAAAAGAAAACAGATATTCAAATTTAAAAATATTTTAAATGTCTCTTTACTCTCATTCTTTAAATTCTAATGAAATCTCTTTTTTTTATACATTAACAAAAAATATTACATTATTTGAATGAAATCACACAAAGAACAAAAATAAAATATATGGAGTGCAGGAAGCAATGACCTTAGACCTAAATATTATCAATCTCTTATACCTATCTAAAGATCGAGACTAGGGATGACAATACAGGCCTGCTCGGCCTGCACTTGGCCCACAAAATGTGGCTGAAAATTTTGGCCCATCCCGCATAAGTGTAGGCCCGTGGGCTAGCCTACCTTTTCTGAAGAAAAAAAATCTTATGATAAAGCTTTCAATGTTCAACAAATTGGGAAATTTTAACAAGTTCACAAAATTAAGCAAAGACTTTGAAAAGTTGATGATAAATTAATAATTCAACATTTTCATCATATTCATATTTATACTTTAACATATATGATGTATTATACATAATACTTGTCGTTTCCAATCATACAAGAATATGGAGCATTTATGCAGAAGTCCAGAAGAAAAGTAACTAATATACACAAATGCAGGTTTTTTTCTACGGGCTAGCGGGCTGCATGCCAACTCGCACAAACTGCAGGCTTCTACAGACTGAACTTCTGTGGAGCAGCAGGATCAATGTCCTGACCGCTCCACATTTTTTTGGCAAGTCAAGCTCATATTGCCACCCCTAATCAAAACCATTGTATCAAAACCAGAGCTTGCTTCTTGCGCCTCCATGTTTTTTTCCTGTACCTTCATAATCTTTAAAATTCCAGTTGTACCCTTATCAAAAGACGGGTGGTAGAATGACAACGTCGGGATGCCTGATGGTGGTAGGGACAACAAAGTGACCTGCGACGTAGATGAACTGGACAAAGGTGTGATGCATGCTTGGTTAAAGTAGGAGGACGCAGGTGACAGAGGAAATGTATGGGTTGAATGGAGGAAAGAGATGAGGTGAAAATGGAAGAAGTGGGGGTTTGAATGGAGGAAAAGCCCGAAATCCATTTATGCTACAAATTTTTACATTGTGAACTGAATTCAATACAAAAATATATTATAAATTGTATAATTCGTAATGTATTTTTTTAAAATATTTTTAAATTATATAATTTCAAAATATATGTTTTAGATTACACAAGTTAAAATATATTTAAAAATATATATATTTCAAATAGTATAATCTAAGTGTATTTTTAAATTCAAAAATATATTATAAATTGTATAATCTAAAATATACAAATATTTAAAATTTATTTGAAGTTAAATAATTGGAAATATAATTATGAATTCAAAAATATATTTTTGATTTTGAATCCGAAATATATTAGTTTTTTAATACATTAAAGATCGTGTAATCTGAAAAGGTTTTAGATTACATAATCCATAAATCATTTCAACTTAATTTTATTATTCAAATTGAGAAATAATTTAAGTTTTAAACTTTTCATTGAGAACAAAATGATCATTTTGCCACTTCTATGGCAGTGCAGAAAGAAAAACCACAGTAACATGGTCTATTAAACCATAGGAACATGTTCAAGTAAAAGGGCAGCTGAAGAAAATTTGAAAAACATTTCACCAATAATAACGATCATATGATCTATTAACTAATTGCATTATTAAAACAAACCTTAGAATGGGTATAATTTATTTTTCTAAAAGAGAATTAAAACTTCAAATCGTTTTTTATATAAAACGGGGGCAAATGCATTCATAACTAGGTAAACAAGATAAACTAAAAATTAAAATTATTAATATATTATAATGATGGTTTATGTCATTATTACTAAATTTTATTTCCAAAATTTAAATAAGTTATAATAATATAAAAATTAATACAATTACCGTGTAGAATTTTACTATGTGCTAGTTATTCAGTAACAAGGTATAAACGCATTGTTATTATTATCATGACATCTTTTATCATTTATAGAAAATAATATTAAAAAATTGAAAAATGATAATTCAATTAAAACCTAAATTATAATGGCTTCATTACATGAAGTCAAATGAGGTTGGAATAAGAAGGAAAACAAAATAATGATAGATAAACTGATTATATAGTAAACTGATTAACTAACAAATTTTGAGATATATAAAAGGATAACAGACAAAAACTACTTTCAAACTAAGTACCGGTTTCCTTTCTGTTCTAGTTGGTGAGCGTGAAACGCTATTTGCTAATTTTGGGTTTCAACCAAAACAAATATTTACATCATGCTTCAGCAAATAACAAAATAAATTGAACTTAATATTGAAAATTTGAGGATATTTCATTGATTTTAAAATCCTACCCCTCTCTCTGGCGCTTGTTTTATCTTTTTCGAAACAAAACCTGAAGCACAAGAGGTTCAAAGAAATTTCAGATTTGCCATGAAATTTCAATTTTTCATCGTTCCATGCTACTTTTGTCTTCCTCTCTTCTCTTCCAACTGTACACTAACCAATATTATTCCCTAAAATAAAAAGGAAAACAGCTTCCTTTTTATGCTTCATCATAACTCATAAACCTCCTTTTCTCAACACTAATTACGTCATAATTAGGAATCAACCCTGCTAATCCCAATTCGCTTCACCGACACGTTCCTAAAACCGTCCACACCCTGAAAACACATCGCACTCTGCTGCTGCTGCTCCATGTAACTCCGAACCTCCTTCTTTATCATCTCGTGCATCACCGCCATAAACTCCGCACTCAAATTCAAAGCTCCCATTCCAACCTCCGCCGCCGGAGTCGCTACGGTGCTCACCGGTGCTATGGTGAAGGGATTAGCTTGCATCGCCGTCGCCCGATTCGAGGCTTCCGATGACTCCACGCCGGGGAGAGACAGTGACAGCGAAGTGGTAGGACCGTCGTCGCACGACGACGCCGTTTCGACCACGGGTCGAACCGGCACGGGCCGGAACACGTGCGATGGGGAGACTACGCCAGGGGCGCTGGTCTCGCTCACATCGGATCCAGATGGGCTTCCTGGGGGCAGCGCAGCGCCGGCGCTAACGGAGCGTTTGAGTGGCTGCGGGCTGAAACCGGCAGCGGCAGCGGCGGGATCTTCGGCCATCATGATGGATGAGCACTTGCGCTTTAGCGTTGAGTTCCAGTGGTTTTTGATGGCGTTATCGGTGCGGCCCGAGAGAAGGCGGGCTATGGTGGCCCACTTGTTACCGAAGCGGGCGTGAGCGCGGATAATCGTGTCGTCTTCCTCGGGTGTGAAAGCCCGGTGCTCGACCTGGGGTGACAGCTGGTTGCACCATCGGAGCCTGCACGATTTCCCAGAGCGGCCCGGGATTGAGCGGCTGATGAGCGACCAGTTTCTGGGCCCGTGCCTCTCCACCAGCTTCTGCAGGGCTTCGTCCTCTTCCGGGCTCCATGGACCCTTGATCCGGTCCATGTCCTTTCGGCTTACGGCCATCATGATATTACTATGCTGTTGCTTTGCTTGATGAAGGGAATGAGGAAGGGTTTCTCTGGTTGAGTTATTGTGGTGGAGCATTGGGTCGTTAGAGCATGCTTGCGTTTTCTTATATCTGTGAGAGATGGGGTGTGGGGCAACCGGTTTAGGGGGTTCCACTTTTACGGGTTTCAGCGTCGGTTGTATTGTTCGTGGTACCGGTTTTTCCTGGGAAGCGGTTGCCTCTGGAGTTGGGATACAGCTGTAATTGGACACGCGTCGTTTCTTAGATTGTTCCCTTTACACAAGTCATCTCTTCTTCCCCTACTCATTTATCCTTTCAAATTCCCCTTTTTATTTATTTAACTGAAAATATTATGTAAATACTATGGATCCTGCACATCTTCTCCAGCCGTAAAAATTAACAAAAATAATAATACATTCAAAATTGAAAATATTTTGTTTTTTGTTTTTAGTAATTTTTAACTACTCTCCTCCTCAGCATAAAGCCTCTTCATGCAGAACAGCGCGTCCACTGCACAGGCAACGCTCCACTCAATTATAGCCTCCAATTTTGAAACTCACTTTTGACTTCCTCTTTTTTTCCTGTACCAGTGTTATCTCATTAAAGAAGAATAGAACGAATTTTTAAATATCAGTGTTATTTTGACAGGTTTTTTGTTTATTAAATTAAACTGTGGTTTCAGTTAATGTGTTAATATTTAATGTAAAGTTTAAACTTAAATCATGAAAAGAAAGTACCAGAAAGACATTAAAAAATAGGAGAGGTGAGTTTAGGAAAAAAGAAACGTGTCTGAGGTGTTTGGGAGCTAGGCGGATGTGGACGTGAATAGAATAGAACAGTTGTGGAAGTTAATTAATGTGGACAAAGAAAACGCCGAGAACCAGAAATCTGAAAGTTAAAATAATAAGAAAATGGAAATATTTTTTATAAAAAGGAAAAGATAGAAGAAGAAACGGAAAAGAGGAAAAAAAGAGAGATAACGATGATAACGGTTGGGTGATGATGGCTGAGGTTCCTTGCTTGCTTGAGTTTGACTGAGGACTATTCCAGGCTGTAGAGCATTTCGTGTGGGATATTTTTTTTTTTCAAGTTTGGTCCTTTTCGTAGGAAAAAAAATAGGAGAAGGGCCCATAGCAGGGTGAGGTGGCAGAAAACGACAAGATCGATCGCCGAATCGGAACGCGAATCATTACTGCTTTCCTGTCAGTCCAGCCTGTATTCTTTACCTGCCTCTATCGTCTTCCTCCACATACACCTGTCGGTCACTTCCTCTCATCTTCCTCGTCAATAATAATCCGGAATTATTTACAGTTAATCCCTCATGTGTTTTGTCAGTTAGATAAAAAAATAAAATATTAAATATGTTAACAATGAATTAATAAGCAGAAAGTGGGGATTAGGGGATGTATAATTAAAGCAAGGTATAGGGAAAGGGCGAGAGAGAAAGTTGTCGGGTAGGATGGGGGTATGGTACTCACTATTCAAATGCCAAAGATATGATCCAACAGATCCGTATCCAACCCCTTTCTGTTACTTGTACCTCCTACCCACTGCCCCTGTCTCCATGCACTATAAATATTTATTATTTTCCACCTTCTTTATCTTTATCAAAATACCACATTTCTGTTCATTACACTATACCCTCCCTTTTTTTAATTCTCCTATACCATATTCTAATGTCCTTCTAAATCTGGATACCGTGTAGACATTCTGACATAATTCTTTAAACAAATGTCTTTAATAATACACGATTGTTTATAAGCCTGTTTAACAATATGTCTGTTGTTAGAGTTTGATCTCAAAACTCAGGATTAGTAGAATATGTGTTTGCTGTCTCTGAAATGTTTTTTAATAAATAGATATTTAGGTTATAGTGAGTAGTGGACAGCAAAATGAAAGTGATGTGAATAATTACTACAGTAAGCATAATTTTTGAAATGGTATTTGGCAGCTGTATGGAGTGAGTGAAGGGAAAGGGTGAGGAAAGTAATGGTTGATGAGAGGGCTTTCAAAAAGAAGTTTTTGGCTGGCGTAGCATTTCCCAAAACAAGAAAAATACGGAGAGTTGTACTTTTACACTATCCAAACCGTTGGGCCTAGACAGCTGTAATATAATTATTAAGAGCAAGGACAGTCTGATTCACCTTTTCAACCATATAAATTCTAAACACTCTTCTTATTAACTAACACCTGCTTATTAAGCTTCAAAGTACAGTTAAGCCCCTCATATTTTGTGTTCACAATTTGGAAAATTAGGAAACTAAAAATTAATTAAAGAATTCTGTTAGATCAGTTTATAAATGGTTAAATTTACTAACCACTAAATAAAATTATACTTAAATAATTAATTTAATTTTTTTCTTTGTCTAAATTAAAACATAAAAAATAAACAAAATAAACAAAATTAAATTAAATAACGTAAATAAAATAAATAAATAAATTCAAGTAGACTATTTATTATGAACTTTTTTTAATTTATTATTTTTACAATTTAATATAATAATAAAAATAACTATCTAGTATTGGTTATGATTTTTTCAATTATATTGTTCATAATTATCAATAATATATCCAATGATATTAAAATTTTATAATATTTTCTTAAATTACAACTTAACAAATACCTTTTAACGTAATTGGTTACATATAAATACAGATATTTTATACTAAAAATATAATGTGTAAATTTTTTTTATTTACATTTTTTTTCCTTAACAAGTTATTTCTATATTTATGTACTTCTTACATTTTCTCGCTTTTTCTCTTCTAGAAGAAAGGAGGGACTTTGACTAATAAATTTAATGTCTTTTACTTTGTACAATTTCAAATTATTCAATATAGTTTTATAAAATTCAATTAAATAACTATTAAAGTCATATTAATTTATTATTATAATTCAGAAAAAAATCTACTTCGATTTTTTTCACAGTTCTTAAAATACTGTATATTCAATATTTTTTATTCATTCCTTTTACATTATAAAATGGTGATATTTTTTAATGTAAAAACAAATAAATGGTGTTTTCTTTTAATTTTAAATTGTTAAAAAAATGTGGTCATTAACTAAAAAAATATCTGCAAAACATCACGTGAGGAAGTGGGTTGATCACGTGAGTAGACGTTGCGTGCAAAGTAGACACACGTGGCTTTTGCTCCCCTGGAAGAGGCAGAAAAACTGAAGGTTCAGTGGTAAATTACAAAGGTACCCCGGTGGCGGTGCATTTTAATAAAACGAGTGAAGTCTAAAACCGTTGAATCTGGCTATGTGCTGTCCATTCATGGGTGTCTTGGTTTTAGTGGAAAACAAAACGGTCTAATACCGGACGATGATGAGGTACGGAAGCTGAATAATTTCATTTCATCCCTTCTCTCTCGCATCACGTGATGCATCCTCAATGTTCCTCATTCATCTATTTCATACTTCCTTTTCTATACTTTTTTATTTATTTAAATGAAAAAATATATACTTTCTTTTTATCACAGAAATTAGAAGTATTATTCATTTTCTAACTATATAGACAACTTTGTTTTATAATTCTCTTGTTTAAATGCAAGTATAGGAACTAAATACAGAAGGGGAAAAAATGTTCTCCCAATGTCTATCATATCTACGTAAATACAAGAAGTTGGAAACAATATTATACTACTTTTATAGATAAGTAAATAAATCATTTTTTTAATGAAAATGTATTATAAATATTTTTTAATATTAAAAAATATATTTAGTGTATTTTAATTTTATATTAAATATTTATATTTTAATTAATTTATCAAAAGTTAATTTTAAGGCAAAGAGAATAAAAAGACATGCTTTCAGAAAAAACAAATGAAGAACTATTTGAAAAATCTTCTTAAGAACATGATAATAGGAAAAAAATATATCTATTTTATCTCATTCATATCTTTTTCTTGTAATATTTATTGAAAGTTTACTAAATGAATGTCTTATTAATTAAGTAATGATATATATGTTGCTTTCACTCTTAAAAAAATGTTAAATTATTTTTATTTTACCAGTTAGGTATCGGCTAAATTACTTCATAGGTCTTTCATCTAACTAATATTTAAGTTTTCTAAACTTTCTCTAATTAAATTCTTAAATTTGTATATTATTTTTAGTTGCATTAAATATATTTTTGCTCTTTTAACTTTCGGTACAAATTAGAAATAGTTCACTAATTTTAGTTTCCAAACTTTAGAAATATGTGTATTTAGTCCTTTTAACTACATTTTTTTAAAGTTTATTTGATATTTTAAACACGTTTCATGATAGTATTTGAGTTGTTTATATCGTTTAACTCATATTTGTTTCAATGTTAGCTAGAAACGCATCTAAAACGGCAAATAAATTTAGTAGAATTCAAAATTTTGTTAAAATAACTAAATTCACCTAGATTTTAAAGATGAAGAATAAATTAGTTCAAAATTTCGACGAGAGACTAATTCTAATTTTCACTAAAATTAAGGAATAAAAACATATTTAAACTTTTTTAGGTTGCTCATTTGATTTAATAATTAATATAGAAAATAAATTGTTGAGTCAATGTTGTGAATTTGCAGCAACGTAGGATGTAGTTAAAAGAAATTTGTGAAAGAATGCTTAAGTGGATCTACAAAAGTAAGAATCCAAATTAAAGAACTTGATTCAAAGTATTGGATTCAAAACTTGTATAGATAAAAATAGTAGTGTTCTAGGATATCTTCAATATAAACTTACAAAAGTGATATTAGATTCAAGGATTGTCTAGTCTGTATGGTTGGTTAATTTTTCGTAATAACAATTAACAGAAAACTATGTTTTAAAAATTGGATCTTCATAATACTAGTTAAGATATTGGTTCAGAATTTAATCATAGTTGAAATTAGAAATGAATCAATATTAATAAAATTAAAACTACTTTTTGTAAATTATTTCAAAGAGTTTATTAAAATAAAGGCTTAATCACACAAAAGGTACCTATTTTCGTTACAAAATCTTAATTGGGTCATCAAGTTCAAAGTTATCTCAATCGTGGTTTTTTTTTTTAATTCTTTTTTTGCAAAAACAGTTGACACATGTCAAATTAGGATTTTGCCACGTGTAAGCTTGTAAAATTTTTTTAGTTTTTAAATTAAAAAAAATGCCACGTGTCAAAATATGATTCGACCACGTGTCAATTATTTATGTGAAAAATCTCTATTTGATCCATGTATTTGTTATTTTGTCTCAATTTAGTCCTAATATCTTTTTAAATTGAAGTCATTGCACCCCTTCTAAATTGAGACCAAATTTAACTTTTATATCAATATTATAATGATATTTTTATTATAATAGATATTTTTTAAATTCAAATGTAAGTTGTTTAGAAATTATTAAAACAATTTTTTTAAATAAAGTTTAATGCAAAATTTAAATTTAAATAAAATTAATTTTGTTAAAAATATCTATTATAATAAAAATATCATTATAATATTGATATAAAAGTTAGATGTGGTCTCAATTTGGAAGAGATGAAATTACTTCAGTTTGAAAAGAGATCAAGACTAAATTGAGACAAAAAAAAAACAAATACAGAGACCAAATTAAAATTTTTCACATAAATAATTGACACGTGACAGAATCATATTTTGACACGTGGCATTTTTTTTTAATTTAAAAATAAAAAAAATCACAAGCTGACACGTGGCAGAATCCTAATTTAATACGTGTCAGCTGTTTTTCAAGAAAAAAAGTAAAAAAAGTTAAAATTTTAAAAATTTCAAAAAATTAAAAAAATTAAAAAAAAATCAAAAAAGTCACGAGCTGACACATGACACACAGTTAACACCGTCAATGATATCCTAACGGAAAATACCAAATTGGAACAAATTTTCAAAAAAATTTAAAGTTGAGGACCAATTGAGATTTTGTAACGAAAATGGAGACCTTCCGTATGATTAAACCTTATATAAACTTAAAAATATAACAATATGTTTCACCAACTTCACACAAAAAGAACACTAGGACTTTCGTAAAATCAACACAAATCTTTTAATTTTTTGAAATATTTGAAATCACATGAAAATTGTGTAAAATCTCATAAAATATCAGTGTGATTCTTTCTTGTACAATTGCACAAATTATCTAAAAAATTTAAAGTGAATCTTTGTTTATAGATTTTTTAAACTTTATGATGCTTTTGATCGATTAAATCAAGTTCCTAATCGATTATTCTAACTATATTTTTAAAATATTTGCAACGTTTTATGATATAATCGATTGTTATTTATTTTGATAGATTAAATATGTTCCTCGTTGAATGTTTAAAATTGATTTAATTGATTATAAAAATATTTAATCAATTATTTTTATTCAAAGCTTAAAAATCACTTAATTTTTCTATATCTTATTATTTTACAATAAACATTCGCTTAAGTCTGTATTTTAATCTTGGGAGTTTGATCTGGATTTTATTAGGATGCAGACTTATAAAGTTTTATGAGTCATATTACAATATGAAATATTATGGGTCATATAATTATAATATCAAATATTATGAATGTGACAAATTTTTAAGGATTGTAAAAATATGAGAGATATGAGACATAAGAGTTATGTTACATGAGGAACTTTATTTTATTTTATTCATATGAGTGAATTCAAAGATTCTCTTTATTTATATCGGATCTGATCAGTTAAATAAAAGCTAAGGGTGTGTTCTTCACCCTTCGGCGTATCATCTTACACAACAATTATCAATCGACAATCTCATGTGAACGAATTTAAAATAGTTGTCAAATGACTTTACGTAATTTTTTTTTTTTTGAAAATAAAGTTACAAAATTATTTAACTCTTTTATACCTTTGTTATGCAAGTTTTCCATATATATATATATATATGTTATATTCTTCACTTTTATTCATATATACAAATTTTGTATAACATGTCTTTCTAAAATATTTTGCTGTATTATTATATAATTAAAATGTAAGAATGATTATGTTTAGAATTTTATATAGTTATTAACTGTGTTTGAATGACTCAAGGTTATGTTTGAAATTTTTTATGTTTTTTATGTTATATTTAGGCAATTTGGGATGAAACATTAATTTTTGTAAAAGTAAAATATTTTTTTATAAAATAATATGACATGTAGAATTTTATCTAAATAGCTAGTAACATTAAGTTTTTTGGTTGTAGTTAAATAAATATGTGTTATATGATAAAAATAAAAAAGATAAGTGTTATAGGCAAGAAGCACGAGACTCTAAATCAAAACATTCGTTTTTTTTTTCATCATCACCCTTATTCAAGGGATTGTTTTAATATGAATTTTTTAGATTCATTTTATTTATTAATAGAGAAATACTCCAATATTATTATAAAGAATTATTTAAATGTCTTAATGTTAATATCATAATTTGTTCATTAAATATACATTTCAGATGAATAAAATTTTGATCCGTGATAGAGTCGGACCTGAACTATAACACTAGAATAAGTATATTAAATAAAAATAAATAAATTTGTGTTTAAGAAACCCAGATATAACCAAAACAAAATTGAATATGATGAGTGTTTTAGTTAGATAAATGTTCTTATATCTTCGCTAGAACAATAATCCTTCTCAATCATTTATTCTGAAATTAAAAAATAAAAAATATTAAAAAAAGTAAAAATTTCATTTGAGAAGACTTAAAAGTTAACCTCAGATGATAAATATAAATAAGTTGCAGTTTTATAAGTAACAAAACGGTCTATTTTTTTGTAATAGAAATGGAGTCTACACACAACAACATGGACATTAAGGAACATTTGATATCACTACAAAATAAACAGAAAAGGTTATCTAACAAAAGAAACAAACACGATATTGAGTTGATGATGTGGACCCGAGTGAATGGTATTATTGACATAATAACACAATCAAATTAGAGAAAGTTTAATTAATAGTTAAATCAGTGAGATTAGTGTATTTGGTTGAAATAGTAAAATATTGATTATAATGAATTTGTGGGTTGAGATTTAAATCCAACCTAACCTGATTAATTAGTACTGAACCTATTGAAATGCAGATGGGTTAGATTAATGAGGCATGCATGACCTACCTACATGCCTAAGACTCATTCATGGTCATAAATACATGACAGTAACATTGTATTTATCCAAGCCTGGGTCATGTAAACGGGTCTGTTAAGTCCGTATGGATAATGAATTCTTGTTTTTAAATTCTACATACAGATAACTAATTTTCAAGTTTGATTCGTTACTGCCGTTTGTAGATATAATATGTGGGGTCACGAATTAGCTTGCGGACGTGAAACTATAACTTAACCGCTACACAAGTACACCTATAAAAGTCAACTCGTTTAATTTGATAAATTTTATTTTTTAATTTCGTATATTTTTTATTAAACAGATTTTTATGTTAACAAATAAAATGAAACTTACAACTCATATAAGAGAATATATTACCTTTATCTTCAAATTTTAAGATAGTAAATTTTTGAATTTTTTTTCTTATGAGATATTCAACTTTTTTTTATGTTTATTTAATATAAAATTTAAACTCACATTTTAATTTTCAATAATATTTATGATTCTTATCTAATATAGCACTTAAAATTACTCTTTAAAATACACATATGTAAAAGATTACTGTATAAGTAATCACTTGCAAATTTACTAAAAGAAATTTAATGTTTTAAAATATTTAAAATACCTATATTTGAATTATCTCACATAAATTTTCTTTATTTTTAAATAACTTTTTTAACAAATGAATTCAAACTTTAAGAATTTAAATTCAAATTTTGGATAAAAGAAATTCAATTTCCACTTAAAATTTCACCTTTAAATATATATATATATATATATATATATATATATATATATATATATATATATATAATTTCGTAATTTCAACAATAAAATTTAATGAAAATATATATTATACAATTTTAAAATATTCTATAATATAAATTTTAATATAGAATCATAGATAATAATTTCAAAATAGACAGAAAAGGAGAGAAGGAAGAGAGTAAACAAAGAATAGATAAGTGTACTCATATGCCTCAATTCTGACCTATCCGATATATTTTTACTTGCTCATAAACCAATCATCAGTATTATGATTTAAATATCACCAAATAGATTTGGAATTTATACAAATATGATTTTTTTTATCACAATTAAATTTGAAGAAATACATAATCTAAAACAAATTATTGAATAAAGTAAATTCTAATACAAATTAATATGGTAAAATAAATATCAAATAAGAAAATAAATGACAATAGAATAGAAAATTAGGAATATAAACCTTAATCTTAATGTTCTGATTCCGACCCAAGTTCGTTCGGCAGCCATGGTTAGGAACAACCATCATGTTCCCGAAGTATTGTCCGCTTTTGAGCATTTTAGCTCCGTCACGATTTTGTCCTTAAAAAGCACTTCGAAAGGTGAAGGAAGATAGGAGTATTTAAACTTCGTTTGATCTCGATTCCTAAACAATGTAGGTGTACCAAAACACTTAACATAAGAATCATAAATCAAAAAGAATATTTGACTATAAATATAATTGGTACTATCAAGGAAAAAAAAACAATAGATCAAGTGCTCTAGTAAAGCAGATCATCAGTCTTATAACAACAAAAGAGGGAAAAAAGAAAAAGAAATTAGAAGAAACCCTTTTACCTAACTTTTCTTTAGACAATTGACACTATTTTTATTAGTGTCATAATGTTGTTCTTTCATAGCTCATGTCCTTATTAGAAACAGGACTAGCCATACTCTTCTTCTTGCATTCACTTTACTTCCGTATGAGGTTTAACTTATTCCTCTCCGAATCTTTTGTGCGTTATATTTTATATAATTTTATTATATAAAATTATTATTTTTTATGTTGTTATTATTATTATAGATTAACATTAATCAATAAATTAAATTATTTGTTAATGTTAATTATATTGCACATAATTAATTATTATATGGGTAATATATATAATTTTGAATTTTTGATGAACGATTTGTGATAAGTTGAATTATTTAGTAAACAGTATGTGATGAGTTTGAATAATCAAATACTTATTTGAGAGGTCTCTCATCTCTGTTGAGAGATTATAAAACTGATATTCATTAGTCAGTCTTCAGTAACAACGTAAAACACTCTTACGTTTTAGAATATCTATCAGAAAGAGAACAGTAGGAACTCATACTACGTAGGATCCTTTATTAATCCGAGTATATAATTTTTAACTCATATTTGAATGCTTCAAATATATTGTATTATTGTATCTTTTTTTTATATATATATATATATATATATATATATATATATATATATATATATATATATTTTTTGATAAACCAGATGTGTCGATCCAATTACGATGTTTGGTGTTCATAGTCATGCCTAATATGTCAAACCCTTAAATAAAAAGAGTACGAGAAACACAAGAGATGGAAAAGAAAGCCGACATAAGAAATTATCCCTAACAGAGAGAAAAAAAATATAATAATTTATTACAGCAATACTTTACTTACATAAGGAAACTAAAATAAAAATTTTCTTTTTGTTTAGCTGTAAATTAAATATATTAAGCTACGTTATTATTTTTATATGCTTCACAATATAATATTTTGGAGATACCAAGTATTGGTTAATAGGTGAATAAATAAGTATATTTATATTTTTTTTCCAGTTTGTGTAGTAATACATACAATTCTCACCTACCACAACCAAATTTTATTGCTCAAAGACTAATTAAAAATATTAAGATAAGAATATCAATACATAAGTTGGAATATATCTATCTCGTATAAATAAAATTGTAAAGTTTAAGCATATCAATTAGTGCTAATGTTATTTCTACAATTTAGTATATATAGTTTGGACTCTCTTAATTTTTTTTCTTTATATAGAAAAGAATGTGAATAAATATGTTAATAGACCAAGAGAAAAAAAAACCTATAAGTGTTTTGTGGAATCATAATCACAAGGATAAATTCCTAAAAAAAACTCATGAGTGTTCTATGAGATCCCGAGGGACTATTAAGTCCCCTACACTCATGAGTACTCTACAAGATCATTATCCCAGGGATTGAATAATCCCCCTACATACTGGAAGAAGGCTCATGAATGCTTTATGGGATCTTCATCTCAGGGGCTGAATATGTTTTGTCCATAAGCAGAAAAGACTCATGAATTTCTATGAGATCTTCATCCCCAAGACTCGGGAAAACTTAAGAAGGCTTCATTCTAGTTAACGAAAATTAATAATTTTTTCTATTAAATCATTTAATTGTTGTTGTTAGTTAATTTGGAAGTTGGAAATGATGTAAACATGACATTGGATGCATCAGAATGAATTTTGAAGATGGAAACATTGAATTTTCCCTTATTTAAAAAAATGGTGTGTATCATTGCACTTAGTATTTTTATTTCTTAAACAACGTGTGGATATTCATGGAATATGTTATATTATAATTTGAGTGAGAAAGAGACCACGATTTAATAAGTTTTTTAGTGTATAAGAGAGTTGAATAGTTGTGTGTCATCGAAATGTTTGTAGTTTTGTTCACAAAAAAATTGCACAAGAAGGATATGCAGTTTTGTTCAGAAAAAATGGTATAAAGGTTTGTAATTTTTGTTAGAAAGATTACATTTTAAGTAATAATATTTGTGTTGAGTATTCGTGGTGTAGGTCTTTAGGTGTTGAACCACATTAATTTTCTTGTATGTTTTTATTTAAATTTATGTTCTTATTTATGGATGTGCTTCTACATATAGAAATTATTTTCCTATTGCATGATTTCCAGCAGTGGTATCAGAGATGAAGTTCTAGTCCATGTAGGAACATGAATAGTTTGACATGATGGTCAAAATCAAAGTTGCATGTTGTGTCTTTAGAGAGAGGTTAGTCTTGATCATTCTTTTGTGCAATGATTTAGTTTATACATATGTGGTTGGGTCTGAGTTGGCCAAGGTCGTGTTGGTGATCGATTTCACCTTGGGTATTGGTGTGTTGTCAATGGCAATTATATAGAAGTTGCTAACAACGAGTCTGATGTACAAGATGGTGAGGGAAGATCACTAGTGATAAGGTTGTTCAAGTAGATATGTTGGTAGATGAAAGATATGTTTGTTTAGTTGGTATTCACGAAAGTCCCACATCGAGTAATATGAATAATAGAGCAACAGAGAAAATTACTATAAAAGTAAAGAGATGTTTTTGGATTTGCTACAACTCAATAAGTCTCTTGGGCTTGGGTGTACAGGGGGTTGGGTAATAATAAGTAAACATTTGTAGTTTTTTCCACAAAAAGTTTGCATAAGATGAATTTGCAGTTTCCTTCGCAAAAAAGTTGTATGAAAATTTGCAAATTTTACTAGCAAAACTGCATGTTGAGTAATAATATTTTTGTTAACTATTAGTGAATGTAGGTTTTGCGATAGTATAATCACTCAAGCATTAGTGATGAGGTGAGGGAAGATTTTGAAGCTTAGTAATCACTCAAGCATTAGTGATGAGGTGAGTGGACATTTTGAAGCTTATTGGCAATCTATCATATTGCATAAGCTATTTTAATAATTTAAAATAAAACAAATATGCATTGGAAAGAATACAAAGAATGAATACAAAACATATACATACATACATACCATTTTTTTTATTGAAAGAAGTTGAACTCACAACCTCTTCCACCCACCAAATCAACCTTATTTCTTCATATTGTTAGAAAGAAATCAAACCTATGACCTTTCCCTCACTTCTTTTTTAACTAACCACTAAGTCAATGTTCAAAAGATCTAAAAAAATAACAGATAACCAAGCAGAAGCAAAATCCAAATCAAATCTTCCCTAAATAAATAATATGCAAAATAACAAAATGCATAAAATAGAGAAGGGAGGAACCAACAAACACCAAAACTTTTAACGTGGGAGACCTCAATATGGAGGAAAAACCCACAAGACTTAATCCAGTAAAAACTTCCACTAATAATAATTAATGGATACAGCACAAGTTCTCTTGGAGATTTTAAGGATCAACAGAACAATATTCTCTTCACCAACCAGCCAACAAGGTGGATAACAAATGTCAATGGGTACTTTAAATAAACAACAAAGAGAATCCCAATATATGAGAAGAGGAATAAAACATTTTCTTCAAGGTAGCTTTTCTGCACAGACTTGCACAAGATAAACTGGTTGTTTTTTTTTCTTCTTCACTCCCTTTGATGGCTCCCTTTGTTTCTCACTCTATTCTTCCTCATAATAAACTTGATGCAAGGATTGTATATTTAAATTGCATAATAGACGGGGAGCACATAAAATATATCTCATTTTAATTTTCTTAATTAAATCAGTGTGAACCCAATAAATTGGTGACCCACTTGATGGTCACCTTATCACTCCTAATAGATAAATACATATTCATATCCTAGTACCTGTTGGACTAATAAAAATAATACGTCTTAAAAAATTTCACATTGCTTAAGATTAGCTAGAGAGTGCATGTTGGTGACTATATAATGGACTCTAAATTCATAGTGTTTCTTATCCCAAGTCAAAGACACTTTAAGCTAGTGTTTCATATTTTTTGATATCTTTGTAAATATAGTATCAAGGTGTAGTTAAAATTTTGTTCCAGAAAGTGTAGGTGTACCAGAGATGCAAAGGTTGAAAATGTTTTTTTATATCATAAAACATAATAATTATTGTCTTATTGTCTATACATGGTTTTTTCCAACATTACCAAATTTGATATTACCATACCTTAAAACACAGGAGAAAAATTATGTTAGAGTTAACATGCTCTGGCACGTAATTACTTACACCCGACATTGCTAACAATCAGAAATAAAGATATTAAGCGAGGAAAAGTTAAGAAACTAATAACAGTTAAGTTAATATTTATTTAGTGACGAAAAATAAAATTGTAAGGAAGGTATAAGGAAAGGTGAAAATGAATAAGATTGTAAGTATGTTGATTTAGTTTAACCTATAGTGAAGTGAGGAACAGGGGGAGTCTGACTTAGCAAGAAAGCAGATTGTTTTTATGTGCGGGGAAGAGAAGAAGAGGGTTTGGTTTTCCGTAGCGACAGAAAAAACTGTTGGTGTTTCCTTTGGAACCGTCAATGGTAAACTCGTAAAAGCGATAGCCAAGTCACATTCATGGGCCACACCTGCCAGCTATATCGCATTTTATTCACTCTTTATCTCTTATTTTACGTTTTGTGCTTCGGGATTCGCCAAAATACCTCATCATCACTCATTCATTCACTCATTCATTCATATCCCAATCCCATGATTCTCGCTGTTCTAAAGCCACCCTTGCGCACCGTTTCGTTTCAGGTCTTCTCCATTTGCTTTTCCGCTTTTCTTTCTCCTGCTTAAGGACTAAGACTATAAATAAGCCCTTTCCTTTTATTAATTAATTAATGGAATTTCTCAGGTGATTGGGAAATTGATTAGGCGTGAAGTTCTGTTGCTAAAAAGGGCTCGCACTAGATCGTGCTTTAGGGAGAACAACGACCTTTCTTTTCGTATGTGTGCACTTTCACAAAATGTGTACAAATATCTAACCCAACTTCAAATTTGTTGAGCGGAGAAAGAAAGAGAATACCCCACGAGGAGGGGATGTATATGTGCATATGATATTGGTTAAACTTTATAGCGTATATTGACTTTATTCCCTGTGATTAATTTAATAATTGATGTGTTTGATAAGTTAGGTGAGATGTGACAGTGGTTTAGTTTTTAACACCAATGGTGCCTATAATAATATACACAAAAGTAACGGAACAAACCGCACAGAGCTTCAACACTTTGAATTAGTTTATTAGGGTGGAAATTATTGAGAGCGTTTGAGGGAGCCGTGTTCTATTTTAAAACTGCAATCTCCCAACACAGTGTTAACAAAAATAAGGACATTGGAATCACTGGGATTAATACAAGACAAGAGGGATAGAGGAGTTTGATTTTGTCCACCCACCCAATCTCTCATCTTTCAATCCATCTCCATCTCCATCTCCATCACTTTTTTTTTTCTTTTTCTCTTTTCTTTTGTTTTTCATGTCCCTATCCATTTTTCTCCTCTCCCACTTTTTGTTTTTTTATTTCCCTGTACGAACTAATGCATGTCACATAATTCTTTTCCTTTTCCTCACTTTTACTACCTCTTTTCTTTTATTCAGAATCTCTTCAAAAACTAAACTAACTCTTTCACTCTTCCTTCTCCATCCATTACCACCATAACTTGTTATTTAAAAAGGAAAATTAATTGTTATAAGACTGTATGCATTTTAATGCACTTCTCAAAATATCGAAACATTTTTTTCATTATCATATTGTTTTGGGTATTCATAAATATCATTTCTTTGACTGATTCAGTTGCTTTCTTCTATGTGCCGATTTGAAAAGTATACATATCCATGAATATTATTTTTATTTTTTTTTAAGGAAAATGAGTTGTTTTTTCATGTATTAAAATAGGTGTCGCTGAAAGATCTAAGAGAGATGCAACATCATCAGCTACCCCTATCAACATTGTGTGATAAGGATGGGTGCACGTTTTTCTATGACGAGAATTGATTTATTTATATTTCGTCGTTAAAATTTAAAAAAATCTTAATTATCTGTCTATTTAAAAGTTGAGAAATATTTTAGTATTTTCAAAAAAATTTAGAAAAATAGTATTTAATAAATGCTATAATCATGCTTTTCTTAAAATTTGAAGAATAAAACACTCTCCAACATTTAGAAGATAAAATATGTGGTAATGGTTAATGATTGATATGTGAATAATAGGAGGTAGGTGGCATGTATGAGTTATGTGCGTATGGTAGCATTCCTATGTATTGTCATCTAATTATGCGGATGGTCGTATCCGGCACTGGACATGACATTGAGAAATATCGCTTTCTTAAAGTTAATATGATGTTTGTACAAAGCATCTTTTTAGCACAGTTTTTCCCCACGATTTTGTCATGTTGAGAGCAACTCAGATCAAACACAACCCCACACATCTTCGCAACTATGTATTTACCACCCATGTTAATCGCTGAGTTCAAATCACAAAATTATATTTTTATTATTGTGTAAATGTTATTTCAATTTCTATTTATTTTAAACTCTATTGTCATCAGATAATGTTTCTTTTTGTTTTTATTTGTGTTCATTACAAATTGCCAACCCTCTACGAAAATCAGTTCATTATTATTATTATTATTATATATATATATATATATATATATATATATATAAAAATGAATGGATATTTCTTAAGTGGAAGAAAGTGGGTGTCAAAATTATGTTCTTTGATTTATTTAAGTTATGTGGTTTGGTTAGCATGTATTTATTTTAGAAAAAATAAATAAAAAGAAATCTTTGATCGCTTACAATTTGAAAATTTGTTCATTTTTAGAATGTTGAAAAAAAAAATTCGGTAAATTTCAATTTGTGATTATATTTGTTGTGTTGTGTCCTAAAACAAATAATAAGACACATTTAGATATTTAGATATTGACAATTCAGATACAATCATTCTTATCTTCCCAACATATTTGTTTAGTCCAGATGTATTGCATTTATATTTTTCTTTTTCATCTTTAACATTATTTGTAAAATAAAAATCACACTTCCATTGTAGAAATCTTAGCTTTTCTACTCTCCTTTCAAACATTATTATCTTCATTGTTCATTGTTAATTGTAGTTGACTGACCGGGTTATTCATTACATACAAAATCATCATCAATGCATTTTAGATAATTTCAGACTTCAAACCACAAATCAATTTGAGAAGAAAATGCATTGAGTAGAATATACATAAGCTAATCACTAGGCTAGTATTCTTTCTTCATAGAATCAATCATGGTATCATAGGAACAAGTATGTTGATATGGGCGGGCATGCAGATCAGCCTGTATGTCTGTAAGAAAAAGTGTGGGATAGACCTAGCACTTTATCATGTTTAGGCTCACTTTACATAATCTGCAGTCTGCACAGGTCAATGATGGGTTGACTTACATTTTGTCCAGCCAACACACATTAACTTAAATTCCTAAAATTCAATAACTCTAGTACAATATGTCGTATGTATTTCATTTAAGTAACTTGTTCATTCGTTCTAGTTCATCCAAAAATAATTTTCTCATTTGAGTTTATTTCCATATTTCAATACAGTTCAAAATCATTTCTACTTTTAATAGGTATGTACTTAAAAATTATAAATTATAAAATTATGAATATTACGTATTTTAATAAATGGATTTATAGAAATTATTATTTCTACTAAATTAATTAAATACAAATAAAGTTATTAAAATTCTTATGCGAATCACAAACCTTATGTTATACGGGGTGGGTTAAAGGAAATTAACCCTAATTGTTATGCAGAATAAGCCGATCTGACCAAAACGGGATGGTTCGACCGACATTATCATTACTAAATTAAAATAGATTACTGAGTTATTATATCCCAACTCAGTTCAAACTTATTTAACTGATTAAGTGAATTGATTTTATATTGATCCACATTTAATAAATTTTAAATTCATTTACTTTATCTTTACTCAAACATAAGTGAAATTAACTTACAAATTTAAATTCCATATTGATTTTTTAAAGAGAAATGTGTGAAAACAAAAACCATTAGCATTAAATTCTATAGTATTTTGTAGTTACACATAAATTTTATATTAATTTAAACATATTTAATCATAACCTAACAAAAATAAAAGAAAAACTCGTTGATATCGAAAATTAAGTGTAGTGACAAGTTGTAACATCCTTTCTTAACATTTACATAAATTGTTAAACATCTCAATAACATTATATTTCTTTAAATATTTTTAAAATAAAGTTTTCCTTTATATTTTTATATCTATATATTATTGGTGGGAACAGATGAGGTTGCAGGTTTAGAGGTACCTCTGAAAAATGAGGAACAATCAATTAGGTTAGTGAAAGATTTATGAAACATGTAGTAAGTGGTTAAGTTAATGTGTGTATAGAACTTGGTTGGTTTTAGTTGGTTTGTATAAATGATATATTTTTATAGTCTATCTAAAATTATATTAATATATTTTACATAATAGATTATCTGTATTGAACACTATGATGAAACATTTTAATTTATTAATTTTAAACTGGTGAAATTGGGATCTTACAACTAATCTTATAGTTAAGCTAAATTTAAAATCAAAGTTAAATCTCTCGGATGATTGTGTTTTTATTTCCTCTAAAAGTATTGGATGATATAATATTTATTTCATGCTGTATGCTATAAAAGTTCAGATATTTGGGTTGATGAAGAAGGAAAAGGAAATTTTCTGGAAATAAATACTCCAAAAGGGAAAAACATGCATATAATATCATAAAAGAATATTTGTACTATTTTTCAATTAATGGATCACAACAATATTAATGTGAATAATAAAAGTTACATCAAAGTTCGACATATGCAAAATTCTTAAAGTTAGTAATTCAAAAGGACACAAACTACATGTAACATCATAAATTTGTTTTGTATTCTTTTTAATTAAAGCACCACATCAATAATGTGCACAATAAAAATTTACATTAAGTTCAACGTATGTTACCGAGTTAAATTTCCAATTTTGTTTGGAAAAAAATACACAAGTATTTTTTAGGTTTAAATATTGATTTGGTTCCAATATTTATTTAATTTTTTTAATTTGATCATTTTTCTAACATCATTAAAATAGTTAACAAATTATGAACAATAATTGTCACGTGTCATTTTAATTTTTTAATTTTTAAATTTTTTATTTAAAAAAAATGTCCACATGTCATTTTTTTTATTTTTAATTTGGTCCCAATTTGTTTTTTACATTGAGCAATTTTATTCTTTTACAAATTGAAATCAAATTTAATTTTTATATGTACGTTATATTAATATTTTTTTTAAATTCATATTTTTATTAAATATTTTTTGTTTAAGATTAGAGAATGTTTAAAATTATAACGAAAATCTTAAAAGTTATTAAAAATTACATAAAATATTAAAAAACACTTACATATTATACTAATCAATTATATTACTTTATATTATGTTTAGGGTACAAAAATTAAATTTGGTCTCAACTTAAAAAAGAATAAAATTGCTCAATTTAAAAAAAATTAAAACAAAATTGAACAAAAATAATGAATATCAGGATCAAATTAAACATAAAAAATTGACTTTGACACGTGACATGATATTAGCTTGACATGTAGACATTTTTCTTAAATAAAAAATTTTAAAAAATTTTAAAAAAAACCACGAAATGACACATGATTGTCATTCTTCATACTCCGTTAACTACTTTATCGATATTAGTAGAAAAGTTCAAATTAAACAAAAATTGACGAATATTCTAAACAAATCGAAAAAGAAAATATTAGAATCAAATTAATAAAATTGAAATTAGGACTAAATCAATATTTAAGTCTATTTCTTATGATGTATGTGAGTTGCCTATCATAAAATGTACTTTTTCGTAATCACCTCTTATTTGTTGTCCAACTTTAATAGAATTATATTTGGTTTTACTCTTTAAAAAAATCTAAAATAAATCATGTCAATTAATATCTAATAAGAACCTCTTTTATATATAAAAAATGTTGAATTCCTTTTTTTTTTATAATATCATTTGTCATATAATTAGTATTTTTTTTAAAAATCATTAATGAATAATTTAAGAAGGGTAAGAGATCAACTTTTAAGTATGACTAAATTTTAGGCCGAATATTTGTGTCATAATTCACCCAAAGATTTGAAATTTGTAAGAATACTTAAAGTCTCGTTACTGGGGCCAAAATATCTAATTTTGGTAATTTAAAAAGTGGGTTGTGTCTAGTTTTATATTTTTCCATTGTACTTTATTTATACTTTTTCACGTCAATTAACTCTATAGAATTGTTTATTGGGTTGAGTTACCTAATCATTCTATCTCTCACCCGATTCAACTCAATTATACCTTATGTTGTAGACAAGCTGTTCTCTCTCTTCTTTTTTTTTTTTCATGTCTTGAATTAGTTAGATTGAAACTTAAATTTTTTAACAAAAAAAAAATCAAAACTTTTATCCAATTTATCCAGTACAATCTAACTCGTTAAAGAGTGGATTGAATTTATTTGGATTTAAGATTAAAAAAATGCAAAAATTCAATATAATCTAACCGGATAACTCAACTCAATCCCTAAACACACTTAGTCACTTGTACTTTGAACTAAGGTAAAATTGTCAAACAATTAACTTAATTTTATATTTTTTTGTCACTTAAAATACTTTTATCATGTTTATTTCTTTCTTTTTCTCAAAAAAGTATTTTTTTTTCATTCACAACCTTTTCTATAATTAGTAAAACAATACATTCATATTTTACATATTAGTCACGAGATTATATTTAGACAATATATTATATAATGTAGTCAAAACTAGTATAATTTTTTTAAAAATGTAGCCATAACAATATATTATAGATGAGTTTAATTAAATATGAGAAGTAAATTTAATTACAAGTATAAGAAGAAGTAAAACAGATGCAATATAGAAGGGCATTGTTTAGAAACCCTATCTGAAAGGCATTTAGTTGATCCAATAATATGGAATTTATTTGGTTACAGTGGAGCCCAACCATCAGCATCTAAGGTGCTAGGGTTCAGTGGAGGGTCATTTTCCTTCGTTTTCTGCAGATTAGTTGGTCATTATATAAATATATGAAGCTGTTAACACAAACCACAAAACATTCATAAAAAGTAAGCCATGACTATTTAGATAAGACTGAAGTTAGAATAATATGATTACCATGCTTGCTCTTTTGGAAACAAATCCTATCCCAACTCATGTACCACTTCAATCACCACCTAGTTTCAACAATTTCACCTGTTGCCAAATTTTTTTATTTCAATTCGTTCATGGTAAAAGCTGCCCAATACGTTAATCAAGTTATACCGGATCTAATTCATTTATTTTTCCAAATTTAGAACAACAACATCTTCATTTCATAAATTTCACTTCATGAGATTAGTTTCAATGCTTCTTCATTTAATTTTATTGTTTTGGCCGTTGTAAATTGATTGGTACTGCTAAAGAATCAACATAAATCTTCCATCTTCAAAATCTTTCATCAACATGATCCACAAATTAAAAATGCTTTATTTTATAAATTTATGATATCCACGTCCAATATACATAATTATCTCAGCTATATAATAAATATATGATAAAATACTAATTGTTTAATAAATTTCTGAAAATAAGACACTGTGGATATTAATAATAATTAAAATTTACAAACTTAAAATACCGAAAAAACTTCCAACTATCTTTCTCATTCATCCCCCATCGTATATGTTCTTAAATGATGTTAGTTTTTTTTTTTTTTAATTTTTTTCACTATATAAAAAGGTAATTCTTAAAATATATTCTATAAAGACTTCACAAAAAGCTATTTGTAGCACTATTTAATCTTCAAACCTAAATGTTCAAAGATCCGATTATCACTCCAAACTGAAAGGGGGTATACTTGCAAAAAACACTTTAAGGCTCAACATATGAGTGTTCGTCAATGAGCAATTAATGTTATAATAATGAATATAATTAATTTACTTCGTGAACAATGTTATTTATATATATATTTATGGACTCTTATCTTATTGGGTCTGATCCATACATGTACTAACCTTGATTAACTTGCTTAATATCTTGTTATATGTCTTAATTGTTAATCTTAATTAGTCACAATTCACCTTTACTTTCGCAATGTCTTGGCTGACATAATATAGTGTCGATCGAGGAGATCTTGATCGTCAGAGCATAATTTCGAGTTAGTTTCAAATAATAAGTTATATGAGTCAATATTGGAAATGTAAATTGAAATAATATCGCTATAGGTACCTAAGATGATCTCAGACATGTACAGTACAAAAAAAAAAATATATATATATATATATATATATATATATATATATATATAATTTCACCCAAATTCATTATTTTTAAACTTGTTTCATCATTCAATCACTCACTAAGTTAAATTCACTAAAATTAAAAGTATTTCAATTAAAATTTTAAAACTTCAAATATACTTATTTTATCACCCAAAATATTTCAATGAGACAAAACAAATAGTTTTTTCTTTTAAATAAGGACACACCCAACAAGCATTTTTATCACCCGCCAAAACATCTTTAAAAGTATACTCACTCAAATAAATCTCATTCATTTAGTAACCAATCCCCGTTGAACTTGTTGGATTTTAATCAAATGAATTTCGTTCAGCAAAAGGATTGGTTTATCGAACAAGTAAGTACTAAAAGTTACAATTAAATAAATTCGCCTAATCACTTATACCCTCTTCACTCTTGGGGTTTTAACAAATTGAGTTCCGCTCAGGAAATTATATGATAAAATATAGTAATAATTAATTTAAATTTAATGTGAAAATTAACTTTTTTAAAGGAATTAAACTGATAAATTAGCTAACAAAGGAAAATACATTTTTATAAAATTATTTCAAATATTAAATTTTAAAAATTACATATGTCACTTTACATTTACATTTTTAATATTTTGAAAAAATCATAAATTTGAAATAGATAACTTTAATTTAAATTAAATAATAAAATCAACTTCAATATTTAGGTGAAGTTATTTGATGTATAAATTCTAAAAAATATTTTGACATGCATGAATAAATTTTAGTTATGCTTAATTAGTAATTTGGTTCCATTTTAGAGATCGATAACATTGTTCCATTTAAAAAAGATAACATTATTCCATTTAAAAGAAAAAAATAGATTCAATTGAATAAAAAATACTAAAGTGCATACAAAACACTATCACTTCCACATGACATTGAAGCTAACACATGATATTAACACTAACATGTAATAATAATACTAATAATTGACACAATATAGACATGATACATGAAAAAAAAACTAAATTAAAAATTAAAAATAAATAAATAAAAATCCAAAAATACAACAAATTTGACATATGACATGTATGGGTGACAATGAGTTGGGTTGACGGGCCAACCCGTCAACCTACCAAAACGGAATGGGCTGGATTGGCACTTTCAACTCGCCAGCCTGTTTCGGCCCGACCTACCTAGCCTGCTAGCTCGTTTTTTATTTTATTTTTTAAATTAAAAATAATTAAAAAGAAAATTTTTTATATTATATTTTTGAAAAGATATAAATATGCAATAGTTTTATAATGTAAATCATTAATCCTTACAAATTAAGTTTCAATTATTAGTTATAATAGAGTAATTTAACATGTAAATGTAATAATTATTTTAATCTATCTAATTAAAATATTAATTGATCAATTAAAGCTTTAAAAAATATTTATATGATTAAATATGATTTAAATATTTATTTCTAAATATGTATAGAAACACATTTGATAAAAAAAAAATTAAAAGAATAGAAAAAAAACATTGGCGGATCAATTCGTCGATCCGCCCAACCCACGAACAAAAATTGGAACGAAAAAATGATTTTAGTCTTGCATTTAATTATAATTTTTTATATAATTATTATAACAAAAATAAACTAATATTTAATTACAATAATTGAATTATTTTTAAATTGTAAAAATTGATGTGTAAATTAAAAATATAAAAATTTATATTTTACTGCATCTCACCGTAGCAAAACTTGCAAAAAAAAAAAAATGTATATTTGACATGACATGATATGACAGTACTCGTTCAAAGTAAAATTAATATCCTTTCTATTGAGGATGCTTTCTTCTTAGTTTTCACTTTAAGTCATTTAATATTAGGATGACAATGCGGGTCGGCTTAACTCATTTAGGCTCGACCCGCATAAGGTTCATATATCATGGACTGGTTCGTTTCACTTCACATAATTTATACAGGTTGTAATCACTGGTTCATCCCGCACATTATTTGGTCTGTAAATCCGCGGGCTAACTCGCTTATTTTTTTTTTTTTTAATTTATTTGATAAAACTTTCAATGTTTAAAAATTGAGAAACTTTAAGAAATTCACAAAATTAAGTAAAGACTTTGGGGAGTTTGATGATAAATTGATAATTCAACATTTTCATCATATTGATATTCATACTATGACATACACAATGTATTCTTTAAATTTTAGCACATTAAAAAATAAATAATACTTGTCTTGTCCAGTTATACAAGAATTTGGAATATTAATGAAGAGTTCATAAAAAAAGTAACTAATATACACAAGTGCAATTTCTTTTATGCAGATCGCGGGCTTATACGGCCAGACTGTGACGAACTTACAGATTCAATTTCTATGCCCGCTCCGCTTATTTTTTGTGCAGGCCTGTGGACCGATCCACCAAACGAGCCCTAATTGCCGCCCTAATTTAATATCCTTAACATTTTGTATTTGAGATCCTTGATATTTAATTTTTTTTATCAGCTATGTTGATATTTAATGATACGTCATGATTTTCTGATGAAAAGATTATTGAAAGAAAATGTTCGATTATAAATCATCCTTAAGTTTGATTCTAAGCGTAACCTTTTACATATCCAAATACAAATGAGCCTAAATAATAATAATAATAATAATAGGTTGAATTGTTTTTTTTTTTTTTTATAACTTTTATCTTATTTACAACGTTCAGTCAGTTATCTTTTAAAAAATATATTTTTCCCTTTATCTTTCAAATTCGGGTGAATATGGCTTTTTTAAATAGTTATTGTTTTAGATAGGATTTTGAACCGCTCTTTAAATATTTAATATATGAAATTTATTTAATTAAATTTAAGTTAAAATATTTTATTGGTCCTATTTATGTACCAAAATCTCAATGGTCCTCATATTTGTATCATCTCAATTAAGTCCACATTTTTGTAAATGAGTAACAATTAATTTTTTTCTGATATGAAACTAATACAGTAGAATAAGTGTCACGTGTCAACTTCTCATTTTTTTTATTTAAAATATATTTATGCCACATGTCAAGATAGTATTTTGACACATGTTAAGTTATTGTATAAATATCAATTTTGTCTCATATTTGTTGATTTAATTTGATTTCAGTCCCAATTTTTCTAAAAAAAATTAAATTTCATCGACTCAAAATTAGATCCAATTTAAATTTTATATATATTATGATGATATTTTTATTAAAAGTGATATTTCTATTATATATCAACAATTTCCTTACAATTATGGCTTAAAAATAACAATTTTATGAATTTTCAAATGTAAAATTTTAAAATAATTTTATAACAAATTAAAATAAATATATTTAAAATTGTAATATTAAATAAACTTAATATTATTAAAATATTAAATATAAATATAAATTTTAAATATTTATAGTTTTAGATAGGGTTTTGAACCACTCTTTAAATAATTTAATATATGAAATTTATTGATTAAATTTACCTATACCGCAAAAATTACGTTAAAATTGAGTTCCACGAACAAACAAAAATTTAAAAAATCCAATATTAGTTTTTCTTATCGCTCATTCAAATTAATTGTCACATGAATTAGTTCACGTTTATTTGCTTGCTTGAACATTATTTGGATTTTACAGTTTTGATATTATTATTATTATTATTAAATAGATATATAAGATGTGGTTTTGATTTTGCTTCCTCCACCCACCGATGCCTCCTATTTTTCAACGTTCACTTTTTGGACAGTTGTTTTTGTTGCGTGGGACGTGCAAAGTCTAGTGTGAATGCAAACATAAACTTTCGGCTCTTCCTAGTTTTCGTGTTTTCTTTTGTTTGGAATTTAGGGTAGGGTCTATTTCAAATGTCTCTTCTTTAGGTTGACTTTTTCTTGTTCCTTTCTACCTCCCTAACCTACCAATTACCATATAATTAATCATACCATTACACTTAATTACTTCCCTACTCTTCGTCATGTCCATTTTATCACCACACATTTTTTTTTAATTATTAAACTCGCCTCTTTCTCTTCTTCACTATTGCAAATCTAAACATCGTCAATTTTTAACTCATGAAATCAAATGAAGTGTGTGAAATATTTGTGCATGATATGTGTAATATTTAACAATTAAAAAGTGAATTAGTACAGCTAAAACATAGAGTTCTTTACCCATTCATAGAAAGGAAAAACAAACATTTTTCATCAATCAATTCTTCCATTATTTGTTTTTTTTTTAATTGAGATAGTTTGCTAACAAATAAAAATAAAACAACTATAAGTGATTAGAAAGTATTAAAATTTCAATAACGTATGACTTCCTTCGAATAAGTCCTAAGTTTTTCTTAATTTTTCATTTGAAACTATTTATTTCTACTTGCCATATCTTATTCATGTTTTATGTGTTGGCTAAAATATAACCATTCAACTAAAAAATTCAAGAAATGTTGGAGATTTCATATTAACTAGATGTAAAGTGATTTTTATAGTATATAAGTAAGTACAAACCTCATTTTAGAAACTAGTTTTATAAGATTGAGTTAGACTTAAAATTCATTGTTTAATATGACATAATAGTACTGGTTTAGAATTCATTCTAATGAGATTTATTGACTTAGAATTAAAATTTACTTCTTAATAAAAAAACCACATCTTCAAATAATTATCTCCATAAACTAAGAAATATAATTTAATGATAATAATTAAGATGTTAATACTATTTCAAGCAAATTATTTATCCTATGAGTTAGGTATAAATTTTCGTAATATTGTTTTCACAAAAAATATTTCAGCCCGCTTGATGTATGTTGTATAATTTTTATGTATAAAAGATAATAAAATATATTTAAGTAAAATAAAATCCTAAATATTGATTCTTTATGTTATTGTTCAAATTAAGGAGTTAGTGCGTATAACTGAAAATACATCTAAGAAGCATATGAATAATAACGTCTCTCATTTATTGGTGATGAAAATTTTCAATATTCAAACCAAGGAATATAGTGTGGTCTCATTTATGAAAGTAATATAATAAGTTTTATCTGCCAATTGGCTTAAGGTGAATATTAATGGTCGAGCTAGGGGTTTAACTTCATCTACTACTATCTTTAGAGGAAGTCAGGTAAATATGTTGGTAGTTTTTCAACTTTTCTAAGGGTAGAGACTTCTATTTATGCCAATATATGGGGTCATTCATGCATTGGAGCATGCTTGGAGGGAGGGTTATCAAAGGTTTTGGTTGGAGAGTGATTCTTCTTTAGTGCATCATGGTTTTTTGGATCAACTAGTGGTTCCTTGGAGTTTTAGAGGGAGATGGAGTCCATGCTTGCATTTTTGTAAGCATATGCAGTTCAAAGTTTCTCATGTTTTTCATGAAGAAAATCATTGTATTGATAAGTTAGTTAATTTAGTTTTGATTTATAGAAAACAATATTAATGGTTTAATGTATTACCTCTATGTATTTGTTTATATTTTTTTTTTTCATAATATGTATAGTTTGCCTACGTCTTGTGAAGTGTAATTTTTATCATGTATCATGAGTTTACTTAGTCTCTCCCACGCCAGATCTTCAACCAAAATATCTTCAACCAATATTTTGGAGGTGCCAAAATTTTAGTTGAATTACTCTTTTAACCATTTTTTTTTCGTTCAAAAATATTAAAGTTGGTCTTCTAGTTTTTTTTTAGTTTCAATTTAGTCACGATTCTTTAAAAATTGATGCAATTTAATTTTTTCCGTTAAACTTCTTGAAATGAAGCTCAGATTTTTGATTAAAATTGACACTAGGATTATGTTCATTACACCAATAAAACAAATCATCCTTACTCATTACTTAAAATTTGATGAAAAATTATTGGTCCAATACAAGAGATTTAACAAGAAAGGACCAAATTACATCATTTTTTCAAAAATTAATATTTAAAAGAACTTGAAAAAAATAGGACCAATAGAATAATCCCAAAACTTTTATATAAACTAGTAAAAATAATGTATTTACTTTTTTTATGACAATAAAAATTAATAAAATTATTATTATTATAATTATAAAATTAAATATAATCATTTTTATAATTTTATTATAAGTAATTTTCATTTATAATATTAATTTTTTAAAAATAGCAAAATAAAAAAGTGTTAAATTAAAAAAATAATCACATAATATTAATAAAATAATTATTTTAATTTAAAAAATATTTAAAAGATAAAATTAAAAAATAAATATGGACAATAAAAGAAGACTTATCTTTTAAATATATATATAAATGTATATTTTTTTTTAGAATATAAAATATATTAAAAATATTAAATTTTTAAAAAATATATTAAAAATATATATACTAATTATAAAAATTTTAAAAATTTTGGGGGGCGATGGCCCCCTTAGTCATAGTGATGGTCCATTGTTGGTTTTTCTCATGTATTTTTTTATTTGATTTTTTAAAATAAATTCTTATATGATAACAAATGATTGATGAACTTTGAGATGTCAGCATAGCTAAGATATCAAAGTTCACAATGATGTCTAAAATCACCTTATTTGAAAATTTATAGTTTAAATTAATGTCTAACCTTAAGGTTATGAGAAAAAAAAAATATTTTATTCAAGTTATAATGTAATAAATAAGAATCGAAGAGTGATTTATTTTGGTTTGTAAAACAATAAACGATTAAAGACATAATTAAAAGAAGTTGAATTGGTTAAAAGTATTCTTTTGAAAACTTCAAGAAAAACTTTCGTTTAAAATTGTTCATGATTGGAAAAATTAAGTGTAGCGATCAATGAACACTAAGAATAGCATAATTTAAAGGTAATCAATAAAAGATAAACTCATACTATAAAGAAAATCAAATAATAAAAATGTTTGTTAGTTATAACTTGAAAAAATAACTAATAACACAAAGTCATCACATGTGACATATGTTGTTTGAAAAGCATTTTTTTGTAGTTATGAGAAGAAACAGACATATCTTTGACGATTATGATTGGTGGTGCATAAGTTACTAAATTCTTTTTCAATCTTTTAATCACCAAATAAATTCAAAATGTCGTTTTTTAGGTATAGAATTAAAGTACGAGTAATTAATAAAACAAATTCATATATTTATTATTTTATTTTTTTATAGAAAAGTCACCTCATTGTTGAAAAAATCTTGCCAACAGTTTCTTTTGGGTCAAATTATAAATATTCAGGATTGTTACATTATTTATTATTTTATATATTTATTATTATACTTAAGTTTAAAGTTGCATATCATTATATTTTGTAATGTTACAAAACTCTCTTAGTGACTCGTTTGTTATTAGAGAAATTATAAAGTTCATTAGCAAGATTTTTCTTTGCAAAGTTCAACCGAAGTTTCATATTTAAATCATTCTTTAGAGTGAACAAGAGAAATCGCAAAACTCACTGGTAAGAATTTTCTTTTAAATTAAAAAAGTTTATGAAGATTTATAATGCTATAAGTAAAATCTCAAAACATATTATAATTGGTGAATATATTTGTACTTATGATTCTTATTTCAGAATTTAGAATTATAGTGACTATTTCTCTACAAAAGAAAAATAATTCAGAATATATAATTTAGAATTTAAAATTTAAAATTTAAAATTGTAAAAAAGAAAAATAGGAGAACAAAATGACAAATCAAAATCAAGATTGTAATTTAGCCTACAAAAATTAAGCACCAATAAATCAAATACCCTAAACTTGACTTCTTCCATCATAAATAGCAGCCTAAACTTTATTTATTTTTCAATGATTTTTCAATAAACACCGAGTTAAATCTTATTACGATTAAACTTGTAACGTTTCGTAAACACACGCTTTAAACTTTAAATTGCAATCTAATTGATTCTTATGTTTTATGTGTCAAGATAGAGTTAAAATGCTAAATTAAAAGAAGTGTTATTGATTTAATTATCTTCATTTTTAATTATTTATTATTTTTTTCCTACAACTCGTTTTAATAAACTGTAAGATTAAATTTGTGGTTAAATTTTTATGAAGGCTTTAAATTGTGTATTTATAGAACTGTAAAGAAAAAAAATAAATTTAATATTTCACCCATTTGTTATATTTTTACGTCTTTAGTAAGTGTATAAGAATTGTTATCAGTTTCTGTCATAAATTATTTATGTCGTCTTCACATTATTATTCATGACAACGACAGCTAACGGTTGAGTTTCTTCTTCTTTCTTTTTTTCCTTGTTTGTTTTTATTTTATTATTTCTGGCTTTACTCAACGGATTACTATTGGTCGAAATTTGAAGATAAGATCGTTGGTTTTATTCATTTTTTTGAGATTAAGTCTAAACATAAGTTGAAATCTGCCCAACTAATTAACATCATTTCACTTTAAATAATGACATAACATGTGTCTCTGTCATTGCTCCTAATCGAGTAAAATACTCAAAAATATTAACAACGGCTATGTGCCTGCCCACCAAAATAAGCATAATTAGGAGTTATTCTTTAGCCCAATAAATAGTACACGGATTCAATTCATGTTCTGGACTTTGATATTCATGTATAAGGAATATTATAAAAATAGTTGATTATTCAAGCACAATCAACAAAATTATCACACTAAATATATTAATGATAGAAAAAATAATTAAAACGAATAGTACTTCTTATAACTGAATAAAAATACTTAAAAATTAAATATATTTTATTCATATGAAGAATAATTTTGAAAATACATAGCAATTTTTCTTATCATTATAGATTAATTATTTCATTCTCTTGAAGTATGTAGTACGGTATATGTTGGCCAAATTTATCACGACAACGTTATAAACGGGGATTATTTGTGACATGTACGTGGAAACAAACTTATTTGTCTTTTATTTCTGATGGAGAGAAGGAAGCAAACAAAATTGCTCCATAGATGCATATAACATGTGTCTTGGTTTGAGGGATATATCGGCACCGATAAATATTAATAAAAAAATAATGTTTATTTGATTCTAAAATAATTTTTAAATAGTTATTGTTTTCTTTTTTGTTTCAATTAAGTTTTTGGAAATTTGATTTAATTAAGTTTTATTTTGGTAGTATTGTACCAACGATTGATAAATTATTATTATGTGTCAATTCGTAATTTTTTATTTTCTTATTTTTTGACTTAAGAATGTATAAAGTCTATTTGAAAATTTTTCAACCGGGTAAGATAAATTTTTGTGATTTATTTAATACATGATAATTTTTTGTTTTTTAAATTGAGTATCACTTAACTTTTTTTGTTAAGTGAGTATTATGACCATTGACGGACTGACATGATTATTATCTTGTTATATCACATAATTATCGTCACATATAATTTTATTATTTTATAATTTATAATTTTATAATTTTATAATCGTAAAATTATATATTTTTATAATTTTAATATTTTAATTTAAAATTGTATAGTTATAAAATTATGATTTTACGAAATACAAAATTATGATATATTTTCAATTTTTATTTGAATAAAATCATAATTTTATAATTATACAATTTTGAATTAAAATTATAAATATAAAAATTATAAATTTATACGATTACAAATTTATAAAATTATAAAATTTAAAATTATAAAATCACAAATTATAAATTATAAATTATAAATTATAAAATATTAAAATACTAAAATAATAAAATGATATATGGTATAGCTTAACAATGTTACATGTCAAAATAATAATCATGTCAACCACTTAATAGACACATCACACGATTAACAAAAAAAGTTAATAGAGGACACTCAATTAAAAAAATTAAATTTTTTGAGTACTCAATAGATCAAAAAAATTTATAAAGGATTTAATTGAAAGTTCTACATGTTAGTACGAGTGAGTGTCATTGTTTTGTATTCAATTCATTTTCTATATATGTATTAATTGAATATAAAAAAATATGACCCTCACAAATTGAATACAAGATAACGACATGTGACACTCATACTGACACATGGTACTACCTGCCATGTGTCATGTCATAAACCTAACACGTGAGCAACAAAAATTATGCAAAAAAATAAAATAAAGAATAAAAGAAACCAAAAAAATAACAAATTGACATGTGGCATGTGGCATTGATTTAAACGTTGTTTGTACATTATTAACGAAAATTACCTAATTGAATCAATTTAAAAAAATTAGACTTAATTGAAACAAAAACGAAAATGGGAACCACTAGAAAATTTTCAACCAAAATTTGACCAAATGACTAGTTAAGCCAAAATACGAATATGATTATTTATATGATGCTTTAGTTGTGTTTATCATTAGCTTAACAATTATAGGGATGGTAATTCGAGACGACCTGTTTTGTTTTGTCCAATTTGTATTTGATTTGCGAAAAAATGGTCAAAATTCTACCTGTCCTAAACAAAAAAAATGTAAAATAACTTCTTTGGTATGTCCTATATAACATTCATACCGTAAACGTACAAGCAATCTACATAAAGAATTATTTATTTTCTAATTTTCAATCTCAATTATAACATGTAAAATATCAAGGTGCGAGGTTTTAATAAGCTTATTTTTATTTAATTAAATTAGTAGAAATAATAAGTTTTGTAAACCTATTTCTTAAAACAAGTAATATTTCAAAATTTTATATATTCTAATTTTGAAGTACAGACATGTTAGAAATTTAACAACAGATGTATATAACTAAAAAAAAAAACTAAATTCCAAGTAACTAAAATTATCATGAAAGGCCTCCACAAATTAGAGCTTTCATTTGAATCCCTAAGCCATGGACTAACCCTAACCTAATCTAAAACTAAGTCATATTTTTTTTTTGGCCCAATTAACAGGGAGCTCTTCTAAAGCCCCAACTCTCAAAGTCATATTTGAAGTGGGTTGGAACGGAATTAAGATGAGACTGACCCCCTAAAACTAATTAGTGTAAATTATTTGTTCCTTGTGTTTATATGAACTACTGGAGTTTTTGATGACATGTTTCTTGCTTGAACCACGTGCAAATTAAGCAACTTAAAAATCTTCAATTTTTACTTAAGGAGAATGCTAACTAGTGGGCACTGGTTAAGGAATAACTAATGTTCTTTGGTACCATTATTTTTATATCGAAAGCTAAAATAATTAAGTACAGTAGTTAAAATAATATAAATGCACATAACAAATTTTATAAAGATAAAACTATCCTTTTAAACTTCTAGACAATAACTTTTTAATACAAAACAAAGATTTTGAAATTTTTAAGGTCTAAAGCAAAAAAAATCAATGAAGTCTCAGATAGACACTTTAACTTTTTTTTTAAAAATTTGTAGATGTTTAATACCAATTTTTTTTGTTGGTTTTTTCTGTAAACTTCAACTTTCTTATGCTTTTCTTTTGTAAAATTTTTAGATGTTTAACACTATTTTTTTTGTTAATTTTTTTATTAATTTAAAATTTCTTATGTTTAATTATATTTAATTTTTAACAACATTAAAATATAATTATTTTATTATTTAATTGATTTTTTACTTGTATTTGTGAACATTAAATAAAATATAAAACACATGTACAATATTTAAGAGTATTTTTACCCTTTAAATAAAATAAAGTTACATTACAATTATTAGATTAAATTTTATTTAACATTATTCTTATCTATATACTTTTATAGAATTTAATATATATTAATTATTCTCGATCATATACTCTTAGGACACCGGTTAATAAAATTCTTTACTAAACTCCAATATAAATTATCTCTTTGTTTTCATTTGCCGCTCAAATGTTTAGGTGTTGTGTCACTTCCAAAAATGACAAAATCACAGTACTGTATTATATTAATGTTCATATGTATACGTGGGTGTGTTTTAATTGTTTTAGGTAGTGTGCGATTTGTACGAATGGTGCAAATAGAAAATAAAATAACATTTGTTTTAATTTAGAATGGAAAATATATAGAGCGAAGGGAGTGAAGTTATTAAACATTAGGGTTACAAATAGGAATTAAGAATTTTCTTTGTTTTACCAAAACCTCATGAGACTCTTTCTTCATTTTTTTTTCTTCTTTTGAAACTCTCCTTTCTTATACCCTTCTAAAACCAAAAGTCACACCCTCTCCTTTGCATTTAGTTTGTATTCTAGTGACGAAAACGTATGGAACATATTTTTGTGATGATGATTTTGAGTAATTTCTTCTTCTCCTCTTTTTTTTTTTTTCTTTTTTTGATTTGAGTAAAATAATGTTATCTTAGGTTAAAATTTCGTTAGTCAGATATGAATTATTATTATAACCTTTAAAAGAATTTAAATGTGCGAATATAACTCTGAAATTATTTTTCAAAATGTTTATATTCTGAAATCTTATACCAGTTTTAAGTTGAAGAAATTTGGTCGAAGAGTAATTATTCAATTTTTGTTTAAATTACTAGATTTTGAGTAAAATATAGCGTATAAAATAAAATGGTGTTGAAAAATATTTAAATTTGTTAATTGTGAGTTTTATGGAGTTGTTGGTTTTTTATAAATTATTCAAACAAAACTACTTACACTTAAGTGATATACAAACCCTAACAATGTTTTTGCTCTGGAGTTCTTCTTACAACTAAGGAGTATATATCTTTCTCAAGAAAAAAAAAATGTTTAAGTAACTCCTTGACAAGCAAAAAGCATTGATTTTTAATCATACAATATTAGTCAAGCAAGGTGTCTTCCCTCCTCAAGCTACATACTTGTTTTATATAACAAGTTATACATGTCTAATTTAATTTTAAAGATTTTCAATGTTCTATAATCATAATGAATGTTATACTGTATGTGTTTCCTTGCTTTATTTGACTTAAATTAGTTATGTTTTATATTATCATGTGTTTAAGAATAAAATGTTAACATATAATAAAAATTTATTGAGTATTATAACACTTAAAAATACTACATTTATTATTATTATTATTATTATTATATGTAAAAAAGTATAACTTATTCATTTTAACGGTACGTCTTATAACCAATTATAATATCCAGATTTGTTACTGAATGCATAATTAAATCAGTTTATATATATATATATATATATATATATATATATATATATATATATATATATATATATATTTATTTTAAGGACAAGTGATGAAGTTTTAAAATATGATATTTTTTTAACACACTTAAAGTGAAAAACACTGACATTATACAATCCATTATTACATTATTATATTATACAATTTATAATATATTTTTAAATTGTAAAATGTGAAATATACTTCTAACTTATATATCTTAAAATATTTTTTATTCATGAAAGTTTCCACCTTTATTTAGAACTTATGAAAGAGTAATGAAAGAACAGGCCCGTTACTATTAGTTTTTAGAACTAAAAGTCTGAACTTCTGATTGAGACAACTTCTTCTTATACCTCCATAATTTTCTTTCTGTATTTTCATAATATCTTGCCATTTTACTCTTTCTGGATTTTCAAAAAATAATTTTTAATTTTTGAATTATACAATTTAAAAGTGAAAATAATTTATAATTTTCTTTAAAAAAGATTAGATTGAGTAATCTAAAATCTAAAATCCAAAAACTAATTTTTTAGAAAAAAAGAAACGGCTTCCAACTTATACTATCCAAAGAAAGACAAAATGGAAAAAGAAAATGTATGAAAGTGCATAAAAAAATTATGGAGGTGCAGATGGAAAAACTGACTTGATAGGACACGTAAGGGACGGACACGTGTTTAATTGAAAGAAAAAAAGAAAAAGAAATCTGATAAGTATGAATGTACTGGTAAGGTTTCCGCTGCCACCGGTGATTATAAATCGGCGAAACAGAATTCCAGTCTCCAGAGCTAAGCGGATCGAATCATCGTCGCTCATGGATCAGCCGAAGAAGGTCATTGTCTGCGGCGGGGGAGTGATAGGTGTATGCACTGCTTACTTTCTGGCCGAGAAGGGAGCCGCCGTCACGCTCATCGAGATGTCCGACGTGGCATGCGCCGCTTCTGGAAAAGCCGGCGGATTCCTCGCCTACGACTGGTGCGACGGAGGACCGTTGGAGGAGCTAGCTCGCGTGAGCTTCAATCTCCACCGTTCACTCTCGGAAGAACTAGACGGTCCTCGATCGTACGGTTACAGAGCCCTCACCACTCTGAGTCTCACCGTAAGGGAATCCGAGCGCTCTTCTGCTTCAAGGTCCCTGCCTTCTTGGATCGACGGGCCAGCTCGTAGTCCTAAAACGATTGGAACCCCCGAAACGACGGCGCAGGTGCACCCGCAGCTTTTCACTCGCACGCTCATTGATAGAGCCGTGGAGAAGTATGGTGTGAAGGTGGAGATTGCGAAATTGGAACGGGTGGAGGTGGAAGAAGGACGTGTTGGATCAGTGGTACTGGAAGGAGGGCGAGCGTTGGAAGCGGACGCCGTAGTGTTGGCAGTGGGCCCTTGGTCCAGTAAGTTAGGTTTGCTATCATCGCTGTTTAGAGTTTATGGGCTTAAGGCCCATAGTATTGTTTTGGAGCCCAGAGACGGCAGTTCCATAACCCCGCATGCTCTCTTTCTGAGTTATTATTCCTCCGGAGGAAGAGGAGGAGCTCTTGACCCTGAAGTGTACCCTCGGCCCACAGGTAAATGCGAAATACTGTTTTGATTTGATAATAGATGTAGTAGTAGATGTGGGATTTGGAGGTTAGAGTTGATGTGTTTTGTTTTCAGGGGAGGTGTATGTGTGTGGGATGTCGAAGGAGGAAGAGGTGCCGGATGATCCTGCGGAGATAAGGGGAAACCCTGAATCGATTGCGATGCTTAAGAGAGTGGCTAAGACTGTGTCGAGCCATCTTGGGGAAGGAGAGGGTGGTGTGAAGGCAGAGCAAGCATGCTTCTTGCCCTGCACTGATGATGGGATACCCGTAATAGGAGAGGTTCCAGGGGTGAAGGGCTGTTACGTTGCCACAGGGCACAATTGTTGGGGTATTCTCAATGGTCCTGCCACTGGAGCTGCACTTGCTCAGCTTCTTCTTCATGGACACTCCACCATTGTTGATCTTAAGCGCTTTAGTCCCTCCAGATTCCTTCTGCCCACAAATCCTTAGATGCTATTACAGGATCACTGTTTTCAACTCATCTAAATTTTATCATCAAATATGTACATGTAACTCCATGTAAAACAATGAAAACATTTCTCAAGTATCACTCCTCCTATACATTTTTTTTTTCTTTTCATTTATTTTGTTTAATATAAGTTTTTTACTTGCATAAACTCTTGTTGAGTAACGTGTCAAATGCTAATAAAGAAATCTTATACTATAAATATATTCTAATTAACTTTGTTTTAAATCTCACAATCCAAATTTGGTCAAACTTAACTATTGTTATTGTACTCTCGTGAGTTAACTCTTGTATATAAGGATCGTGAATTGGAGCGAGCTAGCCCACGTAGCCATAAAAAATGCGGATGTATCGGGACGTTGAATTTGCTGACCCGCATAAGTTTGTAGCATGCACGGGTTAAGTTCGTAGCATGCATCCGCTTAAAAATTTAAATATTTCTATTTTTAAGTTCTTAGATAATTTATTACGTTATTTCTATATATTTATTTTATTTTATTTTTATTTTTTTATTATTATGATTATGATTACGTATAATCATTAAATATTTTCATTTTTAAATTCTCACATAATTTATTACGTTATTTCTATAAATTTATTTTATTTTATTTTTATTTTATTATTATTATTATGATTATGATTACGTATAATTATTATATATAAGATAATGATTTTAATTTTTGAATATAAAATATATTTTTATGCATTTTTAAGTAGGTGTCTTGTAAGGTGACATTTGTTATTGTACTTAGCTATAATTTTCATTACTATTGTTTATTGTCTTTGATAAGGTAAACTAATTGGATAATTTCGATAGAAAATAAATATTAATTATTATAAAAAAATAAAAAAAAATTATTTTGTTCATCACAAATGCGATGGACGGGCGAGAAAAATAAATTTGATATTAAACTACAGGACGGGCCACCTTAACTCACACTTTGCGAACCAAAATGCGGAGCGGACCAAAACAGACCGGGATGACCAGCTTTGTCATCCCTACTTGTATCTAAAAGGTGGAGAGACTTTAAATTATAACATTCTAGGTATTTGTGTATTTTATATCACAACTCCTCGAAACCGAACATTCTTCAATACCTTGAGTAGTTGCATATTCCATATAACGTATTGACGAGAACAAGGGATCATGACTCACAAACTAGCAAATACCCTAATTAGATTATTTATCTCAATTAACTTACATAATGATGATTATTTGATGAATAAGCATTGATCATACTAGAGCTGTCAAAACGGGTAACCCGGTCCGACCCAACTCGACCCACCATGGGTTGATGATTTACTGAGCCAACCCAACCCGACTCACATTTTAGCGAGCCAAAAAAATTCGAACCCGGCTCGGCCCACCACGGGTTGGCGGGTTAAACAGGTTGGCTCACGAGTTCACTTAATTAAAAAAAAATATTATTTTTTATTTTTTTCAGTCAAAACTAAATTGTAATTCTAATTAAAATCTAAATAAACTTTAATACAATCCAAATACAAACAAAAATAAAAAAAAATACAAATTATTTATGTGTTGGATAAAAAAACAACCTAAATGACCCAAATGTAAAGCCCAACTTAATAAAAATAAAATAAAAAATACTTGTGTGACCCTTTTATCTACGGGTTGGTGAGGCAATTCGGCTCACCACGGATTCAACCCGGATGAGCCGAGTTCTAAATGAATCAAGTCAAAAATCAACCCATATTAAAATTTCTACAAATATTTCAACTCAACCCGACCCGAATCTGTGGTGAGCCGGATTGACTTGCGGGTTCCAACCCATTTTTATAGCTCTAGATCAGACTTGCAAAAAAATAAATAACATTAACTAAAACCGAAATTGACTTAATAGTGTTTTGTATAAGTATACTTTCAGAAGACTAAGAATTACAACAACACTGAAAAGAATCAAGAAGACAAAAAAACAAACGAGTATAAAAAAATACTCGACTATGCAGAACAACTTCAATTATAAGTATAATCTATTTACTCAAAAAAAAGAATTTTAACTTACAATTAAATACCTATTATATAAATGAAATATACCGATATCCTTCAAAATTACCTCTTGAACAAACTCACTGATATTTTTGAGAAGGACATTCCATATTGACCAAAAAGTTGTAGTCAGCAAGGGTAGGGAGATTCTTGAAACCATATCCTTTCGTTTGAAAAATCTCTTTTTAAGTAATTGAAATATCTTTAAAAGAATTTAACGAAAATTTAAGTATATGTGATTTAAGAGGAAAGGAAAATCTTTCTTGCTTGAAATTGATAAATTTTGAATCATAAAAGTTCCAAAACATTTTTATTCGAGTTTTACACAGTAAACAAGAATGTTTTTCTTTAAACATTTAACTGAGTTGCAGGTCTTGGACTAAATCTTGATATCACTAATTAACTATATAATCTAAAGTAGCGTTGACATCGTTGATTTGCATTTATTTTTATCAGAGTCCAACTAAATGAAATAAAGAAAGTTGATTTTAATTTACAAAGAATTTAATAGATATGTGAAATTTGCTTGTTTAATAAAAGTTGGTCCAACATTCTAGAACTTGCATTTATGTCAGAAAAGTTAGGTTCCAAAAAAACATGGTATTTATTCCGAAGAAAATATATAATTGTTTTAACTTAAATTCTATTACAGAAACAAGGAAAACTGTATTGAAATAGATGATTCAGAGAGTTTACAAAAACAAAGATATAAAGACTACGGAGAATAAACTAAACCTAACTTAACATAAAGTAACTAGACCTAACTAAACTTAACATAAAGTAACCAGGGTTAAACTAATAGGCCCCCCTCAAGATGGGAGGAAAATGTTTTCTATGCCCATCTTGGAGAGAATGCTGAGAAAACTGGTTCTGGGTAGAGATTTGATGAAACAATCAACAAGTTGGTGATGTTTTCGTATATGGTTAAGCTTGATAATTCCTTTCTCCACATGTTCACGAACAAAGTGTAGGTCAATATCCAGATGCTTGGTGCGCTCATGGTGAGAAGGATTAGAGGCAATTTGAATGGTGGTTTGATTGTCACAATAGGTCACTGCATGAGGAGTGGAAATATGAAAGTCAGTCAAAAGGTTCTTTAACCAAACAATTTCAATAGATACAGAAGCTAATGCACGGTACTCAGCTTCTGCAGAAGATTTACTGACAGTCTTTTGTCTCTTGGCTTTCCATGAGACTAAAGAATTGCCTAAGAAAATGCAGAATCCAGTGGTGGAGCGACGGGTGTCCATACAAGAGCCCCAATCAGCATCAACATAAGCATGAACATTACAATCAGAAGCAGATTTAAACAGAATACCCTGCCCAGGTGTATGCTTAAGATATCTTAATAAATTATTAACAGCTGCCATATGTTCAGTACAGGGTTTAGAAACAAACTGGCTTAATTTATGGACAGTATAACAAATATCTGGACGAGAAATAGTCAGATATAACAGCCTGCCAATAAGACGTTTATAAATAGCAGGATCAGCAATAAGAGTGCCAGAATTATTATGTAAATGTAAGTTAGGAAGCATAGGAATGGCAGAAGGTTTACAAGCAAGCATTCCACAATCTTCAAGCAGAGATAGAACATAATGGCGTTGGCACATAAATATACCAGTTTTTGATTTGGAAAGTTCAATGCCGAGAAAAAACTTTAAATCACCAAGATCTTTTAATTTGAATTTGTTTTTCAGCTGAATATTAACAGCATCAATACAATCCATGTTAGGGCCAGCAAGAATAATATCATCTACATAAACAAGGAGAGCAACAAAAGTAGTATCATGCCCTTTCGTAAAAGAGAATAGTCATGTTTAGATTGACAAAAACCAAAAGAAAGAATAGTATCACGAAATGTATGAAACCAGCTGCGTGAAGCTTGTTTTAAACCGTAGATGGATTTATAAGATGACAAACCAAAGGAGCATTAGATGTGGGTGTAAAATTATGAGTATAACCGGGAGGAATATGCATGAAAATATCTTCATTAAGATTACCATTTAGAAAAGCATTATTAATATCAAGTTGAGTTAAATGCCAATTATGAGAAGCAGCAAGGGATAAAATAATGCGTAGAGTAGTAATTTTTGCAACAGCGGAAAAAGTTTCATAAAAATCAGTACCATACTGCTGTGTAAACCCACGAGCAACCAACCTAGCCTTGTGTTTAACTATAGTGCCATCAGAGTTAAGCTTGAGTTTAAACAACCATTTGCAACTTATAGATTTCTTACCAGGAGGAAGGTGTGTGATTGACCAAGTGTTATTCACATCCATAGCAGCAAGTTCATCGTCAATGGCTTTTTGCCAATGTGGAAAACGAATGGCTTGCTTATAAGTTTGAGGCTCATAATTTTCAAAGATTTGACAAAGGTAGTGTGTGTAGGGAGTGGACAACTTGGAATAGTTAACAAAATTCTGAATAGGATAGGGGATTTTTGAATTATGAGTCACATTGTAACGATGATAGTTTGAAAGGTAGGTAGGAGGATTAGAAGACCTAACTGACCTGCGAATAGGAACAACAAAATCTAAAGAAGAGGCTAGAGTGGGAGAAGGAGGGTTATTATCACTAGGAGAGGCAGAGGTGGGTGAAGGCAGGTTGTGATCCAGAGAATAGGTGTCATCATCAAGATTAGGTGGATGAAAAACAGGAGTAACAGGATGAAAAATGTCAGGAGCAGTAGAAATAGTATTTTCTTGAAAAGGGAAAATATGCTCATGAAATTTAACATCTCTAGAGATAAAAGTTTTCCTAGTTTTGATATCCAACAGTTTGTAACCCTTGTAACCTATGGGATACCCTATAAAGACAGCAGCGGTGGCTCTAGGACTGAACTTATGTCTAGAGGACAAAAGGGTAGAAGCATAACAGAGGGAACCAAAAACTTTAAAATCAGAATATAGAGGGATTTTATCAAAAAGAATTTCATATGGGGACTTATTTCCTAAAACAGGGCTAGGGGTTCTATTCATGAGAAACACAGTTGTACGAATGCAATCACCCCAAACATTTATAGGAACATTAGACTGAAAAAGTAAAGATCGAGCAATGTTAAGAATATGCAAATGCTTGCGTTCAACCACACTATTTTGCTCAGGTCTTTCAACATAAGAGAATTGATTAAGAACACCTTTATTAGTAAAAAAATCATGAAGAGACAACTCTTTTGCATTATCAAAATGAAAAATTTTGATGTTAACATGAAAATGATTTTCAATATATTAAAAAAATTTTGGAATAAGCACAATGCAATCAGATTTGTTTTTAAGTAGATACACCCATGTAAAACGACTTTTATCATCAACCAGAGTTAAGAAATAACGAAAACCATCACAAGTAGGAAAATGAAAAGGACCCCAAACATCCGCATGAATAATATCAAAGCAATGTGGACTAAAAGAATTTTTAGAAATGAAAGGTAAACGTTGTTGTTTAGACAGAGGACATATGCTACAATGGTGGTTTTTATCAACAACAGTTAAGGAAGTCTTGGCAGTAAGTAAGTTGTAAACAGGAACAGACAAATGGCCTAAGCGCCTATGCCAAACGTCATATGTCACAGAATTGCAAGAATTAAAATTGACAGAAGGTAAAGAATGTTTATAGAAATCAAAAACCAGAAGGCCGTGACGCGACTTAGCAGTGCCAATCGTCTTCTGCGATTTGAGATCCTGCAAAATGAAAAAATTAGGCTGCATAATAAAGCGGAATTGATTCTGCTGAATTAAAGTAAAGAGAGATAATAAATTGAATCTAAATGAAGGAATGTAAAGGACATTATGAAGAAATATGTCCTGAGTAAGTTTAATACTGCCAATGCCTTCGACTTTAACTTTGAAGGAATTAGGAAGTAAAACATGTGAATTATTCATA
>Ga0214543_1000863_pt1 | contig 55536 bp, 22 predicted proteins | sample CNSS2metaG_FD_160094 | JGI IMG/M metagenome (GOLD analysis project Ga0214543, IMG submission 160094) | Root nodule microbial communities from cowpea collected in UCLA plant growth center, Los Angeles, California, USA - CNSS2 | ecosystem: Host-associated > Plants > Roots > Nodule | place: USA... | reverse complement strand
TATATATATATATATATATATATATATATATATATATATATATATATATATATATATATATATATATATATATATCCTTCGATGAGGTACGATGTTTGCAGAATGAGAATGTGTAATGGAAAGCAGCCATTAAAAATTATTGAAAATGTGAGATCAAATTAAACAAAAACCCACGTTATCGTTTATTAGGTTTCAGAAAATAATATAATTAATAACGTTTATGTGTTCCCTCAACTTTGGTTTCTCCCTGGCTACATTCACGTCAGGAATCAAGAGTCTCATGCAAAAGCACATGTTCTAAATTAATAAACTCACGAAATACTATTGTTTAATTAAATTTGGAATCTGTGTTATAATTGGACAGGCTATATACTTTTCACCTAAACAAAATTTGATGTATTTCAACTTTAATAATAAAGGGAATTTGTTTCAGGAAATTAAGAAGAATTTCAACATAATTTGATTATCATAGTTAAGAAGGAAATATATTGGTAAAGTTGGTTACTCCAATATAAAATCAAAATGAACAACTCTTATGGAAAATCATCATCCATCTAAGGGGAAAACCTCTTTTAGTGAAAGAGGAAAAAAGAATTTTTTTTGGAAAAAAGGACACTCAACCTAAAAAGAAAGAAGATAGAGACATATTTTGAAAGCTGGAAACATTCGTCTTCATCATTATTTTAGTATTCCTAATGTGAAGGAGTAACTAACTCCCTTATTCATGGAGGTTGGTGTAATGTATTATTAACTTTGTGAATCTCACTATTCAATTTAATTCTTTTTCATCACTCTTGTGTTCTATTTTTGTTTTAATTATAATAATTATTGATTGCTTATTTATGGGTATCTAAATATGAGGCCCAATATCAGAACCTAGACTATAATTACAACTAATTGATTCTGCATCTATACATAAAGTACATCACTGATCATTCTTATAACATCATAATGTTGATATGAGTGCAAAGGTATAACAAAAATAATTAAACATAGTTTTTGTTTTTCAAGTTTAGACTTATCGGTACGACATTACGACTTGTTAGGGAATGCTAGATAATGAATTAGAAGTATATTGTTTGGTGATTTTGCTTTTAATTGAATAATAAAACTCAATCCTAGTGAAACCTTTATAATATTGCACACCATATGTTTGATAGAAATATAGAAAGAGTTTTATTTTTGTTTTTGAAAAATTTGTTGTCTAATTGAGTTATAAATTACAAGAGTTGTAGTGTTTCATAATTCGAAAAGAATAAAGTAAAACATTATGATTATTAATGAAAGATAATTATTGATTTATAAATTGTAATTATTTAAATACCATTATATCATTATCTTAAATGAATTATTCTTCAATTAAAAAAAGTTATTAAACCCATTAAATACTTGTGCTCGTACCATTTTGAAGATTATAATGAAATTGAACAATGAAATAAAATGAATAACTAAGATGAGTCAGTGTAAGTTCATTTTTATTAACTATATCCAACTGGGGCTGGGCAAAGCATATTGAACTGCACTGAACTATTAAAAATTGCATTGAACTAAAAAATAGTTCGTATGAACTGCACTGAACTGAAAAACAATTCAGACAAACTGAATTGAACTGTTTTTGTTGTCTAATAAACTGAATTGAATTGTACTGCACTATAATATGAATTGAACTATTATAAACTGAACTGTTGTACAAATTGTACTATTTTTGAACCGAAATTTACTTCATCATTTCAATTGTTAATAAATTATTACATTAATTTAAATTGTTGAATTTTTTCTTCAATCTTTTTTATTGTTTTACTAATAAACTTAACAAGTATATTAATAACGAATTAAGTTAAAGTATTTTTTGCGATACTTATTCATGTACAATAATTTGAAATTAACATTTTTTGTTACAAACTAAAGCGATAATAAAAATAAAGCTTAAGATATTATTTATAAAATTTAATTCTTCCACTATTATACCCTCTTTCATGAATAATAGTAATTATGTGATATATAAAAAAAATATATTTGATTTCAAGAGGAAAAGAGGAAATTACAATTAAAAGAGACAGATTTTATTTTGTATTCGATATAAAAAAAGTATTTAGAAAATAAGTGTTGGAAGTATTAAATTTTTTTTATCATAGATAATTATATTAATTAATATAAATTATATATAACACTATTTTTTATAAAATAAAACAAATATTACAGACTATTTTTTATAAAATAAAATAATTAATATCAAGTAAACTGTAACTTACAATATAACCGTAAAATTCACTTAAATATATTATTATAACATAACCTAAAAAGTGTTACGTACGTTTTTTTATTATTGTATATGAAATGAAAAAAAAATCAAAGAGTAAATTTTGTGTCTAGTGTACATGAGATGAGGAAATCATAGAGTGTCGTGCATTATCAGTACTACCTAAGCGTGAAGCACAGAAAAAACTAAAAAGCAGTTCAGTTTGGTCATCAAATAGTTAACTCATTTAAGTTTGGTTTTTAAAAACTGTACCGGACAACAGTATAGTCAGAGGCAAAACTATATGGTGACAGGGGAGCCATGGCTCCCCCAATTTTTTTTTTTTGAATTTTTTTATATATATTTATATATTTTTTAAAATTATATTTATATATTATTTATATTAAGTTTATTAAATGAAAAATAATAATAAAAGATAAAATAAAAAAATTAATGGAGACATTGATTTATAAAAGAGATTAAGATTTTTTTTCTGGCTATAAGATCTTTCTACCATGTAGATTATCATGAAAGTGTGTGAAGAGAAATAAATACAAAGAGATAGATTGGAAAATAGAGGTTGGGAAATACATAGATTGAGATTGAAGTATATTTTCTTGCATGATCTCTCACTTATCAAAATTAGTATCTTATTATGATTTATGTATGTTAAATTTATGATTCTTTTTAGGATGTTTATCCCAAATTAATATAAATCCTAATTATGATTTTAGGGATTCTTTTATGAAATTGGTATGGGCCCTAATTATAATTTTTCCCAGATTATTATAATCTTTAATTATGAAATTTAGGGATTTTGTGTTTTTCGCTGCCTGTGGTAATTTTTTTTAAAGTTTTGAATTTATACAATTTGCTTATTTAATTAAAGTGGTATGAGTTTTGTTATGTTTTGCATTGTGATAATTGTGATTTGTGAATATAAATTTATTTTTTTCTAAATAGGCGAGATGTGATAAATTTATATTAAAAAGATTATGATAAAAAGTAAAAAAAAATTGATTCTTTTTTTAAAGAAGGTTTGTGATAAAGATGAAAAAAAAATGCATTTACGTTAACTAAACTTGAGAAATTTCATGAGAAGCAGGAATTCAAGACAATAAAAAATAAATCTTTAAAGTTCTTAAAGTTATATACAATGAATTTAAAAATTCATTAGAATGCGATTCGGGAAAAACGGCCTCAAATGTGACAATACCATCAAATCAAATTGATGAGGTTATCTAAAATGGTATTCATAGTTTGGTATCATGATATAATAGCATGATATAATAGCGAATGATAATAATATTTTTTTGAATTCTATTATTATGTGAAGAAAAAAGATGAAGAACTTTTTTTTTGACTAAAAAAAATTATATATAACAAAACTAATTTGACACCCCTACATTTTTTGTTCAAGTTCCGCCACTGAATATAGTTCAATTTTTAATACAATCAATTCAGTTTATTTTAGTATAAAACAATACAATTAACTGTAGTACAGTACAGTTAAATTAATTATGCCCGGCCCTATATCCAACATTGTTTTATCCAAAACCAAAGGATAAACATTTTTTACAAGCATCAAATTCTCTCTTATTTTATGGGTGGAATACAAAGTATAGGGTTCCAACCTTACATGTCACTCTTAAGAGAATTTGTTGCATTGAAGTCATCAATAACGATCTTCCCATCTCTTTTGCCACCAAATCCAAAGGGGTACTTCTTTTGTTTGTTGGGATTAAAGAGTCCAAAATGTTTCTCTATCTCCGGACTCTTTCCATTCTCATCGAACATGCCAAATATATAAATCTCTGTAGGTTTTGAAGGTCTTCTAGGACTTCCTCTACCAGCACGACGAACCAAATTATCCAAATACACACGTGCATTTTCGTATGTGGCACCAAATCCTCCATCCGAGGGCCACCCACTCTCGGACACAACAACCTCAACATAACCGATCCTAGTATTATCAATGGCTGCATGCACTGCATCCAATATAGCATCAAACAAATTCTGGTACCCATATTGACCATCCCACACCACAACATTCGGTGCACTAAAAAGAGCATAGGGAAGTGATATGTCACGAGGGTTACCAGAGTAAGAAAAATAAGGGTATACATTGACCAATAAAGGTGCACCTGCATAGAGCAAGTACCCTATTATAGGGTCTAAGTATGATCTAACATCACCTCTGAAGGAACCTTGTGATGGAGGGTAAGAGTTTCCTATCATGGTCGTGTCAATAGCTGTTGAAACCTTGATTTGATCATGAAGACCTTGAGCCCTTATAGCTTGGTACACATTTTGGACAGCAGGTAGAACAAACTGTGCATACGAAGAGGAGCCTCCGACAGGATTCACTTCATTGCCAACTGCTATGTACTTGATTCTAACACTTGGCCAAAAGTTCAAGACGTTCCTTTGCACCCATTGACGAGCATTATCAGCATTTGTGGCAAGAGCTTGAAGGTCAGGGTTTGGCACTCCAAGAATGAGTTCAATGCCTGAATTTCTTAGGGCTTGTAGAGCAGCTTGATTAGGATCATAAAGTCTCATTCTTCTTATGTTATTTGATCTGTAAAGACTTATAACTTCATTAGCTGGTGGTAGATTGTTCCCCATCATGCCATAACACACACCGATTTGAGCTTCTGCTAATTAACCAAAACAAAAATCATGTCTGTGAAATTAAAATTCTACAATCACATATGTAGGTTAAAACATAGGTAAAATTGGTGGAATAATTAATTATTAGTTTACTTTCATTAGCTTGAATTTAACAACACCTTTTGAAAAATGATAATTTGAGAAGAAAAAATCATTATAATGTCCCCTGACATTGAAAATGATATTTTGTGGATATATAAAAAATATGTTGTGATATTAAGGAAGATAAAATAAGTTAACTTCAACTCTGCCCTCTAAGTGGCCAAAATAATAAGATTAGCTTTGGATCAAAATAAATTCTCTATTTCTTCAATTAGGTCAGTTAAAAATATTAATTTCCTTTAATGTTTATGAATTATATTAATTTACATAGTAAAAACTTATTAAATGGACATAAAAAGATATTAAATATAGATATATGGGAATTTAATCCATTGAGGATAAGTTGAAAAACACCTAACACCTACCATGTCAGGTAACGGCAAGCGAAGTTGACTTGTCTATCTATTTTGTTGACTTGTCTATCTATTTTATTTTACTGATGAAGACTTAATAAATTAACTTTACATTTTTTATTGTTTATTTTAAATTTAAATATGCTTTTCGTCTTCAAATTATTATTAAAAGTTGTATTTCATTTCTAAACTAAAAATAATAAAGTATTTAGTCTCTATATTTTAAAAGTTATATAAAATATACTTGCAACAAACGCTGTGTAAAATGTTTTTATATGATAAATAAAGTTTCACCGTTGATTATAACATAATTTTCACATTTCGTTTGTAAGAGTGATACACGACTTTCATAGAGTACAAGGAAGAAATATTTTATAATTTAGTTTAAGAAGATAAATTTTTATAATAATTTGATTACAAAAAATATTTAACTTGTTTATTATTTATAAATCCAATCTCTTTAAATTCGAGAACACAAAATATGTTTAAATCATATTTAGACTAAGTCATGAATATATATAATAACTTTTTAACTACATTTTTAAATTGATTTTATGAAATAATAATTGGGTTTTTCCTTTCGATTTTTTCTTTTTGTAAATTTACAAACTGCTCAGTGTACTGTACATTGATGAACTGATACATCTTAACTTATTTATGACAGTAGAACAAAACCAGATAAAAAAAATATAAGAAAAAGTATAATATGTATTTATATAATATGATTCCTATTTTTCTATTCTTATTTTTTATTTTCTGATGACATGATTTAGTCTGTCATTGATTTTTTTTAAAGAAAAGATAATAATATATTAATTAGTGACTCACACTAAATTACGTCAAAAAATAAAAAATGAAAGTTAAAAAATGAGAGTTATAATATATTTTTTCTGTAAATAATCAAACTTAATAAATGAATCGACATAAGGTAACAAAATAGAGAGACTGACCAGCAGTGCTAATGTTCACTGTCAAAAGTTGAAAAAGAAGAAGAAAAGCAGCAAATGAGAAGCTCTGGTTTCTGGGGAAGTGAGAGGCCATGGTGGAAGATGCAAATTAAACTTCATTGTTGCAGTTCTATAAATAGAGAGTGTTCTTCACCATGTCTTTGAAGAAACTTCAATTACTAATATAATCTTGATGTCTATGTTTACCCACCTATTATCTTTCCACCATCATCAAAAGTCTTGGTCTTGCCAATTTTCTCTTCCAATCAACATTTCAAATAACTCTTTTACGTATGTAAAAAGACATAGTCTTAAATATGATACATACACTTTTCTTATCGCTCTTTATCATATTATTTATTTTACTTTCGTTTTATTTCTACATTTTTTCTACTTTTTGTAAAAATAGTCATAATAATAGAATTATTGACGAAAAAAAAAATATGTTGTAAACAAATTGATAGAATAGTCAAGTCATCGATCGCAGTGCATGAACCTGGAAGTGGCAAGGTGATGATGATATATATGCTTAACATTTTCAACGTAATTTAAAGCTTTATCCTTTAAACAACTTGGTATTGTAAGGACCCACGTTACCAAACTTTCAAAGAGTTTTATCTATTGTATGTGTGTGTTTCTGAAAAAAATATTTTCTTTGTTGATGGCTCTACGTACTATATATGCTATTATATATATAAACCAAAAATAATACGTGTATGTGCCCTACAAAATAAATAAATAAATAAATAAATAAAATATTTATTGTAATTAACTAGCTTCTCAGCGCAGCCATTAAATGCAATTGGTTTTTCTAAATTATGCTATAGGGCTGCTGAATGAACTTGAAGTTTTTTGTTTTCATCAGAGAAAAATAATATATTTAATATAGAAAATTCAGAGTGTTCTAACCCATTACAACCATATATACATTCTGTAAGTAGAAAAAAAAAGATTATACATCAATCTTTCCTTAATTTTAACCCCTTTTAATGTTAACGTTTTCAATAATATATATACCTACCCCACATCTCATTATAGTTATATTTCACAAAAGAAAAATATGACATAAGTTCAAAAAAAGTGTATATTTGATTTTTCTTATTCTTCATTTGTTGGTAAAAATTGCTGAGATACTCCTGATAACACAATTAATATGTGGTTGAACTACTTCACCGGTATATGTGTTTATAAAAGAAAAGAGTGAACTTGAAAAAATGAACTTGAAGTATTAGCCTAAAACTTTTGTCACGTGCAATTTTTGAATTACATATATTTATAATAGAATTTAGTGATTTTATTCGGATTAAGAAATTTAATGCAACTTTTGAAGTTTTTCCTCCATTTTTTTTCCTAGTATTTGTGATACTGTACAATTTTTTTGATAAAAAAAAATTGTCTTTTTTTTCTTCTTCTGAAAGTAGAGCTAAGAAAGTGAATTGTTTGGGTCAGGTATAGCTTGTCCAACATCAATTTAATAAATTGAGTTAATATATATGTATTTTGTTAATCCATGTTAACTTAACGTGTGCATGAACTATTGGAATAGGTAGGAACATAAGTTCCACAATTGATAACTAAGGGGAATGATACATCATTTTTAATGGAGAACTTAAGAAATCGATAATTTATATGTAAAATGATAGGTGTCAATGTTCTGATCCCAAGTCCGATGGTGGACGCTAGTGATTTGGTCGCAAGTCTGATGGTGGCCCCAGTGTTTTGGTCCCAAGTCTGATGGTGGGTGCCAGTGTTCTAATCCGAAATCCGGAATCCCAAGTCAATCATTATGCATCCGAAGTATTGTTCGTTTTAGAGTGTGTTTTGTCGCGGTTTTATCTTTAAAAAGTATTTCAAAGGATGAAAATAGAAAGAAATATTTAAACCGTCTTAGGTATCAACTTCTAAGTGATATAAGACTATTGAGTGCGGTATGTGGTATAACGTTTTTTTAATCTTTGTGGAAGGTAGTAATATCTATAAATATAATTCTTAATTTATTATCTAAGTACAATATTTTATTTTACAAATAAATAGATGTTATATTTTCTCAATTTTTTTACCCACTTTAGATTGGTGGATATGAATTGATTACGCGCATTTGAAAAAGGAGAACAATCTTAATCATGGTCAATGGCTGCTTTCGAAATTCCAATTTCCTTGAATTGTTTTTCTTATCATAACTACAATCCTACATATATAGCATTAGCTTCAAGGATATCTTTTGGTTTGTTTACGCATTCATGATTTATCTTTTGTACTCATTCTTCCTCTTACGCCTGCATATTCAATTATTTAAGCCCACAGTGTAGCCGCCACTAAAGATCATCATTTACAAAACCCACTTGGAATTAATGTATCTACTTCATTCATAATTTCTAACTCTTTTATATTTATTCATTTATTTCGTGGGATACATGATAAATAATATCATTTATATGCATTATAATACAGTGCATGTTGCCCAAGTTGAAAAAAAAATTAACAAGGATACATATTATTCTTTTATTAATGTGACTTACTTCCGAGGATTTTTTTTTTTGTCAGAAAATAATAATATAAGAGATATTTTAAGTGATCAAGTTGTATATAATAATTAGGTGTATAAATTGAAGAAATCATTTACAGACTAAAACAATTGTTATGAAAATGGTTTTGTAGATTTATCAAGTTAATGCTTACAACCAAAATCATAGGAAAAGGAAGAAAATATTATAATTTTTATTGTATAGTTATGGGAGATGATATAAAGGAATGTAATGCATTGAAAGAATACTTGAAAATTTTTTTTAGCAAAAAATTACAAATAATTTCAAACAAAAGAATAATGTGGATGGTGATTATATATAATATTTGAACTCAAAAGAATAATGTAATATTTAGGAGTTTTAAACTCGACGTTTAAAAGATATTTATCCTAGTACAAATCAAAATTTAAAACTGGATCATAAATAAATATCTAAAAGCAACATTCATTTTTTGAAATATGATCATCGTTCATTTTTTATAGTGTTAAAGTCGTTATGTAATACTATTTATAGAAGAAATAACTTTTTTAATATAAGTTTAAAAAAGATTTAAGCATAGTTTAGTCAATTTTTTTTTTGCCCACTGGGTACTTATGGAGTGCAAAAAATCCAACACGTTTTGTTCACTACAGCCTAAATGTGGAATTTTGCTTTCTTCACTCCCCAATGTTTAAAATGACAACTTTATCCCCGTTTCTTTTATAACATGAACTATACCTCATTGTTGGCACTTGGAGGTGGGTAATTGTAGAGCTGTCAAAACGGTAACCCGACTTGACCAGACTCGATCCATCACGGGTTGATGATTTAGTGAGTCAATCTAATCCGTTTAAAACTAATTATTATTTTCATACAATTTTAAGTAGATTCAATTAGTTTTGTTACTCAAATATGTTAGGTCATATACCATTTTATGTATAGTTCTAACATTTAAAATGAGATTTGTATGTTAATTCATTATGTAAGATGTGAGATCTGTATATTAATTCATTTATGTAATTAGTGTGTAACAGTAAACAAATTTGATTGATTTATAGAAGATATTACAGTGGAGATTGATTCTATAATTAATATTTAATAGTGAATAAATTGGTTTGATCACAACTAATCCGTATTCTTCTTAATAACACAACTACATCTTTTCTCTTTGTTTATGGAGATATTATAATTAAGGTAAGGATACTGAGTATTAATAATGTAGATATAGAAGGACAATAAGATATTTATTATATATATTTTTATAATTCAAATTCCTTGTAAGACATTGATGGTGGTGAGTGTATATAAGGAGATCATAGGAAACAAGTATGATCATCAATTTCTTATTGTTTGAGTTGTTTTTTTTGTGGTGTGTTACATTTTTGCAACATGTCTTCTCTCTTCTCCACTCCCAACATGTTCTCATTCTCCACTCTCATGCTTCTTCTTCTTCAGCTATTCACCATAAACCTTCGCAGTGCAGGTTCTCATTTACTTCCACTATTGTTAAATACTATTTTTAATCTTAGTCAATTCAGAAGTTGATTTTTCTTTTATTTTCACATGATCGGTTTTCTTAACATTGTGTCACATTAAAGTTAAGAAAAAAATATTTCTTTAAATTAAGCTTTACCTCATTTATTCAGTCTTCTCTATCAATTTCTCATATGTTTATTACTTGACAAATCATTTTATTTAAATGCATTGACCTAATGCATATTAATCAAATTTATTTCTTTATTTGTTGTTATAATTTTTTTTTCATTTCTCAATGTAAATTACTGTTACATTGAATATCTTTATAATATCTGTGGTGTGTAAGATTTGTGTAGCGTAATTCTTATAATAAGAAATATACATGAAGTGTTCAGACATGTTATTTTTTTTTTCTATATAAAAAGACAAATTAATATATTAAATAGGAACTATTACATCATCTAAATTGATATATAAAGTAATATATACAAAACAATAATAATAATAATAATAATAATAATATAACTTCTTTTTCAATATGAGCATGCAACAACTTAATTTTATAGATTACAATTTTCATGTTTTGGGTAACAGATGCTCAGGTTGGTGTGTGTTATGGTACATTGGGCAACAATTTACCTCCGGCAAATGAAGTGGTAAGTCTTTACCAATCAAACGGTATAACAAGGATGAGAATCTTCGACCCTAATCATGATATACTAAATGCACTTAGAGATTCAAACATCGAGCTGATTCTTGGGGTGCCAAATGTCGACCTTCAATCTCTTGCCGCCTCAGCTGACAATGCTATTCAATGGGTGCAAAACAATGTCTTAAGCTACTTTCCCTTTGTCAAAATCAAGTACGTGGCAGTTGGCAACGAAGTGAACCCTGCTGGAGGGTCCTCTGAGTTTGCCCCATACGTTCTACGTGCAATCCAAAACATATATGAAGCTATTAAGGCTCAAGGCCTTCAGGATCAAATAAAGGTCACAACAGCCATTGACACAACCATTTTAGGAAAATCATACCCCCCATCACAAGGCTCCTTCAGAGATGATGTGAGGTCATACATAGACCCTATAATCGGCTACTTGGTATTCGCAAATGCACCTTTATTAGTCAATGTGTACCCTTATTTTAGTTACTCTAATAACCCTAATGACATATCACTTCCCTATGCTCTTTTCACCTCACCAAGTGTTGTGGTATCAGATGGTCAATATGGATACCAAAATCTGTTTGATGCTATATTGGATTCTGTGCATGCTGCAATTGATAGCACTGGAATTGGTTCTGTGGAGGTTGTTGTGTCCGAGAGTGGGTGGCCATCGGATGGAGGGTTTGCTGCCACTTATGACAACGCAAACACCTACTTAGATAATTTGGTTCGTCGTGCTAAAACAGGTAGTCCTAGAAAACCCTCAAAACCCACAGAGATCTATTTATTTGCTATGTTTGATGAGAATCAAAAGAATCCTGACATACAGAAACATTTTGGACTTTTCTCTCCTAGCAAAGAAAAGAAGTATCCATTTGGTTTTTAATTAATAAATGAATTACACGCAATACTTCACTTAAGGTTACATGTAATGTCAAAAGGTTGTCCATGAAACCTATGTTATTCCTTCCACGAAAATAGGGAGAGTGTTGTTTGTGTGAAATAATTTATGAATGTTTGTAATGATTGAAATTTTTAATATATGAGACACTCGTGCACTTGTTTTTGTTGTCTACATTTTATTCCACATTATCATTTTAATTATAATTTTTTAAGTATACTAATCCATATAAATTGCTTATTAAGCGATTCATGTTGCTTTTCAATTAATTAAAATGAAAAAGTTAATGAAATTATTAACATATTAATATGTGAATGTAAATCGTTATAATGTATCAATTACTTGAGTTGCTATGACATTTTATTATTTATCTGAAAATTATATATATATATATATATATATATATTAATTATCATTTTTGAAGTAAAATAATAGATGAGTTTATATGCTCACTATATGGATGAAATAACATACAATTTTGGTTAACAAAGGAAAAAATAATTAATATAATTTTTAGTGAAACTTTCATAACGAATATTAGATAAATAGTATAGTTTGTTATTTTTACTCAAAATGTGATAATGTAATATACATATATGTTAATGAAATAGCATGCAAATTTAGTTAAAAAAAAGGAAAAATTAATTAATATAAATTTTAGTGAATGTTTCGTAATGAATACGATAAATACTATATTTTGTTACTTTTTACTCAAAATGTGATAATGTAATATACAAAATGTGCCAGCACAGTTTCAAGCACAATACTATTAAGGACACAGTACTCTTCTTAATAACACAGCTACATCAATTTTTTTTCTTTGTTTATGGAGATGTTATAAGATAAGGATATTGAGTACTAATTATGTGGATATTTATTCATATAGATTTTTTGTAGTTCAAATTATTTGTAAGACATGGATGGTGAGTGTATATAAAGAGGATTGAGGAACCAAGTGTAATTCAAATTATTTTGTGGTGTGTTACATTTTCTTTATCAAGATGTTTTCATTGTCTCCGACTATTCACTATTAACCTTCGTACTACAGGTTCTCATTTATTTCCAATATTACAGTATTATCTGCAAATATCACTTTTAATCTGAGTCAATTCAGAAGTTAATTTTTTTTTTAATTTTCTTTTTCAAATGATTGGTTTTCTTAAAAATCTGTGTTACCTTAAAGATAACAAAAACTATATCTTTAAAATAAGCTTCACCATATTATATGTATATTCATCACTATATATATATATATATTATTTGATATGTTAATATATTTTTATTATTTTTACTTTTATTTTATTTGTTATTACTTATTTTCATATTGAAAAAATATTTAATTACTATAATAAATTTCATATTAATTGTATTATGTTTAATTTTTTATACAGTGACAAAAAAAGTTGAATTTCTATAATTAACAAATGTTTCATGAACAATATTTCTAAAAAATTTTGGTTAAAATGACTAAATTTACACATTTTTAAAGATGAGAGACCAAACATTATTAAAAAAATTTATATTTCTTGCCAATTTTATTTTGAAATTTTGTTGGTATAAAATACTTATAAATTTTGTTATGAAAAAAACAATTACTGTCAATTTTTTTGCAAAATATTTTGCATAAAACACTTTTCACAACAAATTTTATAGGAAATATTTACTAATTTTATAATTTTACAGGAAATAATTATCCACAAAAAAATACCTACCAATTAAGATTCTTACAAAAAATAGAAGAAAAAAGTATTTTCTTGTAAATTTTTTTAAAAAATTTACAAGAAAATTTTCATATAATATAAGAATTTTTAGCAGTGAAAGTTTCAAAAATGAACTAATTTTATTTTTCAACTGAAAGTTAAGATATCAAAATATATTTAACCGTCCTCACAATACTACGTGTTAAAAAATACATCGTCAACTTTGAAAGTTTTAGACTACACATAGATATCGGTATAAAACATAGAGAGAGAATTAAATGACAAAAAAAAAGTGTAAAGAATGAACACTCATTATAAAAAAATGTCCGATTGATAGTCAATTTTAGTGAACAATTTAAATACTATTTTGCGAAAGAAAAAATTATTTGTTGATAAAATAGTCATTATTAATAATAAAAACTTATCATTGTTTTTTAAAATTTAACTATAAAAAAAAATTTGTCACTAAATATTAGATACAAAGACTTTTGTTATCAAAATAATTGATTTTAAATTAATCTTTAATTAATTAATGATTAATTTAATAATAAATTATAAATTTTTATTTATAATAATAAATATTTTAGTAGATAATAATTTTTTTATTTTATAAATTTATATCTAAATTTATCACTTTTTACTAAAATTAATTATTAATAAACATTCTCATATGATAATAAGAACATGAGAATAAAAACAAACTAAAAACTAATGAAATTCCACAAATATCCCAAAAAGAAACAGGTGTCACTAGATAGGATGTGTATTAAAGCAAAACAAAAAGTAGAAATGACTAGAAATCTATTGAAAAGGACAAGTGTCAGCATAAAAAGAATTGATGTATATAGGCAATTTTCATATTACTTTGTTAGATACATTAGGAAGCATATTAAATAGGAAAATATCAATTAACAAAGTTTTTTTCTGACAAAATTTGATAAACTATTAAGTAAAGTAAAAAATATGCTATTTTTATTTGATTAAAAATTAAAAAAATTAATCTACTTTAATCTTATTATAAAAAGTTTGTCAACTTTATAAAAAGATTTTGTCAAAACTTCATTTTCCTGGCATTGACTGTAGTAACAGTGGTAACGTGATGTGGTCCAACGATGAACACTGTTTGAGTCTTTTCAAATATTATGGGAAATATAGAAAGTAATAGCACATTTTTCCATCTTAAATACTTTTTTACTAATTTTTAGTCAAAAATATGGATTCTGTGTTATTATTAGGAATTTTTGTAAATGATATATACTCTTTCAAAGTATGTACAATCGATATTTATAAAGTTGTTAATTATCATTTTTGAAGTAAAATAGATGAGTTGATATACTCACTTATATGGATGAAATAACATGCAAATTTTTGTTAAAAAAGGAAAAAATTAATTAATATAAAATTTACTGAAACTTTTATAAAGAATAATATAAATACTATATTTGTTATTTTCAGTCAAAATGTGATAAAGTAATAATATACACAATGTGCCAGCACAGTTTTCAGCACAATACTATTAAAGACACGGTATTGTTCTTAACAACACACCTACATCTTTTTTCTTTTTTTTTTTCTCTTTATTATGGAGATATTATAAGATAAGGATATTTATTTATGTGGATATACATAGAAAACACGATATTTATTTATATATATTTTTATAATTAATTGAAATTACTTGTAAGACATTGATGGTGAGTGTATATATATAAGGAGACAAGAACCAAGTGTGATCATCAATTTTCTTCCAAGTTATTTTAATTGTGTGTTAGATTGTTCACCATGGATTCTCTCTTCGTTACTATCAAGATCTTCTCATTCTCTACTCTCATTCTTCTTCTCCAAATTTTCACTATAAACCTTCGCACTGCAGGTTCTATATTTACTTCTACCATTACATGCATAATATTACAGTATTTTATGTAAATGCCACTCGTAATCTTAGTCAATTCAGAAATTAATATTTCTTTTATTTTATTTTCAAATGATCGATTTTCTTATAAAATGTCACAATAAAGCTATAACAAAACTATTTCTTTAAAGTAAGCTTCACCTCATTTAATAATGCTCACAATATATAGAATTCTACAAGCATTCATCTTTAAAAAAATGTCATATGTCCATAAAAATAAGCTTGTTAATAAATTAACTTCAAGTGAATATGCTAAATACTCGTAGGCAAACTCCTAAATTATAACTTACTAGTTGATACTTTATCTAATTAATTAAATGAGAAACGTTTGATCTGATTAATTAATTGTTCTTTTTAGCAAAAAAAAAAATATAGGAAGTATATGCAGTGCTCCAACCAATATATATAAAAAATACATTGTGGAAATGTTAACTCACGTTAAACTAGTTGATAGATATAAAATAATACAAAAAATATATATATAATTACACAAATTTTATCGTATAAATAAAATTCGTGTTTATAAGCGAAGATATACTATGTAATTATAATTTATTTTTTAAAATAGTTAAATCCATATTAAACATTTTAATCTTCTATTTATTTTTGAAAAGTTGTACATTTTTTTTTTTGAAGAATTCCTTTTATTTAAACGAGTTGATCTAATGAATACTAATCAAATTTATTTCTTTTATTATTTGTATAAAAAGTATTTTTTTTTTCAACTTAATTTATTGTTACAATGAATTTCTTTATAATTTTTATTGTGTACTTTTTGTATTACGTAATTTTTATGATAAGAATATATACGAAGTTTAATAAAAAATAATAGCGAGTTCACACTTTTTACACATGTTGTAACCTTGTGAAAAAAAAAGTTTTAAGATTTACGAAGTTTCAACCATGTGGACATATGTTGAACGATTCATTTCTTATAGTGCTTAATATCATTACTTATAACATATGCTTGCAACATTTTAATTTTAGATATTACAATTTTCATGTCTTGGTTAACAGATGCTCAAATTGGCATGTGTTATGGCACATTAGGTGACAATTTGCCTCCGGTAAGTGAAGTTGTAAGCCTTTACAAATCAACCAATATAACAAAAATGAGAATCTTTGATCCTAATCAAAATACTCTATATGCACTTAAAGGTTCAAACATCGAACTCATTCTTGGGGTGCCAAACATTGACCTTCAATCTCTTGCCACCTTCCCTAACAATGCTATTACTTGGGTACAAAACAATGTCTTGGACTTCTTGCCAAGTGTCAAAATCAAGTACATCGCAGTTGGCAACAAAGTGAATCCCTCTAAAGAATCCTCTAAGTTTGCCAAATACGTTCTACCTGCAATCCAAAATATATACAAAGCTATTAGGGCTAAAGACCTTCAGGATCAAATTAAGGTCACAACAGCCATTGACATGAGCATGTTAGGAAACACTTACCCCCCATCACAAGATTCCTTCAGAGATGATGTGAAGTCGTACATAAAACCCATAATCGGGTATTTGGTATATGCAAATGCACCTTTACTAGCCAATGTCTACCCTTATTATGGTTACTCTAATAACCATAATGACGTATCACTTGACTATGCTCTTTTCACCTCAACACAGGTTGTGGTATTAGAGGTAAATACAAATACAAGAATTTGTTTGATGCTATGTTGGATTCGGTACATGCTGTAATTGATAACACTGAAATTGGTTATGTGGATGTTGTTGTGTCCGAGAGTGGGTGGCCATCAGATGGAGGGTCAGACGCCAGTTATTACAACGCAAAAACCTTCTTAAATAATTTGATTCGTCGTGCTAAAACAGGTAGCCCTAGAAGGCCTTCAAAACCCACAGAGATCTATATATTTGCTATGTTTGATGAGAATCAAAAGGTTTCTGGCATAGAGAACCATTTCGGACTCTTCTCTGCCAACAAAAAAAAGAAGTATCCATTTAATTTTAGTGGATAAAGGAACTACAAAGTTGTTACATTCAACACTTCTCCTAAAATTAAGTGTAATGTCAAAATATTGGACATGAAAAGCCACGTGATTTGACCCACAAAAATAAGGGAGAGTGTTGTTTGTGTGAAATAAACATTGGAATGTTTGTATTAATTGAGACACTATTGTCCACCTTTTTATATCAAGATTTTATTTCACATTATTATTTTAATTATTTTAATTGATAATGAACAATAATAAAATAAAATAAGATAATAGAGACGTCACAACCATATATAAAAAAAAAAAAAATAAAAAAAAAGAGAAATAAAAAAAATAAAAAAAAAAAAAAAATATATATATATATATATATATATATATATATATATATATATATATATATATATATATATATATATATTTGAAATTTAAGATCACTGATTCTCGTTCCTTAACAATAACCCGGGTTGGTTTTCAATTAATTTAACCATTTCTTACAATGTATATTTGTTTAGCGATACCCGTTAAACAAGTATTAAGCAAGTATTGTGGTGCTTAAATGATGTCGCTTAGAGCAACAAGAGTTTTACTTTAAAGGAATGCTAATTTCTTAGTCACTTTAAAATAGAGTTTGTCTATTTTAGAGACTATTTTTTCTGTCTATGAAAAAATTTGCAACACACCAGTTGCAATGTTCGAAGTTGTCGTTACAAAAATCATTACACATTCTCTTTTTTTCTCTCCGTACATTTTGCAACTATGTTTATGACACAGTTTTAAAAATGAACACCTGATTGATATCACATATATTGTTATGACTAAAATAATTTCGTGATGACTTTGACGTAAGATTTACAAAAGACATTTATTTGTCACAAAATTTGACATAGTTTATAAGATAGAGTTTGTCACAGATATTGAAATTTTATTACAGAATTTGTTATTATTTTGTTCTTATCATTACAAAATGTCCACATAAAAATTATTTTTTTAGTGAGATATTGAGTTTTTATATAGAATAAGAGTGTTATATCAAAACTCTCTTTAAAGTTCATTGCTATTTAAAATATATGAAAAATGGATCAATATCAAATAATTTTTATTAAAACATTATCAGTAAAAATCATGAAAGAAATTTACATACAATTGTTCAATTTACGTATTTATAGAGAAAATCATAAGTTTCAAAATTTATTTTTTTCTATACTTAAATTTCTTGGATAAAAGATATCTATTGCAATGTTTGATTGCAAGTTCTTTATAACGAATCGTATACTATTTTGTATGTCCATACTTTAAGTTAAACCATTTTTTGATTCTGTGGAAGAAAAAGAGACACATGGTTGGTTAACTTGACATTGGAAGACTTAGTTGGAATTAATTCTTCATATTATTTGGAATTTTCACACTTTATGTATAGTGCATACCCACTCGGACAAAAAAACAAAGAAGAGGTCAAAACTCAATTCATCATCATAACTCGTGGAAGTTCTTTCAACATGTGGTTCATGATAAGAAGTGGACTTTTTAAATATAACTCAATCCTATCAAATCAGATTGTAAGGTGAGGTTTATATTCCAACAAAATTATCTTATTTTTATTTGATGGGGGTTTCCAACACACCCCGTTATACCGAGGTATACACATCTCGGATGTGGAACTAAAAATTAATAAATAGTTTATTAGCGGCCTGATAGCAGATGAAACAGAATGTTCAAAAAATCTCACTATAGGATGGATAGACTTTTTAAACAATGACTATAATATCATCTTGTAAAGTAAGGTTTGCATCTCCATAAAATTACTTTATTTTAATCAACGTGAGAATTCCAACAATTACTCAAAAGGAAAATTACGTTACCAATTAAACGAGGCCTTTGTAATTTCAGATTTGGTAAACATAGTAAGAGTGGATTAATGAAGTTAATCGAAGAATAGCCATTCCCCATCTCTTTATTTCAACAAACTAATGTTTAAATACATAAAGTAAAACATTTCCACACTTGTTAATTATTTCCCAAAAACACAAGTTCAAAAATTACAATCTATGAATATTATAGAATTATTCATAGAACCTGTGGTGTATCCACTTGAATTGATAAGACCTTTGTTGTATTGTTCCTTGATACTGGTGGAGAAAGCATGATTAGAAATTTGACCTACTACATCATGCCCTTTCTGGGGACTTGGTTGTGCTTTCAACGATGAATTAGATTCTCCACTCTTTGCACCCCCACTCTTTGCTACCACGTTGCAATGAGAACACGCACTACGCGACCAAACTCCGGTTCTACGCGTTTTCACAAGGACCTTACGCAACTCTTCACTGGGGTGCTTGAAAGGACCTTCCACTTCAACACCGAAACAACTTTGCCTGCGCTGAATTTTGGCCTCAACAGAAACACCAACATCATTGGTGACATAATAGTGTGCCATGTTCACCATATAAGCATGCTCGGCGTTAACCTTTTTCTTCATCTCCAAAACAAAAAGACCCTCTCTGAAGGAACAACCGTACGCAACAATGGTTGTCTCTATGGTGTGATCTTGTTTGGCCCTTGTGAAGGACACCGGAGCATTGCAAGAATCGATGCCGCATATCCCTCCTCGGAGACCGTCGCGACCGACCCTCGTGATTTTCAAGGCGAATTCGGTTTTGTTGTCGGCAAAGTCGCCTATTCCGAAATGTATGCTCTCGACACCGTTGCTGTCACGGCTTGCCTTGAGGTTAAAACCACATGTGTTCTTTTTCTGACATGTTTTGTATTTCACAGCCCAGACCTCTGTGTGGTCGTTTTCTTTGTTATGACCCATGGAAACTTCAAATGAGTTTCCCCAACGCGCTATGCTACCATTGGCACCTGCATCATAAGAAGTGCATTCGCTTCCAAGATTAGTGTGACTACTGTGCGCAGTTCCCATTGGATATACGAGTACGAGAATGTAACTAAATTTGGACAAAGAAGTTTATAGCAGTGAGGATGTCTGAGTTTTTTTTTTATAGCTACATAATTATGAATATATATATATATATATATATATGTCGAAAATAGTTTAAGTGTGAATTAAAAGTCCTACATTGGATAGAAAAGATAAAGTTAAAAATTATATAAGAATAAAAATTCATAACACTATTGCCTTGAGATTTTGGTGTAAAACTGGTGTCAAATATCTTATAAGTGTAAGACTAATGTCATTTAACCATATGGAACCATAATATCTCAATGAATATAATCCATATGACATAAAAATATAACTTATCAATATATATTCTAAATCGATAGTTTAATACAATTTTTTGATATTCATTTCGGACTATCTTTTACTATTATTTGTTTGTATATCGGGTAGAACAAAATGTTTTTAGAAAAATTTGTTATGATAGACTTTTAATTTTATTTTTCTAAACAATAGCTTTGATATTACGTTAGAAGTGGTCTTTAAACTTAATTCAACTCCACAAAATTAATTTGTAAGATGAGGATTTACATCCACTTATATATTGTAAATCGATCTTATCTCTAGTCCACGTACAACTTTTAATATTTTTTTTATTGTGAGCACTAGCGGCACTATATTTATATTATTATAAAGCCATAGAACCTTGCTCTAATTATGGAAAATAGCATCGGAGAATATGATGCGAATGAAGGGTTGGGTTCTTGGCTCTTCTAAGTCATTCAAAATGAATAAACGGAATAGAATCATTGAAACCAAACACTTAATAATGGCCAGGGTATTGAATCAATCCTCTGTTGAAGTCTTAAAATCAAATCCAATTGCCAAATAAGAAACTTAGCACAAACCTTCAAACACAACCTTTTATTAATTATTGCATACTATTTGGTCAGAGAATAAATCCTCTTTACTGAGATTTTTATTTGGATCCACTGAATTTTCTTCAGCATCTGTGTTAGATATAAGCCTTTTGATTTCATATTTTAACAGAGAAAGAAAAATTAGACGTTATGATAAGGACAATTTGCTTTGCGTGGAAGATGCAGGTGTTTGTGATCGATCCTACCAGGGTTCTTTATTCTTAGGTTGCGTGGGCTGAATGGATTGGTCCAACGACTCTATTCTAAGAAAATATTCAAAAACCAATAGATTTTGTAACATTATTGAGTGGTTGAGACCGTTAGGAATACAAGTGTGAGTCTAAGTTCTATATTGACCAAAAATGAGAAAATAGAGCACTATATAAGAATAAAGACCCATAAACCCATTGCCTTAAGGTTTTGGGTTGAGAGTGGTGTCAGTGTCCCAGATAAGGGTTCCAGGTAAAGTGTGTCCCGTTAAGAATAACGGCGGTACAGAAAAGAGCAAAAAAGGAGTACTCGTGGTTGGGCAACTTCTGCTGGAGGGGGTTCTAAGATTTTGCATAAATAATTTTCATACTATATAACCTTACCATGAAATAACACTAATGCAATTTTTTAAAATTTATTAAAAGAGAAATTACAGTGAGTATATTAAAAAGATTTTATTATTGTAAAACAATTAAATATTTTATCCATTTATTTTATAAGAAGTTTAATTATATCAAATCAAATATTCTAAATACTTACAATCTAAATTTATTTTAAGATGTGCTCGGATACTTCTTTTTAATACTATTTTTTTATTATCTTTTTTTTTCAATCCATTACATTTTAATTTATTCCTTTTTTAGTTAAATTGATATCCTTTGTTGTAATTTTTGTATTACAATTTTAAAATATTATGAAGAGTAAAATAGGAAAATCATTTGTATATACTAAATGAGGAAATCCCTATTATTTTTGAAAATATTATGATATTTTTGGATTGAACTTAAGTATTGTATTGTAAAATATCTTTTTAATTAAGTTATCATATATTAGAAAAAGCTATTGTATTAGACTATAAAAACTTTAAGAAAGTGTTAATTTGTTATAAATAAACAAAGTAAACTCAAGTTTTATAAAATTTGAAAGAAAAACAACACTAATTAGACTTGACATGAAAACTCTAATCAAATTTGCAACTCAATCATTTATTTCCAATATATTAATTTCATGTTTGGGAAAACATTTGAAAAAAAAAAAGATGACTTCTTTTCATATAATACTTAAACAAAACTGGTAGAAAAATAATTAATTGACCCAGGCACAAGTTGCTAGAGTTTCACATTAGCATTAGCATTGTGTTCGTTTCGAGAGATTTTTTAATATTCACTTTTGTCCTTCTTATACTAAATTATACATATTACTTCCTATGAATCATGAATCTGATTTGAGATATTGAAAATCTAAATTTTCTATGACAATACTACCCAGTAAAAATTGATTAGAATGATATTAATGCATAATAAGTGTTATAAAAATTATCTTTCCAAGACGAAAATAAATACTATTTAGGATAAAATTTTACATATAAAAAAAAGAAGTTATTTTAGTTTAACATAATTAGTTCAAGACATAGCTTAACTTTGACAACTTCTGATAATTTCAAATTATTAAAACGGTTTAATTATTAATAGAGTTAATTTTAATGATGAAATGAAAAATTTAAATTGCTTTAAAATTATAAAGGATTAAACTGAAGTTAAAAAAAAAAAAGGACAAAAAAACAAGACTATAAGAGAAAACATAAATGATATAGACTTTTTTTGCAATTAAACCTAGGATATCTGGTAAAAATATTTGTGTTTATAGTATTTGCGGACAAAATTCGTGATAAATAACATCTATTCATTTTAATATCCGTTAGATTAGGTGTGGGTATCGTAACATTTGTATCCATAGATATCCATTATTCGCAAAAAATTAAAACTAAAATTAATTTATTTTATTAAGTTAAATTTAATTAAAATTAAAATTTAATTTATATTTTATTAGGTTCAATTTAATTAAAGTTAAAATTTAATTTAATTTATATTTTATTTTAAAAAATTTATAAAATATATATTTTTAGATATTCGTAATATCCACGTATATTCGTAGATTTTACAAAATTTTACAAATATTTTCTAAACAGGTATATAGGTGTATGACGGATAAGACATAAATTTTTTTGTCACAAATAAGCACTAATCTTACCTAACCCAACTCATTACCTTCCCTCGTTGAAATCATATGCAAAGTTATGATTATTAATTATTTGAAGTTAATAACAAACGACCTCACATTTGAATCTGATTAATACATAATTAATGTATAGTGACTCAAAGTTGTGTCGTAAGTATTGATAAGTTCTTTAATTTTTCAATTACACATAAGATATTCCGAAGTCATTAATCGACGACCTCAAGATTTTCTACAGATCTCATTAAGTGAGTAATGCTTTTTTATTTCAGCTTTTAACCTAAGTGTTGTACTTGAAAATGGGTCATGGTCGAATATGTGCGGGCCCATTTTCTTTCCTATAGGAAAATATTATTTTACACTAAAGTTTACCGGTTGATTCAGAGGTAAAAGAGTTATTAAATAAAAACTTTTTATATTTGTGAAGAAAAAGAAAAATTAAAAAATAAAATAATATGGATACAAAATTTATAAGTGTCAATGTAATGTTATTCTTTGTATATTCTTTGTATATGTACTAGTTCTAGACGAGTATAAATATAGATAATACTACCTAATTTTTTAAATTGAGTATAAAAATGAAAATGAGTATATATATATATATATATATATATATATATATATATATCATACTCATTCTTATTTAAATTTCCATTGAAATTATTCAAATAATCATAGTTTATTAAGTAAATTAGAAAACTTATATATACAAGTCTCTTTTAGTTTTTTTTTAATAAATGTGTAATATAATTAACTCAAATATTTTGTATCATGAACTGGTGTATTTATCAAAAGAAATTCATATTTAAGTAGAGGTAACTCAACATAGTTAATAAATAAAGAACCAATTAAAAACCATCGGAGATCTTTCACACAGAAAAAAAAAAAATCTAAATGGAGAAATTAACTGCAACGTAAAGGTCTTTATTATGGAGCAGCAGCATTACAAATAGTAAAGTTTAGTGATAACTGGAAAACATTACATTTATTGGTAATACACATAAGACATTAGACCATAATATTGTGCAGCATATTAATAGTAGTAGTTACTAGTGGAGGAGTTAAAGCCACCCTCTATAAAGCCTCCATTACCATTACCATTGAAAGTGCCACTGTTATGAATAACACGTTCACCGTAGTGGTTTGAGCTGTTATACCTGTTCCGATCGCCGGAATATGCACCACTGTTGATCTTTGCATTCGAGAAATTTTGGCTCCCACTGCCACGGTTGTTGAATGAGTTTGAAGTACCGTTGTTCGACCATTTCGCTGCCATTTCAGCCGCCATGAGTTCGTAGTAGTTTGACATAATAACTCTTATCTTTTTCTTCTCTACCTTCTTCTTCTTCTTCTCCTATTCAACTGCACCTGTGAAGCCTCCCTATATATAGATGCAAGAAAACCGAATCCAATGCTTTTGCTACACCACTCAAATCTTCGTTAATAATATTCTAATGTTGAATATATCCATTTTGGATGCGACACACTCCTAAGTCTAAAAGTTATTCCTTCGTCACAAATGCATGGAAAGTATGGACTGAATAATTCAATGTTTTATTATTTTCTAAATTATACATTTATTACTTTCTACTTTTTAATTAATTTTTAGTTTACACATTTGTTGTTTTACTTTATGTATGAACACCATAGTGTACAAAAAATTTCAATGGTGATAAATGTAAAGAATATATGAATTACTTTATGTATGAACACCATAGTGTACAAAAAATTTCAATGGTGATAAATGTAAAGAATATATGAAGTACATGTAATATTAATTTTGTTTCTTTATTTATAAAAAACATCTTTGAGCTACTAGCTCAAGATAAAAAGTAGACGATATATAAAAACAAACAATCAATTTAAGCAAATCTAAATTTTGGCAAACCAAACTTACTTTTGAAATTTAATCGAACAAGTTAGGAGTATACCACAAAGTTAAAAGAACTTTGGCACATGAGTCAATTCCTATACATTAGTCAGTTTGTTTACACACTTATTTTCTTCCCTAGATATGTAAGTAATATTAAAGTATATGTGTTTAATTGTGTCTAAACATCTTTTCATCTATTTCTGATGTCATTTACAAAATCCTTTATTACTAGAGTTAATTTCAAGTCAAAGATTGGACCATCCTTTGTCCATTGTTGAATCTGTTGCAGAAGTGGTTCTTATAAGCTATGCTCTAATAGCGTATGCATTATTGTTCTTACTAGACCGATATATACCCTAAATCTCATGTGTCCACCTATCTTCTCTCTCTTCATGTCAATATATTATTTGCGCTGTTTATGCCGATATGTCTTCAACGAGGGAGTCTATAAAGATACTTTGACACTCAAGTAAGTGATATGTTGTAAATAAAAATAAATGATTATACTAACATATCTCGTGAATAGTGACTACATATAGTACTTGCATGGGTCTTGTTTGTTGGGCTTAGGGTCTATAGGTTTACCTTGCTTTAGGATTTCCCAACTTACTTAATTACCTTTAATCCACTTTTATTTAACTGTGATTTATCCTACTGCCTACGTGAATATTTGAGTATCTCATCCCATGTTATAGTATTGGTCAATGTGTTTTTAGTCCTTTGATTCATGCTGACATGTAGACTGAAGTGTTCTTTTCTCTGCCTACTAGTACATTAGCCCCCAAGGCATACTAGTCCAGAGATTTCTTCCAAGTGATGTAAGAAAAATTCTTTTATCTTAGTGTGTTTGTCCCTCTTGGTCCATATGAGTATAAATACTAAAAGAATAACAATATTTACATTAATTTCAATGCCTTAAGCAATGAAATGAAAATGAGTGGGTTATTTTGCTTAAAAAATATATTATTACACTTCTATCCTCAACTAGTTTTTTTTTTTGTATTGATCATTGTGGAGCTTTCACTCAAAAAGGTTTTGGTTTATAATTTTTTTTTTCACACGTATAAAATAATTAATAGATAACTTTTTTTAATTTTAATACATTTTATTTATTTGGTCCTTCAACAATTTTGTAAATCTATTTCGAGAGAGATAAAATTAGTTCATTTTTAACAATTAAGACTAAATTGGGATTAAGTCATAACAAATATAATGAATAAATTAAGACTAAAATAACAAATATTGAATTAAACTAAAATATGACATGACGCTGATAATAATACCTAACATTATTCTTGTCACAATACTGATTTGACATGTGAAAATTTAGTTAATTTACAAAAACTAAAAGAAAAATAATAAAAAAATCAAGTAAAGTTATGAATTTTGTTACACATTTTAAAATTAGAACCCCAGTTGAAAAGAATTAAAATATGATAACCAAATTAAAAAATTTAAAAAAAAAACAAAATGAAAGAAGAATTTATATATATATATATATATATATATATATAACAAAAGTTGGACTTCCTTTTTATAGTATACATAATTGTTACCACGATCTAAGCCAGCAAAATATAGATGCAAGAAAGCGAATCCAATGCTTTTGGTAGACCACACAAATCTATATCAATAATTTTCAAACATAAATTAGCAACATACTCATCGTTGGATAAGAATTTTGGAGTATACATCCATTTTTTATGGACACTAGAATCTAAAAGTTATTCGTTGATATCAAATGAATGGAAAATATGAAGAATATAATTCAAAGTTTTATTCTTTTCTCAATGTTATATGTTCTCATTTAATCTTTAAGTAGTTTATATTTAAGTACTTATTACTTTGGAGTATATATTCTTTTTTTATTGAACACCATAATCTAAAAGTTATTCCATGGTATTAAATATATGGAAGATATGAAGTACATAAATTAAAATTTTATGATTTTCCAACTTACTTTTAATATAAAAATATATATATATATATATATATATATATATATATATATATATATATATATATATATAAGAAGAAGAAGAAGATTCCGTACATAAATTGTTTGTCTACTTTTTGATGATATTTTTAAATTATAATATAAAATTAAAAAAAATAGAAAATATTAAATTATGGTGAAAAAGAGGTAGCTAAATGTTACCAATAAACTACCCTTATATTAGAACAAAAACCTAACTACGTTAACTATAATAATTAAATTATAAGTATTTAAAAGATTTGATTTTATATAATTAATACTTATTACAATATAACTTCAATAAAATAATCAATAAAAAGATTAATTATTTTTTATATAGTAAATAAAATTTATATAGATATCCGTTAGTTTATTATAAACAAATATTACAAAACGAATAAATTGAACCAGTTGACGGTTATTTTATTAGGGTAAATGCATAAAATTTATTTTAATTCATATTTACTTGTTAATTCTTTGAAACAACGGATATTTCTAATAATAAAATATAATTAAATCGAAAGTCGTGGAGAACATATTCATTGTCTAGTGCTGCAACGCCGAATATTCCACACATGGTGTGCTTTGTTTCATTCGACTTTTAATCTATTTATTCCTATTTTTCTTTCTTTCTTTTCTATCACACCCCATTTTGGATTGAAGGATATTATTGGTCTTTTTATTCACATCTCTATTAACTTTTTTATTCATTTTATATTTTTCCTTTAATTTATTTGTATTTTATCTCTCTTTCTTAAAATTAAAAAAAAAAAAGTGGGGATGAAGTTGAACGTTTGACTAATAAGTTTCATATAGATTTATCTATCTAATAAGTTGAACGTTTTCAATGTCTTTTATCATATACAGAAGTCATGATAATTACTATTTTCCAAATAATTTTAGTGATTACTATTTTTTAAAAGGGTTAAATATATTTCTGGTCTCTTAACTTTTATTAAATTTTAGAATTAGTCTAATTTGAAACTTTCGACCAATTTAGTCTTTCATCTTTTGAAATATATGGATTCAGTGTTTTTAATCAAATTTTGTTAGGTTTATTTGATATTTCGTACATATTTTAAGATTATATTTGAGTTGTTGATACTGTTTCACACAATTTTGCTTTAATGTTAAGTCAAATATTATTATGAAACGTGTTTGAAATATCAAATAAACTTAACAAAATTTGATTAAAATGACTAAATTCACGTATTTCGAAAAAAGAATGACTAAATTGGTCCAAAATTTTAAAATCAACTAATTTTAAAATTCACTAAAATTTAAGGGACCAAAAACATATTTAACCATTTCTAACATAATTACGTTATGGTGTGTGCGATTCCAAATTTAGTAGCGAGAGAGGTAAGTGATGATGAACATGAAGGAGAGGAAAAGCACGAAATGAATTTTATTTTATACACACTCATGTATTTCAAAAGATATTTCTGAATTTAGAAATATTTTTCGAAATTTATACCATGAAATACAATGTTTTAAAGTTATGTTCTAAATTGTATATTTTAAAAGGTATTTCTAAATATAAAATTATATTTCCAAATATAAAGTTTGTATTTCAAAAAAATATATTCTAAATTATATATTTTGGAAAATTGTTTTAGATGTAAAAATACTTTTTGAAATATACAATTCAAAACGTAATTAAGAAAAACATTTAAAAACAGTACATTTTGAAAATAATTTTAAATTTGATATTACCTTTAAGAATATACAACTTAAAATATATTTTTTAGAATGCATTTTAAATTACATATTTCGAAATATATTTCTCAATCCGAAATATATTTAAAAAATGCATATCCAAAAAAATGGAGATAAGGAAATATAATTAGAGGTGAAGTTAGTGATGACGCGATTCGGTGACAAGTGACAAGAAGAAGAGAAGAAAGAGTGAAAAATATATTTAGGTTTATTCAATTTTTTAACCGAGGACTTTATGGGGGTGCAAGAAGAAAAAATGAATTACAAGAAGAAATAGTCGAATTTCACTTATAACTTTTGTTTTTGTAATTTAACAATTGGGCTAGTCCAAACTGAGAAGCCCAATATTAGCGGCGTGGCCTTAGTCCCTAATTTTTAGGCTATTGCTTCCTACACACCATAATCACCAGTTGCAGACCCAAAATACCACGAAAAGCCCTAAATACCTTTCACCAATCAAGCATACTATACTACCATTGTCATTGTCGCTTTTAAGGCAAGAAGAGAGAGAACATTGCAAAAGATAAATAAGATAGAAAATGCTCAAGAAAGATAAATAACAATAATGGAGTATATTGGTTAGAATTTTCAATCCACTTACCTATTTTTTGTTTGGTCTGATTAACCTATCAAATTAATAGTCAAAGGTGAGTCAGCCTATCCACTGACCCATTTCTATTTTTATTTATTTTTTTAAATTAAAATAATTAAAAAGATTAAATTTCATGTATTATAATTTGTTAAATATATAAATATATAATATTATTATAATTTAAATCATTAACACTTACCAATAAAATCCTAATTATTAGTTATAATAGAATAATTTAATATATAAATATATTTAATTTTTTTAATTAAAAATATTAATTGATCAATTTAAAATTTAGAAAATGTTTATATAATTAAATATGATTTAAATTTAAATATTCATATATAAAAAAAATTTCATAAATTAAAATTAAAAAAAATGGCGGACAGCTGGACCATTTTTAGGGGGTCAGATTGGCTGGTTTTGATATTTTAATACAAAGTCATAAAATCTAACATGAATATCGATTATATATAAAATTGACGTTGACTTTTGAAGTTAGGATTCTCCCACATGGTAGATTAGTTTAATGCTTTCCTTTTGCTCTTATGTTTAATGTAATAATATAATCATTGAAAAAAGTTAAAGCATCCAAATCACAATAAGCTAAGCTGAGTGAGGGAACACATGAACAACCATTCCTCCATCTATATTCTCAAACCAATCAAGGCTTTTAGAACATTTTCCAAAGCAATAATAATAACAAAAACCTCACCCAAAACACTAGACTCAACACCAATATTTGTTGAGAAACTTTTAAACAAATTACTAAGATTATCCCCCAAGGATACAAAAAAGAAAATTTATCAAACTAGCTTCTCATTTTTCAAATATTTTGTATATAAGGATAATGATATTTTAACCTTTTTTTTTACCTATTTTTAATCAATTATATTAATCATCATTAGCTCATCTATTTTAATTTTTTGTAATGATGTAATGTAATGATCTAATAATGATTGAAATGATGAGTTAAAAGTGAATAAAAAAAATAAGTTAAAATATCATCGTACTTCTTATAATATGTATGAGTACCGAAACTACCACAATCATGAAGGGTGTCTCTCTTGAACAACTAATGAAAGTAATAACTAAGGATATCCAAAGCATCTTCATGGACAAATCCAGCACCAAGATTCCTTCCAAAAATATCAAAGAACAATATTCCAAAATTCAAGCAATGTTATGAGTTGATAACTCAACTAATTCAATCTTTTATATATATATATATATATATATATATATATATATATATATATATATATATATATATATTATTTTATCTGTTAACAAAAACATATTTTTTTTAATTATACATTCGTCTTTGTTAAAAACAATATCATATGCATTGTTATACAATTTATTTATGTTAAACAGATTATGCTACAGATCATCTATTAGAAGAACATTGTCAATACTTATTGGACTGACTACAGTTATTCTTCCTTCCGAATGTCACCAAACATCATCAAAGATTTTTTAACTTTTTAGTAAACTTTTTCAAAAGTTTAAAGGTAGTGAAGAGAAGTTCCTTATAGACTTCAGTTACGCAATGTAAATCATTAAAATTTACTTATCAAATTTATCATATGATTAATCAGACATTGTATCAATCATGAGACATTTATGTAACTTCTTTCTTTTCTTCCTTAAATTCTGACAAATCAAAATCTTCTCGTATTGACTTTTCTTAAGGTAAATATTTTAGTCTAAAATGTCTTATATTTTCAAACTCATAATACCATAAATTAATTTAGGTTTAAATATTATTTTGATTCTTTTTTTTTTTCGTGTTCAATTTGGTTCATGATCACATTAAGTTGATTGTTTAAATTATAGTTTTTTGTATTTTATTGAAATAAGTTCCTATTTTTGTTAAATGTATTCAATAAGTTCCTATTTTAGTTAAATTTATTCAATTTAGTATCACTTTCCATTTCATTATCCTTCAACACTGCTACCACCACCACCATCACTGTTGTTGTCGCTACCACCACCACCAAACCAAAACCATCACTATCACCCTACAATCACCACCATCACAAACACAACTACCACCACACTGAAAACACTGTCACCATAAAATCAAATCCACAACCACCATTACTACCACATTAAAACAACAATCACTTCAACCACCACCACCACCACACTAAAATCACATTCACCACCATTACACTAATTAAACCCACAAAAAACAACACTCACGGTGGAAGGGTTTTATGATGGTGAATGTGATTTTAGTGTGGTGGTGAGGTTGGTAGTGGTGGTGGTAATTTTAGTGTAGTGGTATGGTTGTGTTGGTGGTTACAAGGTGGTGGTGGTGGGTTTAATTTGGTGGTGATGGTAGTGACAGTAGTGAAGGGTCATGAAATGGAAATGGAGGGTGAAGGTGAAGATGAGGGTCATAATGAAGTGGTGGGGTTTGAGAATAATGAAAAAATGTCAGATTAAATTGAACAAATTTAATTAAAATAGAAACTTATTTGAATAAAATACAAAAAGTCATAATTAAAACAATTTACATGTGAGTAGTGTCAATGACGAAGTTAAATATAATTTAACAAATCAGAAATCAAATTGAATGCGAAAAAAAAAAAGACCAAATGAAATAAACTTGACCAAAATAACATTTAATCCATTAATTTAATCATTTTATTATTAGTTACTTTATGATGTGTGTAATTATTCATTTGGATAAACTTTCAATTTTCACTAAACATCGTGTCGGCATTTTTCATTTTTCTTCTTCTAATCATGCAAACTCAAGTTAACTTAAAAGCTACATCAAATTATTATTATTATTATTTATTTCTAATTTAATTTAATTTGTTAAACGAAACCCGCCACGCACTTTCAAACGTGGAATTATGGCTTAAAGGGAAAACCCAGGTCGAATGAATGAGTGACACAGGCTGTCGCGTGGGACCTTCTGCACTTTTCGCTTTTTCCCATACATATCTCTTTTCCTTGCTCCCCATTGGTACTCTCAGCTTCTCACCATTGAGAGAAAACCAACTACAATCATTTCAAGTTTCAAGCAACTGATTAAACACGTAGGAGCTTCATGTACACACATATAAGCCATAGCAGGAAACGGATAAGAAAAGAGCATAGGAAGAAGGAAAAATGAGTGTTAAGGTAGCAAAAGGTGGTGGTGTCGTGGTTGGGAAATACGAGTTGGGAAAAACCATCGGAGAAGGAAGCTTTGCGAAGGTGAAGTTCGCCAGACACGTCAACAACGGTAACAAGGTTGCCATCAAAATCCTCGACCGCAAACATGTCCTCCGCCACAACATGATGGAACAGCTCCAGCGAGAAATATCTTCCATGAGACTCATCAATCACCCAAATGTTACTAAAATATTTGAGGTTCCTATCCTACCATAACACTTCTTCCTATATTATCTCTTTCCATGTCTAATTTATCGTCAACTAAATTCATTCAAAATTAATCTTATCCCTAATTTCAATTGTTTTCATAAAAAAATGTTTATAGAATAAGTTGGATGTTTGAACTGAAACTTAGTCATTTTTTACAAAGAATAAATTGCTCTCATGGATCTTAAAATTTATATTTTATGATTAATTATCAATAAGTTCTTTTTTTTTTCTTTATGAACTTCATACGTTTTTTTTTCTGCGTAAACATTGGTTTTTTCAATTGCATCCGAACAAAACTATTTATCTTAAAATAGCTTTTTAGTAAGCTTAGTTAAGCAAAAAATTGATTCTCATTAAAATAAAGATTTCGTTTGTAAAACTCTCAAACTCAGCCTAATTTGTATGTTCTAATATTAACTAGCAATATATAAAAAAAAAGTAGAAAGAAAATAGAAAAATATAAATATAATAAATAGGATTCTTAAACACACTATTTTTAGTATGTTTTTTTTATTAATTAAAATTTATTAAAAAGTATGAAGTCGCGAAAGAGATTTATTAAATACAATGTAAAATTGACGAGATTGTTAGATTTTTATTAAATTTCAATTTTTTTCGTAAAAAGAACGTGTTTCTAATGTTTCTGATAAATAATATAGTATAAAAAGAATTCTAGCAAAGTACTTTAAAAATACTAAAATATGACCACTCTAAAGAACATGTGCATGAATCCAAAAAGAACAAAAAGTATCCCACTATCCTATGAAACATATATACTCTACACGTGATACTGCCGAAATAGCACAAAGTTTCAAACTTTTTCTGTAATTTCAAAGCTAGATCGAATCATCATTACAACCATGCTGACACAAGTTCATGACCAAATTGATGATCTGGTTTAGTGGAAAAACTGTTCAACGTTAATTAATACAAAACACTCCATGGTCCTGAGGGAACTTTAGTCTCTTTTGAAAGCAACTTGTAACCACTGCACCAATTTCTTTCATTAACATTTTTGACTCTTGTGCAAAACTCTTTTTATGAAAGTAACTTTCTGATTAGAGTTTTATCACGCTTAAAACTTTTATCTGATCATTCTTTGAAACTCTTATATAATGTAACTAATGTTTTTCTCATTCTTTGAATCCACTGCATGCATTCACTTTATTCAGTCAATATATGTCCTTTATTAAAGGATAGGTGATGGCAAGCAAAACAAAGATTTACATTGTTCTGGAGTTAGTTGATGGGGGAGAGCTATTTGACAAAATAGTAAGTCTTATTTATTTCTCTTTTTCATTTCGTTTTGTTAATGTTCTTGCATCTGATTACATACATGCTTCTTTGATTTCTAGGCTGCAAAGGGGAAACTTGAAGAAGATGAAGCTAGAAATTATTTCCAACAACTTATTAATGCTGTTGACTACTGCCATAGTAGAGGCGTGTATCACAGAGATTTGAAGGTCTTTCAACTTTTACTTGTAAATATAGATTCATAAGATTGATCAAGATTCAATTTTTTTTATGGCCATCTTCGTTGAATTTTGCAGCCTGAGAATCTTCTTCTGGACTCGAACAGTGTTCTTAAAGTTTCAGATTTTGGATTGAGTACGTACACGCAGAAAGTAAGATATATAGTTTCTTCCTTATTGGATTCATGCACGATTCATTTGCATGTGATCTTAGGCCTAACTTTCTTCAAATTGTTACGTAATATTGCAGGAGGATGAACTTCTCCGCACTGCATGTGGAACACCAAATTATGTTGCTCCTGAGGTATCTACTTAAGGACTTAACTCATTGTAAAATGATACATTGATCTTTAGTCCTTCAAAACTTGCACTAAATTGTATGTTATGTGCCATTTGTATCAGGTGATTCATAATAAAGGCTATGTTGGTTCTACATCTGATATGTGGTCTTGCGGAGTTATTCTCTTTGTACTTATGGCTGGGTTCATGCCTTTTGATGCACCAACTCCCATGGCTCTGTTCAAGAAAGTAAGTTATTTTACATTATTATTATTATTGTTATCACCTATGACATGAGAATTTATCATTATTCATACAAGTCCAAATCTAAAACATTGCTAAAAATTTCAGATTGTCAAGGCAGAATTCTCTTGTCCATCATGGTTTCCACCACAGGCAAAGACACTGTTGAAACGCATTCTAGACCCCAACCCTCAAACGGTTAGCTTCGAATGTTTGCTTCATTTTCTATTGGGTCATTACTATATTATTTTTCTGAGATTGCTTCTGTAATTTACCCTTCAAGTTCTTGTATTTGCGTGTTTCTGCAGAGGATAAAAATTCCTGAGCTCTTGAAAGACGAGTGGTTCAAGAAAGGATACAAACCCACTTCTTTTACTGAAGAGGACCTAAGCGTAGATGATGTAGCTTTCGCCTTCAACGACTCTAATGTACTGATTTTTGGTCAAGTTTGTACTCAACTTCTTTCATCCACGGTGGGAATTCTGTTGTTTATTCGTTCGCTTTGGTTTGTAGAAAAATCTAGTGACAGGAAAAAAAGTGAAACCCGTCTACATCAACGCTTTTGAGCTCATTTCTAGGTCACAAAGTTTCAATCTTGAGAATTTGTTCGAGATGCAAACGGTATGTCAATGATTTGTTATCTGATCATGTTAACGTTTTCATGCTTCTCTTTGTATTTATTCCTTCTGCTTGATGCGTGTTGCGTGTTGCTTGTTGCTTCTCTGTTTTATGTATCTCAACACTGTAGGATGAAGTGAAGCAAGAAACCTGTTTTACTTCACAGTGCCCTGCAATTGAAATTATGCACAAAATTGAAGAAGCAGCGAAGCCCCTGGGATTTATTGTACAAAAGAAAAATTATAAGGTAAAGGTGGATTGATTCTCTTCAATTTTGCTATGCATTGGACATTATTGGTCTGTTGTAGAGTATTGTTTCTTACGCATATCTAAATGCTGCAGATGAAGCTGCAAGGTGACCAGAACGGAAGGAAGGGTCACCTTTCGGTGGCCACTGAGGTACTGAAACATTTGTTCATGATAAAGTCTTTCTTTTTCTTTCTCTTTCTTATTTTGGTCACATGACAGTACAAAAATTAGTCTTTTGATCACAATTACTGTGTCAGAAGAAGAACATAGGAAGCAATAGATTAGATTTTCGTTGACTTCTTTCCAAGGTTCTCTGACCGAAATTCATTGTTTCCACTGGTTTTTGTTGTCAGGTTTTTGAAGTGGCTCCCTCAGTGCTCATGGTGGAGCTGCGAAAGACAGGGGGTGATACACTTGAGTTTCATAAGGCATGTGAAAGTTCTTACGTTTTTTTTTTCTGTCTGTTTTTCTTTGGTCTTGTGATAAATTATGATGACATCCCTCTCTGGTTTATATGCAGTTCTACAAAATCTTCTCATCAGGGTTGCAAGACATTGTGTGGCATACAGAAGAAAAGAAGTGAAGAGTTAAGGTATCATATGAAAGAGAACGTTTTGATGATGTAACATTTTATCCACAACAACCTCTTCAATAGGGTCACTTCTTCAATGATTTGTTTGATTCGTTCATAACTCGGTTATGTTCTGTTTCTAGTGCCACTATCATTCTGTGGTTCATGGAACGCCCAGTGCTTTGCAAAATCTTTGGAAGTGTCTGGTTGGATGTTGGATATGAGAGAAAAATAGTGTGTATATGGTTAAGGAAAAATGTTGTTTCTTCATCTTTGACTATGTATTCTTGAAAAAATGAATACTTTGCACTTAGAGTAGAATGTAAATAGGGAAAAATTAGTAGAAGTAGGACTTGGAGTGTGTATAATACTTGCACTTAGATTTGAGTTATCTGTGTTATTAAACTACTGCACATAATATTCTAACTATAGAAGTTTGCAATATCTTTTTGACGTTTTTTGTAATATTTTTTATTATTAATTAAAATTTGCTAAAAATCATGATTACTGGCATACATCGAAATGTGTAATTTTTAATAAGTTTTCGTTAGTAATAAAGAGTGCTGATTAGCCTTTCTATAAAAAATTATATAGTTTCTTAGTAAATTAATAAAGAAACCTTAAAAATTAAATTAAGTTTGGCGTAGTTACTTTTCGATTCCACATATTGTCGGGTACAACAAAAACATAGGTATATAAGATAGGATTGACTAGAATATTTTTTGTGTTTGGGTGGCATTTATAGACTTCTTTTTCATGGTTGATTGGTAAACTCAATTTTGCTTTAATTAATTTTGAATTGTATTTTGAAAATGATAGTTCACAAACAATTCTATATAAATTATAATTTTAACCATTGTATTCCACACTTCAACTCCGGTATGAAAATTTCTGCTATTTGGTTCTTCCATTAAGTTTGTCTACAGATTAATTAGAGTCAACATGAACAAAAATTAAAATTTATAAATATTTTTAAAAAAATTCAGCAGCATCTTAGTATCTTGATTATCACTAGATTTTATTTTCAATCACTCTTAATTACGACTAAAGTTTCTCAGATGTTATCAATTTAAATAGAATGTATTTAGAAAAAAATTTGCGTTCGGGCTGATTTAAAGTCAAATCAAAACGGATTACAATAATTTTTTTTTTAAAATAAATTACTGGATTAAAAATATTCTATTATTTTTATTATATATTATTATAGATTAAATAAATATTAAAATTATGTTATTAGCGTTAGCCAAATAACGTTAATAAATATTAAAATAAATGAAATTAGTGTCAATTAAGTAAATATTAATTTCATTTATTTTTAATATATATTAAAATTGGTGTTAGTCATGCTAATTTGACATTAACAATTTTATATTTATAAAAATACATTTAAAAATATAGAATACAATAAATCAACACTAATATTTTTTATAAAAATAATAATAATTTCTTTTAAAAGAATTTAATGTCACCAATATTAATACTTTTAGTTATTAAAAGATAATATTGACTTAAAAATTGTTTAAGTCGACTTTGTTGATGTCTATCATTAGTTAAGCGAGCACTATACTACTTGAAATATAATTAGTTTTATTGTTGTAGTAGTATTTATATTTTTTTTCTTAAAGTTTATGTTTATTTAAACATATAAACAATTTTTTATCACTGCATCAAAAGTTATAAATCATTTTTGTCAATAAATCATATTACAAGATGATAATTGATGTATCATGCAACAATCACATATTTGAGTTGGATGGATTAAAAATAAATGTTTTTTTTTTTTAATTTGAGTTGAAATGAACTTTACTTGTTTAACCTATTTGAAAGACTGTTAAAAATGAATTGAAAAAACATCTCTTTATCATTTGTTTTCATTATAATTATTTTTTAGTTTTAATTATATAAGTTGACCTTTTAATTCTTTTAATCATAGAATGTTGTTGGATAACTTTTGAATGATTTCGATATTACTTTTTAAGTTATGATTAATGTTTAATGTTTGGTGAAACCAATCAATCTATTAATTATATGTATATATATAGTGGATTAACTATTTTTAGTCCAAATCATGATAAATGGATTCACTTTCATTTCCTAACCAGAACGCGGTTACAAAATAATTGTTGCACTTAAATTAATTGAGCAAGTGAAGCCGTGTGGCTCATGATTACGATCGCCATTATTTTCAAAGACATTCATTGAATTGGTTTGTAGTTGGAAGAATGTGATTCATGGATGAAGAAGCAATGGACATTATGACCCAGAAGTTCTAATCTCACTTGCTAACTGAGTAAAAAAACTTATATGGTTTTTTGTAGTATTGCATTTATGTTATTGGGACCATTATCAAGTTGCACTATTGAACGGGGTCATACTCCTCCAACTAACCCACCACTTTCAAGTATGACTTGTTTTCGTCCATGCACAAATCATAGAGTCATCAAATTATAAACTTTTTTATGTTGAATTAAAAATTATAAGGAAATATAAACATAATGTGATAAATTAAAATAAGATTTCAAACTCTGAGATTGAAGATAGCCTAACCCTTGTGAACCATTGGGTCAAAATTTATTACATTTGTGATCGCAAGTTCACCTATTTTAAAATCAGTTGACCAGCAACTTCAAAGTATGTGCTTTGTGGCAAATAAAAGAGTTGAACAAGGTCGGTGAACTACATGCACCATATATGTATGGCTGTAGCATGTAATCCACGTTTAGTTATCAGAGTCATAGTTTTCCAATGGATAAGAATCTGAATGTATGAAACACTAAGTGCAAAAACAAATGGATCTTCAGTATGACCACTAAACGATTCGTAGCCATAATGTTGGGGCCAATTATTTACGAAAAGACATTCATGGTGTGTCAGAAATTTCAACCACACAACATACAAATAAAAAAGGTAAAATTAAACTGAATAGAACCAGCAACATAGAAAATAACGAACTACACTGTACTATACGAATGCACTGTTATCTTCGACTAATGTATCCCAAAATTTCACAGTTATGGGTTGATTATGTCATTTCAATTTTTCTTTGTTGGCGTAAACCACTTCTCCACCAACTTAGATACAAGATAATGCCTCATTTCAACACAACTTTACCTTAAAAAGTGAAACAGTTTCCGAAATCCACCGTCCATCACCAAACTCATAACTCCCACTTCTGGCTTTGGCTCAATAGTTTGAATCATTTTAGATCAGCTACTTTCGATTTCTACCACTGTTCCCCCAACTTTCTCCAACTTTGTTGTTTGTTTGTGGTAGGATGCACGATTGAATCATAGTATTTTAGAAGAAAAAAAACGTGCACAACAATGAAATTTCTATTAATCTATTTGGAGACTGTACAAAAAAACACTGCACTTAACTGAGAAAGACCCAGAAACAAATTGAATATGGATGAGTAGATAATAGCAAATCATGGTTTTAAGATGGGGTTGAGGTTTTGACAAGATAGCACAAAACAAAACCATTAATTGTTCCATGATGACCAGCCACCAACGACTACCGGCCTTCCATCAATCTTCCAAATTTCACCGTCTCCTGAACTGTCTGTCCAAAACAACAATATCTGCACCCAAAATAGAGACCAATTTCATTTTTCTTTCTTTTCGGTCTTGTTTTGTTTTGTTACACATTTGCGTGTTGAGACCCCGAAATTTGTTTCACATGCATACGCCAAAGGTTTTATTGTATAAAAAACAAATGGAGAAAAAAGGGAAGAACAGACACACACGTGATGACAGCCCCGTTTGTTTAGAGAATATCTCACAAAGTCAAATTACGCTAGAAATATTTATTAGCAAAACCCAGGTTCAAGTTAAGATGAGAAACACACGATATATTGGTTTTAAATGAGAGTTTGGTTTGAGAAAGTTGTTGAGCGATATATCTAACCCTTTTCAGAACTACCTCGCACAAGATTAATTACCAAGTGATGAGAATGAAGGCTTGGTAGCTACTATTATTACATTGGCTTACAATGTTTTTTGATGACTGTTTCAGGATTTTGTTTTTGTTTTTTTCCCCAAAGTGCAATAATGGTTCAGCTTCCTCCTAAAGCCACACCCCTCTAGTCTCTGCTTTATAAGCCAACCAAAACCCACCACTTCCACATCAAAATCTCCCAAACAAAACACACAATATAGAGACTATGGGTGGCGATAGCATAGACATGGACAGGGAGAGATTGACGGCGGAGATGGACTTCAAGGACTCATCTTCCGCCGTCATCAGAATCCGCCGCCGCCTCCCGGACTTCCTTCAGTCGGTGAAGTTAAAGTACGTGAAGTTGGGATTGGGATACGGTTACTCATGCAACGCAGCCAGCATTGTGATGTTGGCCGTCACCCTTCCTCTCTGCTTCTCCCTCACCGGTCTCAAACTCTCCAGGCTCTGCTCCCACCAGCTCGACGCCGAGACCGTGGCGGTGGCTTCCGCTGCGCTCCTTTCCCTCGCCGCTCTCCGCCGCTGGAAGCGCTCGGGCGCGGTGTATCTGGTGGACTTCGCGTGCTACAAGCCGGAGAAGGAGCGGAAAATCTCGGTGGAGTCCTTCCTGAAGATGACCGAAGAGAGTGGGGGTTTCGAGGAAGAGTCTCTTCAATTCCAGAGGAAGATTTCGACAAGAGCGGGTCTCGGCGACGAGACTTACCTCCCCAGAGGAATCACTTCCCGGCCGCCAAATCTCTGCATGAGCGAGGCGCGTTTGGAGGCGGAAGCGGTGATGTTCGGCGCGTTGGACGCGCTTTTCGCGAAAACCGGCGTGGAGCCGAAGGACATTGACATTCTGGTGGTGAATTGCAGTTTGTTCAACCCCACCCCTTCTCTCTCCGCCATGATTGTGAACCACTACAAGCTGCGGAGCAACATCAAAAGCTACAACCTTGGCGGCATGGGATGCAGTGCGGGACTCATCTCCGTTGACCTGGCCAAAGACCTTCTGAAAGCCAACCCCAACTCCTACGCCCTGGTGCTCAGCATGGAGAACATAACCCTCAATTGGTACTTCGGCAACGACCGCTCCATGCTCCTCTGCAACTGCATTTTCCGAATGGGCGGCGCCGCCGTCCTCCTCTCCAACAAGCCTTCCGATCGGTCGCGATCTAAGTACCAGCTGCTCCACACCGTGAGAACCCACAAGGGCGCCGACGACAAGCACTACAACTGCGTGTATCAGAAAGAGGACGATACCGGAAAAATAGGGGTGTGTTTGGCGCGGGAGCTAATGGCTGTGGCAGGGGATGCTCTGAAGACAAACATAACAACGTTGGGTCCGATGGTTCTGCCTTACTCGGAGCAGTTGATGTTTTTCCTGTCACTGGTTCGGAGAAAGGTGTTGAAGATGTCGGGGGTGAAGCCGTACATTCCAGACTTCAAGCTGGCCTTCGAGCACTTCTGCATCCACGCCGGCGGAAGAGCGGTGTTGGACGAGTTGCAGAAGAATCTCCAGCTGAGCGAGTGGCACATGGAGCCCTCCAGAATGACGCTCCACCGCTTCGGCAACACCTCTAGCAGCTCCCTCTGGTACGAGCTTGCCTACACCGAGGCCAAGGGTCGGGTCGCCAAGGGGGACCGGGTCTGGCAGATCGCATTCGGGTCGGGTTTCAAGTGCAACAGCGCCGTCTGGAAGGCCATGCGTGACATGCCCAACTTAACGGAATGGCGTGGCAACCCCTGGGACGATTCCGTCCACAATTATCCCGTTAATCTTTCCTCCACTTCTTAATTAATATCTCTATCCATCAACACAATCGTAATTAATTGCTTAATCAACTATAATTACAATAATATTACTATACACTCCCCTTGCCTTCAATTTCTTCATTAGCTTCATCTTTTCTTTCTGCAACTTTAAATATGGAACATTCCCAAAAATACGTATTTGTACACACTGCACTACCACATCGTACAAAACAACATTGTGGGAATTCCAGACCAAAAAGCGTGCCATTTTGTATGACTGGTCAAATGATAAATCAAAGAGAAAGAAATGGAGGAAAATTTGACGGAATCGCGTGGAAAGTAAATGATACATACATACATACATATAAATTCGTGTAATTGGTATTTCTCTTTTATATTTTGTCTCGTAATTTAAAAAATTATATCAATAAGTTGGATAATAGTTATGGGATTAATGGCCATCCTGATTTGTGTTGCGTCATCATTGATTACAAATTCTTAACAAAAATGGTGCCTAACCGTTTCACATTCTTTCTGCAAATCCAAATGCGTTTGCATTGATCAATATTTCCATACGTAGACGCAATCAGCAACTAGGGTACACTAAATAAAATGGCTAATTTATTCCTTTTTTAGAAATTCTAACTCAAATTTTTAGGGTTCTGAAACTAGTTTGTAAATGTGATTTAAAAGTAATCAAACTAATTTGGTCATCATTGTATCAAATGTGATACGTGTTATTTTAATTTGAATGTTTTTTTCTTTAGAAGTTTTTAAATTTAGTGGAAATATAACAAAAAAAAAGGGTAAATCAGCACTAGGCACAAAAGTATATCACATTGGATATTCAAGTTATGTCGGACCTTACAACTTACTTTCTTCCAGACCAACAACATAGTAATAAATTGGTAATAATGATGGTACTTTTAAAACTTTTAATGTGCCAAAATATTTGAGTACGAAAACTTTTAAAAATAGCTCGTAATTTCGAGGACTTTTTTTACTTTTATATGATCATCGACCAATAGCATAAATAAAAAAAAATTTAATAAAGATGTTAAACCAATCTCAAAATCATTACCTTGTGTTAGGAGAATGAATTTCAACAATTTTAAGAAATTAAAATGCATACTAATTGAATTATTTATAATTAAATTTTCTTCATCTTTTAAATAAGTAATTTGGATAAAGAAATTGAAATATCTTATATTTTAATTTTTTGTTTAGATAAAATAATTTAATTTATATTTTACGGTGAACACAACTCTACCTTTTAACTTAGCTTGACCTCAACTGCTTTGACGTAGGTCAGTTCGACCTTGGCACAATTTGAATCAATTCGATTTCAACTGACTCTGCCTGAGTTGACTCGACTCAACCTTTAACTAAGATAGATTAGTTTAAACCTTATTTCTAAACAAACTCAACTCAACCTTCATCTCAGACCAACTAGACTCGAACTTCGGCCAAGGCCGACTTAGCTCAAAACCATCTCGTCTAGACCTTCGGTCCAATCCAATTCGACTCAAACTTTGGCCTAGGCTGACTCGACTCAACCTTTGACCCAAATCTCAGCTTAACCTGCAACACTGAAGACTAGGCTCAACCTTCAACACGCACCGACTCGGTTCATATCCATCTCATCTCAACCTTCAACGAACTCGATTCGACATTTGGTCAAGACCGATCCAACTCGACCTTCGGTCCGAGTCGACTCAACTTTCAGCCCTATCAAGCTCGATTCAACTTTCGACCCGACCAACACAACTTGACCTTCGATCGTGCCATCTCAGCTCGACCTTTAGTCTTGATTAGTTCTGCTCGACCTTCGACTAGTTCTTCAAGTCAGACATGCTCGACTCAACCTTCGATCCGAACTGAGTCACATCAATCTTCTGTCTGATCGACTCAACTTTTTATACATGTAAAGAAAATTTTTCCACTCAAAAAACTTAATGAAAGTGTGAGCAAATAATAATATGTATAAACAAGTTAGTATTAATGTAAACACTAAATTCAAAAGAAATTCTTTTTTGAGTGCTTGTAAAAATAATTCATCTACTAGATAAATAAAAGTGTAGTTCTTTGGATTCTTCTAAATAGCTTTTATTTTATAGTCATAAGTAACTTTGTGCACTAAATTAGAAATAACATTGTTTACTCATGGTTAATCTCAGGAGATCATAACATATAACCGATAGTAACATATAACTTTATTTGTAAGTTAAAAGTGACAATAAAAATACTTATAAATAAGTTTTGTTTACTAAATTTTTTTACAATTAATAAAAGAAAACTTCATAGAACCTATAGAACCTAAGTTAAGTTAAATCAATATAAAATAAATTATTTATTACTATACATAAGATTTTAGTTATTTTTTCTTAACAATCACTCAAGTATTTGTCAAAATATAAAATCTAAGTTGAGTTAAATCGATATAAAATAAATTATTTATTAGTGTATACAATTTTAGTTATTTGTTCTTAATCGTCACTCAAGTATTTGTCAAAATATGATGAAATTATTTTTCAAAGTTATCAAATGATCTCTATCGATGTTTAATAGACCTATATACTATACGTTTTTATAATATATTTTATTAGTTTTATTTAAACCCTTCTTTCTAAAACTAAAATCTTTCGTTTCAAAACCAACCTCAAATGATAGAAGTATAAAAGTAAGATAAACAAAGAGAAAGATTTCTTATAGAAACCCATATATACCATCATCGTACCTAATCATATACTCCAATACATCAACCTATTGATGTTAATTCCTTTAATCAATCTTGCACATGAATGGATTTGAAAAATGTTAAGATTAAAAACTATAATTTAAACATAATAATCTTAAATTATATAAAACATCAATAAAAATTTAAAAACAAAGCAAGTTAAAAATCCCTATGGATATAAAATAAAGTCAGATTAAAAATTTAAGAACTAAAGCAAGTTAAAAATCCCTATGGATATAAAATAAATATTTTCAAATATAGACTAAAATGTTATGAACTAACATCAATAAGAACAAAATAAAAAACACAGATTCATGTTATGAACTAAAGAAATAAGGACAATTGGCATTCTATAGACCACAAAGAGCATGAAAGTAATTGAAAGGTCTCTCTGACCAAAAAAAGAGACACATATGGATTCAAAATTTTATCGTAATTTTTTCAAATATAAAATGGAGATTTTATTTATTGTTTATGTTTTAATTTTTAAAATTTAACAATGATTTTTTATGTTTATGAATTTTTATCTTTCCAAAACTCTATGTAACATCATCAACATGTCTAATATTCAAATCTTTGGACACTTGTTTCGTTAAGATCCTGTGACTATAAATGTCAATGAAGTTCACTTCAAAAGAAAGCAACATTAAAATAGTTTTTATTTGCAAACTTTATTTTTATAAAATAATATAATTCGAAACAAAGAAGTGTGTGTGAGTAAAAGAGAAGAGAGAAAAAAAGATGTGGTTTTGCCCAAACCACGCCACTCCCTTTGAGAGGGTTCTTGTTCCCTCCATCTCCGCCACCTCGTGGCGGAGCCACGGCGTCTCCGCCACCGCCAACCAAAAAGGTGGGAAATTGGGGCACACCCTTCTGGGCGTTATCCGTTCCGATTCGACTCCAATAACGAAACTAACAGAAGAACAAGGAAAGATGAGTGGGTCAGATGTACTTTGGGCACTGCAGAGAGCGAGTGCTCGGAAGAAGAAGAACAGGAAGAACAAGAAAGAGTATCGGAGGGACGAATCCTCTGTGGCCACTCTCACCGAACAATCTGCTGTGGATTACACCAACGTTCGTCCACTCTCCATAAATGCAAATTGGGCTGCTAAATTGGAGGACTTGGATAAACGTCTTCGTGAGCTTTCTGATACAATTTGATTTCTCTGTTATTATTTACATACAAGATATATTTTTTTTCTTCCTCTGATAATAATTTAACATAGTTTGCTTTTAAATGGTTGCTTAATTTTGGGTCATGTGCGTGCTTTTGCTTGAAGAGTGGAACTTTGGTTTTCAGTATTATACTAAACGGATGGAGTAGCTATGAATTAGCAACTTGGAAGAATATTATTCTGGAATTTTTAATTTTAAAGATAAGGGCATATTTAAATTGCACACTGAGAAGCTAAAGATTTGATTTTTCATGCTTGCCTGGCTTTTTTCCACTTGCAAAGAAGTTGGGTTAATAATCTTGAAAAGTTTTCTTGTAATGAATGTTTGATGCTCAACAGTATTACTTAATGATATTATAAGTATGATCCTTTAATACATATATGAAAAACTGTTTTGTGTTCATGCAGCACTGAACCATTTTTCAATTATATTCTTGACTTCCTGTGTTCTAAATTGTAATTAAGAGAAAAAGATGAAACTCCATTAAATGGCATTGTTCTGGTGGGGTACGAAGCCAATTTTTTTTATTTTTGAGTTGACTGGTTAACTTTTTCCGCAAGATATGAGCGTTTTGGGGAATGGAAACTTCATTTCGTTTTCAAATCTTATGGACAGATTGTATTGTACTGTAGAATGCTTATTGGGTTACCATTACAATAACTTGTATATATATATATATGTCTATATAAGGAGAGGAAAGAAAGATTGCTTGTAACAAACTTCATCTGTAAAACAATAACCTCTCTGATAGTTGTAAAGTTGTATACTATATTTCTAAAAAAGTCTTTTGATCAGTTTACCGTAAACTACTGAAATTGACTCCTTTTTAAATCCTCCATTTGATGAGTTCAGAAGTAATATGCCTCTTAAGATTGAGATATTCTCTCCCTAATCAACAAAATGAAATAATGCACAGAAGTAAAACCAAAAGCATGCATCGATGATGTTTTTTCATTTCTGGGGATCAACGATCTCAGATGTTGTCGCAGATTTAGCCCTTCACCAAAACAATTAAAAGGGCAATGCTAAGATATAAGAAATTACTTTAAATTCTGCAGACATCAATGCACATACGTGAAAACAAGCCAAACGCGTAGTTCTTGAGTGGTCCAATTTTCTCGTATATGCTTCTCCTTGAATTAGTTGGATTTATTTTATTGGTTGATTTTTACATGGTTTGAATTTGATCGAATGCATTTCATAAATGGCAGCGCTGTAGCGAGTTAGCATTGATTAACACTGCTAAAAGTACTACTCCATTTATGAAAACTGCCACTAACAGATAAGGACTGTTTGGGTTATATGAAAAAATGCGAGAAAACAGGTAAAGTTTTTCTGAAGCCAAATTAACACAATTTTCTACTGGCTGTCAATAAAAAATTCCAAGCATTACAAGCAGAAAATATGACAATTACTCCGCTGTGACTCATCTAACAGCAGTAGGCACCATCATTAAAAAAGTTAAATAGAATATCACTGGTCCTAATCCTAACTTTCTCTTCATATTTTTTCTTTTTCCCCTTTCATGGGATAGGGATTGTGTCAAAATGTATAGCAAATGAATTACAAGTCCCTGCTTCCCAAAGTCCCCTCACCACCAAAAGACAGTTAGGGGGCAACAGACAGAATCGCATTAATCTGTCTCTTTTATATCCCTAATAGGGTCGATACCTTCTACTACGATTCCCTTCATCATTGCCACTACCACCACTGCCGCCGCCGCCGCCACCACCACCTCCTCCTCGCCCTCCCTGCCCACTTGGACCATTACTCCGATCACTTCTGCGAGGCCGGCTAGGTGGCGCTTGTACACCAGGTTGTTGACTGCACCATATTACCATTATCAACATCACTTATTTTACCAATTTTCACAATTCAGTTCAATATTAACTAAATAAACATTACTCCATAACATACAATATAAAATTAACGGTAAAATTCTGAGAACATTTTATAGTAATGATGATACATTAATATAATTTTTATACAATACCAATAATTTAGAATTACCATTTTGCATAATTGCCAATGCAATTTTAAATTAAATTGACACTTGCGTATATTGATAATATTTTCATATCAATCTTACATGGGTTACCACACTAGTAATATCAAATATAATGAAACGAAACCATGAAAATGAATTTGCAGAAACTTACAGGACATAGCCAATTCGACCGTCAGGTAATACCATTGGAACCATTTGCATCCCTGCTGGCATTGGACCCCTACCATATATCATTGGCTGCTCACACATGCATAAGAACCCACAGAGATCCAAGCGGATTAGAACAAAGGATAAAACACGAAACAAAGACATCAGATATACATATACATTGTAACTCAGTAAATACCTGTTGATAACCACCACCAACACCATATCCAGCCCCTAAAGAGCCATAAGGATTTCCAGAAAAGTTACCATACGCAGGATGAGGAAGATGGTTTGGATGCAGCCCAGGATTGTAGCCGTACCCTCCATCGGGTTTTTTATCAGCTTGAGGCTTGGCAAGAACAACTTCAAGAACTTGGCCTGCAGTTCAAATCCATTAAACACCGAGTATATTCAAAGTACTTCTTTTACTGACAAGTGATAGCTGACACTTGTTAATGATTTTTATGCATAGATAAGTGAGATACTCCTAAATCTCTTTTTTTGTATAGAAATTCAATTAAAGGAAAATATAATTAGACAAACATGAAGGGACAAATTTGGCTTATTACAATAGTATAAAACATATACCATCAATTTCATATTTCTCAGTATCTTTTACAGCTTTCAATGCACTTGATCTCTCTGCATAATGAATGAAGCCAAAATCGCGTTTTCCTCCAGCTTTGCCAGGTGGCATGACCACTTTTGTTACTTCTCCATGGCGACGGAATAGTTCCTTCAGTTGTTCAGTGGTAACATTCTCTGGTATGTTCTTGACGTACAGAGCTTTAACCTGAAAATGCCAAAACAAAAAAGGTTCGAAAGCAAAACTCTAATTAACTAATGTTCCCTGTAGGCGCAAACCCTAAAAAACACATCAATATAAACACCGCATATCAACATTTATGATGCTTTCGATGATCAACATCAGTCCCTTTTTTAAACAAAACCATCTTTCTCTAAGTGTCAGTCATTAATTTTACCAAAACAATGATCCAGAGTCTAGAAAGTAAAGACACTTAAATGTTTCTGATATCTGTAGATTTCACGTCAAGGAAAGATCGAGGCACATGGCAAGGAGCAGAAAAATTTGAGATAGAAGGGATATGAGAAGAAACCCAAAGTGATCGAAAGTGTAAATGTTTTGCTTACAGAAACAAGGATGAGCTTATATATGCCAGAAAACTAGCTTCATAATTGCCAGTACTTAACTAACAACCAAACTAACCAACTAAACATGTGGTAATAGCTCCTACCAACCTGAACAATAGACATTACAACCTAGGGATTTATAATACAAGCCATGAGAATAAGAAACAGCAATGTCCAAGAAGCATAAATCAGAAGTCTTCAACAAGTGTATAGGTAAACTTAATCTTACTCTTACACCACTACAGTACTTATTAAAGCATATTGGAACTCTTTGGGCCACCATATTGCGGGAACAATAATCTAAATTCCAAACTGAGACAGAGACTTTAATAAGAAAAAGCATAAGCTGAAGTCAAAATTGAACACCTAAAGCAGTTTCAAACCAACACCATATAAAATACGCAGATGAATTTGAAGATTCTGACAGTCACGCATGGAAAATATATCGAATAGGAATATCTGAAGAAATGAGTAAAAGTTAAGATGATCTATATCAGTTGAATGAAATTGACAGAAGAACTATTCTATGCTAAGTGTTTCCCTTCACAAGGGACTGCCCCTTTCTTACAACTGAACACTTGTGAAATTCTCTCCAAATTCATATTCCTGAATGACCCTCCCGATCCTTACTACCTCCATATATTTAACTTATTCTCTCCGACAAATCAACTGCTGTAACTGTCCCTACTCAGCGAGACTTCTAAATTGTGATAAGCCCTGACCCCAAAGTAAAGTAAACTAATCTCCCCATCAACTTTTTATAACCAAAAAAGAATGTTATTAGAGCCAGTTTTTCACTTTACTTTTTTTTTCTCCTTTTTGAGGAAATGATACAACTTGCTCAAATTAACAGTTAAAAAATGCATGCTCGGAAAATCACTGAACCTAAATCACAATATATTTCTCCAACAGCGAATAGGTCTTCCTATATGCTGAGATCCATGTTAAATGCATAAAGAAACTTGAAAATACCCATAGGATTGAGTTCTTCAGTGTGAGAAGGAAAAGGAGGAAAAGATAGCAAGAGAAGGGAAGAAGGGATACATGTCCAATCCAATCAAACCCTCGATGCAATGATAGAGAAAGCTATAAGAAACTTCTCATTTCCATTCCACCATAATTGTGAAAATTACCTGTGAAGAAGCCGAATGATCAGGAGAGTTCTTTGGATCTGCCCATGTGACAGTGGGGGTATTGCCATCCAGCTTAAAGCTTGCATTTGACATCTTTTGCCGTGAATAATCAGCACATGCATTATTGTAATACAAAACAAAAGCAAATCCACGATTCCTACTTGGATTTTGAGGGTCCTGATAAAAACAAAATGGAGAGGGAATAAAATATTAGCCCTGACAAAAAGTTTAATGTAAGCTAGTAGCACAGCCACGGGAGACTGAACCTTTATGAGCTCGATGTTTTCAACTCCAGGACCAACTCCTTCAATGACTTTCCTAAAGTCATCTTCCGTCCAAGTTTTTGGAACATTACCAATGAATAATCTGTGTTTGGTTTCAGAAAGTGAACATCTCAAAGTTTTACCCTGAAATCAAGACAATTTTTAAAACCATTCACCAACATTGGATTCTTAATTGAAATATGTCTTGAAAACAAAAGATAGACAACGAGACTTTTATGGAGCACCGTAATACCTTAAATTCCCTGCTATGTATCTCCTCGATTGCCTTTTGTGCTACCTCTTTTGTTTTAAAAGCAACAAAGGCATAACCCTTGTTCTCACCAGTGTCCCTGTCTTTCATTAATCGCACCTGAAAAGAAACAACAAATAAAAATCTTACTAATAATCCCAAATTTTCCCATCTGCAGAAAGGAAAGTTTATAGTATCACTACATAAATTTATCAAGGCTCACCTCAAGAATGTCACCCATCGGCTCGCACAAATCCCTTAAATCATCTTCACATACATCCCGGGGAAGTCCACCAATAAAGACTTCGGAACCGTGAGGTGGAAGGGCAAGAAGTTCGTCATGCTTCTCTTTCTCATCTTCATCAATGAATGACGGTTTTTGATCATCATCACCAAATTCAGTGGCAATGTCACTTTTTTCTGCTTCAGGTAATTGATCCTTCCCACCAACCTCAGCTGTTGAGTCCTCATATTCATGTTCCTCAACACTACCTTCAGCATTTTCATCTTCACCTCCATCAACTCCATCGTCATCTATTTGTTCTTCAACATCATCATCAATCTCTTCCATGAAATTTTCCTCATCAAGGTCCACTCGCTCGTCAATTTCTGCACCTTCTGACATGATTGGTTCAGCCTTTTGTCATGAACAGCTGAATACCTGCAGGTTTACACATTAATCACAAAATCTGTACAGAACTTTAGGATTTACAGGACACCAGCTTTAGGTAATTGTTTTTTTTTTTCAATGGGGAAATTTTTTTCTAGGAATGTTAGAGCGGTGGTGACAGAGGCATAATGCCAGACAGAACCACATAAATCACCAGCAACATCCCTAAATTGCTTTCATTTGGCCAGTGGGCAACTAAATTGAGATCCTAACCTAAGGGTCGTGTTTGAGAACAAAATTTGGGAGGGAAGGGAAGGCATTTGAGGAAGGTTTATATTGGTTGGGTGCTTTTTAAAATGGGGGAAAGAAAAGGGTTTGGAGAGTTTTTAAAACCCTCTAAAACCCTATTTCCTCCAATTTGAGGCATTACAAGAAATAAAATAAAATTACTCAATAATCCCGGAAAACTTTTGCAAATTCGGGCTCATTCATGTTCTCTCTGATTTATAAGCAAGATGTAGAAACTCTCTCTCTCATCCATGTTTATCTTCTCAGCACTGGGAACCTCCGTCTTAGCCCTCCTACTCACTGGTGATTGCAATTAACAATAAGAGTCAACATCAAGTTTTCCTGCATGCGTAGATGTGGATATGGGAATGGACATAGTAGACCTGGTCCTTGGGGATCTGAATGACATAGGTTCCCACTGGCAGCAAGATCATTCACACAATCGAGGAGGATATGTGGATATTTGTAAATCAATGACACTATCAAATGTGAGTATTGAGGACTTTCCCTCCTAATTGGGAGAAAATTGAGGCCTAATTGTTGGTTATTGACCTATTTCAGTTCTAGTTCTACACTATGAGAATGGGCAATCGGGGAAATTCAAATATTTTAATAGAAATCTGTATGCAGACAAAATCTTGTTTGTCCAATGCTGGGAAACAAGAATGACAAGAAATTGAATCGGCTATTAACATTAAACAAGACAAAGAAGCAGACACGTAAATCTGGGTGATATAGAAAACCCTGCAAGGTTAGGTTAGGGTTAAACCTCCGATGTGAGTAGGAGAGGAGATAAGAGGAGTACAGAGCAGAGAAATGTGACATACCAAAGAGAAAGATGGTTTGTTGGTAGATTAGGGGCCGAAAATGGCGATATGGGAAGGGTTAGAATTGGATCGAAAGAAGAGGTGGGGCGAAGAAAAAGAGGCATATTTATGATGGAAATGGAAAAAGGAGAGATTTTGGATAGCGTACCAGTGCTATTAAATGAAGGGTTTTCGGATTAGCTTCTGAGTGGGTTTCGGTTCTGTGATTCTTCTTCTTCGTTTCGTTCTCACCCTTCTTCCTGTACACACAGAGAAAGAGAGAGAGAGAGACAAAGACTGAGATGTGTGTATGTGTTTATCTGCCAAACCCTCTCTTTTCAGATGCCCCAAATAGACAATGATATCAAATGGTCGTTCTCACTTTATTCATTTGCACCCCCCTCTCCACTAATTACCAATTCCCACGTGTCCTATTACTCAATAATCACCTTTTAATATATCTTACCTTAAATTTAAATTTCCTTATTATATATATATAGTACTGGTAATATTACTTATTATTATTTTTATTTTATTATATTAGACGTATTATTATTATACCAATGCACTTATGTATGTTCATTTTTCTTTATAATAAAAAATAATGAAATTAAAATTATAAAATAAATATAAATAATTTTTTATATTATAATTATAGATAATTTTTATTTATTTTGTAAATTATTTTTATTTATTTTGTATATAATTTTTATTTATTTAATTAAAAAAGTAGTTAAATTTAAAAAAAAATTAAATTTAAAAAATTAGTTAAATTTAAATAAAACAATAACTTGAAAAATAAAAGTGAAAAAAAAATAGACAAAAAAAAAGAATCATCTTTATATTTAGTTATAGACTAGCGTGCGTTACCGTGTATGTGGTGTATTTTTTAAATGTATATAATATTATATAAGTAGATAAAGATATTGTAATATTAGTAACTTAATATACAAAATAAATTTATATTTATTAAAAAAAGTTAAATAAATAGAAAAAAAAGAAGAAAATGTGAAAAAATTAACTATTATAATAATTTTATACAAAATATGTAAAAATAGTTGTTAGTCTTTAAAAAATAAATAAATAAATAATTATATTATAAAATTATAATTGGGAATAATTAATTATGAACACACAACAGAGAAATATATATATATATATATATATATATATATATATATTATTATTATTATTATCCATAATTATATATAAAGAAGATTATCTATTGTGTCCATAATTATTTACTTTTAATTGACCTTTCACAATAAAATTATTTACTTTTAAAAACTGTTATTTTTGCAAGTTTCTTGTAGAACTATTCTAACTGTTATCTGTTTATTTTAAATTCATTAATGGTTATTTTACTTTTTTTAGAAAACATATATTTACTTTGGATATTAACTTAATGATATTACAATATCATCATCTACTAATATAATTTTATATATATTTAAAAAATGTGTATAGTCGCAGTTGCTCATGTGTTTATTGTGTTTATGCTAATAATAACAACAACAATAATAATAATAACAACAACAATAATAATAATAATAATAACTATTATATATATATAATTCTTTTATTTATGTCCACAATTATTTATTTCTAATTTATCCTTTACAATAATTTATTTTTTAAAACAACAAACAATTATTTTTACAAGATTTTATAAAACTATTCTAAGTGTTATCTTTTTCTTTTTTTCATTCAATAACAATTATTTCCTAACTTTTTCTTCATTTATTGCACTTTGTTTTTAGAAAACATAGATTTACTTTGTATATTAACTTAATGATATTGTAATATCATCATCTACTAATATAATATTATATATATTTAAAAAAATTTAAAAATATGTACAAACAAATACTATGCCGTAGTACTTAGGTTTACACTAATATATACATAGAGGATTTCCTCTTTTTTGTACACATTTTATAATTTCAATTTTATCTTTTATATTATTTTATTGTTAACTAACTTTTAATCAATAACTGCTTTGTTGATTTTGTTTTCTAAAATGTCATGGGTTTCAATTTGCTTTTTTTTTTTTCATCATTGTATTTATAGTTTTCAAGATAATATTCTTGTACCTTTTACTATTACTTCCAACTGTTATTTCTTAAAATTAAAAAATACAAACACATAGATAATATAGTATATATGTTTTTGCATATATATATATATATATATATATATATATATATATATATATATATATATATATATATATATATATATAAACTCATAATTATGTTGTCTAACAAATTATGCTAACAAAATTAAAAAAGTGAGTTAACGTGACATTACACTTTTTATTTCATTTTTAAGGATACATAGTTACATCAATAATCAAATTTAATCGTCACCACTTTAATTACTTTATTTAAAGGTTTATATCTTTATTGTTAGTATAAAAGATTTTGATGCATGAAAATTTGATGAAAATATTACATAAAGACTCGATGAGGACTCGATAGATTGATGAAAACTAGAAAATATGATGTGTTGATCAAGCTTGATATGTGTTTAATCTGGATAACAAGTGAAGATATTGAAAATTAGAGATTGGAGCTTAACATGGAGACAATTTGACATAGAATAAGTGCCTTGTGTTTGGTTGTAATCTTTTATTCTAACAAAAGGTTTTTTAACAAGTTAATTGCCTAGTTGTTATAGTTCTGTTATTAACATATTTAATCAGCTAAATTATCATTCAATCAGCTAATTTCACTTAAGTCAAGTGAAATCGACATATTGAACAAATAAATCAACATGTTGAATATACTATATATTTATATATATATATATATATATATATATATATATATATATTTTT